>Ga0164290_1000725_pt1 | contig 87511 bp, 64 predicted proteins | sample Micstemetagenome_FD_108782 | JGI IMG/M metagenome (GOLD analysis project Ga0164290, IMG submission 108782) | Contaminated culture microbial community from soil near Moab, Utah, USA - Microcoleus steenstrupii SON62 (Illumina Assembly) | ecosystem: Environmental > Terrestrial > Soil > Soil crust... | reverse complement strand
GTACATCGAGCCAGGTAAGCCAACGCAGAATGCGCTGGTGGAACGGTTTAACCGAACGTACCGCGAAGGCGTGCTGGACGCCAATGTGTTTGAAACCTTGGATGAAGTGCGGGAACTGACCGAAGCCTGGGCGGAGGACTATAACGAGCACCGGCCACACGATGCACTGGGCGGTATCCCGCCGCGGCTGTACCGGCGCCGGAACGCGGGCGGGCGCAGTTCCGCTTCGGCTACGCCTCCGCTCCACTGCGCCCGCTGACTAGCAAACAAACAGTGTTTACAACAATGAGAAAATTCTACTTTTAAACCGTACTACAAAAGGGGAGCTTACAATGAGGCTGCACAGCGTAGCGCTATATTGTACTCGTTGCTCGGCACCTGCAAGCTGCATGGCGTGGACCCATTTGTGTGGCTGCGCACCACACTGGAAAAGATCGCCACCTATCCCGTTAACAAAGTACAAGAGCTGCTGCCGCACCGCAGCCAGCAATAAACATCTTTAAACAATCAGACAAGGCGTAGTTGGTCGTTGGCTTACAGTTCAAAATCAACGCAAACATAGAAAGCCCCAACCAAGAACTATAGATACTCTATGTTTCTTAGCTGGGGTGAGAGTATTGCCTCAAGTGTTTTGAATGATGCCTGTTATAGTAGCAATCGTTTCCTCAGAAGTAAATGGCACTTGCCCGAATTTCAACCCACTTTCACCTTCAAGTTTTGCTATCAGATGCCCTTTTCCTAACAACTGCTCTGCTCCTTTTTGCCCTAATGATATTTCTGAAGTCCCCTCTGAATCAACTTTTAGAATTAATCGATTTCCGAGGTTTGCACGAAGTTGCATTGGTACCACATTAGCGTCTGGACGTTGAGCTGCAAATATCAAATGAATTCCAGCCGCCCTCGCTTTCACTCCTAAGCGACTCACAATGCTTGACACTTCTTTTTTATACTCGTCAATCATCATCCATTCAGCGAATTCATCATGAATCAGCCACAGGATTGGCAAACGTTTTTCTTCTGCAACTTTTAAGTTAAATGCCTTTAAGTTTGATACCTTATTTTCTTTGAACAGCCGATAACGGCTATCCATTTCCTCGACAAGGAAACGCAGCTTTTCAAGCGCTAGCTCCTGGTTGTCGATTATTCCATCCTCGATATGGGGTAGGCTCTCTAGCGCAAAATAATCTACACCCAGCTTTGGATCAATCAAAATGATCTTTGCCTCATGCGGCAAATTTGTAGCAGCTATACTCAAGATTATATTCTGCATCAATACTGATTTTCCGCTCCCGGTCGATCCTGCAATTAAGGTATGCGGCGCATGGCGACTTTGGGGCGCCAGGAACAGAATTTGACCGTCATCTTCTCTGACAGCTATTGGTAGTGCGGCAGCATCAATATCCTTAGCAGCTTCCCAAAGCTTCCAAACCTTAGCTAACGGCACCAGTGTTCGATTAGGGCGTTCGATCATTAATGATACACTCCCGATTTCGGGTTGCACAGAAATCAGATTTAGACCGTAGGTAGTCTTGAATTCGATTCTTTTCTTCAGAACTTGATCCAATGTTAGGCTCGAGCTTCCTTGAAACTTCAAAAGCGCACCATTTGGAGTCAATTTGCTTTCCAGCAACTTCGCTTGTAGCCCAAAACCATTTAAAGCCTGCTTTGTTCGACTCTCAATCGATTTCAACCAACTTAATTCTGAATCATCTTCTACTTCAACGAACGACTCTTTATTTGTAAACAACCCGATCTTGGGATACCTCCAAAAGGAAACTTCATAAAAGCCTGGGTCTCGTGCTTCTTTACTATTATCCAATTTTGTAGGTGTCTCTTTTACATCACCTTCAGCTATCTGAGGAGTAACATTGAATTCGTCCCCAGAATCGCCTATCAACACTGGTATTTTCGGAGATGAAACTAACTTATGATCGGATGAAACTGATTCGCTTTCGGCTATAGCCGCTTTCATGCGACCAGAAAGATTAATACAAGGATTGGGAAGCTCAAGAGAATGTGTTGAAGTTTGATATTTCTTAAGATCCTCTTTGCTGAGGCCATGCCTTTCGAATCTTAAACTCGTGGGATCTTCATCATTATAATAGTTCAAAAGTAAACTTCGAACTTGCTCATGCCCATACACCTCCTGATAACTATCCGACACGTCGCTTATCAAACTAAACTCAGTTACATCTGGTGAATCAGACGGGCCAGATACAAATACATGAGAGTAGCCGCGTACTGAGAGCTCACAGGTGCCCTCCCGAATAGCACGACGCCAATCACTAAGATTTATGTTTCTACTTGCCGGAAACTGAACGCCATCTAAAATTAAATCAGCCAAGCGACCGAGCCAAAGTTCTCGATCGATCCGTTCCGGATTACCAAATAAGGCCTCCTGAATCCTGCGTACTGTATCGCGAAGCTGATTTTTCGAATTACTGGCACCAGCTAAATAGTTGGCATAATCTACATACTTAGCCTCCGATATTATGATCAACAATCTGAGCTTATTGTCCTCAGTAACCGTAGGGCAAAGCATTAATATGTCGGCAATCTGTTCCTCTCTCTGTCCTAGCCATGCAGCATAATCATCTAAAAAATACCATCCTAAAACTGAAGGCTGACCATTTATATTCTCTACCTCCTTTCTAATAAGAAATCTACTTAAAACTATTCCCATCAACTCACTCGCATTTCGCCCACGCTTTGCTGCACGCAGTACAATATCCCCAGAAATGTCATTTGCTTCTCTAATAAACTTCTCAGTCAATTCATTTTGCTCCTGTTCAGAAATGCCAATATTTAGATGTTTGATTCGAGCGTGAACCATAGCCTTTAAAAGGCCTAAGGAAGCGTTAGAAGAAACAACCAAATTTCTTCCTTGGGTTACAAATTGCTTATACCGGATAACCCGGACGCCTTGATTTATTAACTGACGTCTGTCGATTAACTCATCGAAATTCACTACCCAATTACCAAGATTATGAGTCTCGGTAAAGATTTGCTTCATATTCAATTCGTGAAAGTCCAACTGTCGCGCGGGCAACAAACGCTTTTTTTCATTACCATCCCAATCCCCTTTAAAAAATGTAGTTAACGCTGTTAAATAAGCCCATCCCTCCTCCGACTGTCCAGGTGAACAGAGATATACTACCGATTTCATGTCATCCATCGCAGCAGGTCTTCGCCTCGACCAATGTACAGGCACGAGCTTTGTTAATTCCACTGGGAACGCGTTTTCAACAAACCATTCTACTTTCGCATGCCTAGCGATAACATCTTGCAAAAAAACAATGTCGTTAGGAGGACCGTCTATTGACGGTGGCACAATTGCTTGATCTGCTGAAATACCTATCCTTAGACGCGCCATGAAATCTCGAGTTGCTTCGCTAGCGCTGTAACCATCAGGATCGGTATTTGAAGTTTCTATAATCCTTTCATAGAGATATCGAAGCCGTTGGCTATCGCGATGCCTTAATACGACATGACAATGAAAGTCCTCCTCTTCCTCTCGAAGCTTTCCAATCTTATCTACAACAGCGTGCGGCAACCGAGCAGAATCACAGTTATAAAGAACTACCGAGAGATTAGACTTCTCATGTGGCTGTAAACTGACATATCTATCTACCAAGCTTACAACACACGCAGCTCCTTCAGCCGGATTGTCGCTTGTCTCGTCCAGCGCAGCTGCCTCAACATTTGGGAGTTCATGTAACGTATAATCAATGCAGGTATCAGATAGTGCTAACAACTCCGGTTTATTCTCCTGCCATCCGATGACAACTTCTGGATAAAACGGATGATTGAATTCTTGACGGACATCCGCGAAGAAAAGGCGGCCCGAATCGCCAAATTGAACTTCAAATGAACTTAAAAAGTGGTGGATGAACGCTGCGGTGCGACAAGCTTTGACTCCAATAGCTAAAAGACGCAAAGGATGCCAAGGAGCGATTATTTCGGCAGGCGCCCCACCCCTAATCTGAACAGAGCCAATTGACAAAATAGGTCGGAGCAGGTTCTCACGGTTCTTATCCCCCTTGGCACTTCTACATAAAGCATCAAGCAAATCTTTATAAGCAGTAGCCTGTTCAAAAATTGCAGAACAAATAATTCCCTCTTTTTCAAATCCGTTGATAGCCAGAACATAGGACCTAGAAAACGATTCCCACTTTTCTTTTAATTGTTTTTGTACACCTTGATCAATAAGTCCATTTTTATATGCTTCATCTAAGTTCTTCAACCATTGTTTACTCAAGTTTTTACTACCCTTCGCTGTCGGAACAAACGACCCTCTATCCTTGTCATAGGTGGGAACGAAAGTCTTCACATTACCTAAATCCACGGATTGTCCACCACCTTTGGCGCTTTGAGTTTCGCGAGATGCAAAACAAGAAATAAATGGATTCTTGGTCAACCTCGTCCAATCGGCTACCATTTCAGATGATACCTTATTAGGATTAAACTTCCATATCAGCTGAGTCGATTGCTTATGAATTGAACCTGAGTCGCTTTCTGAAGTCAACTCTAGAGTAAACTTCATCTGCAATGCATGCTTTGCAACAGAATACTTCCGAACGTATTTGGGTGAAGCAAATAACTCAGGATACCGGAATAGCTCTCCAACATCCCACGTAACTTTCCGGCCAAGCAAGGATTGTATGCCTTTATAACGAAAGGCAAAATAAAGGCCAGCACTTGCGTTTAGATCGCGCAAATCATTCTTGGACTTCCGATCTAACGCAATTCTTAAATGCTTGTTTGCGCTCCCTTGACTTGTAAAAAGACGCTCAAAACACAACAAAATGCCTTCAAGAAAGTCCTCAACTTCAACAGGGTGGCCATGAATAAATTTGTCCCAAGCAGATTTTAATTTGCGATCTGTTTTGAATTCCTGACTATGAGCGTCATAAAAAGATTTATCTTCTTCATCCGCATTACTTAGACTGCGCTTTACCAAGCGCTCTAAATAATCTAAATCATCAGCACTTAAAAGCTCAGGTGATGTATTCTCGTAAAACGCCTGCGTTTCCCGACCTAAGTTCGTCTTTTCTCTTTTTAAACCGGTAAACAGAGCACTAACGTCGTTCCATTCACAGGAAGCAAGTGCTTTTGCTTCGTCATTCCATCCATCTGGCGCTAAAATGAAAGCCTCGACAATAGGCTGGATTTCTTCCCTTATAGACTCCTTTACCTTAGCGAAAGCAGCTTTGAGATCTTCTTCGCTCAGAAGTGTTTGACTTGGCGTTTGTTTCCTCAAAAACGGAGCTCGCTGCTTATCTACGGTTTCGAAGTATTTTCTCCAGACCGAAGGTCGAGACCTTGTATTTTCCTTGATTGACTCAAAATAATCAGTGTCTCTTGGAATTAGTAAAGCCGGCAGTGCGCCCCCCAGTGCATTTATTAAAGGCTGACCCTCCTCCTCGATGTGCGACCTGGTTAGAATAATATATTCGACAACTCGATCGAATGTATGTCGATTCAATTCTGTTAGACCCTTCAGTGAGCTTTCCCACATTAGAATATCTTCTCTTGATAATCCAAGACCTAGACATGCAACAGATATCCATAGCGACGTTTGTGCCAATAACTCCTGTGTTCCAATTGGAGTTATCATTTTCATAGACTGGTCTTCATCATCGCCAGTATTCGCGATTAGAAGTATTGGTTTACTGATTTGGAAATTTCGATAGAAAGTAGCGCGCATATCCGTCAGTATGGACTCGGGTAAGCCGAATCCGCGCATGTAGCCTCGCGGAAATTTCATCTCCACCTTACCAACAAGTTCCACGTCCTCAATGATAGCATTGGCAATAGCTGCCGCATGCTCTGCCTTTAATTGATTCAAAGTGAACCGTGCAGTCCCTTCAGAATGCAAATTCTCTAGTAAATACATTCGCAAAAATGAAGCGCCCACCTGGCCAATCAACGACTGTTTTGTAAGAACACTTGTTTTCTCGAAAGTCATTACGTTAAATTATTTGCTTTTTCATTTGCATTTGGATTCAATACATACGCACAGCCATCGGAAAGTCGTTTTAGCAACCCGAGACTTGTCAGCCTCTGCTCCAATCGCACTGCATTCATCTTAAACAAGTGCTTATCGAAATCATCGTTGGATAGAGCTTTCTCAGCTTCGTTTGGCCCAAAAACAAGACAATATCGCTTGAATAACAATGAGAGAAAGTCGTGAAGCTCCATTCTCTTTTCAACGTTAGCGAAAATTAGAGTCTTTAGAAGACTGTCATTCGGAGCATATCTAAACTTATTCGTTCCACGCCTAGAAATGAGACCTATGTTTCTACCATATATCCGATGAATGTTAGAACCGGTCTGCCGATGACCCTTCAAAGCCAATTCCTTTAAATCTGATATAAGCTCATGTGGATCTCGAACCCTGTCGAAATCGTTATCATCACCCCACCAAAACTCTTGCAGAAGAATCTCCCTACACTTTATAAATCGCTCATCAATATCTGATTCAGCTAAAGCCGATTGCCATTTTTCTGAACTTTCGACAGTTGACAAATAAGCCTCAATTGCCTTTGTAGTCAAACCACTATTCTCCTGAAAATTATAAATTGACTGTTGTCGGATTAATGTTCGTTTAGGTGAGACGACTTCGCAAATGAAATACATTGGCTTAGCCTTATCTCCCAACCATTGTCTTGCCACGTGCAACTGATACATCATTACATGCAAGGCACCGAGCGTAACTAAATGTTCAATAAAATCGAAACCGGGCAGATTCAATCTTAATATACTCAACCAATCGTCGCCTAGCTCATCGAAACACTTATGAGACAAATAAGGCAAGTAGCTATGTCCTCTTTCTTCTCCAGGCTCTTCATTCTCGGGTTGCATCAACCGTAGCAGCTTATCCCATTTATTCTTTCCTTCAAGATATTCAGCAAAATAAGGTGTCAGCTCCTTTGCAGCTTTTGACCGAGACAACATTAGATAAAGAAGTTCTCCAGTGCGACCAAAGTTGATATACTCTCTAGAGGCAGTACCATTCTTGATGTTCAGGTCTTCGTAAATCGCATTAGGTCCAAATGGAAAAACAAATCGAGAGGACCATCGCTTATTTGTCTCTCCCTCAATTGCTGCATCCCTTTGAATGATAGCTACCAAAGAGGTGAACTCGGAGAAGTTTCGAAATCTGTTTTGCAAATAAGAAAAGTCAAGCGATTTAGACCCTAAAGCATTTTCATTCATAACACTTATCCACTGTTGCCATGCCTCTTTATTGTCATGAATAGATGTTGTAATGCTGTTGAACTGATCACCATTCCACAATATATTCCGCAAATGAACTCTCTTCCTTGGCCTAAAAAGCAATGGATATGGTTTGTCCTCCTGAAACAGCTTCCCCTCCCGAAACAACGATTCAGCAACAGTTAAAAACTCAAGAAAGATTAACCACGGACTCTGAGACCAGAGTCGGTGTCCCCAGATTTGTTCATCGACCCAGGGAGATATATTGTGGTGCTTCCGAGGTGGCCTCTCGACTACATTATCTAACGAAATCGACTTGGGAAGTTCCATACTGAATAATTTCAAAATTTACAGGTAGTTAGCTAAATGAACTCGGGTATTCTATTTCGATATCGCTAGTTACGGGCGTTCCGTTCGAATCTAATTTTAGCGGGACGAAGGATAGCGAAGACTTGCTCTCGTCAGTCAATTCCTGATTTCTACAAATAAGCATGGCAAATATTTGGCTTTTGAACGCCAAAATATCCTCATAGCATTCTTTTGAAAAGCTACTTGGCAACGCGCCGGTCGCAACACGAGAAAGAAACTCGAAACGGACAAGATTAAGTTCGAGATCACAAAATAATTCCCGAGACGCCCATACCTTAAGAATAGGCACATCGTTTTGCCATACTACTTCAATTTTCTCTCCATGTTTCAGACGGACGCTAATATTGTCCTCCAGAAAATGGGAAGTTTTGGCAGTTGTAAAATGAGAGGAAGTTGCAACAAAAAGCTTGTCATCGCTGGCGACTAGCATACCTATAAATATTCGGTTAAGACCGAGGATAATGCGACCGATGATAGGCCGACTTACAGACAAGTTCGCCTTTACTTTGAGTACTACTTCAGAAAGGTATTCTCCAGCGAATGAAAAGGCACTTAGATCCCACAAATTTATTTCGGTGGTATCCTCATCTTTAATCTTGAAGAATAACGACCTACGCAAGGCTACTAATGAACTAATGAAACCCTCTGTCTGATCTTCGTTCTCTTCTGAACTTTCCAAGTAATGTTGCTGTCCTTTTTTATAGCTTTCGTCCGCTCCATAAAATTGATCGCATAAAATCCATTTTTCAAAAGCGTCTTTGAAATTGTCGTCGTTACCGCCAAAGATCAGAATATTGTCAATGTGGTTTGTGGTTTCGTATCCAATGCGAAATCTCTTAAGATAATGAAAAACACTTATAGCATCACTTCTAGATTCCTTGAGATTTCCTCCAAATACATTGTTATAAATACTAGCCTTCGAAACAGTTTTTTCCTGCAATATCCTACGTACATCGTTCGCCGCCATCAGACCATCTTTACAATGCGGATGGCCTAGGACAGCATTCGATAATAAAGCAAGAATTTCTCGAATAGGAATATGCAAACGGTTGTAATCACATAACTCGAGCAGACTCCTTAAACGCTTTTGAAAATGCACGTCAGATAGCACTTCGAAATTCCGTCTAATTGGAGACTGATCTCCAAACTCTATGGTATCTGCATTCTCTCCCTCGAAACATAACTTCCACCCTTCGTGATTTAAAAATGATTCTAATGCCTTGTCAAATAATTGAGCAGACGAACTACGGGACAAATTGAAGAAATCCAAAAAGACCTTATCTTGATTCACTCGATCTTCAACCAGTAAGTCTTCAATTAGCTTCCTAGTGCGCAGAACGTTTTGTGTGTCAGCAAGCCTTTTCCATGTTTCAATCAACTGTCCATCGTTAACCGCAATTAGAAAGATGTCTTTTACATCAGAACAATAAATCGAATCACAGAAAAGATGTAAAAGAGCCTCTTTGTCGGCAGGCCAGGGTTCATTTGATAGCGGAACCCATGCGCTAAGGTCAAGAATGTAGTGGAGCGTCATGCCATTATCCAGGCCGAACTTCATATATGGATCGTCACCATTCCACTCTTCACCGCCAAATCGCTCCCATACCTTCCGGCAGAGATGTGTTTTACCGTCGCCAGCAGTTCCAGTTAAAATGACAGACCTAGGTCGCCCAGACGCAACTGTCAAGGAGCGTACAACAGGCTCCAAAAATGGATGTTCGAAATAAAAAGGCTCGACATTAGCTCTTTTTGCAGCACGTCGCGTATGCTCCTCGTAAGCTGAATCATTTGCAGCGATCGGACCATATTTCCGTACGAAATGAATCCACTTAACAGCTTGTTCTTTCGAAATGTTCGTCATTAGCAGTTGTCAGTTGGTTTAGTTCAATTATAATTGGCAGATAAGACATCCATCTTTTTCTTCAAACTCATCCTCAACACCGCCTAGAATATGGATCAACTTCTTACTCGGAGAGTTCTTTCGAGCCCGTTCCTTTGCCTTTAAGTGTGCTGCTTTTATTTGCTCGATTCTTTCAGGCTTTTCCAAATCGGTTAAAGATTCATCGCCGTTCCAGAAAAAGTTTGCTTTCGCATTCTTCCCCGGCTTCTCATATTCCTTCGCTTTTTCATATAAATCTGGATGCGTTTCTCGGAGCTTAACCCATTCAATCTTCTGTTGGTAAAAACAGAAAAAGCATCCTGATCGAGTTCTTCCCCATTTGGTATATGGAGGCATTCCGAGTCCTGATTCTTCGAGTATGTTGATAATATCAGCCTTCACAAGACCGTCATCTCTGAATGGGTATACAGGGATGATGTTTGGCTTTCCACTGATATATCCATCCCTTTTTTCGTCTGCCCTTAGCCCAACATAATTATAGCATTTTTCCTCTCCGATAAATTTTTCGAAGGGTTTTAGTTTCATGTCATTAGTGCACCAACGTCTGTGAACCGAAGGGAGCATTCCTCCATAAACCTTTAATAATTGATCAAAACCTACAAAATCTCCATTTTCACTAGTGCTTTTGTGAATTGGCTTTCCAAGCAAAGCCTCTAGCCTACCTAAATATTCATAAGTCTCAGGCAACTCTTTTCCAGTGTCATGAAATACATATTCCATTTCAGGTACACGGTCACGCATATAAAGCGCTAACGCTGCACTGTCTTTACCTCCAGACAAACTCAAAATATGCCTCATACTTTACCTTTCAGATTGAATATTTGATAATTTATTATCACATCTAACAGTCAAGTTACAGAATAGTCCTGATCGTTGGATGGCAGTAATCCCCATATAGCACGAGAAGCAGCAGCCAGCCCTATGGAACCATGCGCCTTTAGAAGATCTGCAATTGACTTCTCTAGCTTTTCGACTTCGGCCATCTGTTCATCAGACAAATGAATAACTTGATCGCGCTCCTCCCCGCTTGTCTTTGTAAGTGCGACTCTAAGTGACTGCGTATTATGACCAAACTCTGATCTACCAAAATGTGCTGCTTCTACGCGCATAAACTGACTACTCAACTTATGAAGTTCTTCGTCGAAAAGGTCTCGATCACGATCTCTCCACTTCGAAGGAGGCATTGAGCATATAATATTTCCGAGTGACTCGATCCACTGGTCTCTCGGCAGATTAACATCTGACAACCTCAGACAAAAGCTCTTCAGTCGAATTTCGGTTACAAATCCAGCCAATAATCTTGCTCTCTCCGCGATATTTGATCGGTCCTTTTCAAAACCTTGGGCCAATGAAAGCTCGCGTTCAACACTATTCTGCATGTATGTTAGAAGCGCAGGATATGTCGACCGCAGCTCATCAATATATAATTTAAGCTTCTCGATAAACTCGCTCACTTCACTTACAGAAACTTCTCCCTCGTTTGGTAGCGGTGATAGTCCGCAAGCAGATGGCAAATCAGTATATAGAAGTTGTATCGGGTCTGTAGTATTCAATAAAACGGCTCGTACACTTTGAGACTGATTGCTAATTTTTGAAGTTTTCAATACGAATTCTGGCAATGTTGCCGCAAACACAAGAAGTGGTTTAACCACGTCAAGAAGGTCAACGGATACTCTTTGTTTTGAGGTAAGCCCTAGTTCTTGAATGATTCTACTGAATAGAATACTCCGCACTCCGTTTATAGGATAATACTGAACCTCAAATGTTTCAGGCGCTTTAATCAGTCTCAAATAGTTAGACCCAGTTATTCTCGGTATAAAGGCTCCGTCTTCGTAAAATGCAAGCTCTTGTTCATGAATCACCGCAAACACGGCTAGGAGCAGCGGGATTAGGCCGTCTTTTACTCCGTAGGGCGAAGACCTTAAGGCCTCAAAAATATCCAAAACCGGTACCCTTGAATTCCTTTTGCTTGATAGTACAGTATGGATGGCATTCATTGCTGGCAATACGCGTCCGTGCGAGTTGTCGTAAGCTTCACCTGGAAGACAAACCACCCAATCACTTGTACCTTCGACTTTTACATGTAATCCAGCCTCGTGAAGAACTGACATATACATGGACATCTCTGGCGGCCGTTTTTCTTCGTCCATTCCTAGCAAGGGCTTGTTCGAATGTTCGAAAAGCCTTTCGCATAAGCGCATTCGAGCCGACGCTCCTGCAGATGACAATTGACGACGATTGAGAAGTTCATTAAATATTCTCGGCGACTCATTATAGGACTGGCTGAATACATCGGATAGCAATGACATAACCGCTCTAGCGGATGAAATGCCATTCAGCCTTTTCCCTTTGTGGAACCATTTCAACTTCGCATGATCGCCCACAGATGTAAATCCAACAGCAGCTTGAAGATGCTTCTGCAAATCTTGCTTCGCACGATTTAACTGACGCGACACTTCCTCTCGTGCATAACGATCTTGTCGCAACTCGCCAACTGATCGTTCAATCCACTCCCATCTACGAACCTCTTCTAGAAATGAAGATAGACTCGTAAGCGGTTCAGGAATTACAATGAGCAGATTTGGATTCGTAACATCTTTCGGCGATTTGGCAATGTCTATTGCCGAGGCCACGTCGTGTTCAGTTTCACAAAGAGGAACAATAATCCTGCCGTCTGATGAAAATGGAACAGAGATTTGACTAGACAATTCGGTCACGTCAAGGTAACTTACATCGAAATAGCGCAGCGTTCCTGTCTCTATATAATGCCGTCTAGCGACAATTGGTCGAAAATCTAAACGTTCACGTATCAGAGACTTAACATCTTTTGATACTCCAAGTATCTTTTTCGCCTGGTAATAAGCATCTTCCAAATTCACGCTAGTATTTGGCCATACACAATACCCACCTAAAGCTCCCCTATTGTGAATAAGGTGTTTCTCCTGCAGATTTGAAAGCATTGACGATGCAGAGTTGCCAAATACCAACTCTAGCAATTCCTTAGTTGCAAAAAGATCGTCAGAATTTATGAGGTTGATTATTCCAACAGTCTTTAAAAGTGCAATGACTTCGGCAGGCTCACTGCATGTACTTATTGCACCATCGATTGCCTTCCAATGGTAACTCACAGACCCTAACCGAGAACCATACGCATTTCTTGCATAGTCATACAAATCATTTAGCTGAAAAAAGCTCTTTCCACCAGTTCTGGTGTAAAAATCCCTCAAACCGAATGGCTCATATCCAAGTAGAAAATTATAGAGGGTGCGTTCGTTTTGACCCACAACTGAAAATAACCTTACTAGAATTGGTATTACGGTTGGGTGAATTGGATAGATACGCTCAATATCGTCTAAAACTGACTGCTTGTCAATATTATATCCGTACCAACCTAAGGTGATGGCACTCTGCATATCTCTCTTGATCAAAGATTGCTTTGACCTGGCACCGACAGGCACTTGTAAGTTGATCGAGGATTTTATAAGGGTAAGTGTTTGCTCAACTGGGAAATGCCATATAATCTCTTCATATCGACCAGCGACCTTTTCCCATTCATTTTGTTGGGTTTTAGATAAGCCTTCAGCGTAAGCACTTATACCTTGATGGAAGATCGTAATGACGAAAAATGGGCTACTCCCACTTCTAGAGGCAAATTCTGCTAAAGCTTGGAGCAGATAAACGTCCTGTTTGCTCGGATGCAGCGCAGCAAATTCTAAGAACTTACCTGCCTCGTCCAGAACGAGTGCGATACCGTCTGCATTCATATTCTTTATGAAGAATGCATGACATTTTCTGGTCCATTCTATAACGTCTTTATCACTTAATTCCGCCTGGGAATTGAGTATATTCTCAAGATTTATATAGAAGCTTCGAGGGCATTTGTGTTCCTTCAGAGCGTGTAGTAGGCCTTTAATTATTGACAAACCAAGTGCTTCGCGGCTGCCCGTAATAAGAATTGGAACTACGTAAGGCTGACTGGGCACTAATAGTCCAGAGGCGGAACTTTGAATGGTCTGCCTAAGCGGCTTGGGCATCTCATTTTTTCTCTTTGCTAATATGTTCGCTAATAAAAGAGCAAAGGAGGACTTTCCTGAACCGTAGTCGCCTGTTATACGCCAAGATCTTAAGCTGGATGATGTTTTCAATCCGGCTGATATTCGAATTAGGCTTTGATTTGCTAATGGTGTATAAACGTAATTTTCCAGAGCGGATGGATCATCCCAGTCACGCTCGATATGTGTCGATCGCATGAAGCGACTTGAGGCTGAGAACACAACATCTACTTCGCGTTGAATCATTTTCGGACTAGTTGTTTGCATTCTAGAATCTTGTTTTGAAGCCCGTTTACTGATTCTTGTTTTGCTCATAAATTCCCGCTAATAATTTTCTTTCACTTTTTTCGTCCAGGTTAATGTGCTTTAAAACCTTCGGCACAGCGGCAGAAGCTATATACTCGAAAGCCCCACCTGAATCTTTTTGGATATTTTCAAGCCTAGATCGAATTTCCGCCTCTCCGATCTTGAATATTTGACCGATGCTACTTGGCACAGCTGAAATTTCACGAAATGATAAGGTAGCCTCCTGGCTCCTATACCTTTTCCAAAAATCGAAAAGGCAGTACGTGAACAAGGATCCTGTAATTTCATACTTGCCGTCTTGCCTGAATTCGTAGATAGGCTCTCGTGCACCACCCTCTGGCATTATTCGTTCACCAGCATTGTATACTAATTGTAATTCAGTTAAGGGGCAATCCAAAGTATCCTCTAAAACCTCACCACCTTTTCGGGGCTTCACTGGGACATAAGTGTGCAAAAAAATATCGAAATGCTGCTCTTTAGTAAAGGTAGATAACGGTCGATCCATCCGTTCGGATTCAAGAGTAAATGCCTTGATGACTTCAGACTTAGAAAAATTTGGGTCGATCCATTGATTTAGAAGGAAATGCCAGGCAAAGAGCGGATCATCTTGTATAGATGCAATTTTCCAATGAAGTAGCCAAAGTGTTTTAATGTCTTCGAGGAAAGGGTCTAAGCCTCTATTTCCGAAAATTCTACGTCCGAATAATGTTAATTCGAAGCCTTGGGCCGAAGAATCGTAATTTGCGATGCCGAATGCTTGCACCCAGAATTTTATTGATCGAACCATGTTTTTCCCGACACCTAGTCGCACCATAGCTTTATCGTCGTCGGAAAAGATCAGGGGATCTTCTTCGATTGCTCTATATGCTTTGGGCAGCCAAGGATATCGACAGGGAAAGCTCTCGTGACCAGAAAAGCGGAATCTCATTATTTTAGCTCAACGTTTTATACTTTTATATAATAGGTAACAGGGTTAGAGTCTTCGTGCTAGAACCCAGCAGTTCCAAAAATAATGTTTATTTCAGCAGGCCCTGTCCTAGACGATGCGAAATGATATATCTTGATAATCAAGCTACGACACAATGTGATCCAGAAGTTTTGGAGGCGATGATCCCTTTCTTTTCTACGAGTTTTGGAAACGCCGCTAGCACTCACTCATTAGGACAACTTTCTTACAAGGCAATTCAAAATGCTCGACAAGAACTAAGCGGACTTTTAGGTGGTGAACCTGACGAGCTGATATTCACATCCGGGGCTACGGAGAGTAACAATATCGCTATCGTGGGCTCAGCAAATGCATACAGATCAAACAATTGGAAACGTCGAAAAATCATCACTAGTAAGCTTGAGCATAAATCAGTGCTAGGTCCTATTACCGCATTAGAGAAAGAAGGTTGGCAAATTTCCTACCTCCCTTTCGACTCTGTGGGGCGAATTGACATAACAAAAGCTGCCGAGCTTATTACAGACGAAACGTTTCTACTGTCGGTTCAGATGGCTAATTCAGAAATTGGCACCATACAGGATATATCTCTGTTGTCTGAGCTAGCGAGGGATAAAGGGGTAATTGTACACTGTGACGCTTCTCAAGCGCTTGGCAAAATTCCTTTCGATGTAGATTCTATCGGTATCGATCTACTATCAATTAGTGCACACAAGATTTATGGTCCTCAGGGAGTCGGCGCCCTGTGGATCAACAAGTACACACAAATGAATATCCAGCCATTAATGTACGGTGGCAACTCCGTAAAAAATATTCGGCCCGGTACGCTTCCGACTGCATTGATTGTTGGATTTGGCAAAGCCAGCAAATTGTGCTCAATGAATAGCACTGATGAAAGCAAGCGAATTAGCGGAATTAGGGACCGTTTCGAAGATGAATTAAAGTATAAAATACATGGAATTAAGGTAAATGGCGACATACTGAAACGTCTGCCTAATAATAGCAATATCACCTTTCCACGCATTAGCTCCGAAGCATTGCTTGCAAACTTGCCTAATATAATGGCAAGTACCGGCTCAGCCTGCGAATCTGGAAGTATTGAACCGTCACGAATCTTGACGTCCATCGGTCTCTCTCGGGAAGAAGCAGCGAACTCTATCAGGTTTGGGTTCGGAAGATTCACGACCGCAGAAGAAGCTAAGACGGCGGTAGAAATGATTGTTGATACATGGATTGAATTACAACGGAGCTGATTACCGGGATGATCTTCGCAGGGACTTTCAAGAAGCCAATAGGATCAGCCTCGCAATGAACAATTTCTGTGTGTCAAAAAAAGTAACTCGCTATATTTGACTCGACAGGCAAAAAGTGGTCGGAAAAAGACGAAAACCGGCACACTTCCGGCACACCCTCGAAAGGGCTGCCCGAAATTGACACATTTGGCTTCCAAGATATTGATTGTCAAAGACTAAAGAATCCAGTCTTGGGCACAGAATTGTAAAAGAGGCAATCATTAGTTGGGTTGCCTTTTTTTTGCCGGTAATGTTCCAGAATAGCTGGCTGTCTTTATTGTTCCCACTGTTGCGCCGCAAAGGAGTTTGTACAAGAGAAATTTCCTGGCAAAGGAAAAGAGATAGCGCCGTTGCCTGGCGCTTTTAATAATGAGCTTAAAAATGGAATAACTTATGAATGGTTAAGCACTAAGCTGAACTTGGGAGGGAGTAGCGCCGGGAAGAAATCGAAACTGACAAAAAAAGACATTAAAGCAATCGAAGATTTTTTCAACAACACCAAGGTTTTAAACCGGTAAGTGCCTGTTTATCCGATTTTACAGATTTTTTTTGATTAAAGGGGTTGGGCAGCAGTGCTGCAACGCCTTTTAAGTTAGGATGGACAAAACTACAATAAGCATGAAAGCATTCGTCCCAAATTTTTACTACATTTGGGACAATGACCCTCACCAAAAAGCAAATTGAGTCGGCCTCCGAACCTGTCCAAAGCCGCGTTGAGCGAAGGATACGGCGCCAGAAACGCGGAAGCATCCTGTTTCCGGGCGACTTTGCTGACCTGGGCAGCACTGAGGCGGTAAAAAAAGCCTTGCTGCGCCTCAGTCACAAGGGACTTTTAAAGCGGATCGCCTTTGGAATTTACCTCTATCCGGAACAAAGCAAGCTGCTGGGAACACTCTCCCCGTCTGTGGACGCCATAGCCCATGCGCTGGCAGCCCGCGACAAAAGCCGCATCATCCCTACCGGTGCCTATGCTTTGAACCGCCTGGGTATGAGTACACAGGTGCCCATGAATGCAGTTTACCTCACAGACGGAACCCCCCGTAAGGTAAAAGTGGGGCGATCGTCTATTCTGTTCAAGCGCACCACCCCCAAAAACCTTTCTGCAAAAGGCGCTATCAGTGCATTGGCCATACAGGCGTTGAAAGCCATCGGTGCGGGAAAAGTGCTTCCCGAAGAAGAGCAGCTCATCATCAAGCTCCTGCAAAGGGAAAACCGAAAGCACCTCGAACACGATCTGACGGTGGCTCCGGCGTGGATTCGGGAAATATTCAAAAAGGCATTGCGAAATGAAGCCTGAAACCCTGCAAATCTGGCAATCCCTGCCCGACAGCGACAAAACTGCCGTTTTCAATGAAACAGCGGCCCGTATGGGACTCCCCGGAGCTGCCGTAGAAAAAGACTGGTGGGTAGTGCGCACCCTCCAACTGGTTTATGAATCCTCCATAGCGCCCCACACCGTGTTCAAAGGCGGCACCTCGCTCAGCAAGGCCTGGAAGCTGATTGACCGTTTTTCTGAAGATATCGACCTGGCGCTGGACCGCTCCTTTCTTGGCTTTCAAGGCGCCTTGAGTAGTAGCCAGGTGCGCAAGCTGCGTCGGCGTTCTTTTGGGTTCATCTCAGAGCAGTTCTTCCCCGAAATGAAACAGGCATTTGCCAACGCCGGCTTTGCCGATGTTACCCTGCATCTTGCTGAAGTACGCGATCACGATCAGGACCCGCTGATCATCGAGGCTCATTACCGAACCCTCACCGACGAGGTGGCTTACTTGCCGCCAAAAGTGCGGATGGAGATCGGCAGCCGATCGCTGATGGAGCCATTTACGGTAAAAAGCATCCGGTCCTTCGTAGGCGAAGAATTTGCCAATCGTCCATTTGCGGATGAGGCGATTGAAATTCCCTGCGTTAATCCCGAGCGCACCTTCCTTGAAAAGATATTTCTGCTGCATGAGGAATTTCAGCAGGCAAGCGACCGGGTGCGAGTAGAACGCAAAAGCCGGCATTTATACGATCTGGTGCGTCTGATGAATACACCGTTTGGCCATAACGCCCTTGCCGACACCCCGTTGTACCGTACAATCGTGGAGCACCGGCGCACCATTACCCCGTTGCGTGGAATCGACTATAGCCTTCACGAACCCCAAACGGTAAATCCCATTCCACCCGACAGCCTGCTGGACGAGTGGCGAAAAGACTATGATACGATGCGTACCACTATGCTCTTTAACGACCCGGCCGCATTCACGTCATTGATGTCCCGGATGGATGAACTAAAGAGGCGGGTTAATGCCCTTGTCTTGCCTCAATGAAACCGCTAAACCGCCACTGCCATGCTGCCCCTCAAACAAGCCTTTGAAGTTCGCTCCGCCCTCGAAGAGTACCTGAAAGCCACCTTTGCTTTTAAGGACCGAAGGGTGCATGATGCCTTTTACCGGTTCATCAACGATCCGGAAGATGGAATTTTGAAAGGCCCTTCTGTGTCACTAAAACATAATCCACCGGCTACCCCGTTACGGTTGTTTCAATTTTGCCCAATTTTGAGGCAGCAGTTCTTCGATGTTTCTTGTAGTAAAGAGGTGCATGTGTTCGAGTATGTCTCTTAACTAGTAATACGGACCGATGTGATGCAGCTTGCAGGTGGCGAGCAGCGAGTATACCATGGCGGCGCGCTGTACCATGCTGCAGGCGGTGATGAACATCTACTTCCGGGGATCGGGTGATGGGGTTACCAAAACATAGCTTGTGCTCCGCCCACCGGCATCTTCTTTGACCAGCATGCCTTTACTGATCAAATCCTGAATATCCCGAATAGCGGTCTCTTTGGAGCATTTGGCCATTTTTGCCCATTTCGAAGAGGTCATTTTTCCCTCCAGGCCGTGCAGCATTCGATTCACGACCTTGTTCTGACGATCGTTGAGTCCTGTATGGGCATACCGTTCCCAAAAGCGCGCCTTCATCAATACGTCGGCAAGTAGATCGTTGGTGCCTGAAAATGCCCGGTCAAGGCACTGCAGAAACCATGTCAGCCAGGACGTAACATCCAGGGATCCTTTTTGCGTGGCCTCCAGCATATCGTAATAATCCTTCCGCTCTTTTCTGATCTGTGTCGACATGCTGTAAAACCGTTGGGGGCTTTCCTCCGCACGCGCCAGCTGCATATCGGCAATGGCCCGCGCAATACGTCCGTTCCCATCCTCAAAAGGGTGAATGGTAACAAACCACAGATGTGCCAAAGCAGCCTTCAAAACAGGATCCAGCCCCGTTGCCGTATTTAACCAATGGAGAAATGTTTTCATTTCCTCAGGTACCTTCGCCGCATCGGGCGCCTCGAAATGCACTTTCTCCCTACCAATGCCGCCAGACACCACTTGCATGGGACCGCGCTCGCCCGTGCGCCACCCGCCAACTGTAATCCGGTGCATTCCGCTACGTCCTGAAGGAAAAAGAGCGGCCTGCCATCCAAAGAGTCGCTCTTCTGTGAGCGGCTGGGCAAAGTTCTGATTGGCATCAAGCATTAGCTCAACCCCCCCTTCCACATTGCGGTCTGCGGGCACACTGCCCGCTATTTCAATTCCCAGCCGCCGGGCCAGGGACGACCGCACCTGGTCGTGGTCCAGGATCGCTCCTTCGATTTCGCTGCTTTTAATCACTTCCTGCGTCAACGTCTGTAACATGGCTTCCTCTCTTAAGGAAAAGCCAAGTGCCTCCATATGACCAATGAGCCGGCCCTGCCGGTACCGGACAGCAGGCAACAGATCGCTTATAGCTTCTTTCTGCCAACTGAAGCCCGGCCAATTTTCAAGCTCATGGATATACATAGTTTGCCGCTTTGCCACGAATAATCGCTCTTTTCGTGTCATTTTACGACACGAATATAGCTGATTTTCGTGGCATCGTTCCCGCTGATCGTGATTAATGGCGACACAACGGGTTTATCCGCCTGTCATTTTTCGGGTAATGACCGTTTGCAGGAGGGTCACTTTTGTATAAACCAGGGAGCGATTTACCTGATGGTCTGCACTGTTTTTGTCGGCATGATAGCATTCCGACCTGGGTACTTTTGGAAGTTGGTGTTGCCGCCTTCAAATGCCCTCGTTAAAAGTCAATTACTTGCAGAATTGACATAGCCCAAAAGTTCGAACTCCAGCCAGTCCCGTGCGCAGAATTGAAAAAAAGGCAATCCTTAGTTGGGTTGCCTTTTTTGTTCCAACCTTCCTGTGGAACATCAGCCGGTTAAACGAACCCGCCTGGGCACATGAGCGAGGAAACCGGACTTACCGACGATCGATGGATCCTCCGCGAAGCAGGCTCCTACAGGATCGGAAGACCGAAGTCCTCCTTCAGTCGGACAGGCACAGATGGCAGCTCAACCAGCATGGAAAACCGGATGCCGGGCAGGCCATCAGACGCTACGGAAGGAGTTCAGGGTGTGTTTACCGGCGTCTCAATGGCCACCGAATGCCAGTTCCCTGCCTTTGAGCATGAAATAGATATTTTGTAGTTGGTGAAGCGAAGCCACTTTCCTTATGATCGGCCGCCGCATGAAGTCAATGATGTTTTGATCGTGGTCGACGTTCAGTTCCGAGCGCGTTTCATCCCGCCCGCTGGTTTATGTAAATAGAAAAAGGGACAAACGTATAAATTTCCATCAGCGCTGACCACTCAGGTAGGCGATGGCATAGTCTTCGAGATCTTTCCGGAAAGTTGAGTTCCGCCTGTTGGATTCAAATAATTGCTCCAGCACATCAAGAGATATTTCTTTTGTGCCGATCCGGGAAGCAAGTAATGGATACGCAGCTAGTTACAAGGAATTCATCGAAGGATCCCGCACAAATAAAACGACCATAGCAATCGATGGAACGGCTGGATCGGCTCCGAGTTCGACAAGCGTATGCCATAGGTTGTCTCAAGTTCCGGTTAACGGGCAGGATCAAACCGGTCGGTGTCTCCGATATGGAAATTGTGATAAGCGCTCATAGTGAAGGGCGATAAGTGAATGAAAAAGGGAAAACGAGAAGCGACGAATGTTGCAACGAAAAAACAGGCAATAGTGTAAGGTGGGCTTAATTGCCCGTAGACCAGTATCTATTTAGCAGGCCTGGGTTTTCCAGACAGCACTTCGGTTGGCCTGTATTTCAAAACAAAAGTTGTTACATGCTGATGGCAAGTGAAACAATGACCTTGCTCTGCTATAAGCACTATCATTTATTTAAATGTTACACCGCCGGAGAAAAGCTTACCTTACAAGATGAATCGCAACGGCCCCGTAATCGTTATCGAAGACGACATTGATGATCAGGATATCCTTACAGATGTCTTTACAAAACTGGGATACGACAACGAGATCTGCTTTTTCGGGGATGGAGAATCTGCCCTCGAACATCTAAACCGGACAGATGTTATTCCCTTTCTCATCCTGTCGGATGTGAATATGCCCAAGCTGGATGGTTTTGCCCTTCGGGACAAAGTAAAAATGGACGCTAAGCTCCAGGTAAAGTGCATTCCCTATCTCTTTTTCACCACATCCGGATCGCAACAGGCCGTGATTGACGCCTACAGCAAGTCGGTGCAAGGATTTTTTGTAAAGGAAAACAGCATGGAAGGACTGACGGAAACGATTGACATTATTATGAGGTATTGGAAGAAATGCTCTTCGCCAAACAATTTTACGGAAGGATAAGTTCTCCATACGAGCCAGACAAAAACCAAGTTACCCGGCTGAGCTGCATAGACAATCTTAATCAGGTATTGCTCATTAACAGTTTAATTCAACAGACAACCAAGAATAATTGGGTTGAACATTAGTTGTTCCCAAACGGCATTAATTACCGATCACAGCACGCATCGCTCATTCGTGGCACGATATTCCCATCTATTCAGTATCCTACCCTTATCCCCTCTAAATCTCCCCCCGACAATTTATGAAGCAAATTACCCTGGCGCTTTGCGCCTTCCTGACTCTTTCTGCCTGCAATTCAAATCCTTCCGCGCCGTTGCAGACGCAGCGTGCCGACACAACCGGGCTTTCTGACTATCAACATGCCAAAGCAAGATCTTTAGCGAACGCAAGCGAGCTTGATTCGACCGAACAGAGCTCCCGTCAAAAACAAGTAGCACCGCAGCAGATACGCTATGTAGCGAGCCCGAAACCGGCAGTGGCAGCAAACAACAGCACCGCCAACAATGGCACGGGCACAACGGCAACTCCTGCGAAAAAAGGAATCAGCAAGACCGCTAAAGTAGCTATCATTGGCGGCGTAGCCGGCGCTGCAGGCGGTGCGCTCATCAATAAAAAGAATCGTGTAGCAGGTGCCGTTGTCGGTGGACTTCTGGGAGCCGGTGCGGGTGCGGTGATCGGAACCGCCCAGGACAAGAGAGATGGAAGACATTGACCGAACGCAGGTTCGACGTTGAACAGCGCGCCTCTGAATCAGCTCATGCCGAACTGCTGAAAAGATCTGCATCTACAATTTAAGCACAGCTTTCGGCATCCACATAGAAAGACTTTTAACCATCTGGGGCGTTTACCTGTCGCGCTGGTTAAAAGTCTTTTTGCATTGAAAAAACATTCTCTGCTTCACTTCTCCGCGAAACTGCATGCCTATTTTTGGCGTTCCGGAAAATAAAGCCGAAAAGTAGCACCTGCACCAGGTATGCTTGCTGCTTCCACTAACCCGCCATGGCGGTTCATGATCTTTCTGACGATGGCAAGACCAATGCCGGTGCCGCGGTAGTTCTCAACGGGATGGAGCTTTTCAAACATCCGGAAGATGGCTTCATTAAACTGCTGATCGAAGCCGATTCCGTTGTCGGCAACCTCGATGCAGCAATAACTTTCCAACCCCGAAATCAGACGACCCGGTGCCCCCTCGCCGCAAACCGTTTTTCCGGACAGGATAATTCGCGGTGGCACTTCGGGCCTTGAAAATTTGAGTGCATTGTCCAGCAACTGATGAATAACCTGACGGAACTGCATAGGTATGACACGCACTTCATTCGGAACATCAATTTCAATAGTTGCCTTCTTTTGATCGATGATCCCGCTGAGCTCGTCGATCACGGTTGTTATCAACGTATGTGGGTTCAGGCGTTCAAAGACGGCCTCTTCCACATTTATCCTGGAATAGGTGTAAACGTCCTGAATCAACTGGCTGATCCTTGCCGAAGCTACATCGATACGGCCCAGGTCGTGCCTTCCTTTTTCAGACAGGTTGGATGCATCACGCCGGATTATCTGGTCCACGAAGGAACGTATCTTCCGAAGGGGCTCCTGCAAATGATGACTAGATATATACGCAAAAGCCTCTAGATCCTTTATGGCTTCCGCGAGTTCCGCAGCACGTTTTTCTCTTTGAGCATTCTGATAGCTCAGCTCGATATTGGCCAAAAAAAGTTCCTGAGCCCGCATTTCCTTGTCTTTGTTCTGAAGGGCGAGCTCCCGGTTAGCAATTTCCAGCTCGGCCGCAGGGTCCGCTTTACCCTTACGCTCTATAGCCCGATTTGGGCGTTTTACCGGTTTTCCTTTTCCTGGCCGGTCCTTCTTACGTGCACCCATATTGATTTCGCCCCTGCCATACGACCGGTGCCTTCAAATTTACGAACATTCAAACGCTGCTTTCTGGATATATCTATGAATTCATCGTCGGTTCCAGAAAAAGGTGACCTGAATAACCCCCCTGAGGACACCCCTGTTTTAATGTACCTGATGTTTGACGCCGCGCGGGCCGTTCGATGATTGGGTTGTCCCCAACTACCCGATCCCTATTCAGCGGATACCCACAGGGCACGATTGTTGAAAGTCCGCCTGCAAACGCTATTTGGACGCCTACATTCTCATCCTGATCGTCGTGGGACTTTCCGCGCTGGGCATGACCTGGATGCCCGCTTTCACCAGAGCCACGAAAATCTCCTACAGCATTTTGTACGTGGCCCTCGGCGCCCTCGTTTACCGCACGCTCAGCAGCTTCCTCCCCCTCCCCGACCCGATCGCCAACAATAAAGCAACGGTTCGCCTGACCGAAATGGTGGTGCTCATTTCACTCATGGGCTCCGGGCTGAAAATCGACCGGCCCTTTTCTCTCCGCAACTGGAACGTTCCGCTCCGGCTGGTCAGCATCACCATGCTGCTCTCCATTGCTGCCGTAACGGCCATTGCTTTTTTCTGGCTGGGCTTTTCCCTGGCAGCAGCCCTGTTGCTCGGCGCCGTGCTGGCCCCTACCGACCCGGTGCTGGCCGCCGACGTGCAGGTTGGCGCCCCGGGCGAAGGCGATCATACGCACTCCAAGCTGGCCCTGACCGCCGAAGCGGGCATGAACGACGGCACGGCTTTTCCGTTCACCTGGCTGGCCGTACTGATGGCCACGGGTGAAATTGCGGAGAAGGGCTGGACCGGATGGCTGCAGTATGAATTGCTGTACAAACTGCTTGCGGGAAGCCTTTGCGGCTACCTGCTGGGCAAGCTCCTGGGGTGGCTGTTCTTCCGGTTACCCGAGGTGGTTGACGGAGCAAAAGTGCGGGATGGCTTTGTGGCTTTATGTTCTACCCTGCTGGTGTATGCGGTGACGGAAGCCCTTCATGGATATGGCTTCATTGCGGTGTTCGTTGCAGCCGTCACCATGCGCAGTGCCGAACGCCACCATAAGATGCACAAAACCCTCCATGAATTCACCGACCAGATCGAGCGGTTGTTGCTGTGCATCGTGCTGCTGCTTTTTGGCGGAAGCCTCGTATCAGGACTGCTCAACGACCTGACCCTGCCGCTTGCCGGCGCCGGGATCGCCTTCGTGCTCCTACTGCGTCCCCTCATCGGTGCGCTCAGCCTCTGGGGAACCGGACTCCACTGGAAAGAGAAACTGGCCATCGGATTTTTCGGCATCAAAGGCATCGGATCGTTTTACTACCTGGCATTTGGCCTCATGGCAGCTACATTCGAAGAACGCGGTCAACTCTGGGCGCTGACCGGCTTTACGGTGCTGCTTTCGATCATCCTACATGGACTGACGGCCACTTCGGTGATGAACCGGCTGCAGGTAAAGTTCAAAGAACCCGGTCCGCAAACGCCAACCGAATCGCAGAAGCACCCCTGACCGCATGCTCCTCCGCTTCATCCTGTTCTTCGTACAGAAAAATGGCGGGTCGGAACCTAAAAATGCAAACCCGGGAGCCTAAAATCACAACTCGGGCGTCCAAAGTCCCATCTCCGCAGTCCAAAATCCAATCTCGGGAGTCCAAAACCCCATCTCGGCAGCCAAAAATCCCATCTCGGCAGCCCAAAATCCGAACTCGGGAGTCCAAAATCCAAACTCGGGATACGAAAATGCGAACTCGGGATAGCAAAATCCAAACTCCGGCTGTCAAAATTGAAAGTCGCACTGCCAAAATGTAAGCTCGGGACGTTAAAATCCGATCTCAGCCCATCAAAATCGCAGCTCCGGATAACAAAAGCCAGCTCAAGGGGATGAAGACACCAATCTGTCGTTCCAACAGCTTTCCGGACGGTTACAAAACGCCATGAAGACTTCCTCCTTTTTCCAGTAAGCGGTCCACCCGTTTCTCTACAGCCGGGTCTTTAACCACAGGCGGCGCATGATGCGGCTTCACACGGGCATCAATCAACAGAGGCCCTTTACAACCCCAGTGCTTGTTCGACACAGTGGCAGCAATGCCGTGGATATCATGCGAAGGATTGCAGCGGGTGAAGGCCACCCACAAAAAGTTATTCAGCGTGCGGCCCGTGAAGGAAGCGTCATCACAGAGCACGATCAGGGGAACCGATGTCAGTTCCTTCAATCGCCCTGCCAACTGATCATCGAGCTTTTTCACTTCGGCAGCAACTTCCTCATAGGAAGTAAAGGGACGGGGCTGCAACGCAACGACCCCCGGAATACACAACTGCGGGTTCTCAAAAGCGTGCAGCTCTTTAAGCGCCTGCGGAACTTCCGTGCAAAGATCCCGCACCTTGTCGCCATAGGCGGCAAACACCACTTTGCTGCCGCTGTTCAGTCCGGTACCCGAATAGTCGAGCGTATCGATCGTGGTGTTGGTGTAGAAATGAACATCCCTTTCGAGGTGCAGTCGTTCGAGCAGGTAGCGGAAAAAGGGTTCGATATGATGGGCCGTTACGCGGTCGTGCTCATCGGCCGTAATGAACAGGAACTTGGCGAGGCTGAGCTGCCCCGTTCCGAGCACATGATTGGCAATCGTCAGCAACTCGGAAGGCTGTTTTGCCGGCATGTAGGGCGTGTAGCGTTCGCTGCCTACCGCCAGCAGCAGCGGGTGCACCCCGGCGGCATCAACGGCATTCACTTCTTTCAGTCCGGGTATTTCATCCTTTAGCGCACTTCCCGTGATCTCATGAATGAGGGCGCCGAAGGACGTGTCTTCCTGCGGCGGACGTCCAACCACGGTAAAGGGCCAGATCGCGTCTTTGCGGGCATAGACCTTGTGCACCTTCATCAGCGGAAAAGGGTGCGTCAGGCTGTAGTAACCGAGGTGGTCGCCAAAGGGTCCTTCGGGCTTGTTTTCCCCGGGATGCACGGTGCCCGTGATCACGAAATCGGCATCTGCGCTGAGGCAGAAGCCATCCTCATAAAAATAGCGGAAGCGCCTGCCCCCGAGCAAACCGGCAAAGGTCATTTCGCTGATCCCTTCGGGCAGGGGCATCACAGCCGCAAGCGTATGGGAGGGCGGTCCTCCCACGAAACAACTGACGTTTAGCGGCAGTCCGCGCTTGTTGGCTTTCGTCTGGTGCACACCAATGCCTCGGTGCAGCTGGTAGTGCAAACCGATCTCCTGATCCGGCACATAATCATTACCGTTAAGCTGGATGCGGTACATCCCCAGGTTGGCCTTCATGATGCCCGGCTTCTCCACATCTTCTGTGTATACCTGGGGCAGTGTTACAAAGGCGCCACCGTCCATCGGCCAGTGCCGGATCAGGGGCAGGTCGGAAATGCGGATTTGCTGGTGCAGAACGGGCCTTGCCGAAGGGTTCTTCAGCGGTAAGGCTTTCAGTGCCGCCAGGCCCAGCGAAAAGTTCCGGACCGGGTGTTTCAGTGCGTTGATGGGATCGCTGCGGTGTTCGATCAGCCGCTGTACCTTTTCGAGGGTATCGCGGAAAAGAAATTTGCTCCGGTCGAGGGTACCGAAAATATTGGAGGCAGCCCGGAACCGCGAGCCTTTTACATTTTCGAATAAAAGTGCGGGACCACCCGCTTCAAACACCCGCAGGTGAATAGCGGCCATTTCGAGGTGCGGATCCACTTCTTCCCGGATGCGCACCAGGTGACCGTGTTTTTCCAGGTCGGCAACACACTCCATCATCGAACGATAACCCATATCCTGACAAGATTTAAGGTAAGCGGAGCCGCGAAGGTACACCCGTACCGCGCGTTTCTCCACCAGCACAACCGCTTACTACCCGCACTTGTTCAGAAAGCCCTGGAAATGCCTGCGCTCCTTTTCCGAAAGGCAACAGGCACCTGGATGCAACACCTGTCTGCCCGCACCGGATCGGGTTTTCGGGTACGGGCAGAGAAAGGCATTGGACAGTAAAGAGGTGAACGCTGAAACGTCTGAAGCCTAGCCGGCAGGAAATACATCCTTGATGCAAAGCTTGTCGAGGTAAGGCTGCAGTAAAAGCGTACCCGAAAACACCCGGTATTCGACAAAATCCCTGCTGGCGGGATCGCCAAAAGCCTCCACATAAAAACCATCCAGTTGAAACAGGAAAATCATCAACTTGCCGGCTATCCGCTTGTCGATCATGACACCTTCGTGCAGCAGGGTGCTTTTCTTGTCTCCTTCGTGCAACAGGATAAATTCAGAAAGTCGCATTGTACTAGTTTTAAGAGTTACGAAACACTTACGAACGTTGACGGACTAACCAAGAATATCTAACGGTGAGGCTGCTACTGAAAACGAGGCAAAAGGCGTTTACCGGGAAAAGGTACGAAGAAATTGGCCCCGGCACAAAGGTCAAAACTACGGAAAAACCGAAAGGCATTTCGCCAAACAAAATACAATAGAGGTATCCGGCTTGCACGATCCGTCCGGTTTACCAACGGCCAGAACCTGCATCGGCCCGGTCGTGTACCTACCACTCCATCCAGGCATCGCACCGCACGTGGCGCGCAAAAGGGCACCGCTCCGGGGCGAATGGACGGTTGACAATAAAATCGTCTCTAAATTGGTTTAACCCCGTTAAACAGGTTCTGATTGGCTTGTAGTCAGCCTGATCCAGGCAATCACGTTCGAGTTGCCGTATCTTGATACAGGTGCTGCCAGGTGAAAGAAGCAAGCAGCATCAGGAATAAGCCGGCTTACCCTCCCGCAGCCGCACCTGGCGCTCGAAGCGCAGCAGCCGCTCCGCCTGGATTTTCTCGAGAACTGCGGCCGGAAGAATCAGCTGATTGAATTCAACGGCATTGGCCGCGAATTCGTCGAGCGTCAGGGAGACGTCGGCAAAAGCTTTCTGCGCCCGCGCCCAGAGTGCAAGGCGTTCACGGGTATCTTTCTCCAGCGGCACATGGCTGAATTCGGTATAGGTAGCCGCTTCCTCGCTGATCGATAAACCTTCCTCTTTGGTTACCATCGGCAGCAGGTCCGAAATGAACGCTTTGCTGCTGAAAGGGGCACGACAGCGGTAATAGTACACTTTCGTTTTCTCCCGGAGGCGGAAGCCCTCCGGTCCTTCTTCGGGCAGAACTTCCTTATCGTCAATCTCTTCTTTGGCCCCGTCAGTATTGAGTACGGGAATATCGATGGAATAGTCGTTCTGCAAACGGGCCTGCAGACCAAAATCGGCGAGCGCGTCGTCCTTAAGATCATGAACTTCGATCTCCAGCATATTCAGACGGCGTTCAAAAAGGTAATGCATGGGCGTGCGTTTCTCCCATCAGTTAAATTAACATGCCACAGCCTGTTCAGCCCATGGCATGACTGCCGCGCGAAAGTTCGGGAGCGGCATCGACGGGTCTGGAACCGGCCCCCAGTCCAATACCCGCAGGCACCCGGCGCCCGGCATACACAATAAGCGCGGCAATGGCGGTACCCAACAAAACCGAAGCAAGGAGCATTTTCTTCATAGTGATCATTTCGTAGTGAAAAGACAAGTGCCGTACCACAAACAAAGGCGCCGGAAGATTTTCCGGCGCCTCGTTTATAGAACCCTAACTCCTGCTTATTCGTCGTCCTTTTTAAGGTCGCCTTTCACCTTTACCTCGCCCTCTTCCACTTTCACCTTTTGCTTACGGCCATCGCTCGTCTTGATCTTCTGCTTGTACTCAACCTCCTTGTTCATCCCGGTATTGGCTGAGTCAACCGCACCGGTCTGCAGGCTGTCCTGTGTGGTCGTCTGCTGATCCAGGGTTTGCGTGCTGCCATCCTGGCCGGCCGCATTCTGTCCGTTCATGTTCACCGAGGTGCTGTCTGTAGTCTGTGCAGCGTTACCGGTTGTGTTCTGGTTCATCTGAAGATTCTGGCTTCCGGCGGCCTGCGTGCTGTCTGTAGGCGTTGTTACCTGGCTGCCGCTGTACTGGCTGAAATCACCTTCGGTTCGGGTGCCGGTAGCATTGGGCAGCGGCGCCGTGTTGGGATTCTGCAGGTGCAGGCCCTGACCGGCATTCTGGCTGCTGCTGTCTTGCTGCGTGCCGGCCGGCTGTGTGGTATTCAGCTGATTGCTGTTCTGCAGGTCCGTATTCGGCTGGATATTGTTCTGCTGATCAATATTCGGCTGGGTTGTGTTCAGCGAATCGGTCTGCGGCTGTGTCGTATTGAGTTGATCAGTGGTCTGCTGCTGGTTGCTGTTCATCTGATCGGTCGTTTGCTGCTGCGTGCCAGCCGGCTGTGTGGTATTCAGCTGATTGCTGTTTTGCTGGGCGTTGTTCAGTTGCTGCTGATTGGTGCCGGAAGGCTGGGCATGTTCAACTGGCCGGCATTGTTCAAGGGCTGGCTTCCCTGCCGGCTGCTGCTGTCGAAACCTGCGTTGCTGGACGTGTTGTTGAGCTGGGTGCCGATCATCTCGCCATCGGTATCCACGCGAAAAATATCAGCAGCTGCTATGGCCATTCCATTTTCACCGATGAACTCAGATCGGGAAACACCGTTCTCAATCACGAGCACATGGTAGTTATCCTGTCCGTTGGCGCCCCGTATCCGGTTAATGGAATACAGGTTGTTGCCGAACATATTGATGGCGCGGGTCACGACTTCCTCCGGTACAAAACTCGTTGTAATGGGAAGGGCTACGGAGTAACTGTTTCCATTGGGGGCATAATACACCGAAATGTTCCGGTTGGTATTGTTGAAGCTGGCCCGGTACCAATCGCCCGACTGCTGCCAGCTCGGATTAAAGGCGGACGGATAATCGCGCTGAAGGGAGGTTTGCAGGTGGCCCGGAACATTGGAGGCATCACCATAAGCCGCATAATTGCCGGTACTGAGCTGGGTAGTAACCTGGGTATTGCCGCCCTGGGTGTTCTGTATTGAATGATGATCGGTACCGGCGGATGCATTGTTCTGAAGAGTTCCCGTAGTTGTACTATTCACCGGGTTGACCGTCGAATCGGTCGTGCCCGTACCACTGTTGGTCGCGGGGCTGCTGCCGTTGAGGTCGGTGCCCGAATTCACCCCGCTGTTGGTGCCCAGGTTCGTTCCGGAATTACGGTTGCTGTTGATACCATTTCCCGTCGTGTCGGTTCCCTGGCTGACCCCGGTATTCGTACTGGTATTGTTGTTAGGGGTTGTGGCGTCTGTTGTTGTCGTGTTGGAGCTGTTGGGCGTGTTGGAGCTGTTGGTCGTGGTGGGCTTGGTATTGCCGGAACCGCCGGTAGTCTGGCCCCAGCTTGCAGCTCCGGTTCCCAGCAGCGCCAGGACAAGAAAAGTCTTTTTCATAGATCGGTGTTTTTGTTTCGTGAATCAATGACCCTCATCACCGATCAAGGATGATGCCTACGCCTGCTCAACAACAAAGAAATCTTAAACTGTTTCCGGGTCTCCCCACCTCATCGGGAAGCCGGTTTATCGAACATTTGAGGAAGCAGGTGGTTCGGGTTTCCGGGAACCCATCCTGCACAATGGGGAATCGTAGAGGAGAATCTTACCCAAACCCACCTGCCGGGCAATACTTCATCAGCGATTTATTGCCTGGTTTTCGCTTTTGTTTCCCGTATTTCTGCGGTTCCGTGCGAAGGGATCCTCAACAGATGAGCCCGGAATAGTTTTTGCTCCCTGAACCGATATGAGAAAGCCGTACTTAAACCAAACAACCGACATTGTAAAAGACGTGCGCCCTGCACTGACCCTCGTTCATTCAAGCGTCAAATCGGAGCCTGCGATGACCCGTAGCATCTCCGGAGCCGTTACCGTGCCGCAACGTCCTGCTCATTATTCCGCTTCCTACTCGAAAGATGGTCCGGGCGGCAACTACCAGGGTCTCTGAAGAAGATGGCCAGTCAGTCATCAACCTCGGTTACGGAAGGTGGTAGGTTGAGCGGGCGTTCCCGTCCTATGACGCGGTTTCCGTAGATACCAGGCCCTGCATAGGGGTTCTTTCCGTTTACACCCGAAGTATTGCCGCTGCTTCCCATTACGCCCACGCTGGTGCCCGTGCCCACCGATCCAGAACCGGTATTGCCGCCCGATGAAGGAGCCGAATTGTTGTAGAATAACAAGCGGCCGTTGGCTACGCCGTAGCGCATCCGGGGCATACCGATCACCGGGCGTTCCAATGTTTCCGTTTGAACCCGGCCCGACAGGCGGTCCTGAAAGTGATTGACGACCGGATCGGCAATGGAAAAACTCCGCAGCGAATGAGCAGCGCCGGCCGACTGGTGCTCCATCCGAACGGGAGCCGTGGTTTCTCCGCGGTCCCGGGCAGGGGGCGCTTTTGCCGGCTTTTTACTCGTCTGTTGCGCGCCGGCCCTGAGCAGGCTTCCCGCCAGCAGGCATACACATAAAATCACTCGCTTCATATCCCGGTTGTTTGATCTTCCGGTAATGAGGCAAAGGCGCTGCCAGAAAATCACTCCGGCTGCGGATTACCCTCCTCGCCATAGGCTTTCCGCAATCGGTTCAACGTTTCCTGCTCCTGTGGTGGATTATCTCCTGCTGTTTTTTCCAGTTCCGCCTGCAACGGATCTTTCATAGACGAGGGATCCTGGGCAGCATTCAATACTTCTTCTGGTAGTTTCTGTTTTTGTAGCTTCCTGTCTTCCTGATGGTGCATGGCTCTTTTTCCAGTGATCACGGAAGAATGATGCCATTTTCGACGGCAATGATTGTAGAAATACGGAATGACTCAGCGACGGAGGAGGTAATCTTTCCGCAACAGGTAATGATAGGCCTCAAAGCTGTGGTGCGTCCACACCCCAAGCCCCTCTTTCGGATCGTTCGGAAAACGGTTGAAGTAGGTCGTGTCGGGCATCAACACCACCGGGTTGCCTGCCCGCATGTAGTTAAATCCGGGCGCCCCGGGCCCGGGGGCCAGTCCCGGGAGGCTTTTCGCCGCTTCGCGCCCCACCTTCACCCCCAGGTATTTCTGGTATTTCCGAACGGCCTTGCGGCTCTTCCGGGTCAGCTTGCCGTAACCCATGCCGGCATACAGACGTACCGGCCACTTCTGCCCGCGCAGGGCGTCTTCCAGGCGAACCAGCGGATTCAGCGGATTGAGGTCGCTCAGTTGCTGCAGGCTCACCGGCGTCTCCGGAACCCAGTCAGCGGCATTAACCACATTAAAGGCCCAGCCGCCGCGCGTAATAAAATCGAAATCGTAGGCATAGGCCATATTTCCGGGTTTGGGAGCGGCGCTGCAATAGGTTTTGAACACAAGGTCAGCGGGCAGGGCTCCGGTGGCCATCCGGTAGTGGAGCCAGGAACGCAGCAGGTAGGCCAGGGCCCCTCCCTGGCTATGTCCGCTGATCACCAACTGACGGGTACCCTTTGCGTGCAGGTCCCGGATCCGCGCTTCGACCGATGCGGCCATGGATGCCAGGCCGATCAGCCAGCCGGTATGTACGGCAGCGCCTTCAGCTGCGGCCAGCTGGTAGGCTACGCTCGTCGAGTCGTTCAGCTGAAGCTTGCCGGTTGCCGGATGCTGCACCGAATAAATGTTGGCGATCCAGCTTTTCCGGGTCGCTACGGTTCCCCGGAGCCCGATGACCGCTACCGGGGCATCGGTCCGCTGCCAGACCCAAAAGCGGTTGTCGAGGCCGGTAACTGCTGATGCGTACGTGCGCTGGTACCGGACCGGCTTGCCCTGCGCCTTCATTATGCTGTCGTATTTGCCGAAATTGAGCGCCAGGACCTCGAGGTACTCATCCGGATCAAAGCCGGGTTTCAGCTCCTGGGCATGGGTAGAAATAGGGAAACAGCAGGTAAGGAAACCGATAAGCAGGTATTTCATAGACCAGAAAAAATTTTGCGGGGCGCCCGTGGCAGGGCACACACCGGAAGCAAAAGTACCATCAGGCCATCCGATAATACGGGAGCCCGCCAAATGGCCCTAAATTAGCCACCCCGGAAGGACACGTAATTGAAAGTGGCCTTGCACATCAACCGGTAATTTCGCTTTCTATGATCCGACTTGAATATTTTACGCGCGACGATTTCCAGCAACTGATTGACTGGATCCAGGATGAGGAACTGCTCACCAACTGGTCGGGATCACTGTTCCGTTTTCCGCTGACGGAGGCCAGCCTCGAATGGTACCTCGAAGACACCAATAATCCGAAGGAGTCCGATGCCATGATCTACAAAGCGGTAGATACCGGGAGCGGGCAAACTGTCGGACATATTTCCCTGGGCGGCATCAGCCGCAAAAACCGGTCGGCCCGCATCAGCCGGGTACTGGTGGGCAACACGGCACAAAAAGGCCGGGGCATCTGTGCGCATATGGTGCGCGAGGTAGCCCGTATCGGCTTCGAAGAGCTGGGGCTGCACCGCATCAGCCTGGGCGTATACGATTTCAACACGGCCGCGATCCGTTGCTATGAAAAAGCAGGATTTGTGCGCGAGGGAGTGCAGCGGGATGTGCTCTGGCAGGGCGGACGCTGGTGGAGTCTTCTGGAAATGAGCATGCTTGAAAACGAATGGTACAGTCAGGTAGAGGCAGACAAAACCGAAGCCCGGTAGGCACTTCCGGGCCATCCTGCATCCCTGTTACGCATGAGGCCGCTCCAATACCATAAGGGTTACCGGCGTGTCGTTGATCCGGCGGGTTTCCTGGTACCGGCAGTCTGACAGAATGCTCTCTACGAATCTCCGGGCCATCAGCCGCTCGGGGGTTGCGAGCAGAATAGTGGTGCCCTGCGACAAAAAGCGCAGGAGCACCTGCTGCAATTGTGTAAAAGCGGCGGGATCGTAATTGATATCGCTCAGGAGCAGAACCTCGGGATGAAGATCTGCGGGAAGGGCATTCCAGTCGAGCAGGCGAACCTGCACCGGAGCGCCGGGTTGGAGCCCGGCATTTTCCTGCAGCAGCGTCACCGCCTCCGGCAGGTAATCGCTTAAGGTCACCTGGCGGGCAAAACGGGCGGCGGCGAGTCCGGGCAGTCCGAGGCCAGCTGCCAGCTCCAGAACGTCTTTTCCGGCCACCAGTTCCGGCCGCTCGGTCACAAAAGCGGCCAGGGCTTCAGCAGCAGGCCAGATGCGGGTCCAGTAGGGCAAGGGAGGCGCCGCCCCGGCCTCCAGGGCAGCCCGGAATTGAAGACGCACCTGATCGGGATCGGGAACCAAGAGACGGAGTTCATTTCCGCCAAGGCACAGCGTTGCGAGCGATACGGGATAGATAGGCCAGGTTTGAGAAGATGAAGCAAACAGATCCGGTGTGCAATACTACGAAGACCCATTCGCTTCCCAGCTGAAACAAAACAAACAAAGTCGGGAATCAATCGCGCTCATTCATCGCTTCTTTGCGTTGCTGTTCCGCATCCGCTTCATCCTGCTTCCGCTGTGCTCCTCCTTCGCGAAGTCCCTTCTCCCACCGCTCCCGGCTCGCCCTATCGGCTTCCTCCTGCCGGCCACTCACCTGCTCCTCCTCTTTGTTTGCGCGGTAGTCGGCGTGCTGGTCGCGGTTTGCCCCGGCGGGTGCTTCCAGCTTCGGGTCGCTCACTTCGTAATTCCTGCGCTCCTTTTCCATAGATATTTTTCAAAGGAAGCCGCCAAAATGATGCCGGGGCAAACATGGTGAGCAATGAGCGGTCAGCTGTCAGCGGTAATTAAGGCGCAGGCATATTGCGGATGGGCTTCCGGCGGGCGCCTTATTTTTGAGCTATGAAAAACCTCCTCTGCTTTGTCATCCTTCTTGTCTTTTGCTCCTGCGCCAAAACCATCACCGAAAGCGGAAAAGCATCTTTTTATGCGGATAAATACGAAGGCCGGAAAACCGCCAGCGGCGACGTATTCCGTCAGAAACGCATGACCGCCGCGCATAAAACACTGCCTTTCGGATCAAAGGTCAAAGTCACTAACCTGGCCAACGGACAAACCGTCCGCGTCGTGATCAACGACCGGGGGCCCTTTGTGGCCGGTCGCATCATTGACCTCAGCAAAGGCGCCGCCCAGGAAATTGATATGGTTCGGGCGGGCGTGGTGAACGTCAGGATCAAGTACAAAAAACGAGGCCTCCGGTCCTGAGCCTGCCATTTTTCCGGCATGTGCGGCATTTTTGATGCATGCTCCGCATTCTGATTTCAGATGGATGGCGCGGCGCTGACAATCTGGCAACCTGCCGGGCTTTGGAACATTGCTTGATGATGGCAGGACCGGCAATAAACCGTTTTCTATTATGGTACAAGAAAAAGGAACGATCTCGATTCATACCGAGAACATTTTCCCGATCATCAAGAAGTTTCTGTATTCCGACAATGAAATTTTCCTGCGCGAGCTGGTGAGCAATGCCGTGGATGCCACGCAGAAAGTCCGCCGCCTGGCAGCACTGGGCAAATACAACGCCGAGCTGGGCGACACCACCATCCAGGTGTCTGTCGACAAGGACGCCCGCACCCTCACCATTTCTGACGGGGGTATTGGTATGACGGCCGAGGAAGTGAAGAAATACATCAACCAGATTGCCTTCTCTGGCGCCACTGAGTTCATGGAGAAGTTCAAGGAGGCCCGCGATGCCAACGAAATCATCGGCCGCTTCGGTCTTGGTTTCTACTCAGCTTTCATGGTGGCCGACAAAGTAGAAATACAAACCCTGAGCTACCAGGAGGGCGCAGAACCTGCCCGCTGGATCTGTGATGGCAGCACCGAATTTGAGCTCACCGGGGGCAACCGCAGCGAGCGGGGTACCGATGTGATACTTTACCTGAACGCCGAATCAGAGGAATTTCTGGAAGAAGCACGCATCCAGGAAATCCTGAACAAGTATGCCCGCTTCATGCCCGTGCCCATTCAGTTCGGCACCCGGAGCACGACCGAAGAAGATGGCACCGATGATAACGGCGCGCCCAAATACAAGTCGGTTGAAATCCCGAATATCATCAACACCACGGTTCCCATCTGGACCAAGTCGCCGAGTGACCTGAAGGATGAAGACTACCTGGAGTTCTACCGCGAGCTCTACCCGCTCTCCGAAGATCCGCTGTTCTGGATCCACCTCAATGTAGACTACCCCTTCAACCTGACCGGTGTACTTTATTTCCCCAAACTAAAGAACGACTTCGAGGTCCAACGGAATAAGATCAAACTTTTCAGCCGCCAGGTCTTCATCACCGACGAAGTGAAGGATATCGTTCCCGAGTTCCTGATGTTGCTGCATGGGGTGATCGACAGCCCCGACATCCCGCTGAACGTCAGCCGATCCTTCCTGCAGGCCGATTCGAACGTAAAGAAGATCAACACCTACATCACTAAAAAAGTAGCCGACAAGCTGCTCGAGTTGTTCCGCAAAGACCGTAAGGGTTTTGAGGAGAAGTGGGGCGACATCGGTCTCTTTATCAAGTATGGCGCCCTCTCGGATGAGAAGTTTTATGAGAAGGCCAAAGACTTCGTGTTGTTGAACAATACACAATCCGAAAACTACACGCTGGAAGAGTACCAGGCGAAGGTGAAGGATTTCCAGACCGACAAAGACGGCCGCCTGGTTTACCTCTATACCAATGATGCCGAGCGCCAGGATGCCTATATCCAGAGCGCCCGTAAGCGGGATTACGATGTGCTGGTGATGAACTCACCGATCGATAACCACTTCATGCAGCACCTCGAAATGAAGCTGGAAAAAACCTCCTTCAAACGCGTGGATGCCGATGTGCTCGATAAGCTGATCGTGAAGGAAGAAAACAAACAACACCAGCTGAGCGAAGAGCAGGCCAGCCAGGTAAAAGAGATTTTTGAAAAGGCGATCAACAACAACGCCATGCAGGTACAGGTGGAAGCACTTGGTGACAGCGAATTGCCGGTAACCATCACCATGGAAGAATGGATGCGCCGCATGAAGGATATGGCACGTATGGGCGGCGGTGGCATGCAGTTCTACGGCAGCCTGCCCGACAGCTACAAGGTGGCGATCAATGGCAATCACCCGCTCGTAAGCCGTATCCTGGGCGCCTCCGGGGAAGAACAGACACGTTTGGCCCGCCAGGCCTACGATCTGGCCCTGCTGTCGCAGGGAATGCTCAAAGGCGCGGATCTGACGGCCTTCGTGGAGCGGAGCGTTCAATTGATCTGACCCTGAAAACCGGAAGCCGAAAAAGCCGCCTCAACAGGCGGCTTCTTCATGAATACGACCTTGTCAGGACAAAGCGGTTGGCTGCTTTTCGACCAAAGTGACCTCGCCGGATGCGGCAACCGGCGCGGGCTTCAAACGGGTTAGTCCGCGATTGCCGGTCAGCAGCGCATACAGCCCGGGCAGCGCGGCACGAAGCCCTGCGCCGACGGCCACACAAAACACAATGACGGCAAGCGGCAGAAATAGAAAGGTCAGGAAGCGGTAGTTGGGCAGCTGGCGCAGCAGGCCGTGTACCGGGTCGATCAGGTAGGTTACCAACGGCACGTGCAGGGCATAGATCATGAAAGAGTAATCCGAAAGTCGAACGAAGACACGGCTCTTCATAGCTGTTTCTGCCAGTTTATCCAACCCAAACCAGGCCACCAGCAAGCCGGAAGCGATCACCAGCTTATGCAGCAGCATCAGCGGGATCACCACGCTTTCGGGCATCGGCTTCCAGGGGTCGGGAAACTGGGGTCCATAGTGAAAGGCCAGCAGGGTCTTTGCCACAGCCGCTCCCAGGAAAATCAGCGTAAACACAGGAAGTGAAAACCAGCGGGGACGCCGCCCCAGGTCCTTGCCCCGCTTGCAGAGCCATACACCCAGTGTAAACGACAACATACCCTCTCCTTCTACGAAGAAGAACCCGAAGGAACTCAACCACAGGAATCCCAACACCAGAAAGGTCGGCAGGGGTGCCTTCGTAACGCACCAGCGAAAGACCGGATAGAGCAGGTTGTAAAAAAACAGGCAGCGGATGAACCAGAGTTGGAAAGGAAGCGGCCACAATAGCAGGGCTGCCCAGTCTTCGCCCTTTGCCGGATTGAATCCATTATCGAGCACGGGGTGCAGGTGCGCATTCTGAACGGCACTGCGTGTGAAATCCCAGTGCAGCAGGCAGAAGGCTATGAGCAGGCCAATAGCCGACCAGAGGTAGTAAGGAATGATGAGCGTGCGGAAGCGCCCCCCGATCCGGCGCCAGAATGGTTTCTCGTCATGGAGGGCAAACAGGAAACCCGAAATGGCGAACAGCATCGGAATCCGGAAGCGGAAAACACCGTTGGCCAGGGTAAACTCGGTAAACGTGGTAAACGTCATTCGCTCCGGCAGCACCGAAAAAGGCTGCAGGTAGCGCTGATCGAGGTTATATCCGTGCACATACACGAGCAGCAGCATCGACACGAAAGAAAAGAAGCGCATTTTCCGGCTCCAGAGGGGATCGAGGTATCCTTGCATGAACTTAGAACGTTGATTTAAAAACAGAGGTTACTCAAAGATGCTCATTCCGGAATCGATTCAGGAACCCGCCTGGATCAACCGGCAATCCGGCCGGATGAAATGAAAAAAGCCGTCCACCAGAGGCGAACGGCTTAAAAAGCTCAAAGGTAACGAAAAACGGAGGTACGGTATCGATCCAGGTCTTCCAGTGTTGTCAGCACATCGAAGCGCTGACGTGCACCCTGCCTGTTACTGCGCACCAAAACAACCGGCTCACCGGTTACGATGGTGCTTTTGGCGCGCTGAAAGATCTGTTCGAGAGCGGCGATGTCATTGATGGTCTGCCACTCCTCTACCTGCGTCACGTCAATTATATACTCCTGCATCACAAAGCGGTTAAGCCTTATGCCATAAACCTGGTGCCGTTAGAAGCTGACCGGGCAGCGTAGTTTATCGGCCGAGCTGTTGCGGATGTTCAGGAAGTTCTTGTAGGTAATCGTCACCTCGAAAGCGCCCCGGCCACGAACGGCCTGACGCAGGCGGCTTACCGTAGCATCATAGGAAAGTCCGACCGACCAGTTGAAGTAATCCAGTTTCACTACAGGGGCAAAGGCATCGTTCAACCGATACACGCCACCGGCAGAAAGACTTACGGTCTCGCCTTCATCTCCTAGCTGGCGCAGGTCATGACGGTAGAGGAAGCCGCCCTGGGCCTGCGTGTGACCACCCTGCATGAACAGGTCGCCGAACACGCTCAGGTTATCATACTCGCTGGTAGGGACCGATATACCGGCATTCACCGAGATTTTGCTGTTCAACCGCACGTCGTTGGCCGGGTTAAAGGCCACCTTGGGCTGGGTGAAATGGTAATAAGAACCGCCGACGTAGTATTTCAGATCGCTGCCCGCCGTGCTGCTGTAGGCCACACCTACGCCTGCATCCATATACATCAGGTTGGTGTTGGAAAAGGTCTGACGCGTGGGATTGGTAGGGCTATAGGCTCCATTCACGAACTGGTCATCGAATTTCAGGCCGGAGGGGTCGAAGCGCTGCTGTACCAATCCGCCGATAAAGCCAACGGAAAGGTAAGCATCACGATCGGCGCTCATCGATTTATGGTAGGCCAGCACCGGAAGCAGCTGGGTACGACCGAGGCGCGAATCTCCGGCTGCATCATTGGTTACCTGCAATCCGAGGCTGAGGTAATCATCGGTGTTGGCGCTGACGCCGAACTTGGTCTCCAGTCCAAGCGCCTGGGTCTTGTAGGCCGTCGTTGCACTGTTCCACTGGCTGCGGAAGGCACCGGTAACCCGGATATCGCCCCGGAACATGCCGGACAATGCCGGGTTCCGCAGCAGCGGCATTTCATAAAATTGGGTGAGGTTGATGTCCTGGCCGAAAGCAGTCGTTGCAATCGTCCAGCCACCCAGTATCAGAAAGAGTTTTTTCATAAGATTATTTTAAGACCGACACGTTTCCTTTATAAGTATAGGTTGTTCCATTCTCGCACACTACTTCCGCCGTGTACACGAACACATCCGGGGGCGACACGGTTCCTTTCACCTTTCCATCCCAGCCGTAGGCCGGATCGTTGGCGGGGAAGTTGGCACGCTCGTAAACGATCTCACCCCAGCGGTTGAAGACACGGAAGGACTTCACCTGTGCGATGCCCGAACCACGCACCATCAGCACATCGTTGATGCCGTCGCCATCAGGCGAGAAGGCGTTCGGAACGTATACCTGGGCCGACTCGCAGAAGGTACGTACGGTGATGGTATCGGACGACCAGCAGCCGAACGAATTCATGGCGATTACGGTGTACGTGGTGGTCGAGCGGGCTGTAAGCGTGGGCGCAGGACAGTTAGCGCAGCTCAGGTTGGTAGCCGGCGACCAGATCCAGGTCGTTATCGGACCATTTGAAACGGTGGGCGCCAATTGACGCACCGTGCCGGCAGGAAGCACCAGATCGGGACCAAGGTTGATCTCGGGCTGATTGCCGACACCGATCGGAATATCGGTCGTTTGGGTGAAACAGCTATTGGAAATAGTAACGGTATAGATGGCCGATGCCGTCGGCGTAATCACGGGGTTGGGACAGGTGGTGCAGCTGAGGTTCGGACCGGTCCAGAGGTAGTTATCACCGCCACTGGCCAGCATTTGCAGGGAATCTCCCAGGCAGATGCTGTCGCTCATCGGAAGAACGGTGGGCTGGAGTTGCGGCGTTACCTGCACGAACACGGATGCCGTAGCGGTACAACCCGTGCCATTGTCGGCCGTAATGGTATAATTGGTGCTGGCGCGCGGGTTCGCCGTCGGGTTCGGACAGTTGTTGCAGCTCAGGTTGTTCGAGGGCGTCCAGCTAAATACGGTGGCGCCCGTCGAATTTGCAGCCAGCACGACGCTGTTGCCTTCGCAGATCCGAACCGTATCCTGGATGAACGAAACCGTCGGCTTCTGGTTCACGGTCAGGGTAGACGTGGAAGTAGCCGTACAGCCATTGGCGGTCGATACTACCAGCTGAATCGTATAGGTACCCGGATTAGCGAATGTCGGACGGAAGGGTGTTGTGGTTCCCGTAATACCATTGCTGGTCGACCATTGCAGGTTGGTGACCGGGTCTGCAGCGTTGATCACGGCATCGAAGGTCACCTGATCGCGGGAGCAGGCCACATTGCCGGCCGGCGGCACGATCTGAACAACCGGTGTATTCCAAACCAACACATTCACCTGGCGGCGCAGGGTATCGGTGCAACCGCTGTTGCTGCCGACTACCTGTGTGACGTTCAGGGTCTGGTCGTTGGTAATGGTGATCCGGGCAGGGCTTCCGGTGGCGGTCATGCCGTTACCGAAGTTCCAGTTCACAAATGTGCGGCCGAAGAATACGGTCGACGTGTCGATAAATGTCAGGCGGGTGCTGTCGCAGAAGTTCTGCGCAACCACCTGGAACCCGTTGGTGATCCGCTCGATGCGTACACTGTCGGTTCCACGTACTTCAAAGTTACAGCCAGGGCTGTTGAGGATTACCGAAGGAAGATAATTGCCCGGGTTCGGGTAATCATACACAACTACCGGACCTGTGGTGGTCTGGGTTACCCCATTACCAAAGTCCCAGGTGTAGGAGTTGGCACCGGTAGCAATGGCTTCAAAGCGCACACTCTGGCCGGGACACTTATAGCCGCCGGTATAGAGCAGCTGGCCCCTGGGACCGCTCACTACGATCGTCTGCGTGGTGGTGTACGTACAACCTCCGGCCGTCGTTACCGTGAGGGTCACCGTGTAGTTACCTGCCTGTGTGTAGGTATGGGTCACCGAGTTGGTAGTGCGGATGCCGGAGTTGTCACCCAGATCCCAGCTCACCGAGGTTGCGGGCGTCGTGTTGTTGGTCAGCGTCACGGTATAAGGCGCGCAGGAGCTCGAAGGAGGTGTCACCGTCATCGAACCGGTCTGCGTGGCCGAAACCACTACATCCTGCTGCACGCTATCGGCGCAGGCCGTAGCGCCTGTTCCATTGTAGGCAATCAGCCGAACTGTGTAGGTACCCGGGGTACTGAACGACTTCGAAGGCGTTTGCAACGAAGAAGTTGTGCCATCGCTGAAGCGCCATAGGTAGCTGGTAGCATTGGTCGAAGTATTGGTAAGACCAACGGTGGCGCCAACGCAATAGGTAGGCTGAGCCAGGGTGAAGGCGGCCGTCGGACGGGGACGCACGGTAATTGTTACGTTTCCGGTTGTATCGGAACAGCTGTTGGTACCGCGCAGCGTCACATTATACGTACCACCCGTAGTGAAGGTATGACGCAGTGTGTCGATCGGATTGGTCGTGTTAACCAGCGGCGTACCATCATTGAAGTTCCACTCGAAACCGGTGGCACCGGGCGAACTGTTATAGAAGGTTACGGTATGCGGTGCGCATCCCGACAACTCACTGGCCGCTACCGTCAGGTTGAGGCTGGCCGAGTTCGGAGTGATACTCAGGTCGAGATTCATGGTGTCGCGGCCGCAGGGCGATTCTACAATCAGGCGCACATTGTAGGAACGGGGCACACCTGAAGTGAACACGCGGTTGATGGGTGCAGAGCTGGTGGTTACCAGTTCCGGTGAGCCATCATCAAAGTTCCAGCGGTAAACGTTATTCGAACCGGTGGAGTTGTTGGTGAAGGTCACGGCCATTGGCGAACAACCGGTTACGCGGCTGGGCGCAAACGAAGCAATAGGCGGTAGGATAGCGATGATGGTGTCGATATTGCTGACGGCACCAATGGGGTCCGGACAGCGCGGAGTGCTGACGCGACGGCGGTAATAGGTCGTCACGTTCAGGGCGCCAGGGGTATAGTTCTGACCATTGGCTCCGATGATGGCCGTCCAGGTGGTGCCATTTGTGCTAAACTCCCACTGGTAGATGAAGTTGCCCGTGCCACCTGAAGGCAGTGATCCCGGGATCAGGGGTGCATTGGAACCCAGACATACGCTGTCGTTGGGACCAATGATATTGTTGGTAATTACCGGCTCTACAGCCACCTGCAGGGTATCCGACGAAACGGTACAGCCTCCGATGGTAGCCAGACGGCGCAGCCAAACCGTTGACATGGGCGTGAACGAATAGGCCGGACCGTTCTGGGTGGCGATGTCGGCATAGGTAATGCCGTCTGTGCTTGATTGCCACTGGTAAGCCGCAGCAGTGCCGTTACCGCCGCTGGCCGGTGTTTGTGTAACGGTATAGGGAACGCCTGCGCACACCGAATCAACACCACCAGCAATGGTATTGATGATGCGGGGCTGTACGGGAACGGTAACCGTTGCGGTGTCGCGATTAGGACAAGCCGGGTTGACAGAGCCCACGATAAAGCGGATCTGCACCGTATCCAGCACGTTGGTCAATGCAAGGGTCGGCGTATTATTGGTGATGTCGTTAAAAGGGTTGGTGGCCGTAGGAGCATCTTTCCGCTGCCATTTATCGATCACCCCGCTGAAGCCGGTAGCCGTGAGGGTCACATCGCCGCCGTAGCAAATTGTGTTCAGGGGTCCGACAGCACCGGCAACCGGGCGACGAACAACCTGGATCACACGCTCGGAAGTGGTCGGCGTACAACCACCATCACTGGTGATGGACCACCGAAGCGTTAACGAACCCTGATTATTACCCGCCGACAGACCTACTCCACTGATGAGGGTGGTGGGCTGGTTGGCGTTGGCGAAGGTAACGTTAGCACCCGTGGTATTGCTCACCACGGTCCAGGTACCTCTATCCCAGGCATTGGGGATGGTATTTCCGCGCAGGTTAAAGGAAAGCAGGGTCGGATCGTTGAAATCGCAGATTACCGTATCCGCACCGGCATTCGCGGCCACCGGCAGCGGACGGTTTACGATGCGAACGGTATCCTGAACTAACGGACAAATGCCCGCGCCGGTTACGGTCCATACATACTGATAGGCTCCACCTATAACCACACCTGTTACGGTCGTGCTGGCGGCATTCGGGTTGGTGATCGTTGTAGCAGGACCGGAAAGCTGCGTCCAGGTTCCGGTAGTTCCGGGGGCAAGGGTTGCATTCAGGTTCAGGGTCGAGAGTGCGCAGGTCACCTGGTCGGGACCGCCGTTGATGGGCGGTGTAGGATTCACGGTGATGGTAAACGTACGCGAGGGTCCGACGCAGGTTCCGTTAGACGGTGTGACAGTGATCGTAGCAACACGGGGAGTGCTGCCCGTATTGACAGCCTGGAAGGAGGCGATGTCGCCGCTGCCTGAGGCCGGAAGACCGATTGCCGGGTCAGAGTTCGTCCAGGTAAAGCTCATACCGGGGTTGGGGCTGGTAAACACGGTAGCCGGTACCGTGGCGCGGTTACAAACAACCACGTTCGAAGGCTGGTCTACCGAAGGCGTCAGGGTTACCGTGAGGTTCTGCGTAACTGAGCTGGTACCACAGTCATTGGTAGCCGAAAATTGAACGCTGTAGTTGCCCAGTGCCGGGTAGTTTACCGTCGGGTTAAGGGTCGTAGCTGCTGCCGGAACCCCACCCGTAAAGGTCCATAGGTAGGTAGGCGTGGTGTTGGAGTAACAGTTGTTGACCGTTGCGACCGGCGAGAAGGGGCCGGGACAAATCGGGCTGGGCTCATTAAAGGTAATGGCAGGACGGCCCCTTACGGTTACCGTTTGTGTCGACGTCGCGTTACAGGCTCCTGCCGCAGAAGTAGTTTGCAGCCGAACCGAATAAACACCCGGGCTGTTGAAGCTGAAAGAGGGCTGCATCGAACTGGCGGCCGATCCGTTGGTAAAGTTCCAGTCGCCGGTAGCAGGGCCGCAGTTATTGGGGTTGGTATGGGTCACCGTCCACAGGAAAGTGTTCAGTCCGCAGTTACCTGAGGGGGAGTTATTGGTGGAGGAAATCTGCAGCGGTCCGCAACCTTGTGTTTCACTAAGCGTAAAGCTGGATACGGCGGTCGGACTGACGCATATGGTGCGCACGACAGAGTCGAGGGGACAAATGGCCGAGTTACCCACCAGCATCTTAACCGAATAGACGCCAGGCTGGGTAAAGTTCAGCGTGATGGTTCCGGTACCGGCGGTCCAGGCGTTCGGATCACTGGAGTTGTTGGTGGCGCCCCGGAAGCCGGTGAACGTAAAGCCGGTGTTGGGCGTAATCGTCCACACCACGCGTCCGGCCACACAGGCACCGTTGACGACACTCTGGAAGTTACCGGTTGCGTTGGAGATCTGAACAGCCGTGTTGACACAGACCGTATCGCGTGGGCTGATGGTGATGGCGGCGCGCGGACGGCGGGATACATAAATAGGTACCACCGACGCACTCGACGTACCGCAGGGGTTTGTGGCCCGAATGGTGGCGGAGAAGGAATTGGGGAAGATGTTCGAACCGCTCTGGCTGAGGATGCCGCAGGAGCTGCTGGCGAACACATGCGATACACTGGCGGGAGCAGGATGATTGAATACGCGGGGAGCGGAACCGTCGTTAAATGTTACGGTATAGACAGTACCGGGCGAATTGCCGCTCGTGCTCGTGATCGGAAAGCTGAGGCTATTGTCGGAACAGGTCACCGTATTACCCGGGTTGGTCAGACCCACCGCGGGGTTGGATCCGATGAACACCTGATAAAAACCGGTATCCTGGCAACCGTTGGCGCCCGTTACGATAAAACTGAGCGTGTAGCTGCCAGGAGCGTAGGTCTGCTGAATCGTCGTAAAGGTTGTGCCCGTAAACGGCGGGTTGCCGTTGCCAAAGTCGATGGTGTAGTTCTGGTTTGTGGCCGCTGTCGTCGACTGGTTGTTGATGGTGAGGGTGGCGCCAGAAGCAGCACAGGAGGTAAACACCGGATTGCCGTTGAACACGACCAGGCCGGTGCCGCTCAGTGCGGTGCTCGGCGACTGCGTATTGATCACACGTGTTGTAGAGTCGATGCAGCCATTACTGTTGGTCACGTACAGCTTCACCGTAAAACTCTGGTTTCCGCCAACAGGAGACCCGATGAAATGATGTACCGGGTCGGCGTCGGAGGAAGTATTGTTGGTTCCGGAATTGGGGTCACCGAAGTTCCAACTGTAGGTGTTTCCGGTGCCGGGTGTGGTATTGGTAAAGCCGATGGGGGTGCTGCTGCAGGTGTTGTTGGGCGCAAACGTAAAGGAAGGAACGGGCAAGGTAAAAGCCGTGACGTTCAGCGTAGGCCACTGAAAGGTATTCATGCCATTCACCACCACAACGCTGTAGTCACCCGTAGCGTTCGCCTGGTACACCGAGTCGGTTGCGCCCGCAATGGGCGAACCGTTCAGGGTCCATTGAAAGGTGGAACCCGCCGGGGCATGGCCCGCCGTGAGGGTGATCCGCCCGCCCGGACAAATGCCCGCGGGCGATGGCCCGGTGAACCGGATACTGTCGGTCGTGTTGAATTGAGGGTGACGCTCGGTTTCTTCGAAGGATGGATTTGGTCCCCTCAAGTCATTGGAATTCAATGAATTCATCAATGACTGCGAGTTCCCGGGAGTAGTAAGCGCTACCCCGAGGAGGAGTGCAAGGATTTTCTTCATGTCAGCAATTAGAAATTATATACCAGACGGTTGCGTTGATAAAAATAGTGATTATTCTACATACGGTTTCCATCAAAGTTTAGGCTTTGGTTAACAATACGGTGGAAAATCCCTTATTTCCCTTTAAGTACCGTATTGCTACGCATGAACCGGTGTGGATATTCCTTTAAGCCGGCGGTAGATTTCGGTAGCATACTCGTCGGTCATGCCGCTCAGAAAGTCGAGGGCATTGAGTACCCGCGCATATCCGCCGGCCGATTCCCGGAACTCCGTGAACTGAAAGGGGAAAAGTTGCAGAATGATGGACTCCCGGTGAGAAGGACGCTGTTTCAGCAGGGCCGGGACCATCAGGCTGAGGAGCTCCGACATCACGTTATAGCCGGCCAGTTCAATCTGCAGCACCGTGTCGTGCCGGTAGATGCGGCTGCTGCTGCATTCGCGGATCTGCGCCAATGCGCCGGTGTTCGTTTCGAGGTAATCGATCAGTGTATCGTTGAACCCGCCCTGCAGTATCGCCTGCCGGTGATCCAGAAAGCAGTCGGCACAGGCCTGAACCAGCCGGTTAATGACCCTCGCCCTTAAAAAAGCGATCCCCTCGTTGGCGTCGCCGATGGAGGCATAGTGCGCAAACGTGCGGTCGGGGCCCTCCCCTTTCTGTTTCACCTTATCAAGCACCTCCTTGAAAGCGTCTCTTACGATTGCCGTGGGCAAAATGCCCAGACGGTGGGCATCCTCCATATCGACGATCGAGTAACAAATATCATCGGCTGCCTCCACCAGGTAAACGAACGGGTGCCGGGAAAAGATGAGCGGCTGTTCCTGCTCCGGCAGCATCCCACAGCCTGCAGCGATTTCACGTACCGTTTCCTGCTCACTCTGGAAAAACCCGTACTTTTTCCGGTGCTTGAACCGCCGGTCTATCGCACCCGAACCGCAGGGATACTTCAAAATGCTGGCAATGGTCGTATAGGTTAGGCCAAAACCTCCTTTGAACCGCCCCTTGAAGCTATGTGTCAGCACCCGGACCGCATTGGCGTTCCCTTCAAAGTTGGTCAGGTCGGCCCATTCCGCCTCCGAAAAAAAGGAGCGCAGGCTTTGGCCATCGATCATGATATCGGCATGATCGACAAAGTAGGCCGAAATCGCTTTCTCCCCTGAATGCCCGAAAGCGGGATTCCCGATATCGTGCGCCAGACAGCCCGCAGCAAGCACATTGGGCAACTCATAGCGGTAAAATTCGTAAACGTCTTCCTGCTGGCGGTAATCACTCGCGATCACCTCCCCGATCATCTTTCCCAGCGAACGGCCAACGGAGGCTACCTCGAGGGAATGGGTAAGGCGGTTATGCACGAAAGCCGTTCCGGGAAGCGGGAATACCTGGGTTTTGTTTTGCAGACGGCGGAAGGCTGAAGAGAAAATGAGGCGGTCGAAATCGCGCTGAAACCCCGAACGGGGCCCTTCAGGAATCTTGTCGGAGCCAACACGCCGGTGGGTAAAGATGGTATCGAAAGTCATCGGCATGCCGACGAAGGTAGGAGAATGATCCCGGATGCGGCAGCTGGAAGGCATAGCCACAGCATCCCGGTCATCTGCGGTTAAAGCAGGCTTTCGTCATCAACCTCATAATTCCTGCGGATCTTTCGCAGCACTTCGTCCATGCTGGCCCGATGATCCTTCGGACTCCATTCACCCCGCTCCCATTTTTCGAGTTCCTCGTCAATGTGCTTCCGCTGCAGTTCGGTAAGCTTGTCTACCAGCTCGCCCGAGAGCGTCCGCTGCTGCTCGTAAAATTGCCGCTGCTTATCGAAGACGAGGTCGCGGTCGCGGTTCATGGCCTGCTCGCTGACCGCCATCTGCAGCAGTTCGTCGCGGGCCAGGGCAAGGTCATAGGGCCCCACCGGCATAATCAGTTTCGACAGGATGGGGCCGGTTTCGAGCAGGATGATCAGGAGGGAAACCAGCAGTGTGGCCCACCAGACGCTGGATTCTTCATCCGACAGGTCGGAAAGGGCTTTGTTGCGCTCCAGGAAGCCCAGATTGGCACCTGCAAAGCCTTCATAACCCTGGCGCTTTTCCTCGGTAGCCGCACGGGCGGCGGCGATGATGCTGTCCTGAACCCGCAGGGAAGCAGACAGCTGCCCCAGCTCTGGTGCAAACTGGGACTGGGCCGTTTGCCAGGCCTGCATTTTAAGGCGGGTAAGCTGCTCGATACCGCGGCGGCCGGAGCCTCCGGTACCATCCGCCTCCTGCACATATGCTGTCTGCAGCCGCTGCAAGGTGTCTTCCAATGCCCCCCTGCGCGCTGCCAGCCTGGCCCGCTCCGCCTCAGCCGCTGCCAGCTGTGCCTTCGATTCGAGCCGCAGGAGACTATCGTTCAGCTGAATCTTGCGGTGGGTGTTCTCTACCATTTTGACATTGATCTCCTTTTCAAAGATCTTCAGTTCGAGCGGGCGGGCGATGGTGATGCCGATCAGCAGCGCCAACAGCACACGGGGCAGTGCCAGCAGCAGCTGCCGCCGCCTCGATACGCCATACTTGCGCATGGTGCTCACGAGAAAGCGGTCGAAGTTGAAGATGATGAGCCCCCACACAAGACCGAAGGCAACAGCCCAGCCCCAGTTGCCGAAGATGCTGTAGAGGGCGTAACCGGAGGAAAGGGCTGCCAATAGAAAAGTGGCCAGCAGCACGCCTCCCAGCCCGCTGTACTTAATCTGTTCAGAAGGATACTGCCGCAAAAGGTCCTGACGGGCACCGGCACACCACCAAAGAAAATGGGTTTCGGCCGCGGGTATTCTGCCTTCAAACGCGTCATAGGAGTAACTACGCTCCTGCTTTTTCGGATCTGCCATAGTTTCTGTTTAGGGAAAAAAGCGGTTGAAGTGGAACCCGACGAAAAGAGAACGGCAGCAACGGCCGCCAAGTATACAAAACTCCGTTTTTTAACAATCATGCCCACCTGCGGACAGCGATTTTGGGATAAATGCCCCTTAAAATGGGATAAACGCAATAGTCCCGCCGAAGCGGGACCATTTTATTGATACGTGCACCACAATTCACGAAAGAAAAAGAGGCAGGGCCTGAGGCCCTGCCCCCTTTTAATCACCACGAAAAACCAACACGCCTCTCAAACGCAAGGCAGTATCCGCATCAGAGATCACGGAACCAGGCCCGCTGTTCAATCAGCTTCAACTTATTAAATTCCAATAATATACCAATTTTTTCCGCTTTATCCGGAGGGACACCCTGTTGCCAAAACACCCCGATAGAGCAAAGCCTTGGGGAAAAACCGCGCGCCTACTGTTTTTCCAGTACCCAGCATCCCCAGGGCATGAGGTAGCGCATGCCTTCGGGCTCCTGGCCATGCATACCGCTGAGCACTTCGCGGAACGCGAGGCGGGTGCCCCATAGATCAACATCTACCGGCTGTGCTTCCCCTGTAAGGTTGATATACACCAGCACCGCATCTTCGCCGGTACCGCGCCGGTATACCAACACCGGCTCCTCCGGTCCCGAAAGCAACGAACAGGGCGCATCGCATGCGAGGCCGGGGTGCCTGCGGCGAAGGTCCAGCAGCGTGCGGTAGAAATGGTGAAGCCGGCTTCCTCCCGACCAGTCGATCCCATCTTTCTCGAAAAACTGCAGGCGTTTCCGGTTGGGCAATTCCTGTCCGGAATACAACAAAGGCAAGCCAGGCCAGGTGCAGCTGAACACCGCGAGCGCACTGGCCAGCGGACCGTATTTCTCGTGTTCCGTGCCATTCCAGGTATTCTCGTCATGGTTCGAGGTGAACCAGGCCGGTATACCCCGTGTTTCCGAATAGAGCCGCAGTAATTCGTAGCAACGGCTTCGCGGCTGGCGTTGCTGCATGAATTCCTGCATGCCATGCATCCAGCTCCAGGTGTAGGCAGCATCAAACACTTCCATGTAATGAGGATGTTCGAGCGGGTCCAGTTCGCCGAGCCAGAACAGCTTACGCTCCGGATCTATGGCCGCGCGCGCTTCTACCCAGAAATCCTGTTCCACCCAAAAAGCGAGGTCGCAGCGGAAGCCGTCGATTCCGGTTTGCGCTACCCAGAAGCGCATGGCTTCGATCATGGCCTTGCGCAGTTCGGGATGACCGAAGTTCAGTTCGATGATATCATCCATTCCATGGGCCGCACGAAAATCGCCCGTATGCGGATCGCGCTCGTACCACTCCGGGTGCTCCCAGGTCCAGCGATGATCCCAGCCGGTATGATTGGCGACCCAATCGAGGATGACCCGGAAGCCCATGGCCCTGGCCCGGCGCACCAGTTCTTTCCAGTCGTCGAGGGTACCGAACTCGGGGCTGACCGCCGTGTAGTCGGAGCAAGCGTAGTAGGAACCCATGCTGCCTTTCTTGTTACGCTGGGCGATAGGGGTCACCGGCATGAACCAAAGGGTTTCCACCCCCATCTCGCGGAGGCGCGGCAGGTGTGCGGCAAAGGCGTCGAAGGTGCCTTCGGGAGTATACTGGCGCAGATTCACTTCGTATACGTTCGTCCTTGTAATCCAGGAGTTGGCGGAGCTCATGACCCAAAGCTAAGAGCCTGCGGAATACGTGATCCATGTAATTTCATCAGAAAGACAGGTTAAAGACGTGAAGACAGGTGCAGAGGAACAGGCACGCCTTCGATATTCCCTGAACTCCTGCGTACCTTTGCCCGGCATGAAAACCTTCGATGTTCCGGTAGCTTACCGAAGCCCCCTGATTTCCGCCATCAAAAAAAAGCGGCGGGAGGCCGACCGCATGAAAAAAGACTTCACGCCGACCCTGCTCGACTTCGGGCCGCTGCGTGTGTACCTGGCGCGGCATTTCGGTTTCTGCTACGGTGTGGAGAATGCCATCGACATTGCCTTCCGCACGGTTTCGGAAAACCCGGGCAAACGGATTTTCCTGCTGAGCGAAATGATCCATAACCCACAGGTGAACGCCGATTTGCTGGCGGCCGGCGTGCGCTTTCTGCAGGACACCAAGGGGCGCCCTATCGTATCGTTCGAAGAGCTCCGCGCCGATGATGTAGTGCTGATCCCGGCCTTCGGCACCACGCTCGAAATCGAGCGGCGGCTGAAAGATATCGGCATCGCCATCGAGCAATACAACACCACCTGTCCGTTCGTGGAAAAAGTCTGGAACCGGAGCGAAGGCATTGCAAAAACCGGATACAGTATCGTTATTCATGGCAAACCGGATCATGAAGAGACCCGCGCCACTTTTTCACATGCAGCGAGCAGCGCACCGGCAGTGGTGGTAAAAGACATGAAGCAAACCGTGGAGCTGGCGCGGTACATTACCGGCGAGAAAGAGGCCCCGTATTTCTACGAGGAGTTCAAAGGACAATATTCGGAAGGATTTGACCTGGCCCGCGACCTGCAGCGCATCGGCGTGGTGAACCAGACCACCATGCTGGCCTCCGACACACAGGCTATCGCCGATTACCTGAAAGAGGTGATGATCCAAAAATATGGCCTTGAGGAAGGACGGGTAAAGGAGCATTTCGCCGACACCCGCGACACGCTTTGCTATGCTACCAACGACAACCAGACGGCCGTGCAGGGACTGCTTCAAACCCCTGCCGACCTGGCGATTGTTGTCGGCGGCTACAACTCTTCCAATACCTCACACCTCGTTGAACTCTGCGAAGAAAAACTGCCGACCTACTATATAAACGAAGCCGCCCGGCTGCTCTCAGATCAGACCATCCACCATTATGACTTTCATAAAGCGGAGGAGCGGATTACCGAAAACTACCTGCCCGCACAGCAGCCGGTGACGGCACTCATCACCTCGGGTGCTTCCTGCCCTGATGCGGTGGTGGAAGAGGTTATCCGCAGACTGGTTTCATTTTATCCGGGGAGCAGGAGCGTTGAAGAAATAGCCCGAAAATTCGGGGAAGATATCTGAGGGAAAGAGCGCTGCGTTCGTACGATTAAAACGATCAATGCAATTCTTGCTCCAGCACTTCGGCCAACGCTGATGGTTTTTGACCGGTCGGACCGGCTCGCCCGGTCACCATTATTCGTAATAAAAAAAGGCTCCTCCCGGAGCCTATTTACATTCTTGAAACGCAGCACTAGAAGGGCCGATTGTACAGCAGGTTATAGTACTCCTCTGCCATCCGGTTCGAATCGAACTGCAGTTGCACGTCGCGCATACCGTTCTTTACGATCTGGCGCCAGGTATCGTAATCTTCGTAGTAGAGCGGAAGTATCTGCTTGGTCAGCACTTCGTAGAGCTGATCGAGGTCGTACTCGTCCTGCTCATGGGTGCTCACCTTCGTGTAGTCGATCGGGGGCACGATAAACCCGTTGTTACCGGGATGCACGAATTCGGGGATCCATCCGTCATTGGTCGAGAAGTTGACGGCGCCGTTCATCGAGGCGGTCATACCCGAAGTGCCGGATGCCTCGCGGGGAACGCGGGGGTTATTCAGCCAGCAATCGGCCGCCTGCTTCAGGCGCTTCGACAGGCCGAGTTCATAGCCGATCAGCACGGCCATGTTCTTGTAGTTTTTGCTCAGGTGCACCAGCTCGTTGAATTCCGAAATGGCCGGATAATCTACCGGGTAGGGCTTGCCGGCCCAGATGATCTGTACGGGGTATTTTTTATCGTGCATCAGCGCATTGAAGCGGTCGATATCGCGCGTGATCAGGTTGGCGCGCTTGTAGCCGGCGAAACGGCGGGCCCACACGATGGTAAAGACATTCGGATCGAACAACTTTCCGGTCTGGTCGGCAACGAGCTCAAAGGCGCGCTTCTTCATCCATTTCTTGCGGTCATCGAAAGCGGCATCATTGCCCTCTTCACGGAAACGGTACAGCGCCTTGTCGGCCCAGTAGCGCCAGTTCTGCGCGTTGGTCACAGAGAGGATCTCGCAGATATTATCGTATTTGCTCCACATGTGGCGCGACACCTCTCCATGCAGCTGCGACACGCCATTGGCAATGCGGGCAAAGCGCAGGGCGGCCAGCGAGTGGTTGAACTGATCATCGGGCATACCGGTAAGGTGTTTCACTTCCTCCACGTTGAGACCGCAGAAATAGCTCATCTTGTGGCAGAGGTGAATATCGTGCTTTTCGTTGCCGGCTTCTTCGGGAGTATGGGTAGTGAACACCAGACGCTTCTTCACTTCTTCGATCCGGCGGCCGAACTTGTTGTAGAGATAGAAGGCTGAAGAAAGACCGTGCGCTTCGTTGAGGTGATACACTTCAGGCTGGAAGCCGATCTCGTCGAGCAACTTGGCGCCGCCCACACCCAGCAGGATGAACTGGGCCACTTTGGTAGCGACGTTCGCATCATACAGGCGGTGCGTGATGGTCTGAGACACATAATCATTTTCCGGTATGTCGGTGGTCATCAGGAACATGGGTGCCGACTGGAACACATTCGGGGGCAGGTACAGCACCTTCACCCAAACCGGGTGTTCGTGCACCGTAATCTCGAACTTGATGCCGGTATCCTCGAGGAAGCTGTAAATCTTTTCCATCCAGGTTACCTGGAGTGTCTGATCCTGGTTGCGGGCCTGATCGTAGTAGCCGTATTTCCAAAGGATGCCGATACCGATCAGGTTCTGGCGCAGCTCAAAGGCCGAGCGCATATGGGAGCCGGCAAGGAAGCCCAGGCCGCCGCTATAGATCTTCAGGGGCTGGTGGATCGCAAACTCCATAGAGAAGTAAGCCACCCGCTTCTTGAAACGGTCATCAATCGGGTACGGTACCTGGAAAGATCGGAAGTTCATGGTGTGCTGTTGATGTTTAGCTGCGCAAGATAAGGAAATCCCCAAATTGTGTATTTAGGACACAAACGGGGCAACAAACTACTTCTTCGGCTTTGATTTTCCGGGATTTTTCGCCCTGGCTTCCTTTTTCTTCGGGAAACTGCCATCGAATACGCATTTTACCCCCCTCCGCGATCCGCATCCTTCCACCTCCCGAACGGAAACGCTGTTGCCGGAAAAAGAAAGTTCCAACACACAGGGATCGCCGCCCTGCCGGTACACTGCCATGCGGGAAGAGGTCAGCAGCGCTGTGCCCCGGAGTTCGCCGCCGCAGTCCTTGTCTTTCTCGAAATGAATGAAAAACTGGAGTTCATTGGGGGTGCGGGCATCCCGCACGGAAACGAAGTTTCGTTGGTTCCGTACGTAGTCGCCGGCAAGCGGGTGTTTTCTCGAAAAAGTGTCGATGGGATTGAGTACGTCCTGGCGGTCTTCGAGCGGATCGGTCATGATCAACGTAAAACTACGGTCGGCCGGATTGAAGCTGAATACGTCCTTGCCTTCAGCGCTTTCATCCTTCGGAAGTTTTTTGGTTATGTTCCGCGTTATGGCCATGGAGCGGTCGACCGAGCTGACCTGAAGGGTGGCATCATCGGTATCGGGAACCAGTAAAGGGAACAGCGCCTGAAAGACCCCTTTCCCGTCGAACACATACAGCAAAGCAGCTGACTTACGTTCAGACGCAGCCCTTACAACAAAGTACCGCAGGTCGCCTTCTGCCGGCCGGAACCGGGCCAAAGGCGAAAAGCGGACTTTCTGCCGCCCGAAAATCGACTGCTTCAGGCTGTCGGGCAGCAGGGCGGCGAATTCGGTCTGACGCAGGGTAGACGTGTCGTCGGGTTGCTGCAGCGTCGTATCGCTGATCTGCCAGGGTGTTTTCTCCTCCGCAAAACGTGCATTCAGGGCCTCAACGGAAAACCCTTCCTCTTTTACGGTTGCCGCCTCCGGCTTCTTTGCATCATTACAGGCCAGCAACATGCCGATCCACACAACAAATCCCAGCTTACGCATAAACGATATTTGGTGTAAATAAAAGAAAATCCCGCTTACACACATTGCCGGGCTTGCAGGGAACCTGGCCATTTTTTAGATTTGTCTAAATATTTTATTAGCCATGCTTCAACTTTCGGCAGCGGAGGAAAACTACCTGAAGGCCATCTACCATCTTCAGGAGGGAAGCAGCACGGTGTCCACCAAGGCGCTTGCAGGTTCTTTGCAGACCCGCCCGGCATCGGTGACCGATATGATGAAAAAGCTGAGTGCCAAGAAACTGCTCCACTACAAGCCGTACTATGGTTTTTCGCTGAGCAGCGAGGGGCGGCGGGAAGCACTGCTGATCATCCGCCGCCACCGGCTCTGGGAGTATTTCCTCTCCGAAAAACTCGGCTTTGCCTGGGACGAGGTGCACCCGGTTGCGGAGGAGCTGGAGCATGTGCGTCATAAAAAACTGGTCGACAAACTGGACGCCTTTCTGGGTTTCCCGAGGTTCGATCCGCATGGTGATCCGATTCCGGACGGCAAAGGAAAACTGGAAAAAACAACCGGGCGCACGTTGCTTGATCTGCCCCTGCACGAATCAGTACGTGTACTACGGGTCAGCGGGCAATCGCCGGAGTTGCTCGAGTTGTTGCGGGAGAAAGGCATCGGCATCGGCACCCGCCTGGAGGTGCGCCGCCGCTTTGCCTTTGACGGCTCGTTGCAACTGCAGATCCGCCCCAACCGGAGCGAAACCATCACTGCCCAAATGGCCCAAAACATACTGATCGGATGAAGCAATTAGAACAGGATCAATCGCTGAGCGAAGTACATGGAAGCGTCGACACTACGGCGGCCGGAAAACCGGTGTGGCGGAGAATCTTCTCGTTTTTTGGACCGGCCTACCTGGTGAGCGTCGGCTACATGGATCCCGGCAACTGGGCCACCGACATCGCCGGCGGCAGCCAGTTCGGCTACCGCCTGATCTGGGTGCTCCTGATGAGCAACCTGATGGCACTGCTGCTCCAAAGCCTTTCTGCCCGCCTGGGCATTGTGCGGGGCCGCGACCTGGCGCAGGCCAACCGCGAAACCTACCCGAAAGGCGTCAACTTCTGCCTGTATATTCTCGCCGAAATCGCGATCGCCGCAACCGACCTCGCCGAAGTGCTGGGCATGGCCATCGGCATTCAGCTGCTTACGGGAATGCCGCTGTTGTGGGCGGTGCTCATCACCGTACTCGACACTTTTCTGCTGCTGGTGCTGCAGCGCCTGGGAATGCGCAAGATGGAGGCTTTCATCATCACGCTCGTGGCCATCATCGGCCTCTCTTTCCTGGTAGAAATCATCCTCGCCAAACCCGACCTGGGTGAAGTGGTGAAAGGATTCGTGCCGTCGATACCCAATAAAACAGCCCTCTATATCGCCATCGGCATCATCGGGGCCACCGTCATGCCGCATAATCTTTACCTGCATTCGGCCCTGGTGCAAACGCGCAAGATACGCCGCGATGAAAGCGGCATCCGGCGCGCCCTGAAACTCAACTTCATAGACAGTGCCATTGCACTCAATGCAGCCTTTTTCGTGAATGCCGGCATCCTGGTGCTGGCTGCCTCCGCCTTCTATTTCAACGGACGCACCGATGTAGCCGAAATACGTCAGGCGCACGAACTGCTCAACGATATGCTGGGCAGCAACCTGGCCCCTACCCTCTTTGCCATTGCACTGATCGCTGCCGGACAGAGTTCCACCATTACCGGCACACTAGCCGGGCAGATCGTAATGGAAGGCTACCTGCGCCTGCGCATCAACCCCTGGATGCGCCGCCTGATCACGCGCCTGGTGGCCATCGTTCCGGCCGTGATCGCCATCCTGATCAATGGAGAGAAAGAAGTCGACAGCCTGCTGGTACTTAGCCAGGTCGTGTTGAGCCTGCAACTGGGCTTCGCCATCATTCCGCTGATTCATTTCGTTTCGGACCGGAAAACGATGGGCCGCTTTGTAATCTCGCCCCTCGTGCAGGCGTTGGCCTGGCTGATCACCGCCGTGCTGGTGTACCTGAACCTGCGGATGGTGCTGGAGCAGATGGCTGATTACTTTGTGGCTTCGGACGTTTTGTGGATGAAGGTGCTGATGATCGCAGGATTACTGCTGTTCATTGCCCTGCTGCTGATCACGATTCTGTACCCATTGCTCCGGAAATCAGAACAGAAGGTGGCCCTACAGGTGCACCGCGAACAAGACCTGACCATCGGCCTGCCTATCGTGCCGTCGTATCAAAAGATAGCGCTGGCGCTCGACTTCAGCCAGCAAGACCCGATGCTGCTGGCACATGCTCTTGGACATGCGGGACCCGGCACCCGCTTCGTGCTGATTCATATAGTGGAAAGCGCCTCGGCAAAAGTGTATGGCGCCCATGCCGATGATCTGGAAACCCGAAAAGACCTCGAACGACTGGAAGCCTATGCCGCCCAGTTGCGCCAGCGGGGTTTCGATGCCGTTTGTCTGCTCGGCTACCGCGACCGGGCAAGGGAAATCGTGCGCCTGGTGAAAGAGGCGAAGGCCGACCTGCTGATCATCGGGGCGCATGGACACAGGGGCATGCTCGACTGGATCTACGGACAAACCATCGAGAGTGTACGGCACGGGCTCAAAATTCCGGTGCTGATCGTGAGCGGGGAGGGATAGATGGGCGGATTGGAGATTTGGGATTGGGGATTAGAAATTAGGGAATGGGTATTAGGTATTGGGGGCTTGGGGACTGGATTGATGCATTTTTGCAAGTAAGGAAACGAACGTTCGATATGATGAAACTAAGGCTGCTGCTCCTGCTGCTGGGCATACAAGGATCGGTTTATAGCCAGAAGGCAAAGGTTGCGGCCGGCACCCTGGTGCGGATCGACAGCTTCCTGTCCAATTACATTGGGACAAAAAAAATCGACATCTGGCTGCCCCCCGGCTACCCATCGGCGGGTCCTTATGATGTGTTGTACCTCCAGGATGGTCAGATGCTGTTTGACAGCACCGTTACCTGGAACAAGCAGGAATGGCAGGCTGATGAAACGGCAGCAGGTCTCCAGGCGAAGGGTAGCGTGCGGCCCTTTCTCATCGTCGGCATCTGGAACGGAGGAACGCTCCGGCGTGCCGAGTATTTTCCGCAGGGCGCTGTCGGCAGCATCAGCCGCCCGCTACGCGACTCGCTTCTGGCTGAAATGGCAAGCCCTCCTCTTGCCGACCGCTACCTGTCGTTCCTGGTCCATGAACTGAAGCCCTATGTTGACCGGAAGTTGGCAACCAACCCTGGCCGGACTCATACCTTCATCGGAGGTTCGAGTATGGGCGGACTGATCTCCCTCTACGCCCTGTGTCGGTACCCCCAGGTGTTTGGCGGCGCCGCCTGCCTCTCCACCCACTGGCCCGGAAGCATCAAACACTTGCACAGCCCGATCCCGGATGTTCTGGTCCGTTTTTTTTCAAAACAATTGCCGCCTGCAGGAAGGCACCTGCTTTATTTCGATCATGGCAACCAGACGCTCGACAGCCTTTACCCGCCCCTGCAGGCCCGCGCCGATCGTATGTTTCGCGGCAAAGGATTCCGCGCCCCGTTCCTTCAATCGCATTTTTTCCCGGGCACCGCTCATACCGAACGGGCCTGGGCGGCACGGCTACCGGCAGTACTGATGTTTCTTTTCGGCAGAGAAAGGAAATGAAAACAGCGGAGCCTCTGTGTTCCGCCATTTGAACCAAGATAGCACTATGGAAAGCGCGTTTTCAGCGCACAAGACCGGGACGGGGACAGAACTTCCGGATCCCAAAGAATGAACCAACCTGCTCACTGCTGACTGCTCACTGATTGTCCACGCCTCACCAGCGCGCAAACCGCCACACATACTGAAGATTCAGGCTCAGCACGCCGTTGGCCGTTTCGGATGCATACAGCCATTTGAACTCGGCGCCCAATCCGCTTTGCTTTCCGACCGGGAAGACCCAGGACGCAGCCGCCATCCAGCCCATATTGAACTTGCTGGCGTTGACCTTGCCGAGATAGTCGAGTCGCGACTGGAGAAAATAGCCTCCCGTTCCGGCGAAGATGTTGAGGTGCCGCGAAACCGACATCGACCAGACCAATAAAACGGGCACGGCATCCAGGCTGATGCGTCCCCGGTTTCCGGCCGAGTCGGTAAGGCCGTAGCTGTAAAATCGGACATAGCCGGTTTCGAGGCCCAGTTTCAGGAGGTGGTCGGGATGCCACAGGAGGCGCACCGTGCCCATCGGGTTGACGCGACGCAGGTTGGGCTGCAGGTATTCGGGTGCTCCGCGGCCGGAGAAAAAATAACCGGCGCCTCCGCTCGCATAGGCTACCAGGGAATGCCGCCCCTTGCCATATGGCTTCGACGTAAACAGGGAGTCTTTCTGCGCAGCACAGCTTCCGCTCCACAGAACGCCAAGTGCGGCCAGGAGCAGGCTAAGGTTGTGTGTAGTAGGCATAAACCACGGCTGAAGGGTAATTACTAAGGATACCGTTGAAGCGGCCCTGCTGCAGGAACAGGGAGATATTGGCCGGCAGGTCCAGGGTCCAAACGAAGACCCGCCGCCCCCGGGCCTGTTGGGCCGCCACCTGATCGTTCTGGAGACCGAGGGTCCAGCGGGGAGCCCAGATGCGGGCGTCGATGGATTCCGTTTCCTCCGTTCCGAGTTCGCACAGGGAGGGCAGCTGCCGGTGGCCGGGCAGCTCCCGGAAGCGTTGCAACACCTCCCGGTCCGGAATGCCGATCACAATCTCCAGGTTCCGGCCCATGGCGACCGCGCGCTGCGCATACTCTTCCTGCAGGGCGCGCACGGTTTCTAGCGAACCGTTGTACTTGATATCGAGCCACACGAATCGCAGGGAGGTGCGGTACAGGATCACGTCGAGGGCCTCGCGGAGAGAAGGAATCCGCTCTCCGTTGCGCACCAGGCGCACCAGTCCGCGCAGTTGCGCGAAGGAATAGGCGCCAAGGGCACCGACCATACCGTTGCGGATCACCAGGCGTTCGTTCAGCGTGGCATCGTGGTAGAGTACGGGCACGCCATCGCGGGTCATTTGCACGTCGATCTCCACGCCGGTAGCGCCAAAGCGGGCCGCATGTGGCAAGAGCTCCAGGCTGTTCTCCGATGCGGGCAGCAGGTCGGCGCTCAGCCCGCCACCCCGGTGGGCGAGGATTTCCAGCGGCCGGCGTTGCACCAGTGCCCGTTGATAGCGCAGGCGGAGGGGCTGGTCTGGCACGGCCTGCCCCTGTCCGTATACGCCTTCCAGCATCAGATCGGAAGCGGAGGCCGACGGATTGCCGAACAGGTAGCGCCCACCCGCCTCGGCCCGCACCGTCAGGCGCACACGGCCGGTTTGGGTACCGGCCATCCGGCGCCAATAGCCCTTGAGCAGCAGGGTACTATCCCGGCGGCGGCCCTGGCAAACGATGTACGAGATATCCTTTTCACAAAAGAAAGACACGTAAAAGACCGTGTCACTGCCGTTGGCTTCGTAGCTCCATTGCATAACGGCACCCGCACCGAACTGTTCCCGGCCTCCGGTCACCGACAGCAATCCTTCCATACGCCTTGCCGTCAAACCGGATAACGGCGCCGTCCCCGGCGCATCGAATTCCGTCCATTCAGGCTCGGGAAGATCTACCTCGAAACGGCGGCGGCACGACAGGATCAGCAGCGCCAGGCAGGCGATGAGCAGGTGACTACGCTTCATAGGATCAGGCAGGTAATGAGTTGGGGATAGAAATAATTGCGTTCGAAGACCGGGAAGATGCTCCAGGTTTGCCAGAAAAAGGAGGTGTATTGGGCACGGAAGCCGAGCGCGAGGCGCTTTCTTCCGGCAAAGGGCTGTTCCAGCATCAGCGTATAGGCCGAACCGCTGAAAAGCCGCCGCTGGTCATGAATGCGGATATCGCCCGCGCGCGGCCAGCTGCCCAGGGTCATAATGGATTCGGCATGAACACTCAGCAACACCTGCCGGTTGAAGCGGTAGCCGGCCGAGAGATAAGGAAAGTTTTGCAATCCATGTCCGCGTGTTCGGAAGCCCTGCACGTTCACGAAGCCAAACCACCAGGCGATGTTGTTGCCGGCAGCGACCGACATGCGGTCGGTCAGCCGGAAGTTCAAGCGGGGGCCGATGCTGAGCAGGTTCTGAAAGCCCTGGAGGCTGGCCCTCGTTTCGAGCGCAATCTTTTGGTTGATCCGCGCCAGGCCGCGCAGTTCAAAAGCGGGTATCCGATACCGGAATTCCTCCGCCACTTCATAAGGCATGGCGGTTGCCGTAAGTCCGGCGCCCCAGGTCCAGGCGCGCTTTGGTGAAAGCGGGAAATGCAGGAAACGAAGATCGTGCAACAGGCTGTCCTGCGCCCGGGAAACCTGTCCGAAAGCGGAAACTACAACCAGGAACAGCAGGCGCATCAGCCGGTAAAGCCGGGTAGGAACCATAGCGGCAGCTCCTGCAAAAACCCGACCGCCCGTAGCGCCCGTTAATGCCGGTCTTCGAGGATTTCGTGACCAAGCTTGTCGCGCTTGGTGGTGAGGTAGCGTTCGTTATGCGGATTGGGATGAATGCGGAGCGGTACGTTATCGACGATTTCGAGCCCGTACCCGAGCAATCCTACGCGTTTTTTCGGGTTATTACTGATGAGGCGGATCTTGTGCACGCTGAGGTGCCGGAGGATCTGGGCGCCCACACCGTAGTCGCGCTGGTCCATCTGGAATCCGAGGTGGAGGTTGGCTTCCACGGTGTCCATTCCTTCTTCCTGGAGCCGGTAGGCCTTTAGTTTATTGAGCAGCCCGATACCGCGTCCTTCCTGGTTCATGTATAAAATGACGCCGCTGCCCGCCTTGTCGACCAGCTCCATGGCCTTGTGCAGCTGCTCGCCACAGTCGCAGCGCAGGGAGGCAAGAATATCGCCGGTGAAACAGGAGGAATGCACCCGCACCAGAACCGGTTCGTGTTCGTTCCAGGTGCCTTTCACCAGGGCGAGGTGTTCGTTACTCGAACCTTTTTCCTGGAAGGCGATGAGCTTGAAATGGCCGTATTGGGTGGGCATATCTACCCGAACGATTTCCTCGATCAGGGAGTCGCGTTGCAGTCGATATTCGATCAGGTCTTTGATAGAAATGATCTTAAAATCAAGCTTTTCAGCGAGTTCGAGCAATTGCGGCAGCCGTGCCATCGACCCGTCTTCATTGAGAATTTCGACCAGCACGCCGGCTGACTCGAAACCCGCGAGCCGGGCCAGATCGGCGGCCGCCTCGGTATGGCCGGCGCGGCGGAGCACGCCCCCGCGTTTGGCCCGGAGCGGAAAGATATGTCCGGGCTTGCCCAGGTCTTCGGGGCGCGTCGCCGGATCAATAAGGGCCTGTATGGTTTTTGCACGGTCGTGGGCAGAAATGCCGGTGGTGCAGCCATGTCCGAGCAGGTCCACCGACACGGTGAAGGCCGTTTCATGGAGGGCCGTATTATTATTGACCATCAGTTCCAATCCCAGCTCGTTGCAACGGTCTTCAGGAAGGGCGATACAGATCAGGCCCCTTCCCTCGCGGCTCATGAAGTTAATCACCTCGGGCGTCACATTGCGGGCCGCAGTAATAAAGTCGCCTTCATTCTCACGGTCTTCATCATCCACCACGATCACCATTTTGCCTTTCCGGATATCCTCAATGGCGCTTTCAATCGAATGCAACATGAAAAAACTTTATGCAAAGGTAAGGCCCGTACAGGCCATCGGAAATCAAAAGGATGTCAAAAGCAAAGAGAAACAAGATGTTCCCGTTCAACATATGTTAATATCCCCCAAAAAATTGTTAGGGTTTTTTCATTTTCTTTGCAAGCGAAAACCTAATACTTTATGCTCAAGAGATTATTGTGTCTGCTTACGATCGCTCTTATGGCATCTCCCCTGCTGTTCGCGCAGGTTACTACGAGTAACCTTACCGGTGTGGTGCGGGATGCTGCCGGCGGAACGCTGACCGGTGCCACGATTTCGGCGACCCATCAGCCTACCGGCTCGCGCTATTCCACGGTTTCACAGGCCAACGGCCAGTACACCATCGCGAACATGCGCACGGGCGGCCCCTACCTGGTAAGCATCACCTATGTAGGCTACGACCAGCAACGTTTCGAAGACATTTTCCTGCAACTCAGTGAGGCGACCGTATTGAACGCTACACTGAGCAAAACCAATACGACGCTCGAACAGGTCGTGGTAACGGGTGGCGGCCGCAACCGCATCCTCAGTGCCAACCGCACCGGTGCCGTCACCAATATCGGTTCGCGTGAGATCCTGCGCATGCCGACCATTACGCGTAGCCTGAACGAACTGACCCGCCTGACTCCCCAGGCCAATGGTAACGCTATCGGTGGCGGTAACTTCCGCCAGAACTTCATCACGGTGGACGGTTCCGACTTCAACAACCAGTTCGGTATCGGCTCGAACCTGCCTGCCGGCGGTTCTCCGATCTCCCTGGACGCCCTTGATGAAATCTCGGTAAACGTTACCCCCTTTGACATCCGTCAGTCCGGCTTCATCGGTTCGGCCATCAATGCCGTAACCCGTGCCGGTACCAACAGTATTCAGGGTTCGGTTTACCGCTACTGGCGCTCTGAGCGCGAGCAAGGTGAAAAGGTGGGCAACGTAACCGTTCCCCGCCCGGCCTTCACCTTTGAGCAGTTCGGTGCCCGTATCGGCGGCCCGATCATTCCGAACAAACTGTTCGTCTTCCTGAGCTATGAGCAGGACAACCAGCCGAAGAACGTCCAGACCCGTCTGGCAGCAACTACCGCAGCTCCCTTTGGCAGCTCCCCCAACATTGCCCGCCCGACCCGCGAAGACCTGGACTCCTTCAGCAGCTACCTTCGGAACCGCTTCGGTTATGAAACCGGTCCGTACGACAACTACGCCACCCAGATCGAGCGGAAGAAATTCCTGGTTCGCCTGGACTGGAACATCAACCGCAACCACCGCTTCAACATCCGCTACAACGAGGTAAAAGGAACGGAGCCCTTCCCGCCCAGCACCTCCCGCTCGCCGCTGACCGCTTTCTCCACCGGCCAGGGCCGTACGGATATCAACGCGATGTGGTACCGCAACTCCAATTACTTCCAGGGAGCCAACTTCAACTCACTGGCCGGTGAACTGAACTCGACTTTCGGTCGCCGCATGTCCAACACCCTCCGGGGCACCTACACCTTCCAGGATGATTCGCGTAGCTCTACCAGCGCCGACTTCCCCTTCGTAGACATCCTGCGTGACGGTATCCCCTACGTTTCCTTCGGTTATGAGCCCTTCTCGAAAGGCAATATCCGCCGCGTAGAGACCTACTCCTTTGTGGACAACTTTACCTGGAACATCAACCGCCACAACCTCCTGATCGGCGCCCAGGTAGAACTGAGCCGCACGACCAATGGTTTCCAGCGCTTCGCGACCAGCTACTATACGTTCAACAGCTGGAGCGACTTTGTAAACGGACAAAACCCGACCGATTTTGCCCTGACCTATTCGCTCGACAAGGATTTCAACCAGGTGTTCCCGAGCTTCCGCTTCGGACAGTATTCTGCTTACATCCAGGATGAAATCACCATCAACCCCCGATTCCGCCTTACACTGGGTCTGCGTGCCGACCTGCCGACTTACCCGGATGTAAAGGAAATCAAGACCCATCCTCTGGTGGACAGCATCCGTTTTGCCGGTGGCGAGCGGATCAACACCGGTGTTCTGCCGAAGCAGCGCATCATGTGGTCGCCCCGCCTGGGCTTCAACTGGGATGTAAACGGCGACCGTTCCTTCCAGGTTCGTGGTGGTACGGGTATCTTCACCGGCCGCGTTCCCTTCGTTTGGATCGTGAGCCAGTCGGGTGATGCCGGTCTGCTTCAGATCACCCAGACCTTTACCGGTCAGACCAACACCCCTGGTCCCTTCAACGCCAATCCCAATGCCTACCGTCCGCCCGTAGCCCCGGCTGCCGGCACCGTGATCCCGAGCACCATTTCTGCCATGGATCCGGACTTCCGCTTCCCCCAGACCTGGAAGACCAGCCTCGCGATCGATAAGCGTATCGCCAAAGGAACCGTCTTCAGCCTGGAAGCCATCTTCAACAAAGACCTCAACACAGCGGTATTCCGCAACCCGAACCTGGTGGATCCCGTGGCCCTCAATGTTGCCGGCTACCCCGATAACCGCACCATCTACCCGGTAAACAACCGCGACCGCTTCATCAACCCGCTGACTTCCGGTACGTTCAACGCCACCACCAACCCTCGTCCGAGCTACCCCGTAGCACAGGGTGATGTGCGCGGCACCCAGGCCTTCAACGCCATCGTACTCGACAACGGCCGTCAGGGCTACTACGCGTCACTGACTGCCAAAATCGAAAAGCAGTTTTCGAACAACTGGTATGCTACCGTAGCCTACACCGGCTCTGTGGCTTCTAACCTGTTCGACGGTAACGGCGACCAGCCGCTGTCGGCCTGGCAGGGTACCGCCAATGTAAACGGTTCCAACTTCCAGCAGCTTGGCTTTGCCAGCTTCGTGGTACCGCATCGTGTCGTTGCCAACATCTCTTACCGCAAGGAGTACCTCAAGCATCTCGGAACGACCATCTCCCTGTTTTATGAGGGTTCGCACCAGGGCCGCTTCTCGTATACCTACGGTGGCGACATCAACCGCGATGGCACCAACAACGACCTGATGTACATCCCGCGCAACCGTTCGGAGATCGATTTCGTACCGACGACGATCAACGGGGTGACCTACAGTGCCGAACAGCAGAAAGACCTGTTCTTTGCCTATATCGACCAGGACAAATACCTGCGCAACCGTCGCGGCCAGTATGCCGAGCGTAACGGCGCCCTGCTTCCCTGGCGCAACCAGTTCGATGTGAAGATCCTCCAGGATATCTTCACCAACGTGGGCAAGCACCGCAACACCCTGCAGTTCAGCCTCGACATTTTCAACGTGGCCAACCTGCTGAACCCGCGCTGGGGTCTGGTAAGCACGGTGAACAATGCTTCTCCGCTGGTTGTTACCAACGCCAACGCACTGGTTCCGGGTGGCACAGTTCGCCCGACCTTCCGCCTCGCTGTTGACCGCAACGCTCCGATGACCGAGAGCTTCCGCGACAACGCCTCGGTGGTTTCGACCTACTTTATGCAGTTCGGTCTGCGCTACATTTTCGGTAACTAATCGTAGATAGCGCTCATAAAAAAGAAGCCGCCTCGATCGAGGCGGCTTCTTTTTGTTTATGGGTTTATTGGTCTATTGGGTTTGTAAGAATTTTCAAATGCAAGTCTGCAGGACAGGCATGTCAGGCTAAGCGAAGTCGGCGCCGCATTTTTCCATCACCCCATCCGCTAATCAACTAATCAGCTAATCAGCTAATCGCCCATACGCCCACTCCAGGAAATGCGGCAGTGCCCTTCCCCAGGTATCCACGTCATGTTTTCCGTCTTCGTAATTCACGTAGCAGATATCCTTGTCGGTATAGCCCTTTGCTTTTAATTCATCAATGAGCGAAAGGGTATCGTCGATCGAATCGATGATCCCGTTGTGGTTGCGATCGGAGGTTTCATCGAGCGAGCCGGTGGTAAAGTAAAAGCGCTGGCCCTTGTGGTATTTTCCTTTGCGCACCTGTTGGTGCATGATACGATCGGTCTCTTCCACATAGCCATCATCGAGATCGCGGACGCGCCACCAGAGCGATCCCGAGAAGACGCCGGCCAGCTGAAACAGTTCCGGATGGCTCCATGCCAGATCAATGGCGCTGAGTCCGCCCAGCGAAAAGCCCGCAACAGCCTTGCGGCGAAACGATGGCAGGCAGTAGGTTTCGTGGATATAAGGCAACAACTGCTGCAGCAGAAAGCGGTTGTAGGCAGCCGCTCTTGCGCCGCGCCCCTTGAAATCCAGCACTTTTGCCGTGCCGTATTCCATCTTCCGGTCGGGGCCGCAATGAATGCCCACCGCCAGTACCGGATGAATGCGGCCCTCTCCGATCAGGCCCTCGAGCATCCGGTCAAAGTGCAGCCTTGCCAGATCCTGCCCATCGTTGATCAGGAGCAGGTCAAGAGATGCGGGATCCACAATATTTTTCGGGAGGTAAAAATCCACGGTAACATAGCGCCGCAGCGCTGACGAATAAAGCAGTACACGCTCGGAGACCAGCGTGTTGAGGTCCGACAATTGCATAGCTTCAAAAATACCAAAAGCAATTTTCCCGATTCTCCTCCCAACTATTACACGAGCGGTAAAAACTTTGCGATCAATCGAATTAGTTCGTACTTTAAAGCATCTGGAACGCACAAACCACGTTTATGAAAAAAATAGGAATTCTTCACGGCAAGGAACGCTCCTTTCCGAATGCCATTATTGAGTGCATCAACAGTAAGGGAATCGAAGGCGTCACTGCCGAACCCGTACGGATCGATAAAGCCATGCAGGGCGAGCCTTCCGGCTATGCGGTAATCATCGACCGGATTTCACAGGATGTGCCCTTTTACCGCACCTGGCTGAAAAACGCCGCACTGAGGGGAACGGCCGTCATCAACAATCCCTTCTGGTGGAGCGCGGATGAAAAGTATTTCAACAACTGTCTCATGACGCAGATTGGCGTGCCGGTTCCGAAAACAGCCATCCTCCCCTCCTATGAACTGCCTACCGACACATCCGGCGAATCATTTTCCAACCTCGCTTACCCGCTCGACTGGGAAGGCATTTTCAACTACGTAGGCTTCCCGGCTTACATGAAGCCTTTTGCAGGCGGAGGCTGGAAAAATGTATACAAGCTGCGCAACGTGGAAGAATTCTTCCAGAAGCACGCCGAAACCGAGCAGCTCGTGATGTTGCTGCAGGAAGAAATCGTGTTCACGGAGTATTACCGTTGCTACTGCATTGGCCGCAAGTATGTAAAGATCATGCCCTATGAGCCCCGCAACCCGCATCACCTGCGCTATTCGGCCGACTTCGCACCAACGCCCGAGCGCCTGAAGCAGATGGAAGAAATCGTTCTGAAGATCAACAATTACCTGGGCTACGACTTCAACACCGTGGAACTGGCCATCCGCGACGGCGTGCCTTATGCCATTGACTTCTGCAATCCAGCACCGGATGCCGACCGCGCCAGTGTGGGCGAGGAGAACTTTGCCTGGGTGGTCGAGCATGCAGCCAACTATGCCATCGAAAGGGCTCTCGCACAGAAAGACGGACAGGACAACCTCACCTGGGGCGAATACATCAGGCGCAGCGCCAGTGGCAAGCCTCTTGGCAAAGGGGCCAGCGCAAAGGTGGCAGCCGGCAGTGTGTAAACGTTTCCGGGGTGATGTGTTGTACACACCGGTTGTTCCGGCCAGCAGGCCGGTACAATACCCATGTTGAACACCTGAACCGATCAAATCATTACTATGATACTGGAAGCTCCCCTATCGAATCTGACTATTTCAAAACCCGCTTCAATGGCGCATCTCAATTTCAAGTCCTTCACGCTGGGCGTGGAGGAGGAATACATGGTTCTGGATCCTGCCAGCCGCGAACTCAGGAGCCACGAACAAAAGATTGTTCAGGAAGGACAGAAGATCATCAAGGATAAGGTAAAAGCGGAAATGCACCAGGCCGTTGTGGAGGTCGGTACGGATATCTGTGCCGACATCGATGAAGCCTGGAACGATATCAAGACCCTGCGCTGCACCATCTCCGACATCGCACGCAGCCTGGGCTATTCGATGGGCGCGGCCGGCACCCACCCCTTCAGCCATTGGGAAAGCCAGCTGATCACCGATCATATCCGCTACAATGAAATCGTGAACGAACTTCAGGAGGCGGCCCGCAGCAACCTTATCTTCGGCCTCCATGTGCATGTAGGTATGGAAACCCGCGAGATGGCCAACCATATCGCCAATTCCACCCGCTACTTCCTGCCGCATATCTACGCACTCAGCACCAACTCCCCTTTCTGGGAAGGACGTAAAACGGGCTACAAGTCGTTCCGCACGAAAGTGTTCGACAAATTCCCGCGCACCGGCATCCCCGAAAGCTTCGAAAGCATCGAGGCATATGACAATTTCGTCAAAATCCTGATGAAGACCAACTGCATCGACAATGCCAAGAAGATCTGGTGGGACCTGCGGGTGCATCCCTTCTTCAATACCGTAGAATTCCGGATCTGCGACGTGCCGATGACCGTGGATGAAACCATCTGCATTGCAGCCCTGTTCCAGGCCATCTGCGCCAAGATCTACAAGCTGCGCTCGCAGAATATGAACTTCATCCAGTATTCGCGCGCACTGATCAACGAAAACAAATGGCGAGCGAGCCGCTATGGCATCGATGGTTACCTGATCGACTTCGGCAAGCAGGAAGAGATCAATACCCGCGTGCTCATTTACGAACTACTCGACTTTGTGGACGATGTGGTCGATGAGCTCGGCTCCCGGCACCGCCTGGCCTACGTGCATAAGATGCTCGAACAAGGCACCGGCGCCGACCGGCAGCTGGCGGTGTTCGAAAGAAACAAAAACATGACGGAAGTGGTGGATTACATCCAGGGCCAGTTCCTGCATGGCTGCTAAGCAAGAGAGAAATGAAGCACCGGATCCGGAAGATCCGGTGCTTTTTTATGCCGAAAACCGCACTTAACTACAGCAGCAGGACCGGAATAAAAAGGCAATACCCTAAATTGGCCGCCTAACCCCTTTGACCCGGATGAAAAAGCTCCTTACCTTTTGCCTCTTGCTGGCCACGGCCGCCAGCGCACAGCAACGCAACGATACGCTCAACCACTTGCGGAACCATGCGCGCTGGCTCGACCTTGATTTTAACGAGGCGGAGGCCGACTCCCTGCTCGACAATCTGCGGCAGTACCAGGGCACCTACCGCAGTATGCACCAACAGGCACTTCCAAACGCTGTACCGTATCCATTTGCTTTCCAGCCTGCCTTGCCCGGCACCACTATCCCGCAGGCACAAAAACCGGTGCAATGGATTTATCCCGAAACGCAGCTGCCCGCCAACCGCAACGAACTGGCTTTCTATTCGATACCGCAGCTGGCATCACTCATCCGCAGCAAGCGGATCAGTTCTGAAGAGCTGACACAGTTTTTTATCGCACGGCTAAAAAAGTGGGACGATACGCTGGAAAGCGTCATTACCCTCACCGAAGAACGGGCGTTGCGGGAAGCCCGCCAGGCCGATGCGGAGATCAGGGCCGGAAAGTACCGCGGACCGCTGCACGGCATTCCCTACGGGTTGAAAGACCTGTTCGCCGTGAACGGCTATAAGACCACCTGGGGCAGCACGCCGTATAAAGACCAGGTGATTGATGAAGATTCCTGGGTGTATTCCCAACTGAAAAGGGCGGGAGCCGTGCTTTGCGCCAAGCTTTCGCTGGGCGCGCTCGCCTACAACAACAAGTGGTTCGGTGGCGAAACCAAAAATCCCTGGAACCTCGCGCAGGGATCGAGCGGCTCTTCGGCCGGATCCGCCGCTTCGGTGGTGGCCGGACTGCTTCCCTTCACCATCGGCACCGAGACCCTGGGCTCTATCATCTCGCCTTCTACCCGCTGCGGCGCCACCGGCTTTCGACCGACCTTCGGCACCGTGAGCCGGAGCGGCGGCATGGTACTCTGCTGGAGCCTCGACAAGGCGGGGCCCATCTGCCGCAGTGCCGAAGACGATGCCATCGTGTATCACTATATCAAAGGCACCGACGGACGTGATCCGGGCTCGGTAAATGTTCCCTTCAATTATGATCCGAAGGCCGATGTGCGGAAGCTGAGGATCGCCTATGCCGAGAATTATTTCCGTCGCCTGCCGGCCGATGCACCAGAGCGCAGAGTGCTCGACACCTACCGCACTCTCGGCGTAGAGCCGGTAGCGGTCACCTTTCCGGATTCGGGTGTGTACCGCTTCGATATGGTGGGATTGATCCTGGCTGCAGAATCGGCCGCCGCCTTCGACGAACTGACCCGCAGCAACCGCGACGACCTGATCGAGCGGCAGGATAAGACCTTCTGGCCCAACATATTCCGTGCTGCCCGCTTCATCCCGGCAGTGGCTTATATCAATGCCAACCGCTATCGCTACCAGCTGATGCAAACCGTTCAGGCCTTCATGAAGAACTACGATGTGGTGATCGTGCCGACTTATGCCGGACGGCAGCTTTCGATCACCAACCTCACGGGTAACCCGGCACTGTGCATGCCCATTGGCTTCACAAAGGAAGGACAGCCGCTGAGCATCACCCTGCTGGGCAACCTGTATGAAGATGCCAAAGTGCTGCAGGCGGGCAAAGCCTACCAGGATAAAACGGTGCATCACCGCCAGCACCCGGCGCTGTTTAGAAACTAATGCTCTTTTTCGTGAGGCGTGAATCGTGAGTTATTGGAAGCTGCACTGTTTTGTTACTTGAACCCTATGGTTTCAGCTTCATCTCACGCCTCACGATTCACGCCTCACGATTCACCCACGCCCCAAATATGAAAAAACAACTCCTCCCCTTCCTGCTGGTCCTAGCCCTGCACGCTTCTGCCCAGAAGCAGCAGGCCGACCTGCTGGTGTATAATGCCACGATTTATACAGCCGACGAACGTTTCTCAAAAGCGAGCGCCATGGCCGTGCGCGAGGGAAAGATTGCCGCAGTGGGTTCGACGGCCGAACTCCGGCAACGATTCAATGCCTCTGAAAAGCTCGATGCAAAGGGTAAATTCATCTACCCGGGATTCATCGATGCCCATGCCCATTTCGTGGGTTATGGACTCGGATTGCAGCGGGTGGACCTTACCGGAACCCGCAGTTGGGATGAAGTGCTCCAGAAACTCAAAGCCTTTGCCCGGCAGAATCCTCCTGCCCGCGGGAGCTGGATTCAGGGACGAGGCTGGGATCAGAACGACTGGAAGAACAAAGAATATCCCGACCGGCAATCCCTGGATGCGTTGTTTCCGGATAACCCCGTGCTGCTGACGCGCGTAGACGGACATGCCGCAATCGCCAATAGTGCGGCGCTCAGGGCAGCCCGCATTTCGGCAGAAACCAAGGTCACCGGCGGCTCTGTAGAAATACGGAATGGACAGCCGAGCGGTATCCTGATCGACAATGCGGTGGACCTGGTGAGTGGTATCATACCGCCGCCGACGCCGCAGGAGGCACGCGCCGCCCTGCTGGCGGCCCAACGCAACTGTTTTGCGATGGGACTCACCACTGTCGATGATTGCGGACTGGACTTCGAAGCCGTAGAATTACTGGACAGCCTGCAGCGTGCCGGCGAGCTGAAAATGCGGATCTACGCCATGCTGAGCGACGCACCGAAGAATTATGATTATGCGTTCCGCAAGGGTCCCATAAAAACTCCTTCCCTGAATGTTCGGTCGTTCAAGGTATATGCCGACGGCGCCCTCGGCTCGCGCGGGGCGGCACTGCTGCAGCATTATCACGACAAGCCGGGCTGGGGCGGCTTTCTGCTGGCCAATCCCGAACACTTCGACTCGGTGGCAGCCCTGCTGTATGAACGTAACTGGCAGATGAATACCCATGCCATCGGCGACTCCGGCAACCGCACGATCCTGAATATCTACGGAAAGTACCTGAAAGGGAAAAATGACCGGCGCTGGCGCATCGAGCATGCACAGGTGGTGCATCCCGGCGACTTCGACCTGTTCGGCCGCTACGGCATCATTCCTTCGGTGCAGCCCACCCACGCCACTTCCGATATGTATTGGGCCGGCGACCGGCTCGGAAAGGAACGGTTGAAAGGAGCCTATGCCTATAAGCAACTACTGCAGCAGAATGGCTGGATACCGCTGGGCACCGACTTCCCGGTAGAAGACATCTCTCCTTTCAAGACCTTCGCGGCAGCCGTGTTGCGCCAGGATGAGAAAGGATTTCCCGCAAAAGGCTTTCAGACAGAAAATGCCCTGAGCCGGAAAGAAGCGCTCTGGGGCATGACCCTCTGGGCTGCCCGGAGTAACTTTGAGGAAGCGGAGAAAGGCAGCCTCGAAGCGGGGAAATGGGCCGACTTCGTCATTTTGGACCGCGATTTGATTTTTGTGGAGGGAAAACGAATCCGCGCAACACGGGTTTTGGCGACCTACCTGGCCGGTTCACCTGTTTATAGCCGCCAGCGATGAGCTAAAACCTTATGTTTGCCGTTGACCACACAATGACCGGCTATGTTACGCATTGCAATATTGGATTTATACGAAGGGCAGCCCAACCAGGGTATGCGCTGTATCCGGGAAATCATCAACCAGTGGGGGGAGTTTCACAGCACCGAGGTGCAGTGGGATGAATTCGACGTGCGCCAGGATTGCGCCGTTCCCGACCTCAGCTATGATGTGTATGTTTCGAGCGGCGGCCCCGGCTCACCCCTGGAAAGCATCGGTTCTGCCTGGGAGGATGCCTACTTCGGCTGGCTCGACTCGGTGGAGCAATGGAACAACAACCCGCTCCACACGCAGAAAAAGCATGTTTTCTTCATCTGCCACTCCTTCCAGATGGCCTGTCGCCACTATGGCATCGGCAACGTAACCAAGCGCAAATCAACTGCATTCGGTGTGTTCCCGGTGCATGTGCTGCTGGAAGGACAGCAGGATCCCGTTTTTTCCGGACTGAAAGACCCGTTCTACGTGGTGGACAGCCGCGACTGGCAGGTTGTGGATCCCAACTTCGACTACATGCGTCAGATCGGTGCCCAGGTGCTGTGTATTGAAAAATACCGCCCGCATGTGCCTTATGCCCAGGCCATCATGGGCGTTCGCTTCAGCCCCTGGATGATCGGCACCCAGTTTCACCCGGAAGCCGACGCGGTGGGCATGAGTATGTACCTGCAGAAGCCCGATAAAAAACAAACGGTGATCGACAACCATGGACTCGAAAAATGGGAAAGCATGATGGAAGGACTGAGCGATCCGCACAAGATCATGTGGACCTACAGCCATATTCTGCCCAATTTCCTGACGCTGGCGGCAAAACATCAGAAAGTGCTGCAGCCCATGTAGCTCCCTGTGCCCCAAAGGAGGCACTTAGGTCAGATTTCCTTCCCTGCATGCAGTCTTTGATCAACGACTCCGATACCAACGCCCTCGCTTCGCGGGGGCGTTTTACAGGGAAAAGTTCTCAATATTCCATGTTCAACAATCACCTGTAAAGGGCAGTATCTGGTTCAGAACTTCCCTGAAAACTGAGCATTGAGCATTGATTGTTGCCTATTCACGGCAAACAGCCCAACCCACCCCCTCTTTCCGATTTCCTCCTTATCTTCCTGTCAAAGATGCTCCCTTATGATCCCGGCACTTCGAAAGGCATACAACGCGGCATTTACCAAAGAGAAATACGAAGCATTCCTCAACGAGCTGTCGGGCACCCATCCCGGGCAGCTTGATTTTCGCGTTGCGGAGACACCCATCTTCGTCCCCAGAGATTTTCGCGACAAGCTTCTTTCTGCCTGCGAACATATCATCGACCGCATCCTCGAACCCGGCTACCACGAGCAAAGTGAGCAGGCGATTCCGGCCGATCTGCGCGTGCCCAACGAAGACGGGCACCCGCAATGCATCGCTTTTGATTTCGGCATCTGCAGCGGCGCCGACGGCAGCCTGGAACCACAGCTGATCGAAATGCAGGGTTTCCCGAGCCTCTTTGCCTACCAGGCGCTGTTTCCGGAAGTGCATGCGCGTCATTTCCATCACCCCCACGGATTTTCGCCTTACCTGAATGGCTATAATAAAGAAAGCTACCTCGAACTGCTGCGCCGGGTGATCGTTGGTGACGAAAAGCCCGAAAACGTGATCCTCCTTGAGATCTTCCCCAAACAACAGAAAACGAGGATCGACTTCGCCGCCACCACGGCTTATCTGGGCATCGAAGGCGTTTGCCTGACCGAACTGATCCAGGAAGGCCGGAAACTCTTTTACTTCCGCCAGGGGCAGAAGACCGAGGTCCGCCGCATCTACAACCGCCTCATTTTCGATGACCTGCACCAGCAAACGCCCGAAGTGCAGGAAAAAGGCAAACTGTTTCAGGAAGAGCTGGATGTGACCTGGGTGCCGCATCCCAACTGGTTTTACCGCCTGAGCAAATACACGTTGCCCTTCCTCGAACATCCTTACGTGCCGCCAACGCGTTTCCTGAACACGGTGCAGGAGCCCCCCTCCGACCTGGAAAACTACGTGGTGAAACCGCTCTTTTCTTTTGCCGGGCAGGGTGTCATAATCGATGTCACGCCCGAAGCGATTGGGGAGATCAAAGATCCCGAAAACTGGATCCTGCAGCGCAAAGTCAGCTATGCACCGGTGATTGAAACGCCCGACGAGCCGGCCAAGGCCGAAATACGCCTGTTCTACTTCTGGGAAAACGGCGCAGCACGCCCGGTGGCCGCCAATAACCTCGCAAGGCTTAGCAAAGGAAAAATGGTGGGTGTGCGGTACAACAAAGACAAGGAATGGGTCGGCGGCACCTTTTGCCTTTTTGAACAATAAGCAATATGCAGTTGATTATCTACCTATTTCCACGTTAACCGCACCCCCACAAACGTGCGCCGTCCCTGGTTGGGCGCAAATTGGTAGGTTGGATCGAACGTGAGGCGGTAAGGATTTTCCGCCGTTTTCACCACCTGTCCATTGTTATCGAATTGCACATTGCGATCGAAGGGATCCTGCGCCCGGGCGATCAGGAAGGGATTGCCCCGGTTGGGCGTCCAGTCGAGCAGGTTTTTAACCCCACCGAACAACTCGACCCGGTTGGATAGCGTTTTGGTCACCTGCAGGTTCTGCAGGCTCCAGACGGGCGAATAAGCCCGCCGGGGATCTTCCTCGGAAAGCAGGGGCAAGCGCATAGGCCCATAAATATTGCCGGTATAGTCGATCGACCAGCCCGAAGCGGGGAAGGAATAGGTAAGCGTCCAGGTGCCGCTGAAGCGCTCGGTCAGCACCGGCTGCACCCGCTCCGTTTTGCCCCCTTCCATGCGAACCATCGTAAACACATCCTGGAACGTCAGGCCGATATTGCCTTTCAGGCGACGGCGGATATTGCCTTCCAGCGCGACACTGACACCGCGCGACACCGAGTAGCCATTCAGATTCGCATAAATGATTTTATTGGGATCAGTGTCGTAATCCGGAAGAATACGATTGTGGAAATACGTATACCAGGCGGATGCGTCAAGCGTGAACTGCCGCGAAGGCTTGCCCCAGGGAAGTGTATAATTCAGATTCACGTTATAGCTGGTTTCGGGCCGGATACTTCCCTGTATTTCTACAGCACGGGCGCCCGTGAGCGCTGCATGCTCCTCGGTGAAGATGCTGACCACGCGGAAGCCGGTGCCGGCATTCAGGCGGAACACCTGGCCGTGCGGGAGCGCCCACTTCCAGGCCACCCGGGGTGTAAAGATGGATCGGTGGGCAGGATGATAATCATAACGCAGCCCCACTAACAGCTGGTGCTTCGCGCCTACCTGCCATTCGTCCTGCACGAAGAGCCCGGGGAGCCACACCCGCTCCGGACGGTTCCGACCCGACAGGGTATCCAGGGTTGCCGTGGAGTTGTCGTCGTAATAGTTGTAGCGGCTAACCGCACCCGCGAGCAACTGGTGCGACCGCCCGATACGCCGGTCCCAGGTCAGCTGACCGAACAGGATCTTTTGTTTGCCCAGGTAAGGCGTATTGCCATAAGCCGCATTCTGGTCGTGGCCGGTGGCCGAGAAGGAAAACATCCAGTTGCCGCTCACCGGGAGCTGGTAACGCCCGATCAGTTCCCAGCGCGAGGTGTAAATACTCTCGCCATACAGGCTGTCGCCCCCGCGGAACGATTTGTTCCAGTTCATCTGGCCACCCCAGCGGTCCTCGTAGAAATACCGTCCCGCAAGTGAAGCCTGCCGCTGAAGCCGCCGGTTGAACTTCCACTTCTGAAAAAGGGAAATACGGTGCTGCAGGGTGATGTCGGTAAAGCCATCTCCGTTGTTGTCGACCGGATTTCCATAGTGGAAATAATGCAGCCCGGTAAGGACGCCCGCCTTGCCCACCCGGAAACGTGCACCGGCGTCTATACTGTTTTCGAGCCAGCTCGATGTCATGGTATTGAGCGCAAAGGCCGGCGCGCGGTCGGGGTCCTTGGTGATCACGTTGATCAGTCCGCCGATAGCCTCAGAGCCATAAAGACCCGATGCGGGTCCTTTGATCAGCTCCACCTTTTCGAGCAATTGGGTGGGGATGCCAAAGAGGCCATACACCGACGAAAGGCTGCTGACGATGGGCATGCCGTCGATCGTGACCATCGTGTAAGGACCTTCGAGGCCGTTGATATGGATGTCGCCCGTGTTGCAGACGCTGCAATTGATCTGCGGCCGCACGCCGTTCACCTGCTGCAAAGACTCGAACAGGCTCGGGGCCGGGTTTTTCTTAAAAAACTGCGCGGAGTAAACTTCCACGGCTACCGGACTTTCCAGCCGCCGGACGGGCTTCAGTGTTCCCGATACAACAACTTCCTCCAAACCGGAAGCGGTGGGCTTCAGGCGTAAACGCAGGGCGCTTTCGACGTTGACCGTTTGCACAAGGGGCTCATAGCCGATCATATGCACCGTCAGCTCCGTGGGCCCGCAGGGCAGTGATTTTCCGGAGAAGCGGCCCTTCCCATCCGTCACCAGGCTCCGACCGGCAGCGCGCAGTTCAATACGGGCACCGGGCAGGGGACCTTCGTCGGAGAGAACGATACCCTGTATCGCACAATCCTGAGCGGATAAACTGCCGTGCACCAGCGATGCCAGAAAAAGTATAAGTAAAGAACGAATCATAGCCGAGTCGTTTGAATGCCCAAAGTTACAATATTTGGTCTACCAAATTTTATACTTTGGGAAAGCCTGCTATTTTTGTGCCATGTCGCATTTCACCCGCCACTATGAGGAAAACTATTTGAAGGCCCTCTTCAAGCTCCGGCAGAAGGCGGAAGGCAAGGTCAACAACATTGCCCTTGCCCGTTACCTCGATCTCAACCCGGCATCCGTGCTCGAAATGGTACGCAAGATGGCCGATAAGGGACTGGTGCAGGTGCTGGCCGACAAGACCATCCAGCTCACCGACAGCGGCGACCGTACGGCCCTTTCCATCATCCGGCGGCATCGGCTTTGGGAGGTGTTCCTGGTCGACAAGCTAGGGTATGCCTGGCATGAAGTGCATCACCTCGCGGAACAGCTCGAGCATATCGATTCCGAGGATCTGGTAGACCGGCTCGAATCCTACCTGAAATTTCCCGCTTTCGATCCGCATGGCGACCCCATCCCCGACCGCAACGGACGCATGGCACCCAGTGAGGCCATCCCGCTGCTGCAGGCTGCGCCCGGCCAACATTACGTCGTAAAGTCATTTGCCGATACCGATGATGCCTTCCTCGATTACCTGGGCCAGCTCCAGATCCGGCCCGGAACGGAACTGCTCATGGTGGCCCTGCAGGAGTACGATCATTCCTGCCAGGTACAACTACTCGAACAGCCCCGCACCCTGAGCGAAAAAGTTGCGCGGAACATCCTCGTGGAGCGGCGGCGGGGAGAGATGGTGAGCAGTGAGCGGTGAGCGGTCAATGGTGCATGTCCCTCCCATGCCAACCGCCAACCCTTCGTCGAGCCTTTATCAACTAATCTGCGCACGGACACACTTTCACCGGAATCTTCAGACCGTCACCCCTGCACATCGGCACATCAGCACATCGGCACATCGGAACATCGGCACATCGCTTTAACCTTTCCTTCGCAGCCTTCCTCCGCTTCTGGCATAAATTTTACAGAGCTGCGGGTGAAAAAACAGGTGTATGAAAAAAATCTTGACCCTCCTCCTTTGCGCCGGCTTCTTCAGCAGCGCCTTTGCACAGAACGACCGCGAGCGTGGACGCGATATCGTGTTGGGCACACCCGGAACAGCAGCGGAAAATGACCGGCGCGAGGAACGCCGGAACGAGCGCCGTAAAGAGCGCGACCGCCGGGAAAACCGCGATGTGCGCTGGGAAGACAGAAACGAACGCCGCGACGACGACCGTTGGGAAGACCGCGATGAGCGCCGTGACAATGACCGGCGCAGCAACAAAAAGGCAAAAAAATACAAGAAGAATAAAGGCAACCGCTACGGCTGGGAGCGCGGCGTCGGCAATCCGCATCGCACGGGCAGCCGCAATGCCGACCGGGGCCGCCGCGGATAAACGCTTTCACCCTTAATCCTACCCAGTCAAACTGCCCCAAAAGGGCAGTTTTTTGTTTCCACTCCGCGCCGAATACAAAACCGCCGCTATTGGCCCCGTATACCTTCGGGCCTTCGCGCCTTCGGTGTTTATTCAGGACACCAAGAACGCGAAGACGCGAAGAATGCATGCCGCGTGTAGCTTTCGCCGCCAGTGTATAACATGCAAAAAGGCTGTCTTAGGAGACAGCCTTTTCACGATACAGCGGGTGTGCTTATTTCATCTGGAAGCCTTCCAGGAACTTCGTGTTGAAGTTGCCGGAGCGGAAACGCTCGTCCTGCATCAGTTGCAGGTGGAAGGGAATGGTAGTTTTCACGCCTTCGATCACGTATTCCGACAGGGCTCGGTACATGGTGTCGATCGCCTCCTCGCGGGTTTGCGCTACGGTGATCAGCTTGCCGATCATGGAATCGTAGTAGGGCGGAATCACGTAGCCGGCATACACGTGGCTGTCGACGCGCACGCCGTGACCACCGGGCTGGTGGAGCACCGTGATCTTTCCCGGAGAGGGACGGAAATCGTTATACGGATCTTCGGCATTGATGCGGCATTCGATGGCATGCATCGTGGGCTCATAGTCGCGGCCCGAAATGCGCTCACCCATCGCGATCTTGATCTGTTCTTTGATCAGGTCGTAGTTGATCACTTCCTCGGTCACGCAATGCTCCACCTGGATACGGGTGTTCATCTCCATGAAGTAGAAGTTGCGGTGCTTGTCGACCAGGAACTCGATGGTGCCCACGCTTTCGTAGTTGATGGCACCGGCGGCCTTTTTGGCGGCCTCACCCATCGCATGACGCAGCTCGGGGGTCATAAAGGGCGAAGGCGATTCCTCCACCAGCTTCTGGTGACGGCGCTGGATGGAGCAGTCGCGCTCCGAAAGATGACATACGGTGCCGTAGCGGTCGCCGGCCACCTGGATCTCAATGTGCCGGGGTTCCTCCACGAATTTCTCCATGTAGATGCCATCATTCTTGAAGGCAGCGCCGGCTTCGGCCTTGGCCGTATTGTAGGCGCGCTCCATTTCACTGTCTTCCCACACGATGCGCATCCCTTTGCCACCACCGCCGGCCGTAGCCTTGAGGATGACGGGGTAGCCCATGTTCTTCGCCAGGCTACGGGCCTCTTCGAGGCTTTGGAGCAAACCTTCGGAGCCCGGGATGACCGGTACGCCGGCAGCGATCATGGTTTCCTTGGCCGTGATCTTGTCGCCCATCTTGTTGATCATCTCGGGGGTAGGACCAATGAACTTGATACCATGATCAGCGCAGATCTGCGAGAACTTGGCATTCTCGGCCAGGAAGCCATAGCCGGGATGGATACCGTCGGCATTGGTGATCTCGGCTGCCGCCATGATATGCGGGATATTCAGGTAAGAATCGGCGCTTTGCGGCTTGCCGATACAAACGGCCTCGTCGGCAAACTTGACATGCAGGCTGTCTTTGTCGGCGGTTGAATAAACAGCCACGGTTTTGATGCCCATCTCGCGGCAGGTACGGATCACGCGCAGCGCAATCTCACCCCGGTTGGCGATCAGTATTTTCTTGAACACAGAACTAAATTTTGATGTGCTAATATGATCATGTGGTAATGTGGTAACGGGTTATTGTGCGCTTGGAATATTAGCACAGTAACACATTAGCACATTGCCACATTGAATTAAGCTGGTTCTACCAGGAACAGCGGCTGGTCGTATTCTACCGGTGAAGCGTCTTCCACCAGCACCTTTACGATGCGGCCTTTCACTTCGCTTTCGATTTCGTTGAACAGCTTCATGGCCTCGATGATGCACACCACCTTGCCGGGCGCTACCTCGTCGCCTACCTCCACGAAAGAGGGCTTGTCGGGCGACGACTTGCGGTAGAAGGTACCGATCATCGGGCTCTTGATGGTGATGGTGTTGGCTGCAGCCGGAGCGGCGGCAGCAGCTGCGGGGGCAGAAGGCGCACTGGCGGCAGCGGGAGCAGCCTGCGGGAGGGCGGCCTGCTGCATCATCGGCAGCTGCATCTGCGGCATGGAGGCAGCCATCACCTGCGTGACCTGCTCTTCTTTCTGGCGAACGGTGATCTTGAAGTCTTTCTGCTCAATCGTTACTTCACCGATATTGGAGTCGTTGACCAACTGGATCAACTCCTGAATTTGCTTAAAGTCCATTTGCTTCAATTTGAATGGGTTTTGGTTTGAACAGGGGGCTAAGATAGGGCTAAAATAATGTAACGGAGGGAATGCGGAGCATTTGGAGGGTTCCGGAAGGTTTTGAGCGTTTTTGGAGGGTTGGAAGGCAACAGTAGAACAAGGAATTAGGAATTAGGAACGACAGTAGCGCACAACTGGTTCCAAAATCCAATGTTTCTGCTCTTACTACCCATAACTTATAAAACCAACAAACAAAAAGAGCTCCCGTCACCGGGAGCTCTTCTCCAAAGTCCTTGATTATTCCTTTACCCGCTCCACATACTCACCGGTCTTGGTGTTGATGCGGATCAGGTCGCCCTCGTTCACGAAAAGGGGCACCATTACCTGGGCGCCGGTTTCCACGGTGGCGGGTTTCAGGGTGCGCGTAGCCGTGTCGCCTTTGAGGCCCGGCTCGCTGTAGGTGACCTTGCTCACGATCTTGTCGGGGAGTTCCACGCTCATCGGAAGTTCGGTTTCGGTGTTGACCAGCACGGAGCAGACCATGCCTTCGGTCAGGAACTTCGGCGCATCCACCAGGGTTTCCGCCACGGCAATCTGTTCGAAGGTTTCGTTATCCACGAAGTTATAGCCAGTATCGTCCTGGTAGAGATACTGGTAATCGCGGCGCTCCACGCGAACGGGAAAAATATTCTCGCCGCTGTTCCAGGTTTTTTCGATCGTGCGGTTATTGTCCACACCGGCCAGCTTCGCCCATACTTTGGCGGCGGCACGGGCGGTCTTGTTCTCTCCGTATTCTACTACTTTGTACAAACTGCCGTCCAGCTTGATGATCAAACCCCGGCTGATGTCTGCGGTCGTTGCCATAAATGCAGTTATTAATTGATGATTCGTTTGGCGGGCAAAGGTAGGCGATAATTGGCAGAATAGCGGATGTGCAGATGTGCGGATGTGCGGATGTGCCGATTAAAGAGCCCTTCGACGTCGCTGCGTTTTATTCGCCCGACGCTAAAGCTCCGGGCGACAGCTTAGTCAAAGCCATGTCGAGCCGAGCGTAGTCGAAGCCCCACCCATCGACGCCGCTGCGCTCTGCCCAGGGTGACATTCCCCCATCATCCAGTCACCCATTCTCCTATTTCCCCATTCCCTCATTCTCCCATTCTCCCATTCTCTCATCAGCAAATCCGCATATCTGCACAACAGCACAACAGCACATCTGCACATCCGCACATCTGCACATCAATGGCACTCTTTTTATACCCCTGCCTGCAGAAATCGCCGCTATGAAGCTGAACCCTTACCGGTTGGTTAGAAACACCTGCGCTCTTTTATTGCTGAGCCTCCCCTACCCGGGCGCTGCCCAGCAGACGAAAATCCTGCAGCCGCCCACCGGCGATCCGGCCCGGGCACAGGTGGTGGCCGGTCCCGAATACCGGGCCGGCTTTGTACGCCGCATCTTTCTGGGCCGCCACTACCGCAAAGAGTGGACACAGGCAGTGTGGGTGCCCGTCCTCCGTCTCGACACCCTGGGCGGACTCAGCCCCATCCAACAGGGCGGCGGGCGGCAAACCACCACCCTCCGCCTGCAGGACCCACAGGGCAAGCAGTATGTTCTGCGATCGGTAAACAAAGATTACAGCAAAGCGCTTCCTGCCTCCACCAACGGCACTTTTATCGGGCGCCTGGCCAAAGACCAGGTTTCGACCGGACACCCCTATGCCGCCCTGACGGTACCGCCCCTGGCTGAAGCAGCCGGCATCTTCCATACCACGCCCGCTATCGTGCTGGTGCCCAACGACCCGCGCCTGGGCGCATACCGGGAAGCCTTCGCCAACACGCTCTGCCTTTTTGAACAACGGCCCGACGATAACCAGGAAGACGCAAGCAACTTCGGCAACTCCGAAAAAGTGATCGGCACGGAAAAACTGTTTCAGAACCTCTGGTCCAAAGGCCGGCACCGGGTAGACCAGGAAGCCTATGTGCGGGCCCGCCTCTTCGATATGTTCCTGGGCGACTGGGGCCGCCACGACGACCAATGGCGCTGGGCCCGCTTCGAAGAAGAAGGCAAACTGGTGTACCGTCCCATCCCCCGCGACCGCGACCAGACCTATGCCCTTTTCGACGGCATCGTGCCCGCCATCGCCACCACGCCCGAGCCGCTGGAAGTGTTCCAGACCTTCAAGGGCGATATCCGCAACGTCAAGAAATACAATTTCCCCGGCCGCTTCATCGACCGGCAGCTGGCCAACGAAGTGACTGCCGAAGGCTGGCTCCGCATTGCCCGCGACCTGCAGCAGCGGCTGAGCGATGCCGTTATCGACAGCGCCGTGCTGCGCCTGCCGCCCGAGATCTATCCCTTCTCCGGACCCGAAATCGCCCGCAAGCTCAAAAGCCGGCGCAATAACCTCGAAACCTACGCACGCCGCTACGAGCGCTACCTCGCGCGCGAGGTGGAGATCACCGGCACCGAAGGCGAAGACCATTTCGAAGCCCGCTCTCTCCCCGACGGGCGCCTGGAGCTCCGGGTGCACACTACCGACAAGGAGGGCCACCGCTTTCGGCGCTTCCACCGCATCTTCGAGCCCGGCGCTACCCGAGAGATCCGCCTCTTCGGACTGGCCGGCGCCGATGTTTTCGATGTGGAAGGCGACCGCCGCATCCGCGTACGCGTTATCGGCAGCCGCGACACCGACACCGTGCGGGCAGAGGGCGAAGGCAAGAAGGCGGTGGTGTACAACAACCCCACCGACGAGCTGGCCTTCGACGGACAGGTGCATCGCCGCATTTCCTCCGACACCAGCATCAACCGCTACGTGTACCGGGCCTTCAAACCCAATAGCGGACATACCATCAAAGGCCCGAGCTTCAACAACCTGCGGGGCATCTACCTGAACGTGGGCTATGTATACCGACGCTATGGCTTCCGCAAGGCGCCCTTCAACTGGGAGCAACGCCTCCGCGGGCACTATTCGCTGTTCAATAAATCCTTCGGGGGCGACTATTACGGCATCTTCCACCAGGCACTGGGCCGCTGGAGCCTGCTGCTCGACGCCCGCTACGACGAGCGCCTGCGCCACATCTTCTACGGCATCGGCAATGAAAGCACCGGCGGCGGCGATCGAAGTTTCTACCGCATGTTTACCAACGAAGGCGCCGCCTCCATCGGGCTGCAGCTCCCCTTCCGCAAGCACCACCGCTTGGGCTTTACCCTGGGCTATGAAATGATCCGGGTGCTGCCCAACCCCGAACAGCTGGCCGGCAAGGTGCTGCCCGACACCGACCCTTCGGTGTTCAACCGGAAACATTTTGGTACGGGCACCGTCTATTACCTGCTGCATGCCGTGAACGATGAAGTGCTGCCCACCAAAGGTTTCAACCTCAACCTGCTGGCCCGCTATGGCCGCAATCTCGAACAGAACCGGACCTTTCAGCGCTACGAAGCCTCCGCGTCGGGATATGTACCGCTCTCGCGGGTGGTATCGCTGGTGTTGCGGGGTGGTGCTACTACCGTGAATGGACAACCGGAGTTTTACCAGTTGGCACTGTTGGGTGGCGGCGGCAGCCTGCGCGGCTACCGGCGCGAGCGCTTCTATGGCCGCACGATGGCTTTCAACCAGAACGAGCTGCGCTTTATCTGGAACTGGCGCAGTTGGCTTTTCAATGGGCGTGCGGGCCTCATGGCCTTTTACGACCAGGGACGGGTATGGCAGCCGCGCGAAAGGTCTAACCGCCGGCACAGCGGCTACGGGGCGGGTATCATCGTGGTGCCCTTCAACCGCCTGTCGATCACCGTGGCCTATGGCATCACGCCCGAAGACCGGGTGGTAAACCTAAGGCTGGGAAGCAGGGTATTCTAAGCTGTGTTTGTATTTGAATCAGGAAAAGCTGATTGCGCGATCGCTTGTCGAAAACAGATAAAAGAGTGACCCGGAAACGCTGGTTCTAAACTGACGAATCTTGGGTACACCGACAACACCAGCTCGGGACCGGTCATGGTTGGGCAGCGGTTGGGGGATTGGCAAGTTTTGGCAATAAACTCGTTCTAACCAACGAACAAGGTTTTAACATAGTTGTCATGACTCACCCACACCTGCAACTTAAGATCATCGATATCGTAGACTTTCTGTCTTTCGCTATCCGTAACCCAAAGCCATTCATGGGGTAATTGATCATGATTAACTTTCAATAAACGAAATAAATCTACATCCTTCATTCCTATTAATTCCCTTTCTTCAAACGAACAGCTAATTCGGCATGCAATGGCATCAATGCGCCGAGTGTCCGTATCGACGTATACTTCAATCCTTCCTTCGCAGAAATCGTACTCATCCCAGCTATTCTTATCAAATTTGGGAATGAACTTAAAAGGCTCTGCCAAAAGGTAGGAGTCAATTACCGTTCCCAACAGAAACTGCGAAACACCTTTACCTAACTGCAACGACGGACTCATATGCTTAGCGTTTGTTACCTCGACTATGCTCTTCTCCACTATCCTTTGCCTCAGCCGTTTTTCTAATGTTTTGAATCTTTTGCCTTAACTTCTTTTTTTCATTACCTGATGCATTTCGCAATTGGGCTTCAAGTTGCTCAATTTGTTTGGCCGCCTTAGCTTTTGCTCGGCCATTATCACCATGTTTTTCATTTTTGCTTGCTCCGGTAGCAGGAAGAAACATTGGCTGTGGACGGTGATAGGTCGCATCCTGAGCCAAATTATTGAAAAAGGGCGTCGACATTTCGCTTTTGCTGCCTAGGCTTTGGTAGAACGCAAATGCAACGACTAAGAGCACAGCTCTAGGATCCCTTGCCATTTGGGGAGGTGCCGGAATGGCGGGAGCTGACGCATTTAACAAAGGTAAGTTGGTGGATGCTTGTGCGTCATCGGGTTCCGGAGCGATATAAACTATTGGTCGCGGGGTAGCAGGAAGCGGCGACGGAATTGGTGAAGGTTTGGGACAATAGGTTCCATATACAATCACCTCTTCCAATGGTGGAGCGGTGGCCGGTGTATTGATAAATCCTTTCTCGGGCTTTCCCAAAGAATCAGCCGATAACCCGGTACCACCCGTAAGCAGTATGGGATTGTTGTTCGCAAACAGATAGGGCGATAAATGCTCAAAAGCATCTGCCAACAAGTCAATTTGGCTGAAACGCCCTATTTGCGGATCATAACTTCGAAAATCGGTTAAATACCAATCAAGCCCCGTGAGATGGCCCCACTTTTCCGGACACAAAATTCCATTAATTTCAAGTATCGATGGAATCGAACAAAAACGTCAAGAAATCGCGTCAGAAGTACGACGCCAGCTTCAAGCAGGAAGTGTTACGCATGATTGAATCGG
>Ga0164290_1000724_pt1 | contig 87518 bp, 86 predicted proteins | sample Micstemetagenome_FD_108782 | JGI IMG/M metagenome (GOLD analysis project Ga0164290, IMG submission 108782) | Contaminated culture microbial community from soil near Moab, Utah, USA - Microcoleus steenstrupii SON62 (Illumina Assembly) | ecosystem: Environmental > Terrestrial > Soil > Soil crust... | reverse complement strand
GACGCCGACATGGCCAAGGAGATGATCACGTTCACCAAGAACCAGATCCTCCAGCAGTCCGGCATGTCGATGCTGTCGCAGGCCAACCAGGCCCCGCAGTCGGTCCTGTCGCTGCTCCGCTAGCGCCGGGCACCACCCACGCTCCACCGACGGGGGCCCCTCGGGGCCCCCGTCGCCGTGTCCGGGTCAGCCCCGGCGCGAGGCCGGCGGGCGCACGACGTCGGCCGGCACCAGCCGCGCCAGGCCGCGTTCCTCCACCCGCCCGAGCCAGTCGCGCACGTCGGCGAAGGGCAGGCCGACGGCGTCGGCCATCTGCAGGCAGGTCGTGGAGCCGTCCATCCAGCGCAGCGCGCGGTCGACGAAGCGCCCCCAGCGCAGGCCGGTCTCGTCGACGTCCACGTCGACGGCCGGGTCGGGGCGGTGCGGGTACAGGTCCACCTCCGGGGCCGACAGGCACACCAGGCCGTCGAAGCGGCGGTGCGCCGTGCAGTCGCGCTCCAGCACGTCGACCAGCGCGCACAGCGTCGCGAAGCTCTCGTCCACGAGGTCCATGTCGAGCGACGCCGGCGTGTCGAGGCTCGAGTGGTACTCCGGGTGGGGGGCGAAGGTGTCCACGCGCCGGGTGAGCTCCACGAACGGCACCTCGTACCCGGGCGCCTCCCAGACGGTCTCGTCGTTGCCCGCGCCCTCGCGCCACCCCACCGTGGTGCCCGTGCCGGCCGTGGCCAGCAGGTGGGCGAGCGCCCGGTCGAGCACGTGGCCGCCCCGGAAGGTGGACGTGGCCACCATCGGCGCCCGCACGCCGGTCATCTCCACGAACACGCCCCCGAGCAGCGCGGCGTGCACGTCGGGGTCCATGTCGCGGAGCAGGAACACCGTGCCGAGGTGCTCGGGCGCGAACACGAAGCGGTAGCTCCAGCGGGTGCGGCGCCGGGCGAGGTGCTGGTACAGCCGCACCAGGGTCGCCACCCCCGACCACCCGTCGTTGGCCTGCCCCGGGTGGCACGTGTGGCTGTTGAACACGAACCCGCGCGCGTCGTCGCCGTGGTGCACGGCCTCGCCCACCAGCATCTCGCCGGGGCGCTCCCGCACGTCGAGGGTCACGCGGTACCGGCCGGGGGCGAGCGCCGCGACCCGGCGGTGCGGCATCGACAGGGCCCAGTCCGCCTGCCAGGGGCGGTACTGCCAGATGCAGTGGAAGACGTAGGCGTCCGGGCGTGCGGGGTCGGAGACCAGGTGGGCGCGGAGGTCGTCGAGGCCGACCTCGCCGCGGAAGGGCCGCGACCCGGCGGCCACCACCAGGGCGTGCTCGCGCCCGTCGAGGACCACGCGTCCGTCCGGCCCGGTCACGGTGGCCTCGGCCACCTCGGCGAGCGGCGGCACCCGCCACCCGTTGTGCACGGCCCCGGACGGGAACCGGTGGACGACCAGCGGCAGCTCGGCCGCCAGCCGCCCGAACGCCTCCTCGTTGCCGGCCGCCACGACGCCCGTGCGGGGACGGCAGAGGTCCTCGGTGAGGGCCAGGATGCCGTGGCGGTCGGCCGGGCGGGACGGAGCGGCGGGGGGTGCGGCGGCGGTCGTCATGGCCGCCCCCTCGGCAGGGCCCCCCCGTCACCTGAGCGTCCCGCGCGCGGCCCTCATGTCGGGCGGCACGGCTGCCGAGGGGGGCGCCATGCGCACCGGCGTCGTCATCCAGGCCCGCATGAGCTCGACCCGTCTCCCCGGCAAGGTGCTGCGCTCCGTGGGCGGCGCCCCCGTGCTGGGCCACGTGCTGGACCGCATGGACCGCGCGGCCGTGGACGTGGTGCTGGTGGCCACCTCCGACCGGCCCGAGGACGACGCCGTGGCGGCCTTCGCGGCCCGCCGGGGGGCGGTCGTGCACCGGGGCCCGCTGCACGACGTGCTCGCGCGGTTCACGGGCGCGGCCCGCGCGCACCGGCTCGGGCGCCTGGTGCGGGTGTGCGCCGACAGCCCCCTGCTCGACCCGGCGCTGGTCGACCGCGCGCTCGCCGTGCTGGACGCGACGGGGGCGGACATGGCGAGCAACGTGGTGGAGCGCACGTTCCCGCCCGGCCAGTCGGTGGAGGCGGTCACCGCGGCGGCGCTGGAGCGGGCCGCGGCCCTGGGCCCCGACGCGGCCGACCGCGAGCACGTGACCCGCCTGCTGTACCGCTCCCCGCTGTTCCGGGTGGTGCCGATCGTGCGGACCCCCCCCGCCCCCGGGCCGCCCCTGGTGGTGGACACCCACGACGACCTCGCCCGGATGGGGGCCCTGATGGCCCGCATGGACCGGCCGGTGCGCACCTACGGGCTGGACGAGCTGCTGGCCCTGGCGGCGTGAGCGGGGCGCCCCTCGGCGTCGCCGTGATCGGCCTGGGCGTGGGCGCCCGGCACCTCGCGGCCTACGCCCGCTCGGGGCGCTGCCGCGTGGTGGCCGTGTGCGACCACGACGTCGCCCGCGCCGCGGCCGCCGCGGCGCCGCACGGCGCCCGCGCCCTCACCGACGCGATGGAGGCGATCGCCCTGCCCGGCGTGGACGCCGTGTCGATCGCCTCGTACGACGCCGACCACTTCGCCCAGGTCCGAGCCGCCCTGCTGCTGGGGCGCCACGTCTTCGTGGAGAAGCCGGTGTGCACGCGGGCCGAGGAGGTGGCCGAGCTGCAGGGGCTGCTCGCGGGTGCGCGCGGTGACGGCGCGCCGCCCGTGCTGGCGTCGAACCTGGTGCTGCGCGCCGCGCCCTTCTTCGCCGACCTCCGCGCCCGCGTCGCAGCGGGGGACCTCGGCACCCCGTACGCCGTGGACGGCGACTACCTCTACGGCCGCCTGCCCAAGCTCACGCAGGGGTGGCGGGGCCACGACGACGGCTACTCGCCGTTCCTGGGCGGGGCCGTGCACCTGGTGGACCTGATGATGTGGATCACCGGCCAGCGCCCGGCGGGCGTCGTGGCGGCCGGCGGCGACCTCTGCGCGCGTGGATCGGCCTTCGGGGGCGACGACTACGTGGCCGCCACCTTCACGTTCCCGTCGGGGATGGTGGGCCGCGTCACGGCCAACTTCGGCAGCGTCACGCGCCACCACCACCACCTGCGCGTGTACGGCACGGCCGGCACCGCGATCAGCGACGACCTCGGCCCGCGCCTCTACGGGCGCCGCGACCCCGGCGAGCCGCCGGCGCACAGCCCCCTGCCCGCGCTGCCCGCGGACAAGGGCTCCCTGGTGGAGGCCTTCGTCGACGCCTGCCTCGGCCTGCCGTCGGTGCTGCCGGGTGCGGCCCACGAGCTCGCCGTGGTCGCGGCGTGCTGCGCTGCCGACCGCAGCCGCCGCGAGGGCGGGTGGGTCGCCGTGGCGCCCGGCGCCGCGCCGGCCGGGCCGCCGCTCAAGTCGGGCGGGCCCGTGCCGATTGCAGCGGCGCATCCGGGGCCCGCGCGGCCCTGAGCACGCCGCCCGGCCCCCGCGCCGGCGGCCCCGAGTCGAGGAGGAGCCCCACCGTGACCACCCAGACCGCGCCCCCCGCGCTCGCGCCCCCGGCCGCCATCCCGTTCGGACGGCCGTGGCTGACCGAGGACGACCGCCGGGCCGTCGCCGAGGTGCTCGACGGGCACATCCTCACCCACGGGCCGCAGTGCGCGGCGTTCGAGGAGGAGTTCGCGGCCTTCCTGGGCGGCGGGGTGCACTGCATTTCGGTGACCTCGTGCATGGCCGCCCTGCACCTGGCCTGGCTCGACGCGCGCGTGGGCCCCGGGGACGAGGTGCTCGTGCCCGCCCAGACCCACGTCGCCACCGCGCACGCGGTGGAGTGGGTGGGCGCGCGCCCGGTCTTCGTGGACTGCGACCCGCGCGACGGCAACGTCACCGCCGACGCGCTGGAGGCGGCCGTGACCCCGCGCACCAGGGCGATCGCCCTGGTGCACTACCTGGGCATCCCGTGCGACATGGACGCGATCCGCGCGATGGCCGACGCGCGCGGGCTCTGGGTCGTGGAGGACTGCGCCCTGTCCGTGGGCGCCGCGTTCGACGGCGCGCACACGGGCACCGTGGGCGACGCCGGCTGCTTCAGCTTCTACCCGGTCAAGCACCTCACGACGGCCGAGGGCGGCATGTTCGTGACGCGCCACGACGACGTGGCCCGCCGGGTGCGGCGCCTGCGCGCCTTCGGCATCGACCGCACGCACGACGAGCGCACGGTGCCGGGCATGTACGACGTGCCGAGCCTCGGCCTGAACTACCGGATGAGCGAGCTGCAGGCCGCCCTCGGGCGGGCCCAGCTGCGGCGCGCGCACGAGATGCTCGCCCTGCGGGCGCGCAACGCCGCGATCGTGGCGGAGGCCCTCAGCGACGTGCCCGGCGTGCGCGTGGTCGCCCCGGTCGACCCCCGGCAGGCGCAGAGCCACTACTGCACGAGCGTGATCCTCGAGGGGCCGCTCGCCCGCCGCCGCGACGAGGCGATCGCGCGCCTCAACGCCGCCGGCATCGGCACCAGCATCTACTACCCCCAGCCGGTCCCCCGGATGGCCTACTACCGGACGCGCTACGGCGACCCCGGGGCGGCCTTCCCGCACGCGACCGAGCTGTCGGACGCCTCCATCGCGCTCCCCGTCGGGCCGCACGTCTCCCCCGAGGACGCGGCGCGCATCGGCGTGGGCGTCGCCACCACCGTCGCGGAGCTGTCATGAGCCTCACCCCCATCGCCGGACGCCGCGTCGCCATCGTGGGCGGCGCCGGATTCGTCGGCCACCACCTCGCGCTGGAGCTCGTGGAGCAGGGCGCCGAGGTCACGATCGTCGACAGCCTGCAGGTCAACAACCTCATGGCCGTGATGGCGGGCGACGGCTACGCGGGCCACCGCGAGCTGTACATGCGCATCCTCAACGAGCGCCTCGACCTGCTGCGCGGGCGCGGGGTGCCGGTGATCGTGCAGGACGCCCGCGACTACCACGCGCTCGGCCGCCTTCTGCAGGAGGTCGACCCGCACGTGGTGGTGCACGCGGCGGCCGTGGCGCATGCGGACCGGTCCAACAAGGACCCGTTCACCACGTTCGACCACTCCCTGCGGACGCTGGAGAACGCGCTCGACTTCGCCCGCGGCGGGCTGGAGCACTTCATCTACCTGTCGTCGAGCATGGTGTACGGGCACTTCCAGACGGCCGAGGTCTCCGAGGACCACCCGCTGGAGCCCATGGGCATCTACGGCGCGCTGAAGGTGGCCGGCGAGAAGATGGTCATCGCCTACGGCCAGGTGTTCGACCTGCCGTACACGATCATCCGGCCCTCGGCGCTCTACGGCCCCCGCTGCGTGAGCCGGCGCGTCGGCCAGGTGTTCATCGAGAACGCGCTCGCCGGCCGCCCCGTGCGGGTGTGGGGCGACGGCAGCGACCGGCTCGACTTCACGTACGTGCAGGACCTGGTGGACGGCCTGATCCTGACCATGCGGCACCCCGGCGCCCGCGACCAGATCTTCAACCTCACCTACGGGTCCAGCCGCTCGCTGGCCGACCTGCTGGCGATCGTGCAGGAGGAGTTCCCCCTGCTCGAGGTGGAGCGCATGGAGCGCGACCGGCTGATGCCGAGGCGGGGCACGCTGTCGGTGGACCGCGCGCGGGAGATCATCGGCTACGAGCCGCAGTACCCCATCGACGTCGGCATCCCGGAGTACATCGACTGGTACCGCCGGGTCAGCTCCGAGCCCCTCGTCGCCTACGGGCGGCGGCGGGATGATCGCTGAGGACGCCTGGCTGACGCGCGTCGTCGGCCGTCCCTTCTTCCGGGTCGACGGGGCGACCCCCGCCCACGAGGCGGGGGCCCACGGCGACGCCCGGCCCGGCGCCAGCTACTACGCCCGCGTGCCCACGGCCGACACCGCCCGCGCGGCGGCGCTGGCCGACGCCGGGTTCCGGGTGGTGGACTGCGGCGTCACGCTGGAGCGCACGCCCGGGACGCGGCCGGGGATGCCGGCGTGCGTGGTGCGCGCCCGCCCCGACCACGTGGAGGCCGTCGCGCGCATCGGGGGCGAGGCCTTCGGCATGTCGCGCTTCCACCTCGACCCGGGGATGCCGGCCGGCGCCGCCGACCGCATCAAGGCCGAGTGGGCCCGCAACTGCGCGACCGGCGCGCGGGGCGTGGGCACGCTCGTGGCGGTGCACGACGGCGCGCCCGCCGGGTTCCTGTCGGTGGTCGCCGACGGCGACGACTACGTCATCGACCTGGTCGCGGTGGACGCGCGCCATCGGGGCCGGGGGCTGGGGCGGGCGCTGGTGTCCGGCTTCGTCGCCGGCTTCGGCCCGGCGGCCCGGATGCTGCGGGTGGGGACGCAGGCGGCGAACATCGCGAGCGTGCGCCTGTACGAATCCCTGGGCTTCCGCCTCGCATCCACCTCCTACGCCATGCACCGACACACATGACCGACACCCACGGGCACCACCACGCACCGGCCGCCCCGGCGCTCCCGGACGACCGCGTCCTCGTCGTCGCCGAGATCGGCAACAACCACGAGGGGGACCCGGACCGCGCCCGGGCCCTGGTGCGCGCGGCCGCCGCCGCCGGCTGCGACGGCGTGAAGCTGCAGGTGTTCCGCGCCGACGAGTTCGTGCGCCCCTCCCTGACCGAGCGTCTGGCGCAGATGCGCCGCTTCGAGCTGGACCCCGCGGTGGTGGCGGAGCTGTGCGCACTCGGTCGCGAGCTGGGGCTGCTGGTGCTGGCCACGCCCCTGGACCACCCGAGCCTGGCGCTGCTCGCGGGCGGCGGCGACGGCCCCCTCGTCGACGCGCTGAAGATCGCCTCGGGCGACAACGACCACATCCCCCTGATCGCGGAGGCGGCCCGCACGGGGCTGCCGCTGGTCATCTCCACGGGCATGGCCGACCTGGACGACGTGCGCTCGGCGGTGGGCTGCGTGCGCGACATGCGCCACGGCGGGGTGGGCGCGGGGGTGTGGCTGCTGCAGTGCACCTCGGCGTACCCGGCGATGGCCGACGAGGCGGAGCTCGCCGCGATGTGGGAGCTGCGCGAGGCCTTCGGGCTGCCCGTGGGCTACTCGGACCACACGGTGGGCGTGGAGGTGGCGGCGCTGGCCGCGGCGGCCGGCGCGCGGATGATCGAGAAGCACTTCACGCTCGACCACCGCCTGTCGGAGTTCCGCGACCACCAGCTGTCCGCCGACCCGGCGGAGATGGCGCGGCTGGTGGCGCAGGTGCGCTGGACCGAGCGGGTGCTCGGGGAGGGGCGCAAGCGCCCGCTGCCCGTGGAGGAGCCGCTGCGCACGGCCGCCCGGCGCTCGCCGGTGGCCGCCCGCGACCTGCGCCCGGGCGAGACCGTGGGGCGCGACGACGTCACCTGGATGCGCCCCCGCGACGGCATGCGGCCGGGCGACGAGTGGCGGCTGCTCGACCGGGCCATGCGGGTGGAGCGCCGGCGCGGCGAGGCGTTGGCCGACGACGACGTGGCCGGGGCGGACTAGCGCCGTGTGCGGGATCGCCGGCTTCATCGGCCGGGTGCGGCTGGACGACGCCCGCCTGGACGCCGCGGCGCGCGCCCTGGCGCACCGCGGCCCGGACGCGTCCGGGGTGCGGCGCTTCGCGACGCCCGACGGCGGCTTCTGCGACCTGGTGCACACGCGGCTGTCGATCATCGACCTCGACCCCCGCGCGAACCAGCCCTTCGGCACCCGGCCCGGGGACGGGGACGGGGACGGGCTGTGGCTCACCTACAACGGCGAGCTGTACGACTACCTCGAGGTGCGCGAGGCGCTCGGGCGCGAGGGCGTCCGGTTCCGCACGGCCTCCGACACCGAGGTGCTGCTGCGCGCGGTGGAGCGCTGGGGATGGGACGCCCTCGACCGCTTCGAGGGGATGTGGGCGCTCGGCCTGTACGACGCGGGCGACGGCACGCTGACCCTGTCGCGCGACCGCTTCGGCGAGAAGCCGCTGTGGCTGCACCGCGCGCCCGAGGGCCTCTACTTCGCCTCCGAGCCGAAGGCGCTCTTCGCGCTGCGTGGCGGGGCCCTCCCGCCCGACCACGACCACCTCGCCCGGTACCTGGTGAACGGCTACAAGGCGCTCGGGGGCACGCCGGCCACCTTCTTCCGCGGCCTGGTGCAGCTGCCGCCCGGCACCCTGCTGACGGCGCACGCGGACGGCCGCGAGCGGGTGCGCGCCTACTGGGAGCCGCGCATGGACGTGGCCCCGGACATGGGCTACGACGAGGCCGTCGCCGCGGTGCGCGCGCGGCTCGTCCGCGCCGTGGAGCTGCGCATGCGGGCCGACGTGCCCCTGGCGTTCTGCCTGTCCGGCGGCGTCGACTCGGTCGCGCTGATCAGCGTCGCCGCGCGCGCGCTGGGCCACGAGACGCACGGCTTCACGATCGTCAACACCGACGAGCGCTACGAGGAGGCCGACATGATCGGCCTCGCCGTGGCCGACCTCGGGGTGCGGCACACCGAGGTCACGCTGTCGACCGACGGCTTCCTGGACGGCCTGCGCCGGCAGGTGGCCGAGCACGACCAGCCCGTCGTGACGATCACGTACTACGCGCACCGCCTGCTGATGTCGGCCATCGCGGACGCCGGCTACCGCATCTCGGTGAGCGGCACCGCCGCCGACGAGCTGTTCACGGGCTACTACGACCACCACCTGGCCTACCTGGCGTGCGTGCGCGAGCTGCCCGAATGGGCGCCGGCACGGGAGGCGTGGACGCGGCACGTCAAGCCCGTCGTGCGCAACCCGCACCTGTCCGACCCGGACCTGTTCGTGCGCGACCCGGGCTTCCGCGACCACATCGTGCTGAAGAACGACGAGTTCGCGGCGCGCCTGGCGCGCCCGTTCGCCGAGGGCTTCGCGGAGCGCCCCTTCGCCGGCGCCGACCTGCTGCGCACGCGCATGCTCAACGAGCTGACGCGCGAGTCGGTGCCCGTGATCCTGGCCGAGGACGACCTCAACGCCATGGCCGTCGCGGTCGAGAACCGGTCGCCGTTCCTGGACCGCGGGCTCGCCGAGCTGTGCTGGACGATCCCCACGCGCCACCTGGTGCGCGACGGCCGCGCCAAGGCCGTGCTGCGCGACGCCGTGCGCGGCATCGCGCCCCAGCCCGTGCTGGACAACCGGCGCAAGGTCGGCTTCAACGCCCCGCTGGAGGACCTGCTCGACACCTCCGACCCGGCCGTGCGCGCGGAGCTGCTGTCGGACTCGCCCGTGTGGGACCTGGTGCGGCGCGACGCCGTGGCGGAGCTGCTGGGCCGGCGCGGCCTGCCCAACTCCGAGAGCAAGTTCCTGTTCAGCGTGCTCGGGACCAAGATGTTCCTCGAGCAGTACGCCTAGGGATCGGGCGACACCAGCGTCGCACGGAGTGCCGCCGCGACGTGCGCGCGGTATGCCTCGGCCGGCCAGCCGAGGTCGCGGCACAGCTCCTCCCAGGTGCCGAGCGACGTGAGCGCGTAGAGCAGATCCGCCGCGGCGTCCGGGTCCCACCCGGCCGCGAGCCGCCGCTCCGCCGCGAGCCGGTCCACGATGCGCCGGCAGGCCGCGCGCCGCTCGGCGCGCACCACCTCCCAGGCCTCCGCGGCCGCCGGGTCGGATCGGCGCGAGGCCTCCAGCGCCCGGGCGGCCGCGGCCACGCGTGGGTTGTGGACGGACTGCAGCGCCACGAACGCCTCGAGTTCGGCGACGGCGTCCGGGGCCTCGCGCACGGGCTGGGCGAGCGCCGCGAGGTCGGTGCGGCGGTTGATGTGGGCCATGAGCTCGCGCATCAGCGCCCCGCGCGAGCCGAAGTGCAGGTACACGCTCTGGCGTGACACGCCCGCGGCGCGGCCGATCTCGGCCAGCCCCACGTCCGCCGCGCCGCGCTCCTCGATCAGGGCGTGGGCCGCGTCGAGGATCCGCTCGCGTGTGGTCGTACTCACCGCACCTCCTGCCGGTGGGGGACTTTACATGCTGTAAAGGGACGCGCTATGACTTGACACACTGTAAAGCACGTGGGGCCGGGCCCCGGAGGAGGCGACCATGCGGTACGCGGAGGAGGTCGGCGGCGGCGCGGGGCGCTGGGCCGCGCGGCTGTTCGGGGCGCTGGACGGGCGCGACCTGGAGGCGCTGGGACGCCTGCTCGCCGACGACGTGTGCGTCCGGGTCGGGAACGGGCCCGCGATCCACTGCAGGGGCGCGGCGGTCGACGCGACCCGGGGTCTGCCGGCGGCCGTCGCGTCCACCCGGCACGCGTTCACCCCGTGCGTGGGCGTGGACGCGGGACCGGTCCTCGGTCCCGGCCCGGGGGCGGTCTGATGCGCACGTCCGCCGACGTCCTGCGCAACCCGGCGGGGGGCGAGACCGTGACGATCGTGCGCCGCCCGGCGACCGGGGAGGGCGAGCTGGCGATGACGATCGACCTCGTCATGCCGGGCGCCGGCCCGCCGCCGCACGCCCACCCCCTCCAGACCGAGCGGTTCCTCGTGACGGACGGCGTGCTGCGGCTGACCGTGGCGGACCGGACCGCCGACCTCCGTCCCGGCGACCGCGCCGAGGTGCCGCCGGGGGCGGTGCACCACTGGACCCCCCTGGCCGTGGGCACCCGGATGGAGGTCGCCGTGACGCCGGCCCTGCGCTTCGAGGCCATGCTGGAGCACGCCTTCGCCCTCGCCGACGCCGGGGCCGTGGGACCGGCGGGGGTCAGGGACCCCGCGGCGGTGGACGCCTTCGTCCGGCGGTTCGCCGGCGAGTACCGCCTCGTCCTGCCGGCGGCGGCCGTGCCCGCGTAGGCGCCGCCGCGCGCCGCCCGCCGGGGCGGCCGGCGGGATGGAGCACGCGCCGCCCTTGACGAGCCGTCGCTTTTCGTTTTAGCGTCACACCAATGAAAACGACCCGGCCCTATCGCATGGCGGCGCGCGCGGCGGCCGCGGAGGCGACGCGGACGAGGATCCTCGACGCGGCCGTCGGCGCGTTCGCGGAACTCGCCTACGACGAGATCACGCTGGCGCGGGTGGCCGCGACGGCGGGCGTCTCGGGGCAGACGGTGATCAACCACTTCGGCGGCAAGGACGGCCTGATGCGGGCGGCCTTCGCGCACGCCGCGGCGCAGATCGAGAGCCGGCGCAACGCCCCGGAGGCGGGGGACGTGCCCGCGCTCGTCGCGGCCCTCGTCGACGACTACGAGGTGATCGGCGACGCCGCGGTGCGGGTCCTCGCCCTGGAGGGGCGCGTCCCCGGCATCGACGAGATGCTGGCGCACGGGCGCCGCGCGCATCGGGACTGGTGCCGCGCGAAGCTCGGCGCCCGGGACGAGGTGCTGCCGCTGGTCGTCGCCGCGACGGACGTGTACGTGTGGAGGCTCCTGCGACGTGACCAGGGGCTGGATCGGGACGCGACGGCGCGGGGGATCCTGCGGCTGGTCGCGCCCCTCCTCGACCAGGAGGTGTGACGGTGGCCCGGTTCCTCTTCGCGACGTGGGACGGGGGCGGGACCCTGGCCCCCGAGCTGTCGGTGGCGCGGGCGCTGGCCGCACGCGGCCACGACGTGCGCGTGCTCGCCGACCGCGCCCTGGCGGCGGACGTCGCCCGCGCGGAGCTGGACCACGCGCCCTGGACGACCGCGCCCCAGCGCTCGGACGCGTCCCCCCGCCACGCGGTCGTGCGTGACTGGGAGGCGCGCACGCCGCCCCGGCAGCTGCGGCGGGCGATCGACGGCATCTGGTGCGGCCCCGCGGGCGCGTACGCGGACGACGTGCGCGCAGAGCTGCGGCGGTGGCCGGCGGACGCGCTGGTGTCGTCGGGGATGCTGTTCGGCGCGCAGGTCGGCGGACGGGCGGAGGGCGTCCCGACGGTGTCGCTGCAACCGAACCCGATGCCCCTGCCGGGCTGGGGGGTGCCGCCCATCGGTCCCGGCTGGCGGCCGCGGCCGGGCCTCGCCGGGCGCCTGCGCGACGCCCTCGGCTCGGTGATGGCCCGGCGGCTGTTCGACCACGGGCTGCCCGCGCTGAACGCCGCCCGCACCGCCCACGGCCTGGCGCCGCTGGCCACGGTGCTCGAGCAGTTCACCGACGTCGATCGCATGCTCATCCTCACCAGCGCGGCGCTCGAGTACCCCGGCTTCGCCCCGCCCGCCCACGTGCGGATCACCGGGCCGCGGCTGGACGACCCGCCGTGGGCCGCCGGCGCGCCCGTGCCCGGCGGCGCGGAGCCGCTGGTGCTGGTGGCGCTGTCGTCCACGTACATGGCGCAGGAGCCCGTGCTGGCCCGCGTCGCGGCGGCACTCGGCACGCTTCCCGTGCGGGGCCTGGTGACCACGGGGCCCGCCGTCGACCCCGCCCGCGTTCCGGCGCCCGCGAACGTCACCGTGGTGCGCGCCGCCTCCCACGCCGCGGTGCTGCCGCAGGCGGCCGCCGTCGTGACCCACGCGGGACACGGCACCCTCATCCGGGCGCTGGCGGCGGGCGTGCCCGCCGTGTGCATGCCGATGGGGCGCGACCAGCACGAGAACGCCGCCCGTGCCGTCGCCGCCGGCGCGGCGGTTCGGCTGCGGGCCTCGGCGTCGCCGGACCGCATCGCGGGCGCCGTCCGCGACGTGCTCACGCGTCCCGCGTACCGCGCCGCGGCCGCGCGCATGGCCGCCGCGATCCGCGAGGAGGTGGCCCGGGACCGCGCCCTCGCCGAGATCGAGGCGCTGGTGGGGGTCGTGACGCAGCCCACGCCCGCCTGACCGTCGCCCGCCCCCGGCACGTCCGCCCCCCGGGGGCGTGCCGAGGGGAGGCGGCATCCGGGTACGCTGGCCGCGTGACCCCGGCGCTCTCCGTCCGCGGCCTCGTGAAGCGCTACGGGGCGGCCACCGCCCTGCGCGGCGTGGACCTCGAGGTGGGCCAGGGGGAGCTGGTCGGCCTCCTCGGCCCGAACGGCGCCGGTAAGTCGACCCTCACCAAGGTCGCCTGCGGGCTGGTGCGTCCCACGGCGGGCGAGGTGCGGGTGCTCGGGCACGCCCCCGGCACGGTGGCCGCCCGCGCCGCGATCGGGTACCTGGCGGAGCTCTTCCGCTTCCCCGGCTGGTCCAGCGCCGACGAGGTGCTCGCCCTGCACCAGCGCCTCACCGGGTCCGACGGCGGCGCGGACGAGCGCGCGCGGCTGCTGGAGGACGTGGGACTCGCCGAGGCCGCCGGGGTGCGGGTGGAGCGGATGAGCAAGGGCATGCAGCAGCGCCTGGGCCTGGCGCAGGCGCTCGTGGGGCAGCCGCGGCTGCTGCTGCTGGACGAGCCCACGTCGGCGCTCGACCCGGTGGGCCGGCGGCTGGTGCGCGCGTTGCTGGCGCGCCTGCGCGACGCCGGCGTCGGCGTGCTGCTGAACTCGCACCTGCTCACAGAGGTCGAGCTCGTGTGCGACCGGGTCGTGATCGTGAACCGCGGCGCCGTCGTGCGGGAGGGCCGGGTGGACGAGCTCGCCCAGGCGCGCGGGGTGGAGGTGGACACGGAGGCCGGCACCCAGGTGTTCGCCGACGTCGTGCGCGACGAGGTGCCGGCGCTGGTGGCGCGTCTGGTCGCCGAGGGGCGCGCGGTCTACGGGGTGCGCGTGCACGCGGCGGCCCTGGAGGACGTCTACGTCGCCGCCGTCGAGGGGGCCACGCGATGACGGAGGCCGGCTCGCCGCACCCGGCCGGTCCGCCGGGGGCGCCGGGCGATCCCCCGCGGCACCCCCGTCCGCGCGCGGGGGGTGATCGCCCGCGGCACCCCCGTCCGCGGGCGGGGGGCGCCCTGGCCGTCGCCCGGCACACCCTGCAGGAGAGCCTCCGGCGGCGCGTGCTGCTGGTGGTGGCGCTGCTGACCGCGCTCTTCGGGGCCGGCTACTGGTTCGTGGCGACCCAGGCGTTCGAGGAGACCGAGCGCGCGGGCATCCGCGACATCGACGAGCACGCGCTGGTGGGCGCGACGCTGGTGGGCCTCGCGATGTTCGGGACGATGTTCCTGGGCACGGTGCTCGGCGCCTTCCTGACGCTGGGCGCCGTGCGCGGCGACGCCGAGCGCGGCGTGCTGCAGCCGATCGTGGTGCGCCCGCTCGGCCGGGCGTCGGTGCTGCTGGCCCGCTTCGCCGCCGCCGCGGCCGTCTGTGTCGCCTACGTGCTGGTGGTGCTGCTGGGCGCCATGTGCCTGGTCCGTCTGGTGGGGGGCTACTGGCCCGACCGGATCGCGCAGCCCGTCGTGCAGCTCGCGGCGGCGGTGGTGGTGATCGTGGCGCTCTCGGTGCTGGGCTCCACGATGCTGTCGACCAACGCCAACGGCATCGCGGTGTTCATGGTCTTCGGCGGGGGCCTGGTGGCCGGCCTCATCGGCCAGATCGGCGAGGCCGTCAACTCGCCCACCATGCAGGACGTCGCCTTCTGGGGGTCGCACCTGCTGCCGTTCCAGGCGCTGTACCAGGGCGGGCTGGACGCCCTCACCGCGGATACCCGCGGGCTCACCGGGGTCATCGTGCGCCTGGGGCCGTTCGGGGGTGCGGAGGCGAGCGGGCCGGGGCTGTGGGCCTGGGCCGCCGTGTTCACGGCCGGCGTGCTCGCCGCGGCCGTGGCGCTCTTCGCGCGCCGCGACCTCTAGGGGTCCGTCCGCGGCGCGACCTCGGCCACCAGCGCGGCGTGGTCCGACAGGCCCGCCGCCCGCCACCCCTCGGCGTACGTGATCGTGCGCGCCGTCAGCTCCCGGCTCACGAGCAGGTGGTCGAGCCGGTACCCCCCCTGCCCCGAGGGGTAGCGCCAGCTGCGGGCCCGCACCCCGTAGCCGTGGTGGTCGCGGAAGGCGTCCACCACCTTCGGGGCGAGCCCGACCAGGATGTCCCGCTCGGCCGCGTCCCATCGCGGCCCGCGCTCGGGGATCGGGGCGGCGCCGCGCCGCCGCTGAGCGAACGTCGTGATCTCCCCACGCTCCGACTCGGCCCGCGGAATGTTGAGGTCGCCCCCGAGCAGCCGCGGCGGGCCGCCGGGCCGCGCCAGCAGGCGGGCGAGCGCCTCCAGCGTGTGCACCTTCACCCACCCGTTGGCCGCCTGCGGCACGTAGGCCGACCAGGCCTCCACCCGCCCCCACGGCGCCGGCACGACGCCGCCCACCGCCCGCTCGGGCCACTCCAGCCCGGGGTCGGCCCCGGGGGCGGTGAGGCCCCGCCCCGCCACCAGGGTGCCGAGCCGCCGGGCGCCGGACCCGGTGGGCGCGCCGGTCCGCACGTCAAGCCCGGCCCCCTGCAGCGCCGACGTCCAGCGCGGCAGGGTCGAGGCGGTGACCTCCTGCAGCAGCACGAGGTCCGGCGCGAGCGCCAGGACCGCGCGCACCTGCTCCGGCAGGACGCGCACGCGTCCGGCGACGTTCCAGGACACGAGCCGCAGGCCCCGCCGTGCTGCGGGCGGGGTGGACCGCGTTTCCACCATCGCGCTACTTTTCCACCATGGCGCTGAACATCAAGGATCCCGTGGCCGAGCGCCTGGCGGCCGAGGTGGCGCGTCTCGCCGGCGAGAGCAAGACGGAAGCCGTCCGTGTCGCGCTGCGGCAGCGCCGCGAGCGGCTGCTCCTCGCCCGTGGCGCGCCGGGGCGCGGAGGGGGCGTGCGGCGCTTCCTCGAGGAGGAGATATGGCCGCACGTCCCGGCCGATCTCCCCCGGGTGACCCGTGAGGAGCGCGAGGCGCTCCTCGGCTTCGGCCCCGACGGCGCGTGATCGTCGACTCGTCGGCCCTGGTGGCGATCGCGCTCCGCCAGCAGCCGGGGGCGGACATGCTCGCGCGGGTGCTGGACGAGGAGCGGGACGCGATCGGCATCGGCGCACCGACCCTGGTCGAATGCGTCATCGTCCTCGAATCCCGCCTCGGCCCGGCCGCTCCGGATCTCGTGCACCGCCTGATCGGGGGGCTGTCCATCGCGGTCGTGTCCTTCACCGGGGCGCACGCACGCGTGGCGGCCGAGGCGTGGCGCCGGTACGGCACGGGGCGCCACCCGGCTGCCCTGAACCTCGGGGACTGCATGAGCTACGCCACGGCACGGATCGCCGATCGCCCGCTCCTGTGTGTCGGCGACGACTTCGCGCGGACCGACCTGCCCGTGGTCCCGCTCGCCGCCTGAGGCCTACCGCTCGTAGGCCTCCAGGGGCCGCTCCAGCGCCTCGCCGGTCTGCACCCGCCACAGCGCGGCGTAGAGCCCGCCCTCGCGCAGCAGCTCCTCGTGGGTGCCGGACTCGGCGATGCGGCCGTGCTCGAGCACGTGGATGCGGTGCGCCCCGCGGACGGTGGACAGCCGGTGGGCGATCACCAGGGTGGTGCGGTCCACGGAGACGACCTCCATGGAGCGCTGGATGGCCGCCTCGGTCTCGTTGTCCACCGATGAGGTGGCCTCGTCGAGGATCAGGATCGCCGGGTCGCGCAGGATCGCCCGGGCGATCGCCAGGCGCTGGCGCTGCCCGCCGGACAGCTTCTGCCCCCGCTCGCCCACCACCGTGTCGTAGCCCTCGGCGAGCGTCTCGATGAACTCGTGCGCCTCCGCCAGCCGCGCGGCGCGCTCGATCTGCTCGCCGGTGGCGTCCGTGCGCCCGTAGGCGATGTTCTCGCGCACGGTGCCGTCGAACAGGAACGTGTCCTGGCTCACCAGCCCCACCGCGCCCCGCAGCGACGTGAAGCTCAGCTCGCGCACGTCGACGCCGTCCACCGTGACCCGCCCGGAGGTGGGCTCGTAGAACCGCAGCAGCAGCTTCACGATCGTGCTCTTGCCGGATCCGGTGAGCCCGACGATGGCGTGCGTCTCGCCCGCGGGCACGTCGATGTCCACCCCGTGCAGCACGGGCGGGCCGGTGGCGTAGCCGAAGCGGACGTCCTCGAAGCGGATCGCGCCCGCCGCCGGCTGCGGCAGGTCGCGCGCGCCGGGCTGGATCGCGGGGCGCACGCCCAGCAGGTCGAGGATGCGGCGGGTGGAGGCCATGCCGCGCTGGTACAGGTCGAACACCTCGCCGAGGCGGGTGAGCGGCCACAGCAGGCGCTGGGTCATGAACACCAGCACCGAGTACAGGCCCACCTCCAGGGTCCCGTTCAGCGCCATCCTGCCGCCGACCAGCAGCGTGAAGGTGAAGCCGATCAGGATGGCGACGCGGATCAGCGGCACGAAGGCCGACGAGAAGCGGATCGCCTCCGCGTTCGCCGCGCGGTACGCCTCGGACTCGGCGCCGATGCGGGCCACCTCGCGGTCCTCGGCGGTGAACGCCTTGATCGTCGCGATGCCGCCGAGGTTGTTCGCCAGCGACCCCGACAGGGCGCCCACCCGCTCGCGTACCCGGGCGTAGCGGGGCGTGAGCCGCCGCTGGTAGAGCAGCGAGCCGCCGATGATCACCGGGATCGGCAGGAAGGCCAGCACGGCGAGGGTGGGGGAGGCCAGGAAGAAGACCAGGCCCACCAGCAGGACGTTCATGGCCGTGCGGATGATCTCGTTGGCGCCGACGTCCAGGAACCGCTCCAGCTGGTTGACGTCGTCGTTGAGCACGGACATGAGCCCGCCGGTGGAGGCGTCCTCGAAGTACGCGAGCTCCAGGTGCTGCACGTGGGCGTAGGTGTCCATGCGCAGCTCGTGCTCCACGGTCTGCGCGAGGTTGCGCCATGCCAGGGAGGCCGCCCACTCGGTCACCGACTCCAGCAACCAGATCAGGAAGTTCAGGACCCCCAGCACGAGCAGCTGGTTCCACCTCCCCTCCACGCCGGCGATCCCCGACACGAACGAGTCGTCGCCGCGCACCACGACGTCGATGGCGGCACCGATGAGGATCTCGGGCGCCACGTCGAAGAACTTGTTGAGCGACGACATGGTCGTCGCCCACGCCACGCGCCGGCGGTGGCCGCGGGCGTAGCGCCAGAGGCGCACGAGCGGGGCGGCGGCCCGGTCGTCGGCGCCGAGGGGGACGGCGGGGGGCATCGGGGCAGGGTAGCCGCCGTGCCCCGGCCCGGCCCTGCGTGCGCCTCACGTCGCCGGGCCCTCCGCCGATAGGCGGGCATGGACACCACGCGCACCGACCCCACCGGCGCCGACCTGCACCGCGCCGCCATCGCCCACCTGCAGCGGGGCGACGCCGCCGCCGCGGTGGCCGCCGCCCGCGCCGCCGCGGCGGCGACCATCGACCTGGAGCTGCTCAACGACCTGGGCGTGATCACCGCCGAGGCCGCCGGCCCCGACGCCGCCCGCCCGATCTTCGAGGCCGTCCTGGCCGTCGACGGCGGGCGCCGCGACGCCCGCGAGAACCTGGCGGCGCTCGACGCCCACGCGCCCGCCGCCCGCGCCGCCTGGCGCGACACCGGCACCCTGGGCGGCCCCGATCCGCTGATGCCCGAGCGTGCCTTCCCCGGCATGCCCGGCGCCGGCGTGATGCGCGAGCACGCCCTGCGGTACGCCTTCTGCCTCGACATCGTCGCCGGCCGGGACGTGCTCGACCTGGGCTGCGGCACGGGGTACGGCAGCGAGATCCTCAGCTGGACCGCCGAGCGGGTGCGGGGATTCGACCTGTGGGCGCCCGAGGCGCACGAGCGGCCCACGTGGCCGGGCGGGGCGTCCCTCACCTACGGCCACGACCTGTGCATCGACCCGCTCCCGGCCGCCGACGTGGCGGTCGCCTTCGAGGTGGTCGAGCACCTGGCCGACGCGCCGCACGCGCTGCGGCTGGCCTGGCGCGCGGTCGACGTGCTGGTGGTGTCGTTCCCGAACCCGGTCCTGCACGGCTCGCACCACAACCCGTACCACGTCAACGACTGGCCGCTGGACGAGGTGGAGGCCCGCATCGCGGAGGCGGCGGTCGGCCGCGCGCCGGCGGTGCGCCTCACCCACTTCCGGCAGGACCACCGCGACGGCAGCGGCGGCATGATCCTGCCGGGCCGCGACCCCGACGCCTCCTACTGGATCGTGGTCGCCGCCGCCGAGCGCTGACCTCGGCCCCCCCGGGCCGCCCGGCGCGGCCCGGGGGGCTACAGCGCCCGGATCGCGCCGGTGACGGCCGCGACGTCAAGCGGCGACCCGATGAAGCGCTCGCGCCAGGCGCCGATGCGCGCGACGTCCTCGCCGGCCGCACGGATCAGGTCCCACATGTCGCCGTCGTCGGCGTCGAAGGGGTGGTGCAGCAGGTCGCGGTACAGGTGCAGGTGGTCGGGGTGCCGCGTGGCCGCGTTGTCGTACACCAGCACCGAGTCCCACAGCACCGTCGTCGCCCCGCGGGCCACGGCCAGGTTGCCGAAGGTGCTGCGGTCGGCCACCACGCAGTCCGCCGCGTCGATCTGGGCGGTCATCCCCGGCGACCCCACCAGGTCGCCGCGCACGTAGGCGACGCCCGGCACCTCCCACAGGCCGTTGGCCTCGAGCGGACCGATGTGGCGCACGGTGAGCTCCACCGGGCAGGCGAGCAGGCGGCGGAACATCTCCGCGTTGCGCGCCGGGTACCGCGGGTTGCCGAGATACGGCGGGTGCGTCGGGGCGAACAGCACCGACCGCACCGGCCCGGGGCGGCGCGGTGCCTGCGCGCAGTACGGCCAGCCGGCCACGTGCACCGGCAGGGGGTAGCCGTAGCGGCGCGCCACGGCGGCGTGCCCCTCGGCGAGGACGAGGGCGCCGGCCAGCAGGCCGTAGACGTCGTAGAGGCCGTCCCAGCCCGCCATCAGCGCCGGGTCGGCGCCGTGCGGGTAGAGCAGTCCACGACCCCCGGAGGCCACGCAGGCCTGCACCAGCGGGCGCTTGCCGTGGAAGTCGGCGTCGTGGTCGATGAGGACCGCGTCCGCCAGCACGACGTCGTCGACGAGCACGTGCCCGGCCGCGTCGAGCGCCTCCTGGATCGCCAGCGACTTGCCCTGGTGGTCGGACACGGCGATCCGCAGCGGGCGCATCCCGGCCTGCTCGGGCAGGGGGCCGATGCTGACGCGCCGCACCACGGGGTCGTCCTCCAGCGCGGGGACCAGCCGGTGCTCCCGCACCTCGAGGCCGGCCGCGGCCAGCAGCCGCGCCGGGGCGCCCATCGCCAGGAGGGGCTCGCCCTCCACCACCTCGACGTGCCCGGCCACCCGGGCGACCGCGGCGATCTCGGCCGTGAGGGCCGCCGGGTCGGCCGTGGCCGCGTAGCAGCCCGCGTAGACCACGGCGGTCCGCGCCAGGGTCGCGGCGCCCAGCGCGGCCACCAGCTCCTCCGCGGCGCCGCGGGCGCCCCCGTCCTCGCGCACGGCGACCCCGAGCAGGGTGCGCGCGTACGCCGGCACCTCCGCCGGGGCGACGATCAGTACGCCGCCCTGCAGGGTGGCCCCGGGCGCGGCGAGGGCCGCGTCCACGAGGGGGCGCAGCTCGGCGGGGGAGACGGTGGCGGTGGCGGGCAGGGCGGTCCTCCTCGGGGGTCCGGTCAGCATCGGGCCCCGCCCGGCCCCCCTTGAGCCGGTGCGGCGGGCTCAAGTCGGGCCCGCGCGCGCCGAGTCAGCCCGCGTGACCACCACCGCCGCACACCCCACCGGCGCCGCCGCGCGCGCGACCACGACCGCCCGCTGGACGCGCCGCAGCCCGATGGGCGGCGGGGGCCGGCACCGCGAGCGCTGGGAGCGCTGGAGCGGCGGCGACCTGACCGGCGCGGCGGACGTCGACGTCACCGTCGGCAAGCCGCTCGACGTGCGCCGCCTGCGCGGCATCGACTGCGACGGCACGCGCGCCTACCTGGACGAGCTGCGGGCGGCGGCCGACGGGCTGCGCGGCGTGCCCGCCGCCGTCCGCCCGGACTGCCCCTGCTGCGGCGCACCCTCCGAGGACGCCCCCGCCGAGGTGCGGGTGACAGGCATCGCCTACCACCGCTGCCCGGCGTGCGGGCACCTCTACGTGCGTGCGCAGCCCGCCCCCGAGGCGCTGGCGCGCCGGTTCGCCGAGTCCGACGAGCTGGCGGGCGTCTACACCGACCGCGCGTCGCTGGAGGTCCGCATGGACCAGGTGGTGCGGCCCAAGATGCGCTGGGTTGGGGAGGTGTCCGCTCGGTACGCGCGCGGCGCGGCGACGCTCGCCGACCTCGGCGCCGGCGGCGGGCACTTCGTGGCGGCCGCGCGCGAGGCCGGCGCCGAAGCGCGCGGCTACGAGATCTCGCGGGCCTCGTGCGCGTTCGCACGCGACGTGCTGGGCGTGGACCTGGTGCACGGCGACGTGATGGACGCCGCCCCCGCCCCGGTGGACGTGGTGACCCTGTGGGGCGTGCTGGAGTACGTGCCCGAGCCGCGGGACCTGGTGCGCCATGCGGCGCGCTTCCTCGCCCCGGGCGGCCTGCTGGTGGCGGAGGTGCCCCGCGCGGACGCGCTGTCGAGCGCGCTGCAGGGCGCGTTCCCGCACACGGTGGCGCGGCACCTGGAGCCCACCAGCCACCTCAACGTGTTCAGCGACGCGTCGCTCGCGACGCTGCTGTGGGACGCCGGGTTCCGGCCGGTGGCCGCCTGGTACTTCGGCATGGACGCGTTCGAGCTGGTCACCCAGCTGGCCCTGCGCGTGGGCGAGGAGGCGGCGGAGGCCCTGGCGCCGCCGCTGCTGGCCCTGCAGCCCGCCCTGGACCGCGCCCTGCTGTGCGACGACGTGATCGTGGCGGCGGTGCGCCGGTGACCGCGGCCGGCCGGCCGCCGCTGCTGATCACCGGGCCCGCCCGGTCGGGCACCACCCTGGTGGCCCGCCTGCTGGCGGCGCACGCCCGGATCGAGGTCGCCGTCGATCCCCTGTTCCCGCTCGTGCGGGCCGCGCGCGACGTCCTGGTGGCCGGCGTGCGGCCCCCGCTGCCCCCGGAGTCCCCCCTTCAGGACAACCACGGCACCGCGGCGCGGATCGCGTGGCTCGACGCCATGCTCGCCGGCGATCTGCGCACGCCCCTCGACCCCGCGGTGCTCGACGCGATGCGCCCGGCGATCGCCGACCGCTGCGCCATCGAGTCGCCGGACCTGGTGGACGCGGCGGCCGGCGTCCGCGGCGCGAGCGTCGCGGCCGCCCTGGAGGGCTTCCTGGCGGCGGTTGCCGCCCGGCGCGACGTCCCGGAGGACGCGCTGGTGGGCCTCAAGGAGGTCTGGGCGGCCGACCTGGTGCCGGCGTTCCTGCGGGCGTTCCCCCGCGGCCGCGCCCTGCTGGTGCGGCGCGACCCGCGCGCGGTGCTGGCCTCCAACCTCGGGATGGCCCGCCACGACCCGCAGCAGGTGGCGCACCCGCTGTCGGTGCTGCGGCACTGGCGCAAGCAGGAGGCCCTCGCCGCCTGGATCGCCGCGCGCCCGGCGCTGGCCGCGCGCACGGCCGTCGTCGTCTACGAGGACCTGCTGGCCGACCCGCAGGCCGTGCTCGCCGAGGTCTGCCGGTTCCTGGGCGTGCCCGCGGACGCCGGCATGTGCGAGCCGGGCCGCATGCGCGACGGCCGCGGCGGGGCCTTCACGGCCAACAGCAGCTTCGGCGCGCGCGCCCCGGGTCTGGCGCCGGAGCTCGCCGGCCGGTGGCGCCGCACGCTGCCCCCGGAGCGCGTCGCGCTGGCCGAGTTCGCCTGCGGCCTGGAGATGGCGGCGCTGGGCTACGGGCGCGACGTGCCCGACGAGGACCTGGACCACGCCGCCATGCTCACCGCCATCGCCGAGGACGACGCCCGGGCCTGGAGCTGGCGCAGCGACCTGGGTGAGCCCGCCCTGGACCACGCCCTCGAGACCACCCGCCGCGCGCTCGCCGGCGCGCCGCCCGGGGCGCTGCCGCCCGCCGCCGAACGGGCCCTGTTCCTGGTGCCGGAGGCGCGCCGCGCGCTCGCCGGCCGTCCGTCCCCCGACCCCATCGGAGCCGTCGCATGAGCGCCCAGCCCGCCTACCTCGACTACGTCGCGGACACCGCCTTCGTGGACGGCTACCTGGCCTACCAGGCCCGGTACGCGTCGGAGCCCCGCGAGAGCGACCGGGTGCTGGTGGGCCTGGTGGACCGGCTCACGGCCCGGCGGCCGGGGGCGCGGGTGCTGGATCTGGGCTGCTCCACGGGCAACCTGCTGCGGCACCTGCGCCGCGCGCGGCCCGACCTGGACCTGGTGGGCGGCGACCTGATGCGGGCGCACCTGGACGCCTGCCGCACCGACCCCGAACTCACCGGGGTCGCCTTCGCGGAGATGGACGCGCTCGACCTGGGCGTGGAGGCGGCCTACGACGTCGTGGTCGTCAACGCCGTGCTGTACCTGTTCGCGCCGCCGGAGCTGGAGCGCGCGCTCGGGAGCATCGCGCGGGCGCTGCGCCCCGGTGGTCACCTGGTCGCCTTCGACCTGTTCCACCCCTTCGGGCAGGAGCTGACCATCACCGAGGTCTCGGCGACCCACCCCGAGGGGCTGACGCTGCATTTCCGGTCGTACGCCGCGGTGGGCGCGGCGCTGACCCGCGCCGGCTTCCCGGCGCACGAGATCACGCCCTTCCGGATCCCGATCGACCTGCCCCGGCCGGCCGACGACGACGAGATCGTCAGCTACACGGTCCCCGACGCCGCGGGCGCCCGGCTGCTGTTCCGGGGGACGCTGCACCAGCCCTGGTGCCACACCGTGGCCACGCGCGCCGCCTGACCGCCCCCGCCCCGCCCGGGCCGGCCGGCCCCGCCGGCCGCTACGCGGCGGGGGTCGTGCGGACGCCGCGCAGCACCAGGTCCACGGTGGCCGCCGACACGTCCGGATCGGGTGGCAGGCCGAACATCAGCGTCCGGGTGATCAGCGGCCCGAACAGCATCTCGGTGAGCAGCGCCAGGTCGACGTCCTCCCGCAGCTCGGCGCGGCCACGCGCCCGCGCGGTGGCCTGGGCCACCGCCTCCCGCCAGGGCGCCAGCACGGCCGTCCGGTAGGCCTCGCGCAGTCGCGGGTCGGTGTCGAACTCGCCCACCATGCGGCGGATGAGGCGCCCCATCGCCGGGTCCTCCAGCAGCGCGGCCCCGGCGTCCACCAGCCACCGCAGGTCCTCGGCCAGCGTGGTGGTCGCTGGAGGCGGGATCGGCGCCGGCACGGCGTCGGCCACCGCGGCCGCCGCGAGATCGATGCGGCCCGGCCACCGCAGCTGCACGGTGCGCCGGTCGTACCCGGCCTGAGCGGCGACGGCGGTCAACGTCAGGCCGGCGAGCCCGCGCTCCAGGAGGATGGCGCGGGCCGCCGCGAGCACGGCGGCGTCCACGGCCGGGTCGCGGGGCCGGCCGCCGGGGTGCCTCGGGGGACGGGGGCGCACGCGTCGATCGTAGGAGCGGGCGGCACGCGCGCCGTGGGGGTTGTCGCCCATCCGAGTTTCGGTAAAAGGCGCGGCAGAAAGGGCGGCGCCCTTCCCTGTGTGGCGTCCTTCCCGACCGCAGCAGGAGTTTCAGGCCCCGGGGTAGGCGACCTGCGGCCAGGGCAGCAGCTCGGCCGCCGGAGCGACGCGGATCAGCTTCAGCGTGAAGTCGCTCGCGACCGGGAAGGCCTCCAGCGCACGCGTTGACACTTCCGCCGGACCGGCGGACGGCTGGTTGCCGCGACCCCCGATCACGAGGTCCTCTCCGACGGTCGCGCCCCGGTTGGGGCTGCGCAGTGGCACGAGCGGCCGGCCCCACATCTCCCGGAGGTCGACCACGCCCGTGGCGAAGAGGTCGACGCAGTCCCCATGCGCCCACTCGCGCCCGCTCGCACCGGTCGCGAGGTAGAGGTGGCTCCACCCGTGCCGCGCGCCGAGCACCGCGAGCTTGACGGCGTCCCAGACGCTCTCGAACACCTTGCCCGGGGGGTCGTACGACCACTTCAGCTCCATCAGGAGCGGGGGTCGTTCGCACACGATGTCGACCGCGCCGAGACCCGTGAACTCGGGGGCGAGCAGCCGGCGGCTGACCGGACGTACGCCGGTCGCCTCGGTGATCGCGTCCTTCAGGAACGGATCGAGGTGCCTGCTCTCCCGCAGGTCCGCGCCGCGGAGCCCCGTCGCGGTCATGCGCGCCGCGACCTGACGACAGCACTCCACGACCAGGTCGTCCGTGTCGGACATACCACCCACCCCCTCGGAGCCCTCCGGCACGGCGCGGTCACCGGAACCGCGAGCATGACCGCCGGGGGCTCCGGGGGCGACCCCCTAGGCGGCCAGCGCCACCGGCACCGGGGTGGCGAGGGAGGCGCGCAGCGCGTCCACGTCGCGGAGCCACAGCTCGACGTTCACCAGCTGCCACAGGAACATCATGTGGTTCTCCCGCGGGGCGCCGCTGCGGACGATGCGCTCGTGCTCGTCGGCGATCCGCGCGACCTCGTCCAGGCGGTAGACGCCGCGCTCGCGGAAGCTCCGGGAGGCGATCAGGTCCAGCAGGGGCGCGCGGTCGGCGCCGGAGAACCACACGTGGGCCGGCGCGTTCCACCCGGTCTTGGCCACCCGGGTGCGGGTGGACTCCGGCAGCACGCCGCGCATCGCCTCGCGGAGGAGGCGCTTGGTGACGCCGTCCCGGATCTTGAGGTCGCCGGGGACGCGGAACATGAACTCCGCGAGCCGGTGGTCCAGGAAGGGGTGGAAGCGCTCCATGCCGAGCGGCGCCAGGTTGCGGTCCTCGGCGCGCAGGCAGCACGGCATGCTCTCGCGGGTGAGGTCCTGCCAGGTGCGGTTCTGCAGGCAGGTGCCGAAGGGGTGCTCTATCGCGGGGCGCCAGGCGAACAGGTCGAGCGCCCCGGGCTCCACCGCCCCGGCGTAGCGCTCCAGGCGCGCGCGGTCGGGCCGCACGCGGCCGGGGGCGGCCGGGTCGGAGATGCGCGCCACCAGCCGGGCGGCCGCCTGGGCGTCCTTGCGGAACACGGGGTGGTCGTGGTGGTGCGACCACGCCATCACCTCGCGCACGTAGCCCGCCCCGTCGCCGCCGGCGAGCAGGTCGGCGAAGTGGCACGGGAAGTACTCGAACTCGCCGGCGTTCAGCTCGTCCCCCCCGAGGCCGCCGAGCAGGCTGACCGTGCCGGCCTCGTGGGCCGCCTGCGCGAGCAGGTGGTGCGACAGCCAGGTGGCGGTGGCGACCGGCTCGTCGTGCAGCGCGACCTGCTCGGCCACCAGGCCGAAGACGTCGGGCACCGCGACCTCGACGGGGCGCCACTCGGCCACGCAGTCGCCGAGGATCGTGCGGATGTCCTCGCGCTCGTCGTAGGTGGGGTCCGCGTACACCGTCGAGTAGGCGATCTGGCGCGCGCCCGAGGAGCGCACGGCGCAGGCGAGCACCGACGACGAGTCCATCCCACCCGAGAGCGTGAAGGCGGGCCGGGGGGCCACGGCCAGGCGGCGCCGCACCGCGTCGGTGAGCAGCTCCCGGTAGCGCTCGGCGAGCTCGTCCTCGCCGGCGTCCAGCATCCCCTCGTCGCGCAGCGTCCAGTAGCGCTCGTGCCGCACGCGCTCCACGCGCCCGTCCCGGCCCACCGTGATCGCCACGATCGTGGCGGCCGGGACCTGCGCGACGTCCGCGTAGGGCGAGCGCGAGGGCTCGGCGTCGAAGGTGCGGTAGTGGGAGCCCGCGAGCCGGGTGAGGTAGGCGGCGTCCGGCTCCACGCGGACGCCGGGCAGCGCCAGCAGGGGCCGCGGGCGGGACGCCGCGCCCACCACCCCGCTCCCGGCGGCGTGGTACAGCGGGCGCAGGCCGAAGCGGTCGCGCGCCAGCGACAGCGTCCGCGTCGCGGCGTCCCACACCGCCACCGCGAGGTCCGCGTTGAGGCGGCGCATGGCGGCGCCCAGCCCGTAGCGGGCCACCAGGGCGGCGACGGCCTCCGCATCGGTGCCCGGCACGCCGAGCTCGTCGCGGTTGAAAACGCGCCCGTCCAGGGCCACCAGCAGACCGCCCTCCTCGGCGACGCCGCCGCCGTCGCCCAGCGACAGCAGCCACGCGTCGGCGCCGGCGGCGTCCTCGACGTCGCCCGGCGCGCCCAGCAGGTGGCGGGCGCGGAGGGCGTGATCCCCCCGGGCGGGGCCCGCGAGGGCCAGCATCCGGCTCATCGGGTCGCGTCCTCCCGGTCGGCGACGAGGAACGTCCAGTGGTGGGGGTGCCCGATCACGTCCTCCGGCCGGCCCCCGGTGCGGCGGTCGGTGACGATCCGCGTGCGGAAGCCGTGCGCGCGCACGAAGGCGGCGACCTCGTCGCGGTCGTACGTGTTGACGTGCACGTGGAGCCGCACGCCGGGGTCCAGGAACCGGTCGCGGACCCACGTGTAGCGCGAGGGGCCGGGCGCGAGCGACTCGCGCAGCACGACCGAGCGCCGGGCCATGGCGAGCAGGCGCGCCAGAGGACGGTGGTAGCTGTCGACGTTCGACAGCACGTTCATGCACACGACGTGGTCCACCTCGCCCGCGACGTCCTCGATGCGCGTCACGCGCAGCCGCTCGGCGGGCAGGCCGAAGGCGGGCATCTCGTGCCGACCGACCCCGATGAGCGTGGGCGAGGCGTCGATGCCCCAGTACTCGACCTCGAGGCCACGGTCGCGCAGCGAGTGCCACAGGTAGCCGCTGCCGCACCCGGCGTCGAGCAGGGTGTCCCCCGGCCGGACGCGGGCCGCCAGGAGCTCCGCGCACTGGGCGGCGCAGGTCATCTCCTCGGCCTCGCGGCGGCAGCGGCGCCCGTACAGCTCCCGCACCGACGCGCTGTGCTCCCAGATGTGGTGGGCCAGGTAGCCGTCGTCGCGCACGGGCGCCGGGGCGAGCGTGGTCACGCGACGTCCCCGGACCGTCGCCCCACGCCCTGCGGCGCAGCGCCGTCGGAGCGGCGGCCCATGCCCTGCGGCGCAGCGCCGTCGGAGCGGCGGCCCATGCCCTGCGGCGCAGCGCCGTCGGAGCGGCGCCCTGCCACGAGGAACGCCGACGCCATCACCAGGCCCCGCCAGTCGTGCGGGTCCTCCATCGCCAGCGCGGCGCGGCGGAAGAGGCCGGGGGCCTCCTCGGCCAGCATGGGCGGCAGGGGGTGGAAGTGGTACCAGAGGATCCGCACGTCCCGCAGGCCCGCGGCGCGGAACCACTCGGCCACCAGCAGCGGGTTGTGCGTGCGCGACAGCACCTCGTCGTAGCCGGGCTCGTCGGCGTGGCCGCGGCGCACCGGGGGCAGGTCGGTGCGGAACATCGACTCCAGGCGCGCGAGCGCCCGCTCCAGCCCCGGGCGCTCCTCGGGGAGAGCGGCGGCGCGCAAGGCGTCGGCGCGCACCAGGTCGTCGCGCACCAGGTGGTGCGAGTAGCGGTTCATCGTGAACAGGCCGAACAGCTGGTTGCGCGCCTCGGCCACCACCAGGCCGCCCGGTCGCACCGCGCCGGCCAGGCGCCGCACCACGGCGGCGTCCTCGCCCTCGGGGATGTGGGGCAGCACGCCGACGCACACGGCCGCGTCGTACCGACGGCCGGGGTCGGCCGGGCAGCGGAAGGCGTGGTCGTCGAGCACGCTGCCGCGCCACAGGTGCGCGGCGGGGACGCCGTGCGGCGCGAGCACCGCACGCGCCTCGTCCACCATCTCGGGCGTCAGGTCGAAGCCGTACAGCGCGCACCCGAGGTCGGTGGCGTCGCGCAGGAACGACGCTGGCCCGCACCCCGCGTCGAGGAGGGTCGCGGCGCCCGACTCCCGCACCAGGCCGCGCAGCAGGTCGCGGTGCACCGGCGGGTAGGCGGCGCCGGGGCCGTAGTACTCGTCGTAGTAGCGCCCGCTCCAGGTGGAGTAGCAGGCGGCCACCTGGGCCTCGGCGCGGGCGCGGCCCTCGGCGGGCGCCGGCGCGTGGCGCACCTCAGCCGGCACGGCGGGCCACGATCCACATGTGCGACGACAGGCCGTGCTCGGCCAGGAAGGCCTGGAAGGGCCCGCCCAGCCGGTCCCACTCCTCGATCAGCACCCGCTCCAGGAAGGGCTGCGCCGACAGGTCGAGGCGCCCGTCCAGCGCCGCCTCGCGGACGAACTCGGCGTCCAGGCGGCCGGGGGTGGTGAGCGACTCCACGCGGAACCCGTGTGCCGCCACCAGCCGGGCGAGCGAGGCGGGGTTGAACAGGTTGACGTGCTCGGGGTCGACCGCGAGCGACTCGGCGCCGAGCGCGCGGATGTCGAAGCCCAGGCCGTTGGGGCACGACAGCACCAGCAGGCCCCCGGGGCGGACGAGGCGCCCCGCCATGTCGACGAACCGGGCCGGGTCGAACAGGTGCTCGATGACCTCGAAGGCCACGACCACGTCGGCGGGGGGCAGCCGGTCACCCGCGTCCTCGACGCGCAGCTCCACCGTCTCGACCCCGCGGGCGCGGCAGGCGGCGGCCAGCTGCGGGGTGGGCTCCACCGCGATCACGCGGTGGAAGGTGCCGCTCGACGCCGCCAGCGCCGCGAAGGTGCCGAAGCCCGGGCCCACCTCGATGAGGCTCCCCGTGGGGACGCCCAGCGCGCGGCAGTGACCCACGATCCGCTCCAACCAGGGGCGGTGCACCTTCTCGCGCCGGGCCTCCTCGGAGGCGGGGAAGATGTGCGCCGCCCAGTAGGCGTAGTTCTCGGAGTCGGCGTAGTAGTCGGCCAGCACGGCCTCGGACGGGCGGGGGCTCATGTAGAGCGTCCGGCAGCCGGGGCAGGAGCGCCACGTGAAGCCCCACTTGAGGACGGCCGGCACGCCCGCGTCCGCGCCGCACGCCGGGCAGGGGACGGGCACGAACTCCGCGGCCCGGGCGCGCATGCGCGCCACGTCGCGGGCGAACGCCTCCTCCTGGCCCCCGAGCAGCTCCGGCGGGCACAGCTCGCCCTCGGTGAGCGGCGGGTGCGCGCTGGTGCTCATGCGGCCATCCTCTCCACGGCCCGCGGGGCGGCCGTGATCTCGTGCCGGCGCCACTCGCCGCCCTCGCGCCACCAGACGCGGGGGTCGCGGAAGGTGTCGGCGATGCGGTCGAACTCGTCCTCGGACATGCCCGTGTAGCTCAGCCACCGCGCCAGGTCGCGGGGCTTGACCGGGTCGTACCGGCGCACCAGCTCGATGCCCTCGTCGCGGGTCATCAGGCCCGCGCGGATGTCCTTGCACACGTGGTCGGTGGCGCGGCCGTAGCCGAACTTCACGTACTTGAGCCAGTCGTGCACGCCGTTCTCGTGCATGTCGTCCAGGTTGGACATGCGCCGGTACGTGCGGTCGAAGGGTTCGTCGGCGATCTCGAAGCCGAACCGGTCGATCATCTCCTGCGTGTGGGCGTTGGCCTCCCAGTGCACGAAGTTGCCCAGGTAGAGGCCGCGCAGCCCGATGCGCAGCAGGTCCTCGTCGTCGGGGTAGCGGTGGTGGACGAGGTCCTGCGCGCGCAGGTCCTCGAGCCCCACGAACCAGTTCCACTCGTAGCCCCGGGCGAAGTGCTCGAACCGGTCCCGGTAGCTCATCTCCGGGAAGTCGTCGAACGAGAACTGGCCGCCCAGGTCGAGGTAGCCGTGCTCGCCCCAGATCACGAGCGGGATGCCCATCTGGGCGGCGATGCGCACGGGGGCGGTGGTGATGCCCACGTGGGCGTGCCAGTTCATGTCGCCCATGGCAAGGAAGGCGATGCGGTTGAGCGCGCGCAGGGTGCGCACCGACGGCGAGACCATCACGTGGTCGACGCCGAAGACCTCCTTCATGCGGTGCACGTTGCGCCAGCCGGCGGGGGTCCAGTTGTTGCCGTCGTAGGTGACCAGCAGCGGCCGGAAGCCGAGCACGTTCGCGACGACGTGGGTCTGGTACCAGGAGTCCTTGCCGCCGCTCACGGGGATGACGCAGTCCGGCCGCGACCCGTCGCGGCTGCGGTGGCGCTCGAGCAGGTCCACCAGCAGGCCCGTGCGGCGCTCCCACTCGGCGGCCGGGATGGCGGCCTTGGCGTCGGCCGCGCGGCAGCCCGTGCAGACGCCGTCGTCGTCGAACTCCAGGGGCACGGCGGACATCGACGGGTAGACGCAGCGCGTGCACCAGCGCATGGGCGGCGGCGGCGCGGTGTCACGCGGCAGGGGACGGCGCGACGCGGCGAGCCGGCCGGCCAGGCGGGCGTCACGCGCGCCGAGGTCGTAGCGCGGCTCCCGGCGGAACCAGCGGCTCCCGAGCCGGCCGGGGCGCAGCGGCACGCCGGCCTCGATGCACTCCCGCTTGGCCATCGGGTACGACAGCTCGAAGAAGTGGAGCAGGTTGGCGACGCCCGCGGCGCTCGCCCGCCCCTCGGTGAACGCGGGCGGCACGTGCTCGTAGCGGCCCACGCCGCTGACGGCGACCACGGGCACGCCCGTCGCCTCGGCCACCTCGCGCACCAGGGCCAGGTCGTAGCCCGTGCCGGTGCCGTCGCGGTCGACGCTCTGCAGCAGGATCTCGCCCGCGCCCAGCTCGGCCGCGCGCGCGGCCAGGGCGGCCGGGTGCAGGCCGGTGGGCGTGCGGCCGCCGTCGACGAGCGCCTCCAGCGAACCGTCGGAGGCCCGCCGGGCGTCGATGCCCACGGTGATGCACTGCGACCCGAAGCGGCCGGCGGCGCGCGTGACCAGGTCGGGGGTGCGGACGGCGGCGGTGGTGAGCACACACTTGTCGGCGCCCGCCTCCAGGCGCGCGGCGATGTCGTCGAGCCCGCGGATCCGGCCCCCCACGGTGAGGGGCATCACGCACGCGGGGGCCACGGCGCGCAGCACGTCGATCGCCGTCGACCCGTCCAGGCGCACCTCGAGGTCGTCGCGGCGCAGGTCGTGCCGGTCCTCGGACGAGATGTCCAGCAGCACCAGCTCGTCCACGTTCCAGTGCGAGAACCGCTCGACGGTGGCGACCGGGTTGCCGATCACCTGGTGCACGCGGAACCACTGCGAGCGCACCAGCAGCCCGTGCTTCAGCAGCAGCACCGCCACCAGCCGGGGGCGGACGCCGGGGACGGCGGCGACGCTCATGCGCTCACCTCGCAGGGGCGGCGGGCGGCACCGCCGTGCGCGGCGGTCACGAAGCCCTCCAGCACGGCCAGTCCGGCGTCCTGGCTCTTCTCCGGGTGGAACTGCACGCCCCACACCGCGCCCCGCCGGACGGCGGCGGCCACGGGGGGCATCAGGTCGACCCAGGCGGCGACGTCGGCGGGGTCGTCGGGCACCAGGTGGTAGCTGTGCACGAAGTACAGGCAGGCGTCCTCCGGCACGGGGCCGTCGGCGCCGGCCGAGGTGACGTCGCACCAGCCGATGTTGGGCACCCGCTGGCCCGAGGCCGGGCGCGGTGAAAGGCGCTCCACGCGGCCGGGCACCAGCCCGAGGCCCGCGTGGGTGCCGTGCTCGCTGCCCCGGTCCGCGAGCAGCTGCATGCCGAGGCAGATGCCCAGCAGGGGCCGCCCCGCCTGGGCGTGCGCGCGGATGGGATCCACGAGCGCCGCCTCGCGCAGCGCGCGCATGCCGTCCCCGAAGGCGCCCACGCCGGGCAGCACCAGGGCGTCCGCGTCCCGGACGTCGGCCGCGTCCCGCGTCGCGCGGGCTGGCGCGCCGAGGCGCGCCAGGGCGTGCAGCACGGAGCCGAGGTTGGAGAGGCCCATGTCGACGACGGTGATCACGACGCAGCCGCAATCGGTCCCCGCGCCGGGCTCTTTAGCGGTGGGTGCCCCGCGATTCACGTCCGCGCGCGTTCGTGACGACATGCACGGTGTCCATGCGTGCCCCGTTCGCCGTCGTCGCCCTGGCGCTGCCCCTCGCCGCCCTCCTCGCGTGGGATCCCGCGCCGGCCCTCAGCGCCGCGGTGCATGTGCCCGCCATGCTGGCGGTCGCCGCCGTGCTCGCCTGGCGCTGGCGCGTCACCGAGGGCCGCGCGGGCCGCGTGTGGGGCCTGCTGGCCCTGTCGGCGGCGCTGCACGCGCACGCCGACCTGGCACGCCACGCCGGCCGGCTGCTGGCGGGCGAAGACTCCGATCCCGCCGCCGTGGTGGTGCTGGAGCTGTCGGCGCACGTCCCGCTCGTGGCGGCGCTGGTGCTGGCGATGGCGCCGGCCGCCGCGGCGGCGCTGGCGGTGCTGCCGGAGGTGGCGGCGCTCGGCACGGTGACCCTGCTGGCGGTCTGGCAGACGCTGGTGCACCCCGGCCTGCATCACCCACCCGAGCTGCCGGCCGCGCGCCTGGCGCTGGTGACCCACCCGCTGCTGGACGCGCTGCTGCTGGTGATCGTGGTGTGGCTGGTGGCTGCCTGGGGACGCCTGCCGCGGGCGGGCGGCTGGCTGCTGGCCGCCACCGCGGTGCCGCTGGCCGGGGACGCGCTCGTGCTCCTCGGGCCCGGCCACCCCTCCCACTTCTCCCACGCCGCGGCGCTCGGGCTGATCGGCGTGGCGCTCCTCGCGGCCGCGGCGCTCGCGCCCGGGGCGGCCGACGGCCTCGGGTGCCCGGACCGCGGTCCCGCCCACGGGCACGGGCGCGCCCGACTGGTGATCCTGGTGGGCACCCTGCTGGCGGCCCCCGCCCTGATCGCCACCGCGCCGCTCGTGCACGACCCGGGCGCGCGGGCCGCCCAGCTGATCGTCGCCGGCGCTGTGAGCGTGCTGGCCGCCGCGCGGGTGGCCGCCCTCGTGCGGCGGCTGGACCGCGCGCAGCGCGCGTCGCGCGAGGCCGAGCAGCGGCTGGAGCACATCGCCGCGCACGACGTCCTCACCGGGCTGCCGAACCGCCGCCTGCTGGTCGACCGGCTCGAGAACGCCCTGTCCCGCGTGCGACGCCAGCGGCGCATGGTGGCGGTGCTGTTCCTGGACCTGGACCGCTTCAAGGAGATCAACGACGCGCACGGTCACCGCGCGGGCGACCGGCTGCTGGTGCAGACCGCCGAGCGGCTCCAGTCGGCCGTGCGCGACGGCGACACCGTGGCGCGCCTGGGCGGCGACGAGTTCGTGGTGGTCTGCCCGGACGTGCCCGGCGCCTACGAGGCGGTGATCGTCGCGGAGCGGATCCTGCGCACCGTGGCGCGGCCCTACGACCTCGACGGGGTGCGCGCCGAGATCGCCACCAGCATCGGGGTGGCGCTGGTGGACGACAAGGTCCCCCCGGACGACCTTCTGCGCGATGCCGATCGGGCCCTCTACGAGGCCAAGCAGTCGGGGCGGGGCCGGTACTGCGTGTACGACGAGCGGCTGCGCGCCCAGGTGGCCGAGCGCCGCGAGCGCGAGCGCGTGGTGCGCCGGGCGCTCGAGAACGGCGACATCCGCCCGCTGTACGCGCCCGAGGTGAGCCTGGAGACGGGCGCGACCGACCGCCTGCGCGCCGAGCTGCGCTTCGACGTCCCCGGCGGCCGCATGGCCGAGGGCGCCGAGGTCACCGAGATCGCCGAGTCCGTGGGGCTGGGGCCGCGGGTGGCGCAGGAGGTGCTGCGCGTGGCCTGCCGGGACGCCGCCGCCTGGAACCGGTTGCCGCTCGCGGGCGGCGACGTGGGGGTCGCGGTCACGCTGTCGCCGCGCCAGCTCGCCTGGCCCGGCCTCGCCGCCGCCGCCGACGCGGCGCTCGCGGACGCGGGGCTGTCCCCCGCGCTGCTGACCGTGCGGGTGGACGAGGAGTTCCTGCTGGCCGACCCGGAGCTCGCGGCCGAGCGCTTCGGCGAGCTCGCCGACCTGGGGCTCCGGGTGGACGTGGAGGGGCCCGGCGCGGGCCGGGCCGCGCTGGGCTGGATCAGCGGCTTCCGGGTGGGCGGCGTGGTGGTGCCGCCGGTGGTCCTCGCGGGCATCGGCCGCGACCGGCAGGCGACGGCGCAGATCGCCGGGCTCGTGCTGCTGGCCCGCTCGCACGATTTCGACGTCACGGTGGACGGCGTGCGGCACGAGGACGAGGCGCGCGCGCTCGCCGCGGTGGGCTGCGCCCACGCGCGCGGCCCCTACCTGGGCGGCTGGCTGGAGGCCGATGCCGCCGCGGCGCGCATCGTCGCCGGGCTGCGTCCGGAGCTGCGCCAGCCGGCCTAGGTAGGGTCCGCGCGGCTCAGGAGGGCGGCGCGCCCTGCCGAGGACGCCGGCATGACGACCACCTCCCCCGCGCCCGCGCGCCGCGCCGGCGCCGCGGCCGGCCTGCGCTGGTGCGCGCGCTGCGTGCTGCCCGACTCGCGTCCCAACCTGGTCATCGGCGACGACGGCGTGTGCAACGCCTGCCGCGCGCACGGCCGCCGGCCCGAGATCGACTGGGACGCCCGCGCGCAGGAGTTCGCGCGGCTCGTGGAGCGCACGCGGGCCCGCGCGTCCGGCTATGACTGCCTCATCCCGGTGAGCGGGGGCAAGGACTCCACCTGGCAGGTGGTCACCTGCCTGAGGCACGGACTGCGCCCCCTGTGCGTCACGTGGCGTACCCCGGGGCGCACCGAGATCGGCCGGCGCAACCTCGACAACCTGATCGCCCTCGGGGTCGACCACATCGATTACGGCGTGAGCCCGGTCGCGGAGCGCCGGTTCGTGCGCGAGGCCCTGGTGCGCCTCGGCGACCCGGCCATCCCCATGCACATGGCCCTGTTCGCCATCCCGCTCACGCTGGCGGTGCGGCTGCGCATCCCCCTGGTGGTGTGGGGGGAGAACTCGGCCGTGGAGTACGGCAGCGCCGACGGGACGGGCACGGGGCACCGGCTGGACGCGGCGTGGCTGCGCCGCTTCGGGGTGACGCACGGCACCACCTGGCGCGACTGGGTGGGAGCCGGGCTCGAGCCCCGTGACCTGGTGGCCTACCGCGGCCCCTCGGAGGACGAGCTGGCGGCGGCGGGCGTCGAGGCGGTGTTCCTCGGCCACTACCTGCCGTGGGACCCGGCGGCGGTGCTGGAGGTGGCGCGGGCGCACGGCTTCCGCGCGGACCCCCACGGGGCGCGCACCGGCCTGTACGACTACGCGGACATCGACGACGAGTTCATCTCCGTGCACCACTGGCTCAAATGGCACAAGTTCGGGTTCACGCGGACCTTCGACAACCTCGCCCTGGAGATCCGCAACGGGCGGATGGACCGCGAGGAGGCCGTGGGGGTGATCCGCGCGCGGGGGTGGGAGGAGCCGACGGCCGACATCGCGCGCTTCTGCAGGTGGGTCGGCATGTCCCGGAAGGAGTGGGACCGCGTCGCCGACGGGTTCCGCGACCCCCACGTCTGGACGCGCCGCGACGGGCGCTGGGTCATCCCGGGGTTCCTGGTGCCCGACTGGGAGTGGACGGAGGCGGCCGCGTGAGCGCCGGGCGCTTCCGCCCTGTGGAGCCGCCGCGGGCGTACCGCTGCGGCGTGGAGGACGCGGTCACCATGCACGACGTGGGCCGCGTGGACCTGGAGCCGGACGAGCAGGTCACGTTCACCACCCCCGCCGGCGGCGAGTACGACCTCGCCCGCAAGTCATGGGGCTTCTACGCCACGCCGTCGCTGAACGGGCGCTGCGGGCGCTTCGGCCTCCGGCCCGTGCTGGTGCGCAACACCCGCCGCCAGTGGTTCGTGCTGCTGGTGGAGCGGGGCTGCGAGGACGACTTCGACCGCTACCTCGCGTCCGAGCGGCTGGAGGTGGTCACCTGGCTGGCCTCCGACCACGACCTGGAGCGCCTCGAGCGGGCCCTCGCGGCCGCCGGGGAGGCCGCGCCGGGGTGATGGAGGAGGACGGACCGCTCGGCTGTCCCTGCCGCGGCCGCCACATGGCGCTCGCGTGGATCTACCACGCCCCGCCGGAGGGCGAGACGGTGTTCGGGCACCTCGACCCCCGCCGCTACCGGCGCGAGGTGCGGCGCTGCCGCGCCTGCCACCACTTCATCCTGGACCCCGGCGTCGCCCTGGACGAGTTGTACGGCGGGGGCTACGCGGACGCCACCTACGGCGACACCCTGCGGGCCACGTTCGACCGCATCATCGGTCTGCCGCCGGGCCGGTCGGACAACCAGGCCCGGGTGCGCCGCGTGACGGCCTACCGCGCCGGGCGCGCCCCCGCGGCGGCCGGCCCCCCACGCGCGCTCGACATCGGCTCCGGCCTGGCCGTGTTCCCCTGGGCGCTCGCCCGCGAGGGGTGGCACGTCACCGCGCTCGATCCCGATCCCCGGCAGGCCGCGCACGCCCGCGAGGTGGCGGGGGTCGAGGCCGTCTGCGCGGACTTCATGCAGGCGGAGGGGCTCGGCGCCTACGACCTCGTGACGCTGAACAAGGTGCTCGAGCACGTGGGCGACCCCCTGGCGATGCTGCGGCGCACCCGCCCCCTGCTCGCCCCCGGCGGCACCGTGTACGTGGAGGTGCCCGACGGCGACGCCGCCTCCGCCGGCGGGCCGGGGCGGGAGGAGTTCTTCATCGAGCACCTGCACGCCTTCAGCCCGGAATCGCTCGCGATGCTGGTGCGCCGCGCGGGGCTGTCGCCGGTGCGCATCGAGCGGCTGCGGGAGCCCAGCGGCAAGTACACGCTGGCGGCCTTCGCCGAGCCGCCCCTCGAGGGGGCCGTGGGAGCGGCGGCTGCCGGACCGGAACCGACGTAGCTCCCCCCGCGCGCGGCCCACGAAACGCGTCGGGCCCGCGCGATGTGCCGCGGGGCCCTCCGGGCTCGCGCCGGCGGCACCGCCCGTCGTAGCGTCGGGCCATCGCCCGGAGCCGCGTCCTCATCCCGCTCGCCCTGGCGGCGGCCGCCGCCGCCGTGCCGTCCATCGCGGCCCTCGCCGGCCCGGGCGGCGACCTGCCGGACCTCGTCTCCGACCCGGCCGAGCGCCCCATCACGTCGGTCCACTCCGACGGGCGGCTGCTGCTGAGGTTCGACGGCTTCGTCAGCAACCGCCTGGGCGCGGGGCCGCTGGAGATCCGCGCCAACGACCCGGACGGGCCCGCCCCCCTCGCGCACCGCATGCGCGCCGTCGAGCAGTGGGCCGGCACCAGCGCCCCCGCCGTCGGCGGGCGCCTCGTGGGCCCCCGCCCGGGCGGGCCGCCCGACGTGCGCTTCGAGGTCGCCGACGGGCACCTGCACTACCACCTCAAGAACGCGGCCGAGTACAGCCTGTGGACCGAGGACCGCGCGGCGCAGGTGGCCATCGCGCAGAAGACCGAGGCGGGCTTCTGCCTGGAGGACTCCACCCGCCGCGGGAGCTCCGCGCCGGCGGTGTACCTCTCCGACACCAACGACTTCTGCCGTGACGTGCCGCTGGTGATGGGCATCTCGCCCGGCTGGCGCGACCTGTACCACCGCGACCTGGCGTACCAGTGGGTCGACGTGTCCAGCGTGCAGCCGGGCCTGTACCAGCTCGCCACGCGCGTGGACCCCACCGACGTGGTCGTGGAGCAGGACGAGGCCAACCCCGCGGCCTTCGTGGGCGTGGTCGTCCCCGGGTACCGGGCCCAGCCGATCACGGTCGCCGCGGACCCCGGCGCCGCGGTGCCGGTCCGGCTGCGGGCCGAGCGCTTCGCCGGACGCGGCGACCCGTACAGCCCCGGCACCGTGCGCTACCGCATCGACGCGGTGCCGGCGCAGGGCCGGGTGACGCAGGGCGGCCGCACGCTGCGCGTGGGCGACGAGATCGGCTCGCCGGACGTGACGCTGCAGGTGGGCGCCGCGGGCGACGGCTTCCGCTACTCGGCCTTCGACACGGCCCGGCGCGGCTACCCGCGTGATCCCGCCACGGGCGCGCCGGCGCCCTTCAGCGCCACGGTCACCACCGCGCGGCCGGGCGTGGCCATCTCCGGCGCACCCGCGAGCCTCGTCGCGGGCCTCGGCGTGCAGCTGACGGCGACGGTCACCGGGGCTCCCGGCGGCGTCACCTGGACGGCCAGCGCCGGGCGGGTGGACCCCGACGGGCTGTTCGTGGCCCCGTCCACCCCGCCGCCCGGCGGCGTCGTGACGGTGCGCGCGGTGTCCACGGCGCGGCCGGACCTCGCCGCCGAGGTGCGCATCCGGATCGTCGCGCCCACCGCGCAGACCGCCGCCGCCACCGCCTCGTGCGCCCCGGTGCCCGCGCGCGCCGCCGCCGCCGGCACCGGCCGCATCCGTCTGAGCCGCGGCCAGATGCTGGTGAGCCAGCGCATCGCGCAGGCCGCGCTCCGGCGCGCCGACGCCGTCGAGCGCTGGCTCGCCGCGGGCGTCACCTCCACCGACCTCTGCGGCGGCAGCATCCGCGCCGCACAGCTGGGCCCGGGCCTGGTGGCCACGCCGAGCGGCGCCACCCGCACACCCGCCCCGGCCCGCCCCCGGCCCCTCGTCGTGCGCGGGGGCGGCGGCGGCGACCCCGGGGCCGTGCGCCTGGACGCCCGCCAGCTGCTGATCAACCAGCGCATCGCCCAGGCGGCCCTCCGTCGCGTGGCCGCCCTCGAGGCGCGGCTCGACGCCGGCCTGACCGGCGGGGACCTCCGCCCGGGCGCCGTCACCGGCGGCCAACTGGCCGGCGACATCCGCATCGCGCGCGCCACCGCCGCCCCGCGCCCCGCCCCCTCGCGCACGGTGCTGCCGGCGGTGCGGCGCAGCGGCGGGCGGGTGACCGTCTCCCTCGACCAGATGCGCATCAACCAGCGCATCGCGCAGGCCGCCGTGCGGCGGTCCAACGCCCTGCAGGACCGTCTGCGGCGCGGCCTGACGGGGAGCGATCTGCGCAGCGGGACGCTGGTCGCGGAGAATTTGGGAGCGGACGTCCGTCCGTAGGCCTGGGCGGATTACAGCCGCCTCTCGGCTGATCACGGGGCGTATGGCGCGTCCGTCTGGCGGTCCGTCACCACCGCGCCTTGCGGCTGGCCTGCCACTGAGTCCAACTCGCCATCCGTGGCTCGTGACTTCGGACTATCCCTCCACGCGTCTGCCTGCCTGCTCCCGGTCGGCCTCTGCTTCGGGTACCGATGGTCGCGGGGACTTCCATCCGGCGGGTTTCTGGTTGTCCATCAACCCCGGGTACCGGCGCCTCGGCTGACCGTGGAAGCCGAGGCAGACGCGTGGATGGACAGTGCGGAAATGACGAGGCATGGATGCCGAGTGCGAACCGGATCCAGGCAGCCGAAGGCGCGGTGGTGACGGAAAACCAGATCGAGCGCGCCATACGCCCCGCAATCGGCCGAGAGGCGGCTGTGGTCCGCACACCGTAGGCGGCGGACTCATTTCCTCCGCCGCCTCGCCGATCCACAGTGCATGCCGCCCCGCGCGTCGATCGTCGTCCCGCTCTACCAGCGTGCCGACCTCACCGAGGGGTGTCTCGCGGCCCTGGAGCGCGCCGGGACCCTTGACGTCGCCGAGGTCCTGCTGGTCGACAACGCGTCGACGGACGGCACGCCCGCCCTGTGCCGGGCCTGGTCCCACCGGGTGCGCGTGCTGCGCAACGAGGAGAACCTCGGCTTCGCGATCGCCTGCAACCAGGGCGCGCGCGCCGCCACGGGCGACGTGCTCGTGTTCCTCAACAACGACACCGAGGTGCACGACGGCTGGCTGGCGCCGCTGCTGGAGGCCGTCGCCGACCCCGAGGTGGGGGTGGCCGGCTCGCGGCTGCTCTACCCGGGCGGCCGCGTCCAGCACGCGGGCATGGCGATGATGCCGGGCTGCGTCCCGGTGCACCTGCACCGGTACCTGCCGGGCGACCACCCCGTCGTGACCCGCTCCCGCGACCTCACGATCGTGACGGGCGCCTGCCTCGCCGTGCGCCGCGAGCTGTTCCTCGACATGGGCGCCTTCGACGAGGGCTACCGCAACGGGTTCGAGGACACCGACCTGTGCCTGCGCCTCGCGGCCACCGGCCTGCGCGCGCGCTACCGGGGCGACAGCGTGGTGACGCACCTGGAGAGCATGAGCCCGGGGCGCCTCGACCACGACCACCTGAACGGCGCCCGCTTCCGGCGCCGGTGGCGCCACTGGACGCCCGACCTGGCACGGCTGCTGGCCGAGGACGGCCTGGAGGGCCTGGGCGCCCCCGACGTGATCTGGCGCGGCCCGCTGTTCGACGACTCGGAGGCGGCGCGGCAGGGCCGCGAGGCCGTCGCGGCGCTCGAGGCGCGCGGCCACCGGCCCGCGGTCATCGAGATCCCCGCCGGCCCCGCCGCGCCGGGTCTGGGACCCGCCCTGTCCGGCGCCGTGCTGGCGGCCGTGAACCGCCTCTACCTGTCCCGCGGCGTGGCGCGCGTCTTCCACCACTTGCACGCACCCGGCGCCCCCACGCCGGTCGCCGGCGCCCAGCTGGTCGTGGTGCCCGGGCCGGGCGCCGACGCCGGCGGCGTCGCCGCGGACGCGGTGCTGGCCGGGCACGACGCCGCCGACCCCGGGGCCGCCGCGGACCGCCTGCTGGGCCCGGTGCCCGAGCGTCCCGAGGGGATCGGCTACTGGGGCCCCGCCCTGGACGCCGGACGCCAGGCCGCGGCCTGCCGCGAGCTCGCCTGGGCCCTCACCGAGGGCGGGCGGCCGGTGCGGCTGGTGGCCACCGACGGCAGCGACGGCGGCCACGCGGCCACCCCCCTGCCGGACCTCGGCCCTCAGGACTTCCTCCCGGGCATCTGGGTCGCCGGCGGTCCGCCGGACGGCGGCTGCACCGGCGCCGGCGCCTGGTCGCAGCCCGTTCTCGCCGCCGGCGGGCGCCTGGTGGGCTGGTGCTGGGCCGACGGCGAGGGCGTGCCGGCCTCCTGGTGGGAGGGTCTCCGGCTGGCCGACGAGGTGTGGGTGCCCAGCGAGTGGAACGCCCGCGCGATGGCGGTGGGCGGCCTCGACCCGGACCTGGTGCGCGTGGTGCCGCCGCCCATCGACGTGGAGCTGTTCACGCCGCCGGCCGCGCGCCGCGTGGCGGACGCCCCCGTGACCCTGCTGGCGGTGCTGGACTGGACGCGCCTCGGCGGGTGGGACCTCGCCCTGCGGGCGTTCGTGGAGACCTTCGCGGCCGACGAGCCCGTGCGGCTGCGGCTGGTGGTGCGGACCCCGACCGTCCGCACCCCGGAGGCGGACGTGGTCGCCCTGCTGCACCGGCTGGGCCGCGACCCCGAGCGGATCCCCGACGTGGAGCTCGTGCCCGTGCCGCCCGCGGACGCCGCCCTGGCCGACGCCCTGCGCGACGCCGACGCGCTGGTGCACCCGGTGCGCGCGGAGGGGCTCGGCCGGGAGCTGCTGGCCGCGATGGCGTGCGGCGTGCCCGTGCTCGGCACCGTCTTCGGCGCCCAGTCCGACCTGATCGCCGGCGCGCACGTCCCGGTCGTCGGGATCGAGCGGCGGATCGTCGTGACGCCCGCCGACGTGCCGCCCGGGTCGCCGTCCGTCGGCCTCGGCGCCGTGGAGCCGTCGCTGCCGGGTCTGCGCCGCGCCATGCGGGCGATCGCCGACGAGCCCGAGCGCTGGCGCGAGCGCGCCCTGCCCCTGGTGGAGCGGGTGCACGCCTACGCCGCGGCCCCGGTGGTGGCCGCCCTCGTGCGGGAGCGGCTGGACCAGCTGCTGGCGCGCCAGCGGGCGCGCACCGGCGCCTAGGCACATGCGCGTCGCCTGGCGGGGGCCGCTGCTGTGCGGCTCGGCGCACGCCGCGGGCGCCCGCGAGGCCCTGCGCGGACTGGTCGCCGCCGGCGCCGAGGTGCGCGTGGAGCAGACTCCCTGGGCGCGCCCCGCCGCGCTCGGCGCGGAGGAGCGGGCCTGGCTCGCGGCACGCCAGGCCGGCAGCGGCCGGGTGGACGCCCACGTGCAGCGCACGCTGGCACGGCTGGTGGACCCGCTCGCCGATGCCGACCTCGTCGCGGGCTGGTTCGCGCTGCCGGCCGCCGACGCCGACGCCGAGACCCTGCTGCGGGCCCGGGCATGCGACCTCGTGTGGGTCGCCGACGACGCCCAGCGCACCGCCCTCGTGGAGGCCGGCGCCGCGGAGGCGCGGGTGCGCGTCCTGCCGGAGCCCGCCGCGCCCCCGCCCGCCGGCGCCCCCCGCCCGGCCGCCCTCCCCGCGCGGGGCACGGTGGTGGTGGCCCTCGCACCGCCCGGCCGCGCCGGGGGCGCCGACCTGCTCGTGGGGGCCTGGGCCCGCGCCTTCGCCCCCGGCGACGACGTCGCCCTGGTGTGGCTGCTCGACGCGGAGGACCCCCACGCGGACGCGGCGCGCGCGGGCGAGGAGGCGGTGGCGGCCCTCCTGGAGCGCGGCCTCGACCCCGAACGGCTCGCCGACCTGGTGATCGTCCCCGATCCCCTGGACGCGGCCGCCGTGGGCGCCGTCCTCGCGGCGGCGCACGCCGTGGTGCTGCCCGCCCGCGCCCCGGATCTCGGCCGGGCCGCCGCGCTCGCCCGGGCGGCGGGCCTGCCCCCCGTGGGGACCGCGAGCGCGGGGGTGGACGAGGCGCACGGCTACGTGGTGCCCGCCGTCGTGGAGCCCGCGGACGCCGCCGCGGTGCCCGGCGAAGCCGCCCGCTGGCGCGGGCCGCACGAGGAGGCGCTCGCCGACGCCCTGCGGCGGCTGCACCGCGACCCCGCGGGCCGCGCCCGGCGCGGCCGCGCCTCGGCCGCGCGCGGCGCGGACCACGCGCCCGCCGCCGTGGGGCGGCGCATGCTGGCCGACCTCGCCGGGCTGCACCGCCGGCCGCGGCGCCCGTCCCCCCGGACCCCGCTGCTCGTGGTGGAGGGCGACCTGCTGGGCGCGACCTCCCTGGCGGGGGTGAACCGGGCGCTGCTCGGCGCGCTCGCCGGTGTGCCGGACCTGCGCGTGGCCGCCCTGGAGCGCGACGCGCGCCGCGTGGAGCCGCTGGACCCGCACGGGCCGGTCGCCGCGGCGATGGGGGTGCGTGGGACGCCGGACGTCGTGGTGCGCCACACCCACCCCCCCGCGTTCGCCCCCGCCGCGCGCGGGCGGCTGGTGCAGTGGGCGCACTGGGAGTTCGGGGCGCCCCCGCGGGAGTGGCGCGAGGGCCTGTCCCGCTGCGACGAGGTCTGGGTCGCGTCGGACGGCGTGGGCGAGGCGCTGCGGCAGGCGGGGCTGTCGCACGTGCACGTGGTGCCCCTGGGGGTCGACGCGGCGCGCTTCGCCGGGGCCCCGCCCGCGGACCTGGGCGGGGACGCGCCCGGCTTCCGGTTCCTGTTCGTGGGCGGGCTGGTGTGGCGCAAGGGCGCCGACCTCCTGCTGGAGGCCTACGCGCGCGCGTTCACGCGCGACGACGACGTCACGCTGGTGCTCAAGGACTTCGGGCACGGCGGGCCCTACCCGGCGGGCGACGACGACGCCCGGGCGGCGCGCATGGCGGCCGACGACCGCGGGCCGCGCGTGCACCGCGTGAGCGGCGCCCTGCCCCACGACGCCCTGCCGGGCCTGTACGCCGCGTGCGACTGCCTGGTGCACCCGTACCGGGCGGAGGCGTTCGGCCTCACCATGCTCGAGGCGGCCGCGGCGGGCCTGCCGGTCATCGCGTCGGGGCACGGGCCCGTGCGCGGGTTCCTGGGGCCGGACGCCGCCGACCTGCTCGACACGCGTCCGGTGACGCTCCGTCTCCAGCGCATCGGGCCCTGGACGCTGGACGGGCCGGTGACGGCCCGCGAGCCCTCCGTCGAAGAGCTCGCCGCCGCCATGCGACGGCGCTACGAGCGCCGCGACGAGGGGCGCGCGCTCGGCGCGCGCGCCGCCCGGGTGGCCGCGACGCGCACCTGGGAGCGCAGCGCGTCCGTCATCCGGGAGCGCGTCGCCCTGCTCGCGGGCGCCGGACTGCGCGCGGCGTGAGCACCCTCACCATCGTCCTGCGCGGCGACGCGGTCGGTGCCGGCCCCGACGCCGCCGGGTTCCGGGCGCTGCGCGCGGCGCTCGCCTCACAGGACGTGCGGATCGCGATCGAGCCGCGCGACCCGGGTGGCGCGGCCCTCCCCGGCGACGGGCCGGGCCACCTGGAGGGCGGCGGCGCCGTCGGCGGCGCCGCGCACCTCACGTGGGGTGGGGAGGCCGCCGCCGCGCCGGGCGGCGTCCCGCGGGTGCTGCGCGTGACCGGCGGGCCCGATTGGGCCGACCTGGCGCCGCGGCTGGCCGGGCTCGACGAGGTCTGGGTGGCCGACGACGCGGAGGCCGCGCGGGCGCGGGCGGCGGGCGTGGACCCCGCGCGCCTGTGGGTGTGCCCGGAGCCCGTCGCCGCCGTCGGTGCACCGTGGACGGCGCCCGGCGCCCACGGCACCGTGCTGGTCGCCCTGGCGGGCCCCGGCGACGAGGGCCACCTCGCCGCGCTGGCCGCCGCGTGGGCACGGGCGGTGCCCCCCGACGCCCACGCCACGCTGGTGGTGGTGGCGCCCTCCCGGCCGGGGGTCGACGAGGCCGGCGTGCACGGCGCGCTCGCCGAGGGGCTGCGCCGCGGGGGGCACGACCCGGACGCGGTCGCCGACATCGTCGTGCTGGCGGCGCCGCTCGACGACGCCGCCCGCACGGGCCTGGTGGCCGCGGCCCGCGCGCTCGTCGCCCTGGACCCGCGCGGCGGCGCCCGGGCGGTGGCCGAGGCCCTGCGGGCGGGGGTCCCCGTGGTGGGCGCCGCCGAGGCCTCGTGGGGATGGCCGGCGACGGGCGGGGGGCTCGTGGGGGCGCTGGCCGCCGCCGCCGGGGACGCCCCGGGCGCGGCCGCCCGCGGGAAGGAGGCCCGGCGCCGCGGCGGCGTGCACGCCGCCGAGGAGGTGGCCCGGGCGGTGCGGGACCGGCTGACGGCGCTGGCGCGGCGGCGCGGGGTGCCGGCGTCCGGCGCGCCCGTGCCCGCGCGGCCGCGCGCGGTGCTGGAGGGCTCGGTGTTCGGGGCCCACTCACTGGCGGCCGTCAACCGCGGGCTCGTGCGCGCGCTGCTGGCCGGCGGCGCCGTGGACCTGGCGGTGGTGAACAGCGAGGGGGCGGTGCTCGACCCGGCCGCGCCCCTCGACCCGAGCGTACGGCCCCTTGCGTGGGCCGCCGCCCGCGCCCACGCGGCCCCCGACGTGGTGCTGCGTCACGGCCACCCGGCCGACCTGCGGGCCGCCCCGGACGGCCCGCGCGTCGTCGCGGTGCTGCCCTGGGAGTTCGGTCCGCCTCCCCGGGACTGGCTGGCGGCGCTCGGCGCCACCGTGGACGAGGTGTGGGTCCCCAGCACGCTCGTGCGCGCCGGGTGGGAGTCGGTCGGCGCGGGCGAGGCGGTCGTGACCGTGCCCAATGGGATCGACCCGGTGCTGTTCCGGCCCGGGGCGCCACCTGCCGACCTCGGGGACGCCGCGCCCGGCTACCGCTTCCTGTACGTCGGCGGGCTCGCCTGGCGGAAGGGGGTCGACCTCCTGGTGCGCGCCTACCGCGCCGCGTTCCGGGCCGACGACGACGTCACGCTGGTGATCAAGGACTTCGGCCCGGGCGGGCCCTATCCGCCCGACGCGGTGGACCGCATGGTGGCCGAGCTCGCGGCCGACCCACGCGCCGCCCGCGTCGCGCGCCTGACCGGGCCCCTGCCCGAGGGTGCTCTTCCGGGGCTGTACCGGGCCTGCGACTGCCTGGTGCACCCGTACCGCGGCGAGGCGTACGGCCTGACGATGGCCGAGGCGATGGCCTGCGGGCTGCCGGTGATCGCCCCCGACCGGGGGGCCGCGCGCGACTACATGGACCCGTCGGTGGCGCTGCTGGTGCCGGCCCGCCCGGTGGCCATGGAGGCGCGCGTGGTGGCGGGTCACCGCCCGGCCGGGCCGCCCGTGGTGCACGAGACCGACGTGCGCGCGCTCGCCGAGACCATGCGCTGGGCGTACGAGAACCGGCCGGCCGCGCGGGGCATCGGCGCCCGCGCCGCCGCCCGCATGCACGCCCGTCACACCTGGGCGCACGCCGCACGAGTGGCCGAGGCGCGCCTCGCGGCGCTGGCGGGGGCCCCGGCGCCGGCCCGCCCGGTGCCGCCGCCGCCGCCGGCACCCCCCGCGCCGCCGCCGTCCGCCCGGACGCCCCCGGCCCCCGCACCCCGCACCCCCCGCGGCCGGCGGCGGCTGCACGTGCCGCGGGAGGCGGCACGATGACCTGGACGCTGCGCGGGCCCCTGGACGACCCGGGCTGGCGCGCGCTCGCGCGGGCCCTCGCCGCGCGCGTGCCGCTGGAGGTGGCGCACCTGGGCTCCGGCGACGCCGCCGAGATCCCCGACGGGGAGCGCGCCTGGCTGGCGGCCCGCGCCTCCGCCGGCGACGGCGGGGGGCCGGCCGTGACGCCGGACGCCCTGGCCGCCGCGGGGCTCCTGGCGCCGCGGGCCGCGGGCGGGCCCGTGCCCCCCGGCGGCCGCGGCGTGCTGGCGCCGCTGCGCGCGCCGGGCGACGCGGCCGCGCTGGGCGCCCTGGCGCCGGTGCCGCCGGGCTGGACGCTGGTGCTGGCCGTCGCCGCCGACGACCTCGACCCGGTCGCCGAGTTGACGGCCGCGCTCGGTGACCCGGACCGCCTCGGCGACGCCGCCCTCGTGGACGCCCGCGGGGCCGCGGACTCCGCCGCGCTGCTGGCATCCGCCGACGTGCTGGCGGCTCCGGCGGACGACCCCCTGGCGGCCGCGGCCGCCGCCCGGGGCGTGCCCCTGCTGGCGCCGGGCCCGGATCTCGGCGCGCGGCTGCGCGCCCTGGGCGCCGCGCCCGCGCGCGATGCGGACGCCGTCGCCGCCGCGCTCGTGCGCCGGCCACCGCCGCCGGCCCGCGGCGCCCGCCCCGCCGCACGCCCATCGGTGCTGCTGCGCGGAGACGTCACGGTCGCCACCTCGCTGTCGGTGCTCAACCGGGGCCTCGCCGCCGCGCTGCGGGCGCGCGGCGACGTGGACGTGGCCCTCGCGCCGGACGCGGACGGGCCGCTCGCCGCCGACCCGGCCGTGGCCGCCCTGGTGGCGGCCGCCGCGCCCGCGCGGCCGCCCGACGTGACCGTGCGCAACGGGCATCCGCCGCGCTTCGACCGGGCGGCGGCGGGCCGGCAGGTGCACTGGGTGCACTGGGAGTTCGGGCCGCCCCCGCGCGCGTGGCTGGAGGCGGCGGCCCTGGCGGCCGACGAGGTGTGGGTGGACAGCCCCGCGGTGCGCGACGACATGGTGGCGGCGGGCATGCCGGCCCACCGGGTGGCGGTGGTGCCCCCCGGCGTCGACACCGGCCTGCTGCGGCCCGGGGCCCCGGCCGCCGACCTGGGCGACGCCGCCCCGGGGGTGCGCCTGCTGTTCGTGGGCGGGCTGGTGGAGCGCAAGGGCGCCGACCTGCTGCTGGAGGCGTATGCGCGCGCCTTCGGCCCGGCGGACGACGTCACGCTGATCGTCAAGCGGCCGGGGGCCGGCGGCCCCTACGCCCGGGCGGACGCCGACGCCCGCGCCGAGCGGATGGCGGCGGACCCCCGCGGGCCGCGCGTGCGGATCGCCGACGGGCCGGTGACCGACGCGCAGATGGCGCGGCTGTACGCGGCCTGCGACTGCCTGGTGCACCCCTACCGGGGCGAGGCCTTCGGCATGACGATGCTGGAGGCGATGGCCGCGGGGCTGACGGTGGTGGCACCCGCGCAGGGCGCCGCCCGCTGCTTCATGGACGAGGCCACGGCCGTGCTCGTGCCCGCGGAGCGGCGCGTGCTGCCCACCCTCGTGGACGCCGAGGGCCGGGCGCTGGCCGGACCGCCCGTGGTGCACGAGTGCGACGTCGACGCGCTGGCGGCCGCGATGCGACGGGTGGTCGAGGACCCGGGGCTGCGCCGGCGCATCGGCGCGGCGGCGGCGGCCCACGCGCGGGCGGGGCACACGTGGGCGCACAGCGCCGCCCGGGCCGCGGCCCGGGTCGCGGCGCTGACCGGCGGGGACGAGATGGGGAGGGCGGCGTGAGGCTGGTGTGGCGGGGTCCCCTGACGGACCCGTCCGGGTTCGCGTCCCAGGGCCGTGCGTTCGTGCGCGGGCTGGTGGAGTGCGGGGCCGACGTGCGCGTGGAGCACCTGGTGTGGCACTGGCGCGAGGCGGTGACGCCGGCCGAGCGCGACCGCCTGGCCGACCTCATCGCCCGGCCCGCGGGCCCCGCGGACGTGCACGTGCAGCACACCCTCGCCCGCCTGTTCGACCCCTACGCCGGCGGCGCGGTCCGCATCGGCCGCACCGCCTGGGAGATGGACCGCGTGCCCGACGACTGGGCGGCGCGGGCCGCGCAGGTGGACGAGCTCTGGGTCCCGTGCACCCACAACCGGGAGGCGTTCGCGCGCTCGGGCGTCGACGAGGAGCGCATCCACGTGCTGGCCGAGCCGCTGGAGCTCGATCGCTTCGCGCCCGGCACGGCCGCGCCCCTGGAGGTCCCCGGCGCCCACGGCACGGTGTTCCTGGCCGCCTTCGACTGGTCGCTGCGCAAGGGCTGGGACGTGCTGCTGCGCGCATGGCGCCGGGCGTTCACCCCCGACGACGACGTCACCCTCGTGATCAAGACGTGGAGCACCCGCGGGCTGACCCACGAGGACATCGAGGCCGCCCTGGTCGCCGAGGTGCGCGCCGACGGCGGCGACCCCGCGCGCCTGCCGGACGTGGTGGTCATCACCGACCTGCTCGACGCGCGCGCGCTCGCCGGGCTGTACGCCGCCGGTGACGTGTACGTCGCCCCGAGCCGCGGCGAGGGCTTCTGCCGCCCGGTGGCCGAGGCGATGGCCGCCGGGCGGCCGGTGATCGCGACGGGCCACGCGGGCCCGGCGGACTTCGTCGACGACACGGTGGGCCGTGCGCTCGCCTGGCGCCCCGTGGAGGTCTCGGCGGCCGCCCGCGCCGAGGCGCCCGCGCCGCCCGGCGCCCGCTGGGCCGAGCCCGACCTGGACGACCTCGTGGACGCGCTGCGCGAGGCGCACGCCGACCCCGCGCGCCGCCGCGCACGCGGCGAAGCGGCCCTCGCCCGGGCGCGGGAGCGCTTCGACCACCGGGAGGTCGCGCGCCGCGCGCTGGACCGGATGGAGCGCGTGCGTCCGCGCCCCTCGCGCCGGGGCGTGCGCCCGGTGCCGGACGGCGTCCCGGCGCTGCTGGTGCAGGGCTCCGTGTTCGGCATGCACTCCCTGGCGGGCGTGAACCGGGAGCTCACGCGCGCGCTGGTGCGCGCGGGCGGGGTCGAGATCGGCCTGGTCGACACCGAGGGCGCGCGCCTCGACCCCGCCGCGCCGTCGCTCGCCCCGCTGCGCCCGCTCGTGGAGGGCGTGCTGGAGCGCGTCGACGTCACGCTGCGCCACTCCTACCCGCCCAACTTCGACCCGGGGGCACCCGGGCGGGTGGCCCGCATGCTGCACTGGGAGTTCGGTCCCCTGCCGCGGGCGTGGGTGCGCGCGCACGACCGCAGCGGCGACGAGGCGTGGGCGGCCTCGCGGTGGGTGGCCGACTGGATGGTGCGCTCGGGACTCGATCCCCAGCGGGTGGCGCACGTGCCGCTGGGGGTCGACCCGGCCCGCTTCCACCCGGCCCTCCCGCCCCTGGACCTGGGCCCGGTGGCCCCCGGCGTGCGCTTCCTGTTCGTGGGCGGACTGGTGTGGCGCAAGGGCGTGGACGTGCTGTTCGACGCGTGGGAGCGCGCGTTCACCCGCGACGACGACGTGACCCTGGTGGTGAAGGACTTCGGCGCCGGCGGCCCCTACGTGCCGCAGGACGCGATGCGGCGCCTGCGCGAACTCGCGGCCGACCCGCGCGCCGGCCGGGTGGCGCACTTCACCGGCGCCCTGCCCGAGGCCGACGTACCCCGCCTGTACGCCGCGTGCGACTGCCTGGTGCACCCCTTCCGGGGCGAGGCCTTCGCGCTGCCCGTGATCGAGGCGATGGCCTGCGGCCTGCCCGTGGTCATCCCCGACGGGGGTCCCTGCCGCGACTACGCCGGGCCGGGGGAGGCCCTGCTGGTGCCGTCGCGCGAGGTGGACCTGGGCTGGCCGGAGGTGGGCGGGATGCCGCTGGCCGGCACGGCGCACGTGCTGGAGGTGGACGCCGACGACGTGGCCGCCGCGATGCGCCGGCTGTACGAGGACCGGGCGCTCGGGCGCCGGCTCGGCGCGGCCGCCGCCGCCCGCGTGCGCGCGCACCACACCTGGGACCACACGGCGCGGGCCGCGGGGGAGCGCGTCGCCGCCCTGGCGGCCGCCCCGCGCGCCGCCGGGCGCGTCGGGGCCCCGGCGGTGTGACGACGGCCCGCGGCGCCGCCCGAACGCGGACCGCGGCTCAAGTCGCGGCCGCGACGACCGAAAGGGGATGCGTCACGGACCCCACGAGGTGTTGGAGCGTGCGATGGGCCTGAAGATCGCCAGCCTCTCCGGAGCGGCCGCCGGGGCGGCGTCCCCCCAGCGGCTGTCGCTCTGCATGATCATGCGGGACGAGGAGGAGCACCTCGAGCGCTGCCTGACCAGCGTCCGGGGCGTCGTCGACGAGATCGTGGTCGTCGACACGGGCTCCACCGACCGCAGCGTCGAGATCGCCGAGCGCCACGGGGCCCGCGTGCTGCACGAGGCGTGGACGGGCGACTTCGCGCGCCACCGCAACACCTCCCTCGACGCCGCCACCGGCGACTGGATCCTGGTGCTCGACGCCGACGAGGAGCTGGTGGGCGGCGAGGCCCTGCGGCCGCTGCTGGACGACCCCGCGATGGAGGGCTACAGCCTGCGCGAGGTCAACTACATCGGCGAGGAGGCCGGCATGGAGGCGGTGGTGAACGCCGCCTTCCGGCTGTTCCGCAACCGCCCGGCGTACCGGTACGAGGGCGCGCTGCACGAGCAGATCCAGGGGAAGGTGGATCCGGACGGGGGCGCCCGCTCGCGCTTCGTGGGCATCGAGATCAACCACTACGGCTACCTGGACGGCACCACCGAGGCGAAGCGCAAGAAGGACCGCAACATGCGCATCGTGCTCGAGGAGGTGCGCCGCAAGCCGGACGACGCGTTCACCCTGTTCAACGCCGGCGTCGAGTTCCAGCGCATCGACGACCACGGCACGGCCCTCGAGTACTTCGGCCGGGCGTTCACGCACCTGCAGTCGATGCGGCAGTACTTCGCCTCGCTGCTGGTGCGCAACATCGTGGCCTCCCTGAAGAGCCTGGAGCGCTACGACGAGGCCCTCGAGGTGTGCGCCGACGCCCTGTCGGCCTACCCGGACTTCACCGACCTGCACTACCTGCAGGGGCAGCTGCACTTCGCCCGCCGCGAGTACCGGGAGGCGATCCGCAGCTTCAACCGCGCCATCGACCTGGGCGACCACGGCGGCGACCGCTACATGGCGCAGGCCGGCATGGGCTCGTACTACAGCTGGTTCGCCCTGGGCGTGCTGTACGAGGCCATCGGCGATCAGTCGGAGGCCGTGCGCTGCTACCGGCGTGCCATCACCACCGCGCCCGGCTTCCACGCCGCGCCGCTGGTGCGCCTGGCCCAGCTGGTGCTCCAGTCCGACCCGGTCGACCGCGCCCTCGGCTTCCTGCGCGGCCTGCTGCCCGCTCAGCGCCGGCACGACGCCCTGCGCGGCGTCGCCGAGGTGCTGCTGGCCCAGGGCCACCCCGAGGAGGCCGCAGTCCTGCTGGACGAGGCCCTCGACCTGTCGCCGGGCACCCAGGCGATCCGCGTCACCAAGGCCCACTGCCAGCTGGCCACGGGCGACGCCGCCGCCGCGCTGGCCACGCTCGACCAGGTGCCGGCCACCAGCGACAGCCACCCCTTCGCCTGCGCCAAGCGCGCGCTGGTGGGCGTGGCCGTCGGCGACGCCGCGGTCGTCGCCGACGCCGTCGCCCGCCTGGGCGAGGACGAGGGCGGCGTGTACGCGACCGCGTGGACGCTGGCGGTCCGGGCGGCGACGGAGGGGCCGGCGGCCGCCGCGCCCGCCGAGGGCGGGGCCGACCCCGAGGCGCTGACGGCGGCGCTGCTCGACATGGCCGCCACGCTGCTGGAGCTCGGGCGGCTGGACGCCTTCAACGCCCTGGTGCCGGTGCTCTACGCGCACGCCCCCGACGCGGCCCGGCTCGACGAGCGGCTGGGGCTGCTGCTGTTCCACGAGGGCTTCGCCGACCCGGCCGCAGACCGGCTGATGCGCGCGCTGGGCGCCGGCTCCGTGTCGCCCTCCGCGCTCGCGACCCTGGCCCGCATCTGCGCGGACAAGGGCTACGCCGACGAGGCCGAGACCTTCTGGCGCGAGGCGCTCGTGTCGGACGACCAGAACCTGTCGCGGTACCTCGACCTGGTGGGGCACCTGGTGGGCGAGGGGCGGTACCCCGAGGCCGACGACGTGCTGCGCGCGGGCCTGGCCGTGTGGCCCCACTCCACGGTGCTGCGCGAGCTGCGCTCCTCGCTGTCGATGCTGGCCACCGCCCGGTAGGGCGCCGCCGGCGGGCGCGCCGGCTCCGCAGGGCCGCCACGGGCGCCGCCGTCCCCACCGGACGTGCGGCGCCCGTCGTCGTGGGGGTGTGGCACCGGCGCCGTCCGGCCGATGTGGGGAGGGGGACCCGGGACCGGGCGACCCCCCTCACCCCACGACGGAAACGGAGCACGACATGGATGTCAGCGCCGCGACGGGGCCGCCGGGAGGCCCCGGGGGCGTCGGGCAGCCGGGCCTCGGGGCCGGCGACCCCGCCCGCACCGGAGCCGGACGCGCCCTGGCGCGCCGCGCCGCCGAGGAGGCGGCGACGACGGCCCGCCCGGCCGCCCCGCCCCCGTCCTCGGATGCGGGACCCGGCGTGCCGATGGAGGAGAGGCCGCTGCGCAGCTTCCTCGCCGACCTGCTGGAGGCGGCGGGCGAGCGGTCGGGTCACCTCAAGTTCGACGTGGTGGCCGCCGACGTACTGGCGAGGTTCCAGGTGGACGAGGAGACCAACCGCGTGAAGATCACGATGTACCAGCGTGACACGGGCGAGGTGATCCGCGAGCTGCCCCCCCGGGGCGTGCTCGACGTGATCCGCGCGCTCGAGCACGGGGGTCTCGCGGTCGACGTGGTCTCCTAGGACGGGAGGCCGGGCATGAGCTCGAACATCGGTGGCGCGTCGTCGGGGTCGGGGCAGATCCGCTTCAGCGGGCTGGGTTCCGGCATCGACACGGAGGCCATGGTCACCGCGCTCATGAACTTCGAGCGCCTCCCGATCCGCCGCATCGAGGACGACCGCAAGAAGCTGCAGGCCGAGCAGAAGGTCGTGCAGGAGATCAACGGCCTCGCGACCGCGCTGCGCGACAAGGCGGCCAAGCTCTTCGACCCCGGGGCGCTGAGCGGCAAGACCGCGACCAGCGCCGACGAGAAGGTGGTCCGGGCGTCCGCCTCGGCGGGCGCCGCGGCCGGCACCTACAACGTCACCGTGGGCGCGCTGTCCCAGTCGCACACCATGGCCTCGGGCGCCGCGCCCACCCTGACCGGCGGCACCACGCTCGACATCACCGTTGGCGGCGGCAGCGCCGCCCAGGTGGCCGTGCAGAACGGCGACACGGTGCAGACGCTCGCCGAGCGGATCAACGGCACCGCCGATGTCGGCGTCTCCGCCAGCGTCGTCAACGGTCGCCTCGTGCTCATCTCGGCGACGGGCGGCACGGCGGGCACGATCGGCGTCGGCGGCTCGGCCGCGGCCGGCCTCGGCATGGCCACCACCCAGGCCGGCACCGACGCCTCGGTGACGGTCAACGGCGTGCCGGTGACCGCGTCGGCGAACCGGCTCGAGGGCAGCATCGCCGGCCTCACGCTCGACCTGACCGGCCTGGGCACGACGACGATCACGGTGGGCGCCGACACGGGCGCCATCCAGGGCCAGGTGCAGGGCTTCGTGGACGCGTACAACGCGCTCATCCGCAACATCGGCAACGCCACCAAGTACGACGCGGCCAGCCGGACGGCGGGCACCCTGCAGGGCGACAGCACGTTCACCACCTTCGCCGGCAGCCTGCGCAACGTCGCGGGCTCGGCGGTCGGCGGGCTCACCGGGGCCTACGACTCGCTCGCGCAGATCGGCATCACCGGCAGCCGCACCGGCGAGCTCACGCTGGACGCCGCGAAGTTCGCGGAGGCCCTGGCGGCCGACCCGAACGCGGTGCGCGCCGTCTTCGGCGCGGACGACGCCGTGGCGGGCGCGAGCGCCGGGGACGGGGTGGCACGCCGCATCCGCGACATCGCGGACTCGTTCTCCACGGACACGCTGTCGGCCCGCATCACGGGCTACGGCACCAGCGTCCAGCGCATGAACGACAAGATCGCCCGCCTGGAGGGCGTGATGGAGCTCCGCGAGACGCGGCTCCGCGCGCAGTTCCAGGCCATGGAGACGGCCATCGCGCAGCTGCAGAGCCAGCAGGCGGGGATGTTCGCCCAGATGGGCGCCTGAGCACGTCGGGGGCGGGGGCCACCCCGCCCGTTCGGATGGACGCCGCGCGCAGCGGCCGGAGACCACGGGGGAGAGCGTGCAGACCACCATGCGTCAGTACACCCAGCACAACGTCCGGACCGCGACGCCCGGTCAGCTGGTCGTGATGCTCTACGACGGCATGATCCGCTTCCTCCAGCAGTCCAAGGCGGCGATGGAGCGCGGCGAGAGGGGCGAGGCCGGCCTCAAGATGAGCCGTGCGCAGGCCATCGTCACGGAGCTGCGCTGCACCTTGGACATGACCCAGGGGCCGGTGTCCGCGAACCTGGCCGCCGTGTACGACTGGTGGACGGGCGAGATGACCGCGGCCCGCATGTCGGGCGATCCGCGGCGCCTGGCCGCGGTGATCTCCGGGATGACCGAGCTCCGCGGGGCCTGGGCCCAGATCGCCGCCACGGCGCGGCCCGCCGTCGAGACCGCCCGCCCGGTGGTGGGGGTCAACCTTGCTGGCTGACCTGGAGCGGATCCGCGACCTGCAGCTGCTGCAGCGGCAGGCCCTGATCGACGCCGACGGGGCCCGCCTCACCGCGCTGGACGCCGAGCGCACCGCGCTCCACGCGCGCCTGATGCCGCTCGCCTCGTCCGGCCTGCAGGGGCCGGCCCTCGCCCGGGCGCGCGACCTGACCCGCGAGATCCACGGGGCGCAGGACGGCCTGGTGGCGCTGGCCGAGACCCTCCGCGAGCGCGCGGCCGCCGAGCTGCGCGGCATGGCCGGCGGGCGCACCGCCCTGGCGGGCTACCGCGCCCGCGGCGGGGGCCAGTCGGTCCTGCTCGACCGCGCCGGCTGAGGCCCGCGGGGCCCCCGCGGCCCCCGGCGCCGCGGCGCCCCGGAGCCGTCCACAGGGGGCCGCGGCGCCCCCCTGCGTTGCCCCGGCGGCCGCCCACGGCGGGCGTGCGCCCGCGCGCCGGGGACGCCTCGCCCGAGGCGCGCGAGCTGCGCCGGAGGGCGGCCGCCCCCCTCAAGGTCGGGGCGGCGGCGTCCGACCAGTCACCTGTCGGGCCGCAGGACGCGGCCCATCCCCGGGGACGGATCCCCGCGTCCACGCAACCTCCCCCACGAGGTCCCCACGGATGCCCACCGATCCGTCCTCCGTCCACGCCGGCGCACTGTCCGGCCGCATCCCGGCGCTGTTCGCCGGCGCCGCCCGCGCGGGCCGCGAGGCGGTCGCCGCGCTCGACGCCGGGCGGGCCGAGGAGGCCGCGTCCCGGGTGGCGCGGGTGCAGGCGATCCTGGCCCAGCTGGGGGCGGCGCTGGACGACTCCGAGGTGGTCCGGCGGCACATCGACGCCATCCACGACTACCTGGGCCGGCGCCTGTCGTCGCCGGCGGCCGGGCGCGCCGAGATGCTCGAGGTGGTCGCCGACATCGAGACCCTCGCCGAGGGCTGGGCCCGCCTCCCCCGCCGCACCGTCCCCTCGCCGGCCACGGCCTGACCGCCGCCCACCCCGACCCGAAGAGAAGGCCGCCTTGTCACGCGTCGCCCGCATCGCCCCCGAGCAGATCGCCTCCTCCCTCGCGGAGCTGCCCCCGATGCCCGCCAGCATCAGCGAGGTCATCTCCGCCTGCGACGACCACGACATGACCGTGGGCCAGCTGTCGCAGATCATCCTGCGCGACCAGGGCCTGACGGCGAACATCCTGAAGCTCGCCAACTCGGCCTTCTACGGCCACGCCCGCCGCGTCACGACCGCCACCGAGGCGGTGGTGCTGCTGGGCTTCTCGGCCATCAAGAGCCTGGCGATCTCGTCGCACACGGCGCGCCTGCTCAACCGGGCGCTGCCCGGCTACGGCATGGCCAGCGGCGCCCTCTGGGAGCACTCGCTGGCGGTGGCCTTCACCGCCCGGCGCATCGCCGTGGACGTGCACCTGGCGCCGGTGGAGGAGGCCTTCGTGGCCGGGCTGCTGCACGACATCGGCAAGGTGGTGCTCGCCACCCACCTGGAGCAGGCCTTCGAGGAGATCGGCGCGACGGCCCGGGGCCGCGGGGTGCCGTTCCACCACGTGGAGGCCGAGGTGCTGGGCTTCGACCACGCGGAGCTGGGCGCGCGGGTGGCCGCGCAGTGGAGCTTCCCGGCCGAGCTGGAGGAGGCCATCCGCTGCCACCACGACCCGGCCCGGGCGACCCTCAAGCCGATGCTGGCGCACGTCGTCCACCTGGCCGACGTGGCCTGCATGATGCTCGGGATCGGCCTCGGCACCGACGGCCTCGCCTACGAGGCGCACCCGGAGACGCTGGTCGCCCTGGGCGTCGACCAGGCCGCGATCGTGCGGCTGCTCGACGAGATCGGCCCGCTCGTGACCGCGGACGCCGCCGGCTGGGGCGCGTGATGTTCAACGACATCACCACCACCGTCCTGACGGCGGCCATGCGCGGCGGCGCGGCGCGCCAGGCGGCCATCAGCCAGAACATCGCCAACGCCGACACACCGGGCTACCGGCGCCTGTCGGTGAGCTTCGAGGGCGCGCTCGCCGACGCCCTCGAGGACGACCGCGAGGCGATGGCCCGCGCGCGCGGGTCCGCCCCCGGCGCGGGGGGCGGGCCGGCGTGGTGGGACCGCCCGGGCGTCATGCCCGGCGCCGGGGGCCCCATCGCCACCGAGACCGCCGGCGTGACGGCGGCCACGGACCGGGTCGAGGAGACCGTCGTGCGCGTGGACGGGTCCAACGTCGATCCCGACGACGAGATGGCGCAGCTCGCCGCCAACCAGCTCTCCTACAACACCGCCACCAGCCTGCTGGTCGCGCGGTTCGGGCAGTACCGCTCGGTCATCTCCGGGCGCTAGACGGACGCTTTCGACCCACGGACAGGGGAGACGGAATGGGCATGTATCCGGCGCTGGGGGTCAGCGCCACCGGACTGGCCGCGCAGCGCCTGCGCATGGACGTCATCGCCAACAACCTGGCGAACGTGGACTCCACGACGGGCGTGGGCGAGGCCTACCGGCGGCGCGTGGTGGTGATGGGCGAGGCCCCTTCGGGCCCCGGATTCCGCCTGCCGCGCCCCGAGGGCACGCAGGCCGGCGGGGCCGAGGGCGACCTGCACGGCGTGAACGTGGTGCAGATCGCCGAGGACCAGACGGCGCTGCGGCGGGTCTACGACCCCGGCAACCCCCTCGCCGACAACCTCGGCTACGTCACCAAGCCGAACGTGAACCCGGTGACCGAGATGGTGGACATGGTCGCGGCCAGCCGCTCCTACCAGGCGAACGTGACCGCCTTCGACGCCACCAAGAGCATGGCCCGCGAGGCCCTGAGGCTGCTCCAGTGATCGCCCCCGTGACCTCCGTCGCCGACGGCGTGGCCGGCGCCCTGCAGGCGCGCCTGACCCCGATGCCGGCCCCCATGTCCGACCTGCCGGCGCCGGGCGCCGCCGAGGCGGTCGCCCAGCCGGGCACCGCGGGCTTCGGCGAGCTGCTCACGCGCGCCAGCCGCGGGCTGGTGCAGCAGGTGGGGGAGGCGGACCGCCTCCAGCAGCTGGCCGCGACCGGCCAGATGGCCGATCCCACGGCCGCCATCATCGCGACACAGCAGGCGAGCCTCTCGCTCGACCTCGCCGTCCAGGTGCGCAACCGCCTGGTGGAGGGGTGGCAGGAGCTCTCCCGGATGTCGGTCTAGGGAGGGTCGTAGATGGGGCACCTGCGCCGCGTCACCGACTTCTGGGGCTCCCTCGCCGGGCCGAGCCGGCGGCTGCTCATCGGCGCCGTCGTCATCTTCGGCGTGGGCCTGTTCCTGCTCATGCGGCTGTCGGGCTCGACGGACTACGCCACCCTGGTCTCGGGCGCGAGCGCCGAGGACGCGTCGGCGATCACCAAGGAGCTCGAGAGCGTCGGCATCCCCTTCCGCACGCGGGACGGGGGCGCGACCGTGCAGGTGCCCGCCGGGCAGCTCGACCAGGCGCGCCTCGACCTCGCCTCCAGCAGCCTGCTGGAGGGGGGCGGCTCGCAGGTGGGCTTCGACATCTTCGACAAGCAGGGCTTCGGCGCCACCGACTTCACCCAGCGGGTGAACCTCGTGCGCGCGCTGCAGGGCGAGCTGTCGCGCACCATCGGGCGCCTGGAGCAGGTGCAGTCCGCGCGCGTGAGCATCGCGATGCCCCAGGACCGGCTGTTCACCGAGGACCAGAAGCCGATCACGGCGAGCGTGCTGATCTCGCTGCGCCCCGGCGCGACCCTGGAGCCCCAGCAGGTGGCCGGCGTCACCCGGCTCGTCGCCATGGCCGTCCCCGGGCTCGACGCCAAGAACGTCACCGTCACCGACACCCAGGGCAACATCCTGGAGGGCGCCGACGGCGACCCCACCGGCGCGGCGGGCGCGAACACCCGCATGGAGCTGGAGGCCGCGTACGAGCAGCGCACCCAGGCCAAGCTGAACGCGATGCTCGCGGGCATCCTCGGCCCGGGCAAGGCGGTCACCCAGGTGGACGCCGTGCTGAACCTCGACCGCACGAGCACCGAGAGCGAGACCTACGACCCGCGCAGCCGCGTGGTGCTCGACGAGGAGAGCTCCAGCGAGGAGCTGCGCTCGCGGGGCGGCGGCTCGGGCGCGGCCGCCGGCGCCACGGCGAACACGCCGGGCAACACCTTCCCGGCGACCAGCGGCGGCAGCGGCACCACGAACTACACCAAGGGCACCCAGAGCCGGCGCAACGGCGTGAACCGCACGCGCACCTCCACCGAGGCGGTGCCGGGCACCATCACCAAGCAGTCGGTCGCGGTGCAGATCAGCGACGAGGTGCCGGACGCCACGGTCGCGCAGATCCAGGACGCGGTGCAGGCCGCGGTGGGCTACGAGGCCGACCGCGACACGATCAGCGTGCAGCGGGTCGCCTTCGCCGAGGACGCCCTGGCCACCCGCGACGCGGCGGGCGCCGCGGCGGAGGACGCCGGTGAGGGCGGCGGCGGGTCGCCGGCCTTCGCCCCGATGGACATCGCCAAGACGGCGGGCGCGGTGGTCGGCGTCCTGCTGATCCTGCTGCTCGCGCGGCGGTCGCTGCGGCGCCGGCAGAGCGAGCTGGAGCGCGCCCTGCCCGAGCTGCTGCAGCGCGGCCCCGTGCCGGTGGCCGCCCTCACGGCCGGCGACGACACGCCCAAGCTGGAGGGCCAGACCAAGAGCCCGATCGAGCGTCAGATGGAGGAGCTCGCGCTGCGCAAGCCCGACGACATGGCCAAGCTCGTCCGCGCCTGGCTGGTCCAGAGGTAGATCGTGGGCGAGAAGACGATCAGCGGCCGCCAGAAGGCCGCCATCCTCATGGTCGCGCTCGGCGAGAGCGCCAGCGCGCACGTCTTCCGCCACCTCCGCCCGGAGGAGATCGACGAGCTCACGCTCGAGATCGCCAGCGTGGGCACGGTGGCGCAGGACACCCGCCAGCAGGTGCTGCAGGAGATGTACGAGACCGCCGTCGCGCAGAACTACATCGCCGAGGGCGGGCTGGACTACGCGCGCAGCATCCTGGTGCAGGCACTCGGGGCCGACCGCGCGGACGAGGTGCTCTCGCGCCTGGCGCAGTCGATGCAGGTGAGCCCGTTCGAGTTCCTGCGACGCACCGACGCGGCCCAGATCCTCAACGTGGTCGCCAACGAGCACCCGCAGACGGTGGCGCTGATCCTGGCCTACCTGCCCGCGGACACGGGCGGGCAGGTGCTGTCGGCGCTCCCCGCGGAGCTGCAGGCCGAGGTGGCCATGCGCGTCGCGCTGATGGACCGCACCGCCCCGGAGGTGATCCGCGAGATCGAGAACGTGCTCGAGCGCAAGCTCAGCACGGTCATCAACCAGGACTTCACCTCGGCCGGCGGCATCAAGGCGCTGGTGGAGGTGCTGGGCAAGGTCGACCGCGGCACCGAGAAGGTCATCCTGGAGGCGCTCGAGGAGCAGAACCCGGAGCTCGCCGAGGAGGTCCGCCGGCTGATGTTCCTGTTCGAGGACATCATCCTGCTCGACGACCGCTCGGTGCAGCAGGTGCTGCGCGAGGTCGACGGCAAGGAGCTGGCCATCGCCCTCAAGGGGACGGGCGCCAACGTCCAGGAGAAGATCTTCGGGAACATGTCCTCCCGCGCCGCGGAGAACATCAAGGAGGACCTGCAGTACATGGGCCCGGTGCGCGTGTCGCAGGTCGAGGAGGCGCAGCAGAAGATCGTCGGCGTGATCCGCCGCCTCGAGGAGTCTGGTCAGATCATCATCGCGCGCGGCGGGGACGATGACCTCATCTCGTAGGGGCGTGCTGCGGGCCGCCGTGCTCGCCCCGTACGAGCACATGGTGCCCCTGCGCGACGCCCCCGGCCCCTTCACGCTGGAGGGCGCCGGCGGCCCCGAGGCCCTCGCCGCCAACGCCGAGGCCGAGGCGCGGGCGATCATCGCCGAGGCGGAGCTGCTGCGCGACACCGCCGTCGAGGAGGGCTACGCGCAGGGGTTCGCCACCGGGCGTGCCGAGGGCCTGGCGCGGATGGCGGACGGGATCTCCGCGGTGGAGGCCCTGGTCGGCGCCCTGGCCGGCGAGCTGGAGTCGCTGCCCGAGGCGCTGTCCGCCGAGACCGGCGCGATCGCCCTGGAGGTGGCCGCCCGCGTGGTGCGCGCCGAGCTGACCGTGCACCCCGAGCGGGTGCTCGACGTGGTGCGCGCCGCCATCCGGCGCGCCACCGACCGCCAGCGCCTCACCGTGCACGTCAACCCGGACGACCTGGACCTGGTGCGCGAGGCGGGCGGCGAGATGCTCGGGCGCATCGGCGGCATCGGCCGGCTGGACGTGGTGGACGACCCGCGCATCCCCGCGGGCGGCTGCATCGTGGAGACCGCCGCCGGCGACGTCGACGCCCGCCTGCAGACCCAGATGGCCCGCATGATGGAGGCCCTCGCCGCGGCCGCCGACGACGACCTGCTCGACGGCCGGGCGCCCGGCTGATGGCCGCGCTGTCCGAGCACGTCTCGGCGGGCCTGGACGCCGGCCGCCGGCGCGTGCGCGCCTGCGACCCGTACCGGCTGAACGGCCGCGTGTCGGAGCTGATCGGCCTCGTGGTGGAGGGCCGCGGCCCCGCGGCCCGCGTGGGGGAGCGGTGCGAGATCCTCGTGCAGGGGCACCGCACGGGCACGCCGCCCCTGGACGCCGAGGTGGTGGGGTTCCGCTCGGGGCGGACGCTGCTGATGCCGCTCGGCGAGTCGGCGGGCATCGGGCCCGGGCAGACGATCGTCGCCACCGGGGGCACCCTGCGGGTGGACGTGGGCGCCGCGCTGCTCGGCCGCGTGCTCGACGGCCTCGGGCGGCCCATGGACGGCGGCCCGCCCGTGACCGCCGAGCGCCGCCGCCCCGTGGACGCCGCGCCGCCGCCGCCGCTGGACCGCCCCCCGATCGACACCCCCGTGTCACTCGGGGCCCGCGTCATCGACGGGCTCATCCCCTGCGGCCGCGGCCAGCGCCTGGGCATCTTCGCCGGCTCCGGCGTGGGCAAGAGCACCCTGCTGGGGATGATGGCGCGACGCACCACGGCCGACGTCAACGTGATCGGTCTCATCGGCGAGCGCGGCCGCGAGGTGCGCGAGTTCCTGGAGCGCGACCTCGGCCCGGAGGGCCTCGCGCGCTCGGTGGTGGTGGTCGCCACCTCCGACCAGCCCGCCCTCGTGCGCATCAAGGCCGCGTTCGTGGCCACGGCGATCGCCGAGCACTTCCGCGACGGCGGCGCCGACGTCCTGCTGATGATGGACTCGGTGACCCGCCTCGCCATGGCCCAGCGCGAGGTGGGCCTCGCCATCGGCGAGCCCCCCGCGACGCGCGGCTACACGCCGTCGGTGTTCGCGCTGCTGCCGCGGCTGCTGGAGCGGGCGGGCACCAGCGCCCGGGGCACCATCACGGGCATCTACACCGTGCTGGTGGAGGGCGACGACATGAACGAACCCGTCGCCGACGCCGTGCGTGGCATCCTGGACGGGCACATCGTGCTGAACCGCGAGCTCGCCCACCGCGGGCACTACCCCGCGGTCGACGTGCTGCAGTCGGTGTCGCGTCTCACGGGGTCGCTGCTAGCGCCGCACGAGCGCGCGGCCGGCGACCGCATCCGCGAGCTGCTGGCCGCCCACCGCCGCGCCGAGGACCTCATCGCGATCGGCGCCTACGTGCCCGGCTCCGATGCGCGCATCGACGAGGCGCGCGCCAAGCTGGGCGACATCGAGGCCTTCCTGCGCCAGTCGGTGGACGAGGACCACGACCGGGACGCGGCCCTGCGCCGCATGTGCGCGCTCGCCGACACGCCGATCCCGTCGGCGTCGCTGCCCGTCCTCGCCGGCGACGTGGTGTCCGGCACGGTCGTGTCGGGCGCGTTCGACCCGCTCCCGCCCGGCGCCACGGTCGTCTGAGGCACCGCCCGCGGCCCGGCCCGGCCGGCGGGTTTCCCCCCATGCGCGCCCCGGGGGCCGCGGTGTGTGATCGCCGCGACCGCCGACCGCGAGCAGGGGGGACACCGTGAACGGACTGCAGCGCACCGTCCAGCGCATCGCCGCCTCGGCACCGGGTGCCACGTTCTTCCGCGTGACGGGGATCGACGCGCAGGACCGGCTGGTGCACCGGCTCACCGGGGGCCGCGCCACCGTCACCGAGGTGTTCGCCGGCTTCCCGACCGGCTTCGTCACGACCTACGGCCGACGCACCGGGCGGCCGCACACGGTCCCGCTGATCCTGGTGACGGACCCCGCGCGACCCGGCGTCGTCGCCCTGATCGCCTCGAACTTCGGGCAGGGGCACGACCCGGACTGGTGCCGCAACCTGCGCGCGCGCCCGGAGGCCGTGGTGCACCACGGGGGCCGGGAGACGCGCCACCGGGTCCGGGAGGTGCGCGGCGAGGACCACGAGCGCTGGTACGCCCTCGGGTCGGAGATCTACCTGGGCTACCCGGGGTACCGGCGCCGCGCCGGCCGCCCCATCCCCGTGTTCGAGCTCACGCCGGCGGAGGGCCGGACCTGAGCGGCACCCCCGCACGCGGGGGGTGCCGCCCGCCGGGTCAGCTGCTGCAGCTGAGCATGGAGCAGCCCACGCGCGAGCGCGCCCACTCCGGACGGATCGCGGCGAACCGCTCGCGGCCGGGCTGCTCGTCGTACGGGCGCCGCAGCACGTCCAGCAGTTCGTGCACGAGGGAGGGGTCCCCCGCCTCCGCCGCGTCGATCGCCTCCTGGGCGAGGTAGTTGCGCAGCACGAAGCGCGGGTTGAGCGCGTCCATCCGCCGCCGCCGCTCCCCGTCGCCGAGTCCGGCCGCCCGGGCGCGGGCGCCCCAGCTGCGCAGCCACGCGACGACCCCGTCGCGGACCTCGCCCGCGAGCTCCTCCGGGCGGTAGAAGGCCGGGCGCAGCGGCGCGAGCAGCGCGTCCTCGCCGGCGTCCGCCTCCACGGGGACGCGGGCCAGGTCGCGGAAGAACACGACCTGGTCGGTCTCGGTGAGGCGCAGCACGTCCCACAGGCGCTCCACCAGGGACGCGTCCTCGTCGCGCGGCGCGTCCCAGCCCAGGCGGGCCGCGGTGACCGCGCGGAACCCGTCGCGGTACCGGGTGGCGTAGCGGTCCAGCGACTCCTGCAGCGGCGCGGGGTCGCCGGTGAGGGGCACCAGGGCGTTGCCCAGCTGCCCGAGGTTCCAGTGCGCCACCTGCGGCTGGGCCCCGTAGCGGTAGCGGCGGGTGCCGGCGTCGGTGGTGTTGGGCGTCCAGGCCGGGTCGAAGTCCTCCAGCCAGCCGTACGGGCCGTAGTCGATGGTCAGCCCGAGGACGGACATGTTGTCCGTGTTCAGCACGCCGTGCACGAAGCCCACGCGCATCCAGTGCACGACCAGGTCGGCGGTGCGCCGGCAGACCTCCTCGAACAGGGCGGGCACCATCTCCGCGGCGCCGGCGTCCGCGGGCAGCCCCTCCCGCAGCTCGGGCAGGTCGTTGCGCACCGTGAACTCCACGAGGCGCGCGAGCAGGTCCATGTCCCCGCGCCACGCCGGCAGCTCGAAGCTGCCGAAGCGGACGAACGACGGCGCCACGCGGCAGACCACCGCCCCCGGCTCCGGGGCGGGGTGCCCGTCGTAGAGCACGTCCCGCACCACGTCGTCGCCGGTGGCCACCAGCGACAGCGCGCGCGTGGTGGGGACCCCCAGGTGGTGCATGGCCTCGCTGCACAGGAACTCGCGCACCGAGGAGCGCAGCACGGCGCGGCCGTCCGCGCGGCGGCTGTACGGGGTGGGCCCGGCGCCCTTGAGCTGCAGCGTCTGGTGGCCGCCGCGCCGGTCGATCACCTCGCCCAGCGAGATGGCGCGCCCGTCGCCCAGCTGGCCGGCGAAGTTGCCGAACTGGTGCCCGGCGTAGGCGTGCGCGTGCGGGTCGGCGCCGGCCGGGACCCGGTTGCCCGCGAACACCTGCGCGAAGTCGTCGCCGTCGCACACCTCCGGGGCGATGCCCAGCAGCTCCGCCACCTCCGGCGACCACGCCACCGTGCGCGGCGCGGCGACGGGGGTCGGGCGCACGCGGCTGTACGCCGCGCCCTCCACCTGCCGCAGGCGGGGGCCCTCCTCGGGGTCGGCCGGCAGCTCGCGGGTGAAGCGGTTGTCGAAGGGCAGCCGGTCCAGGTCGGCGACCGGGGGCCGCGCGGGCGCGGCGTGGGCGTCCAGGGAGATGGTCATCCCCCGAGGGTAGCCGCGCGCGCCGCCCCCGCCAGCAGGGGGTGCCGCGGCGGGGGGCGACTGGCGCCGCGGGGGGTGCGCCCACCGTGGTCGCCCGCTAGTGTCGCGCTCACTTGCAACGATCGTCACGAGGAGGGCCAGCCATGATCGGTCGCGACGCGGAGGGCGTGCGGGTGAGCGACGCGATGAGTCCGCTCAACGCGATCGTCGGCCCCGAGCACACGCTGCGCCAGGCGGCCATGCGGATGGTGCAGCACAACACGGGCGCGGCGGTGGTGCTCGACGGCAGCATCCCCGGTCCCGCCGTGATCACCGAGCGCGACCTGCTGCGGGCGATCGCCGACGGCCGCGACCCCGACCAGGAGCTGGTCGAGTCGCACATGACGAGCGCGCTGGTCACCGCGGGCCCGGACTGGCCGCTGGTGCAGGCGGGGTCGCTGATGGTGCGCCACGGGGTGCGCCACGTGCTGGTGATCGAGGGCACCGAGCTGGTCGGGATCCTGTCCATGCGGGATGTGGTGCGGGTGGGCGGCCTGTCGGCGGTGGGCGCGCAGGCCCACTGACGCCCGCGCGGCCGGGGGCGGCCGCGGGGGGCGGGTCAAGACCGGGGGCGGCCGCGCCGATAGGGGGTGCGTGAGCCGCCCCTTCCGCTTCCGGCTGGACCCCGTGCTCGAGCTGCGCCGCCGGCGCGAGGAGCTGCTGCAGGGGGAGTTCGCCCAGGCCGTGCTCGCCGTCGCCGCCCAGCAGGAGCGGGCGGTGGAGGCGCAGGCCACGGTCGCGCGCGCGACGGACGACATGCGCGCCCAGGCCGCGGGCCCGGTGGCGCTGCTCGAGCTGCGGGCGATGGACGACGAGCTGTCGCGCCTGCGCCGGATCGTCGCCCACGAGCGCGAGATGGTGGGCCGCATGGAGGACCTGGCCGAGGAGCGCCGGCGCGAGCTGGTGCAGGCCAGCCGCGACCGCGAGGCCCTGGAGAACCTGCGCCGCCGCGCCGAGGACGCCCACCGCGCGGCCGAGGGGCGCCGCGAGCAGGGCGAGCTCGACGAGCTGGCGACGCGCCGCGCCGCCCGCCCGCCCCGGCGCCCCGCCGGCGCCGCCGCGTGAGCGTCGCGGACGCCGTGCAGCGGGTCGCGCAGATCCGCACCTGGGCCGCGCCCGCGCCCGCCGCGACGCCGCCCCCGCCCGCGACGGCCGTCGACTTCGCGCGCGTCCTCGCCGGCGCCGCCGCGCCCGGCACGGCCGCGTCGACCGTCGCCGTCCCGGCGTCCGCCCCCGCACCGGCCTCCCCCGCGGGCGGGGGCGGCGACGTCGGCCCCGACGCCCCGGCCACGCTTGCGCCCCTGATCCGCGACGCCGCCGGGCGCGCGGGCGTGGACCCGGCGCTGCTGTCGGCGCTGGTGCAGGCCGAGAGCGGCTACCGCGCCGACGCGGGCTCGCCCGCCGGCGCGCGCGGGCTCACCCAGCTGATGCCGGGCACGGCCCGCGGCCTCGGCGTGACCGACGTGCTCGACCCCGCGCAGAACCTCGCGGGCGGGGCGCGCTACCTGCGCCAGCAGCTCGACCGCTTCGGCGACATGCGGCTGGCCCTGGCGGCCTACAACGCCGGTCCCGGCGCGGTGACGCGCCACGGCGGGGTGCCGCCCTACACGGAGACCCGGGCGTACGTCGACCGGGTGCTCGGCCTGTACGACCGCAACCGGGCCGGTACGGCCCAGACGGAGACGGTGCAGCAGACATGATCCAGACCACGCTCGGGCCGCCGCCGGCGGCCGGAGGCGGCAGGGGCCCCGAGCCCGGCCCCGCGGAGGGGCGGGCACGGGAGGGCGGAGGCTTCTCCGACGCCCTGCGCGAGGCGCGCCCCCGGCCGGAGCCACCGCCCGCCGACCGCCGCCGCCGCACCCACGCAGCCGGACCCCACCGCGGGAAGCTGCAGAACCCGGAGCCCGCCCCCGACGCGGACGGGCCCGACTCCACCGACGGGGATGCCGCCGCCGCCGCCACGGCCGCGACCGTGGCCGCCCCGGCCACGACCACCCCCGCGCCCGAGGGCCGGGCGGCCTCCGCCGCCGCGGCGGCCGTCGCGGCCGCCCTGACCGCCGGCGCGGCGGGCGACGGCGCGGTGCCGCCCATCCCGGCCGCCACGCCGGCCGTCCCCGCGGCGGCCCCCGCTGCCGCCCCCGTCGCCCCGTCCCCCGTGGTGGCGGTGGCCGCTCCGCCCGTGGCCGCCGACGCGGCGACGGTCGCCGCCCCACCGGTGGTGGACGCCGTCGCGCCCGCCCCCGACCCCGACGCGGCCGCGCCCCGCGGCGCCGCCACGCTCACGATGGTGCTCGCGCCGGCGCCGGCGGAGCCCGCCGGCGAGGTGGGCGCGCCCACCCCGGCACCCGCGCCCGCGGCGACGGGCGACGGCGCCCGCGCCATCCCCGCCGCCGCGGGGGGCCAGGGCGCGCGGGCGGGCGGCGAGCCCGCCGCGGGCGCCCCGGCGCCCGCGTCCCCCGCGCCCGCCCCTGCGGCGGAGGCGCCCACCGGCGTCGTGCCGCCGGCCACCGCGGCCGCGTCCCGCACCGAGGCCCCCGCGGGCCCCGGCGGCCCCACCGGGACCGGCGCGCCGGCCCACGCCGCGCTGGCGCGGGAGATCGGCACGCACGTGCGCCTCGCCGTGCGGGAGGGCGGCCGGGAGATCATGCTCGACCTGCGCCCGCCGGAGCTCGGTCACCTCGTGGTCCGGGTCGTGATGCACGACGGCGTGATGCAGGCCCACATCGTCGCCGACCGTCCCGAGGCCGCCCGCATGCTGGAGGCGGCGATGCCGCGGCTGGCGGAGGCGCTCGCCGACCAGGGGTACACCCTCGAGGGCATGGACGTCAGCTACCACGGCGAGGCGCGCGAGCGCCCGGCGGCGGGCGCCGGCGACCGGCGCGGTGGCGGGACGCTCAACTCCGGCCCCGGCGACGCCGAGGACGCCTCCGGAGTCGCGTCGCACGTCGCCCTCGCATCCGCCGGGTCCGCCCGGCTCGACCTGTTGGCCTAGAGGAGGACCGATGGCCGGTGACGTCACCACACCCACCCCCGTCTCGGGCGCCTACGAGCCGCGGCCGGCCCTGCCGGGCGCGCCGTCGGCGACGGCGGGGAAGGACCTGTTCTCCAGCGACACCTTCCTCAAGGTGCTCGCGGCCCAGGTGAAGAGCCAGAACCCGCTCGAGCCCATGAAGGACACCGAGTTCATCGGGCAGATGGCGCAGTTCTCGAGCCTGGAGCAGATCACGAGCCTGAACGCCAACATGAAGGCGCTCAACCTCACGACGCAGCTCAGCCAGGGCGCGGCCCTCGTGGGCCGCCAGGTGAGCTACCTGCCCGAGGGCGCCGACGTGCCCGTCACCGGGACGGTGGAGCGCCTGCGCGTGGAGGGCAACGGCACCAAGGTCACGCTGCAGATCGGCGGGGTCGCGGTGCCGGCGACGCGGGTCGTCGAGGTCCGCTGATGTCGGCCGAGCCGTTGCGTGCGACCGCGGGCGCGCGTCCCGCCGAGCGGGTGGCCCCGGTGGCCGCGCCCGCCGGGCGGGGCGGCGTGCCGGCGGCGCCGGGCTTCGAGCGCATGCTCGCGGACCGGCTGCGGACGCAGCCCGCGGAGGCGCTGCGCTGGAGCGCGCACGCCCGCGACCGGCTCGTGCAGCGCGGGCTACAGGTCACCCCCGAGGTGGCGAGCCGCCTCGAGGACGCCGTCGCCCGGGCCGCGGCCAAGGGGTCACGCGACAGCCTCGTCCTGGTGGACGACCTGGCGTTCGTGGTCTCGGTCGCCAACCGGGTCGTCATCACCGCCGTGGACCGGGAGGGTCTCAGGGACCAGGTCTTCACCAACATCGACAGCGCCGTGCTCGCCCGCTGAGGCGACGCGGCAGGACGCACCACACGACACGACAGGGATCCGGTCCGGACATGACCGGGTCCGACGCGGCGGCCCGCCTGGACCCCCTGGGGAGGGATGGCCACCGGAACCGGAAAGGACATCCGCTCAGATGATGCGCTCAATGTTCTCGGCCGTCTCCGGCCTGAGGAACCACCAGACGATGATGGACACGATCGCGTCCAACATCTCGAACGTGAACACGTTCGGCTTCAAGGGGCAGCGCACCACCTTCAAGGACGCCCTCTACCAGACCCTCCAGGGCGCCTCCGCGCCGGTGGCGGGCGGGGTGGGCGGCACCAACGCGCGCCAGGTCGGCCTGGGCATGTCGCTCAACTCGATCGACCAGGTGATGACCCAGGGCACCACGCAGAACACGGGCGTCGTCACCGACATGATGATCAACGGCGACGGCTTCTTCCGGGTCGCGGCCGCGGGCAGCACCTGGGGCGGCGCGGGCGGCAACGACCGCACCGCCGGCGGCGAGATGTACACCCGCGCCGGGAACTTCTCGTTCGACGCGCAGGGCCACCTGGTGACCACGGGCGGCAACTACGTGCTGGGCACGGTCCAGGCCACGGGCAACATCGGCCGCCTGCAGGTGAACCCGGCCACCACGGCGGCGATCAGCGTCGACGCGGCCGGCGTGGTGAGCGCGGTGGACACCGCCGGCGTCTCGACCGTGATCGGCACGCTCAACCTGGCCAAGTTCGCCAACCAGACCGGCCTGGAGCGGGTGGGCGGCAACATGTACCGCGCCAGCAACAACTCCGGCGCCCCCGTCAACGGCGCGCCCGGCGGCGCCGGCGGCCATGGCACCGTCACGCCCGGCGCGCTCGAGATGAGCAACGTCGACCTGGCGCTCGAGTTCACCAACATGATCATCGCCCAGCGCGGGTTCCAGGCGAACTCGCGGGCGATCACCACCTCCGACGAGATGCTGTCGGAGCTGGTGAACCTCAAGCGCTAGCCGCGCCGCGCGGGCGTGGGGCGCGTCGCCGGCGGGTGCCTCCGCGGGCGGCGCGCGCCCGCCCGCGTCGCGGCCGCCCCCGCCACCCGGCGCGCGCCTCAATCGCGCCCCCCGGCGATCCGATACCCGGCGTGGAACGCCGCCCACCGGCGGCGCCGGTCCAGGAGGAACCCGACGTGATCACCCTGCACAAGCTCACCGGCGAGCCCCTCGTGCTGAACGCGGAGCTCATCGAGACGATCGAGGCCACGCCCGACACGGTGATCACGCTGGTCGACCGGCGCCGCCTCATCGTCGCCGAGGAGGTCGGGGAGATCGTGGCCCGGGTGGTTGGCTACCGGCGCGCCGTCATGGGCGCGTCCGGCATCCCCACGGTGACCGCGGCGCTCGCCGCCGTGGACGCGTAGGGGCCGGGGGAGGGGAGGCGGGACATGAGCGCACTCATCGGCATCGTCGCCGCGACCATCCTGATCCTGGTCGGGATGATCCTGAAGGGCGGCACGATCGCGAGCATCATCAGCCCGCCGGCCTTCGTGATGGTGATGGGGGCGACGCTGGGCGTGATGATCGCCTCGTCGGGCCTCAACACCATCGGGACGATGATGAAGCTCTGCTTCGGCCCGGGCATGAAGGACCCGCCCGAGAAGCGCGCGGAGACCATCACCACGCTGGTCGGCTTCGCCGAGAAGGCGCGGCGCGAGGGGCTGCTGGCCCTGGAGGCCGACATCCAGGACCTGGACGACCCCTACCTCAAGAAGGGCGTCCGCCTGGTGGTGGACGGCACCGACCCCGAGCTCGTGCAGGACATCATGGAGAACGAGGTCGAGCAGACCGAGACGCGGCACCGCAAGAACCAGGAGATCTTCCGCAACGGCGGCGCCTTCGCGCCCACCATCGGCATCCTGGCCACCGTGCTCAGCCTCGTCGGGGTGCTCCAGCACCTCGACCAGCCCGACACGCTCGGCCCCAAGATCTCCGCGGCCTTCCTGGCCACCTTCTACGGCGTGGCCGCCGCCAACGTCTTCTTCTATCCCATGGCCAACCACCTCAAGCGCCACACCGAGGCCGAGGTGGCGCACAAGCGCCTGGTGATCGAGGGCGTGCTGTCGATCCAGAGCGGCGACAACCCGCGGGTGCTGGCCGACAAGCTGTGGAGCTTCGTGCCCCCGGCGATGCGCGAGAGCGCCGACGCGGAGCCCGAGCCGGTGGCCCAGGCCGCCTGACATGGCGAAGCGCAAGAAGAAGGAGCACCACGAGGAGCACCCGGACGAGCGGTGGCTCATCACCTACGCCGACGTGCTCACGCTCATGTTCGTGCTGTTCATGGTGCTGTTCTCCATCTCGGTGGTGAACACGGGCAAGTTCGAGCAGCTCAAGGAGTCGCTGTCCAAGGCGTTCTCCCCGGGGCTGTTCGAGGGCGGCGAGAGCGCGCTCGAGCAGGGCCCGGCCGAGAGCGCGGCGCCCGTGGTCGAGAACCCGGCCAGCTCCATCTCGCCGCAGATCGCCACGCCGATCGGGGTCACGATGGCCAACGGCGCGTCCAGCGCGGCCAGCATCGAGACCGCCCAGCTGGAGGACGCCAAGCGGGCCATCGACACCGAGGCGCGGCGCGCCGGCTTCGGCCGGCAGATCCGCACGGAGGTCGACCAGCGCGGCCTCGTCGTGCGCCTGCGCACCGACCCCTTCCTGTTCGAGTCCGGCTCCGCGTCCCTGCGGCCCGAGGCGCGACGCCTGCTGCGGCCGGTGTCCCGCGCGGTCGGCGGCCTGGCCAACCCCGTCTGGGTGGAGGGCCACACCGATTCCAACCCGATCCGCACGGCGCAGTTCCCCTCGAACTGGTGGCTCGGCGGCGGCCGCGCCTGCGCCGTGCTCGAGGCGATGCGCGGCCAGGGCGTCCCGCAGACGCGCATGACGTGCGCGAGCCGCGGCGACACCCGCCCCGTGACCGACAACGACACCCCGGCGCACCGCGCCGAGAACCGGCGGGTCGAGATCCTGGTGCTGCGCACCCAGGACGCCTCCCGCGCGCCCACGGGCGCCGCCGGCCCCTGACCGAACCCCCTCCGCCGGAAAGGACTCCGCCCCCGTGAAGAAGATCGTGATCATCGCCGTGCCGGTGGTGCTGGTGCTGGCCGTGGCGGGCTTCCTGTTCCTGAAGCCCAAGGCCCCGCCGCCCGACGAGGCGGCCCTGGCCAAGGAGCCGGGCCCCATCTACACGCTCGTGGACCCCTTCATCGTCAACCTGGCCGACCGCGACGCGCGGCACTTCGCCAAGGTGGGCGTCGCCCTGCAGGTGTCGAAGCTGTCGGCGTCGCTCGTGCCGGCGCACGCCGGCAAGGACCCCGTCAAGATCGAGGAGGACGCGGAGATCCGCGACATCGTGATCGCCACCCTCCAGGAGCGCACGTCCGACGACCTGGCCGGCCGGCGCGGCCGCGACGAGGTGAAGGACGAGATCGTCCGGCAGGTCAACCGGAGGACCGAGCTGAAGATCACCGAGGTGTACTTCACGGAGTTCGCCGTCCAGTAGTCCGGGTGGACGCCCGCCCCCGTCAGGGGGGCGGGCGGGTCCGCGCCGGGGGGCCGCGGGGCGGTTTCCCCCCGATGGTCCGGTAGGGCACGCGCGGGCCGCCGTGCTTTGATGCTCCGCGAGACCCACCCCCGACCCCTCCGATACGTGACCCCGCTGCACCCCGTCGATCCCGCCCCCGCGGCCACGCCGCCCCGCCTGAGCGTCACCCTCGACGGCGACCCCGTCGCCGTGGTGCGCGCGCGCGACGACGTGCGCGCGCTGGCCGAGCGGGCCGGGTTCGGGGAGCGGGCCGGCGACGTGGCGCTCGCGGTGGCGGAGCTGCTGGCGAACGCCGTCGAGCACGGGGCGCCGCCCGTCACGGTGGACGCCTGGTTCGACGGGCGCCTGATCATCGAGGTCACCGACCGGGGACGGGGGCTCGACCGGGAGGCCGTGTGGCGCCGCCACCCGCCGCCCGCCCGCGGCGACCGCGGGCGCGGCCTGTGGATCGTGCGCCAGCTCATGGACGTCGTGAACGTCACGCGGGACGGGGGCACGCGCGTGCACGTGGAGCTCTGCCCGGAGCCGCACATCGGGGCCTAGCGGGGCGCCGCCACGGCCCGCCGCGCGCCCGGCGACGCCGGGCTCCGGGCGGCTCAAGGTCCCGGACGGCCCGCCGATGAGGGGGGCGTGTCGGAGGTCCTGTCCCAGGCGGAGATCGACGCGCTGCTCTCGGCGCTGTCGACGGGTGACCTGGATGCCGCGAGCATCCAGGAGGAGCCCGTCGCGGCCCAGGTGCGGCCGTTCGACTTCGAGCGCCCGAGCAAGTTCAACAAGGACCAGCTGAGGACGCTGGCGATGCTCCACGACGGCTTCTGCCGCGTGGTGCAGAACCAGCTGTCGGCGCAGCTGCGGACCCTGGTCGAGGTCAATGTCACGAGCGCCGACCAGGTCAGCTACGGCGAGTTCGTGCGGTCGATGCCGTTCCCGACGCTCATCAACATCGTCAGCCTCTCGCCGCTGGAGGGCAACGCGCTGCTGGAGATGAACCTCCCGCTCGCGCTCTCGGTGGTCGACCGCATGGTGGGCGGGCCGGGGGTGTACCGCGGCCGCCTGCGCGAGCTGACCGAGATCGAGATCGCCCTCACGCGCGGGCTCACCGAGGTGATGCTCGCCGGCCTCGACGAGGCCTGGGCCAACATCGTCCCGGTCCACTTCTCGTACGAGGCGGCCGAGATGAACCCCCAGTTCGCGCAGGTGGCCGCCCCCAGCGACATCGCCGTGCTCATCTCGTTCGAGATGCGCGTGGGCAGCGTCACCGGGATGCTCAACCTCTGCGTCCCGCACCTGGTGCTCGAGTCGGTCATGGGCGAGTTGTCGGCCCAGAGCTACTTCTCGGGCAAGCGCACCGACCCCACCCCCGAGATGCGCCAGGCGATCGCCGGCGAGCTCGGCACGGTGGCGGTGCCCGTCTCGGTGGAGCTGGGCGCGACGACCCTGCAGGTCGCCGACCTGCTGGCGCTCGCACCGGGGGACGTGATCCCCCTGGGCCGGGTGCCCGGGCAGGACGTCTTCGTCCGCGTGGGCCACCTCGACACGTTCCGGGCGCAGCCCGGGACGCGGGGGCGGCGTCTCGCGGTGCAGATCACACGACAGGTCGAGGAGCACGTGCAAGGAGCGCCCGCATGAGCGACAGCCTCTCGCAGGAGGAGATCGACGCGCTCATGCGCGGCGCGGCCGAGGAGGCCGCCGCGGCGGCCGCGGCACCGGAGGCGCCGGCCGAGGCCGTCGCCGCGGAGCCGGCCGGCCTGGACGGGCCCGACCGCTTCACCGACCTGCTGACGTTCGAGGAGCGCGACGCCCTCGGGGAGATCGGCAACATCTGCATGGCCAGCGCCGCCACGACGCTGAGCATGCTCCTGGGCAACCAGGTCGTGATCACCACGCCGCGCGTGAGCGTGCGCACGGAGGACGAGGTGGTGCGGGCCTACGACCGCCCCGCCGCCCTGGTGCGCATCCGCTACACCGAGGGCCTCGACGGGATGAACGTGTTCGTCATCTCGACGGGCGACGCCGCGATCGTGGCCGACCTGATGATGGGCGGCTCGGGAACCCCGGGCGCCGGCGAGCTGGACGAGATCCAGGCCTCGGCCGTCGGCGAGGCGATGAATCAGATGATGGGCGCCTCGGCGACCGCGATGGCCGACCTGCTCGGCCACCGGGTGGACATCTCGTCGCCCGACGTGGGCGTGCTGGACATGAGCGAGGGCACGGCCGAGCTGGGCATCGCGCCCGACGGGCAGCCGATGGTGGTGGCCGCGTTCGACCTCCAGGTGGGGGACCTGCTGCGGACCACGCTCATGCAGCTGATGCCGGTGCCGTTCGCGCGGACGCTGGTGGACGGGCTGCTGTCGCGGGGCGCCGCGCCGCCGCCGGCCGCGCCCGCCGCGCCGCCGCCCGCCGCGGCCCCCGCCCCGCCCGTCGCGGCGGCCCCGCCGCCCGCGCCCGCGCCCGTGGCGCCCCCGCCCGCGGCCCCCGCGCACGTGCCCGCGCCCGCGGCTCCTGCCGTGCCCGCACCCGTCGCCCAGCCCGTGGCGTTCCCGGCGCTGGGGGAGCCGCCGCCCGCGGCGGCGCCCGGCGACATCGGGCTGCTGCTCGACGTCCCCCTCCAGGTGAGCGTGGAGCTCGGTCGCACGGAGCTGCGCATCCGCAACGTGCTCGAGCTCGTCCCGGGCTCGATCATCGAGCTCGACCGCCTCGCCGGCGAGCCCGTCGACGTCCTCGTCAACGGCAAGCACATCGCCCGCGGCGAGGTCGTCGTGATCGACGAGGAGTTCGGCATCCGGATCACGGAGATCGCCAGCCAGGCGAGCCGCCTGCGGGGGATCGCCGAGTCCTAGTGCGCCCCCCGCGGCGTCCGCCCGGTCAACTGGGCCGCGGCGGTGCCGATAGGGGTCATGGAACCAATCGCTTCCGACCGAGAGGTGGGGTAATGCCGTCCGTGCTGATCGCCGACGACGCCGCGTTCATGCGCATGATGATCAAGAACATCCTCTCGGGGGCCGGTTACGAGATCCTCGGCGAGGCCGAGAACGGTGCCGTCGCGGTGGCCAAGTACAAGGAGCTCAGCCCCGATCTCACGACCATGGACATCACCATGCCGGAGATGGACGGGCTCCAGGCCCTGAAGGAGATCCGGGCCCACGACCCCGCCGCCCGCGTGGTGATGTGCTCCGCGATGGGGCAGCAGTCGATGGTGATCGAGAGCATCCAGGCCGGCGCCAAGGACTTCATCGTGAAGCCCTTCCAGCCCGACCGCGTGCTCGAGGCCGTCCAGAAGGCGCTCGGCTAGGCCCGACCGCTCCGGCCGGGACACCCCGGCCGCATCGCCGTTGCCCGATCGAGACGAGGCACGGCACGGACGCCCCACCCCCCGGCGCAGGACGCGCCCACCGTTCGCCCCCGCGCACCGCGCCGGGCGCGCGGCGCTGGCCGCGGCCGCGCTGCTGACGCTCGCCGTCGCGCCCGCGCTGGGCGCGACGGCGACCGCGCCGCGCGCGGCCACGGCCCCCCGCGGCGAGGCCGCCACCCCCCTGGCGCCCGCCGGCGGCGGGGGCGGCGAGGTGGCCACCGGGATGGGCGGCACCATGCTGCGCCTGGGGCTCGGCCTGCTGGTGGTGGTGGGGCTGATCCTGGGCGTGTGGTACGCCATGCGGCGCCTGCAGCGCGGCCGCATGCCGTCCGCGGGGGGACCCGCCGCGACGCTGGTGGACGTGGTGTCCACCACCGCCCTCGGGCCCACCCGCTTCCTGCACCTGGTGCGGGTGGGGGACGAGCTCATCCTGGTGGGCGCCACCGACCACTCCGTCACGCCCGTCGCGCGCATCGGCGCGGAGGACGCCCTCGGGATGCTGGGCGGCGAGATGTCGGCGGACGACCTGCGGAGGGCCTTCACGGCCACGCCGGCGGCCGGTACCGGCGCCCGCGCGCGGGCCGCCGACACCGCCCACGACACCCCGCTCGTCGACCGCCTGCGCGCGATGACCGCGCGCCGCCGGTGAGCACGGCCGTCCCGGAGATCGCGCCGCCCCCCGACCTGCGGGCGCGCGTCCTGGCGGCACTGCCGCGGGAGCCGCGCAACCGGCGCCTGCGCTGGCTGCTGCGCGGCGTGGTGGCCTGGCCGCTGGTGGTCGCCGTCGCGTGCCTGGTGTGGCCCGCGGTGTCGCGGGCGCAGCCGGCCGGCATCAACGTGAACCTCGAGGACGGCTCCGGGGGCGTCTCGACGACGCTCCAGATCCTGGCGCTGATGACGGTGCTCACGCTGGCGCCGTCCATCGTGATCATGATGACCGCGTTCACGCGCATCGTGATCGTGCTGGGCTTCGTGCGGAACGCCCTCGGCACGCAGCAGATCCCGCCGAACCAGGTGATGGTCGGCGTGGCGCTGTTCCTGACCATGTTCGTGATGGCGCCGACCTTCGGTCAGATCAACGACCGCGCGATCCAGCCCCTGATGGAGAACCGCATCAGCGAGACCCAGGCGCTGCAGAACGCCGAGGGGCCGCTGCGCGAGTTCATGTTCGCCCAGATGAAGGACGACTCCAGCGAGATCCGGCTGTTCATGGAGATGGCCGAGGAGCCGGCGCCGGAGACCGAGGCCGACGTGCCGACCACCGTGCTGATCCCGGCGTTCGTGCTGTCGGAGCTCAAGAAGGCGTTCGAGATCGGCTTCCTGATCTTCGTGCCCTTCCTGATCATCGACATCGTGATCGCCTCGACCGTGATGAGCATGGGCATGGTGATGCTGCCCCCGGTCGTGATCTCGTTGCCGTTCAAGATCCTGCTGTTCGTGCTCGTCGACGGCTGGACGCTGGTCGCGGAGTCCGTCGTGCGCGGGTTCAACACGTAGCCGTGGACCAGGCCGAGATCATCGCCGTCGGCACCCGCGCGATGTGGGTGACCATGCAGCTGGCCTTCCCGGTGCTCGCCGCGAGCCTCGTGGTGGGGCTGCTGGTGTCCGTCTTCCAGGCGGTCACCCAGCTCCAGGAGCCGACGCTCACCTTCATCCCCAAGATCCTGGCCGTGGTGGTGGTGGTCGTCATCGCGGGCCCGTGGATGATGAACACGATCGTCGACTACACGCAGGAGATCTTCCGCGGCGTGCAGGAGGTGGGGTCGTCCACCTCCGGCGGCCCGTGAGCCGCGCCGCGGCGGACCGCGCCGGCGGGGCCTAGGCGTGGACGAGCTGTTCCGCGCGCTGCAGGCCGACGCGCTGCTGTTCGGCCTGATGCTGATGCGCATCGGGGCGATGTTCGCCATCGCCCCCGTGATCGGCGCGCGCGTGGTGCCGCTGCGGCTGCGCGTCGGGCTGGGGGTGATCGTGGCCCTGTCCGCGCTGCCGATGGTGGCCGAGGACTCGGGGCCCATGCCCCAGTCGGCGGTCGCCTTCGCCGTGCTGGGGCTCAAGGAGGTCCTGATCGGGGCGGTCATCGGCCTCGTGGCGCAGATGATGTTCGCCGCCGTGCAGCTGGCCGGGTCGTTCGTCGACATCGGCGCCGGCTTCGCGATCGCCAGCACGATCGACCCGGTCAACAACACCAACCTCACGGTGCTGGGCCGGGCCTACAACATGATCGCCACGGCGGCGTTCATCGCCGTGGGCGGCCACCTGTTCCTGATGAAGGCGGTCGTGTCGAGCTTCACGCTCGCCCCGCCCGACTCGTTCCCCCGCCTGGGCGCGCTGGTCCAGGGCGTCCTGGTGCGCTCGGACGAGCTGTTCGTGATCGCGCTGCAGCTCGCGGCGCCGCTCATGGCGGCCCTGCTGATCACCGATGTAGCCCTCGGGATCATGTCCCGCGCCGCGCCCCAGATGAACGTGTTCATCGTCGGGCTGCCCGTCAAGGTCGGTATCGCCCTCGTCGGGACGGCCGTGCTGATGCCGAGCTTCGTCACCTTCCTGAACGGGGTCACACAGCAGATGCTCTCCGACCTGTCGACGATCCTCACGGGCGCGGGGCGGGGCTGATGCCGCCGCGGCCCCGCGTCCTGCTCTGCGACGACTCGCCGCTGCTGCGGCGGGTCATGCGCGACATGCTCACCGACGGCGGCCTGGACGTGGTCGGGGAGGTCCCCGACGGCGCGCAGCTGGTGGAGGCGGTGACGCGCCTGAAGCCCGACGTGGTGACGCTGGACGTCGAGATGCCGCGCAAGGACGGCCTGAGCGCGCTCACCGACCTCATGGCGCAGTGCCCCACGCCCGTGGTGATGGTCTCGACGCTCACGGGCTCGGGGACGCGCGAGAGCGTGCGGGCGCTGTCGATCGGCGCCGTCGACGTGGTGCAGAAGCCGGCCCTGCGGCTGTCCCCGGCGACCTGGGGGTCGACCCGCGACGAGCTGGTGGGCAAGGTGCGCGACGCCGCCCGCGCCCAGGTGTCGCGCCGTGCGCCGCAGCGCGCGGCCACGCCCCACGCCCGGCCGCCGGCCGTGGGCGCCGACCTGGCCGCCCGCGCGGCCGCACCCGACGGTCCGCTGGTGGTGATCGCCACCTCCACCGGCGGTCCCAAGGCCCTGCACGAGGTGGTCCCGCGCCTGCCCGCCCGGCTGGGGGTGGGCGTGCTGATCGTGCAGCACATGCCCGTGGGGTTCACCCGCTCCCTGGCGGAGCGGCTCGACGCGGCGAGCCCGATGACCGTGCGCGAGGCGCGCCCCAGCGACGAGATCCGGCCGGGGACGGCGCTGCTGGCGCCCGCGGGACACCACCTCGAGGTGAGCCTGCAGGGGCGCACCCGGCTCTCCGACGCGCCCGCGATCGGCAACCTCAAGCCGCGCGCCGACATCACGATCACGTCGGCGGCGCGCCACTACGGACGCCGCCTGCTGCTGGTGGTGCTCACCGGCATGGGCAACGACGGGCTCCTGGGGGCGCGGGACGTCCGCGCGAGCGGGGGACGGATCCTCACCGAGGACGAGCGCTCCTGCGTCATCTACGGCATGCCGCGCGCGGTCGCCGAGGCGGGCCTCAGCGACGCGGCCGTGCCGCTCGACCTGATGCCGCTGGCGATCACCGAGGCCGTGGCCGGCTGGGGCCGGGGGCGCGCCGCCGCGTAGCCGCCCGGCCCCCGGCGGCTAAGGGCGCGGCACCCGGCGGTCGATCCACCGGGCATGACCCCCGACACCCCCCCGCGCCGGACCCCCGGCGCCGCGAGCACCCTCGCCTCCACCGCCCGCCGTCCCGCCACGGGTGCGTCGGGCGCGACGCGGCGTCCCGCCGGCACCCGTCCCGCCGCACGCGGCACCGTCACCCCCGCGGGGCTGCCGGCCGACTACGTGCGGTTCTGCGAGGGCGTGCGCGCCCTCACCGGCATCGACCTCGGCCAGTACCGGCCCGCCCAGATGGAGCGCCGCCTGCGGACCTTCGCCGAGCGCAACGGCGCCCCCGACCTGGACGCCTACCTCGCCGGCCTCAAGCGCGACCCGAGTGCGCTCGACGCCTTCCTCGACCGCATGACGATCAACGTGTCGGAGCTGTTCCGGAACCCCGAGCGCTTCGCCGAGGTCGAGCGCGACCTGTTCCCCGCGCTGCTGCGGCGGTCCCCCGCGGGCCTCAAGGTCTGGAGCGCCGGCTGCTCGTACGGCGCCGAGGTGTACTCGCTGCTGATCCTGCTGAAGGAACTGGCCCCCCGCGCGCGGCACGAGGTGCTGGCGGCCGACATCGACCAGCGCATCCTGGCGCGGGCCCGCAGGGGCGTGTTCAGCCCCACGGACATGCGCAACGTCTCCCCGGCCCGCCGCGACCGGTGGTTCACGGAGGTGCGCGGCGCCCAGGGCCCGGAGTGGCAGGTGTCGGCCGAGCTGCGCACGGCCGTGGGCTTCAGCCAGATGGACCTGCTGCGCGACCCGTTCCCGCGCGGGTGCCACCTGATCGCCTGCCGCAACGTCGTCATCTACTTCAACGACGCGGCCAAGGACACCCTGTACCGGCGCTTCTTCGAGGCGCTGGTGCCCGGCGGACTGCTGTTCGTCGGCTCCACCGAGCGCATCAACGGGGCCGAGGAGATGGGCTGGGAGAAGGCCGGCACCTTCTTCTACCGCCGGCCCCTCTAGCCCACGGAGGGCGCCCGCGCCGGCAGTGGCCGCGCGGGCGCCCGGCTACACGGCGACCGACAGCAGCGGGGCCGGCTCCGCCGCGGTGCGCCGGCGCAGGCTGCGCATGGCCCACCAGCACGCGGTGCCGATGGTCTCGGCGAGGTTCTGCACCATGAACAGGCGCGTGCTCTGCAGCACCTGCGCGTCCAGCCCGCCCGCGGCGATGTTCACCGTGGCGGTGACCGACAGCTCGCCCACCTCGGGCAGGTCCTTGCCGACGCCCTGACCCGGGCGCAGCCCGCCGGGGCGCAGGTGGATGGTGCCCACGTTGGCGTGCGCGCCCAGCGCGGCGTCCACCGCCACCACGAGCGGCCGCCGCGGGTGGGCGAGCACCGGGGTGATGCGCTCGGCCAGGTTCAGCGCGTGGAGGGGGTGCTCCAGCGTGCCCACGACCTCGTCGTCGGTGCAGCCGAGGCGCCGGAGCTTCTGGCCCACGAGGGGGCCCAGCGCGTCGCCCGTGGAGCGGTCGGTGCCGATGCAGGCGAACACGACCTCGCGGCCCGGGGCGCCGCGCCGGGCCAGCGCCGACTCCAGCGACATCGCGAGCCCGACCATCGCCGAGGGCTCTCCGCCGCGCACGCTGAGGGTCTCATCCATGACTAAAGCCTGCTCCTGGTGGGCCGATGACGGTGACGGCAGGGTAAGGGCCCTCGACGGACCCGGGAACCACCCGGACGACCAGTCGACCCGCCCCCTGCGAAGGGACCGCCAGCGGCCGCCATGTCGGAACGGGGAGAGACGTCGTGGAGATGCAGGAATACCTCGGTCTGTTCCTGGACGAGAGCCGCGAGAACCTCCAGTCCCTGAACGCGTCGATCCTCGATCTCGAGCGCCGGCCCGACGACCCCAGCGAGGCCCTCAACACCATCTTCCGCGTCGCCCACTCGCTGAAGGGCATGAGCGCGACGATGGGCTTCGACCGCATGGCGGGTCTGACCCACCGCATGGAGGAGGTGCTGTCCGCGCTGCGCGACGGGGCCGCCCCCATCACCACGGGGGTCACCGACGTGCTGTTCGCCTGCCTCGACACCCTGGAGGGCATGGTCAACGACATCGGGGACGGGGGTGACGGCGCGGCGGACACCGGTGGCCTGCTGGCCCGCCTCGACGCGATCCTCAAGGGCGACGCGGACGCCGCGGCCCCCGCCGTGGCCGCGGCCCAGACCGCCGCCGCCGCAGCCCCGCCGGCGCCCGTGGCGCAGGCGGAGGCCGACCCCGACGCGGGCGCCGAGGGTCCCGCGGCGCTGTCGCACTACGAGGCGATGGTGGTGGGCGAGGCCGCCGAGCGCGGCATGACCGTGCACGAGGTGCGCGTGGCGCTGGAGGAGGCGTGCATGCTGCGCGCCGCCCGCGCCTACATGGTGGTGCAGGAGGTCGAGGCGCTCGGCGAGCTCATCAAGGCCGAGCCGTCCACCGAGGACCTGGAGCGCGAGGCCTTCGAGCACGTCTTCACGCTGTGGGTGGCGACCGACCGGCCCGCCGACGAGCTGCAGGCCCGCGTCACCGGCGTCAGCGAGGTCGCGTCCTGCGACATCGTCACGCTCGCCGCCGAGCCCGCGCCGGCCGCGGAGCCGGCCGCCGCCGCCCCGGCCGACGCGCCCGCCACGCCCTCCGCGCCGGCGCCGGCGACCGCCGCGCCCGCCGAGGCCGCGCCGGCGCCGTCCGCGGGCGCCGAGGCCGGGGGCGGGGGGCGCAAGGCCAAGGCGGCGCAGACGATCCGCGTGGGCACCGACCGGCTCGACTCTCTGATGAACCTGATGGGGGAGATGGTCATCCACCGCACCCGGCTGCACCAGCTGGCGGCCGACCACGAGCTGGCCGACCTGCGGCAGGCCGTCGAGGAGATGACGCGGGTCACCAACGACCTGCAGACGCTGATCATGCAGGTGCGGATGATGCCGGTGGAGGCCGTGTTCATGCGGTTCCCGCGCATGGTCCGCGACCTCGCCAACACCCTCGGCAAGCAGCTGGAGCTGGTGATCTCCGGCGAGGACACCGAGCTCGACCGCACCGTGATCGACGAGCTGGGCGACCCGCTGGTGCACATGCTGCGCAACGCGGTCGACCACGGCCTCGAGCTGCCGGAGGAGCGCATCGCCGCCGGCAAGGACCCGGTGGGGACGGTCACGCTGGCCGCCCGCCACGAGGGCAACAGCGTGGTGATCGAGGTGGCCGAGGACGGCCGCGGCATCGACCCGGACGGCCTGCGGAACGCGGTCGTCGCCAAGGGCCTGATGAGCCGCGACGAGGTGGACGCCCTCAGCGACCAGGAGGCCGTGGAGCTCATCTTCCTGCCCGGCTTCTCCACCGCCAAGGTCACGACCGACGTGTCGGGCCGCGGGGTGGGCATGGACGCGGTGCGGGCCAAGATCAACGGCCTCAACGGCAGCGTCGAGATCCACTCCGTCATGGGCCAGGGCAGCCGCTTCACGATCCGGCTGCCGCTGACGCTCGCCATCATCCAGGCGCTGCTGGTGCGCGCGTCCGAGGACGTCTACGCGCTGCCCCTGGAGGCGATCGAGGAGACGGTCGTGCTCGACCGCGCCGACACGCGGCCGGTGGACGGCGTGCCCTGCATGGTGCTGCGCGACCACATCGTGCCCCTGGTGTCGCTGCGCGAGCGGCTGCACCTGGACGGCGGGGACGGCGCCGCGGACACGCTCAACGTGGTCGTGGTGCGGCTGGGCGGCACGCGCCTCGGGGTGGTCGTCGACGACCTGGTGGGGCAGCAGGACATCGTCATCAAGCACCTCCCCGAGTACCTCGGCGAGGTCCTCGGGGTGGCGGGCGCCACCATCCTCGGTGACGGCTCGGTGGCGCTGATCGTCGACGTCGCCGCCCTCGGGCAGCGGGGAGGAGTGACCGCGTGAGCACCGACCACGGGGCGGCGGCCGAGGCCGCGGCCACCCGGGCCGCCGACCCCTACGCCCTCGACGCCCTCCAGCTGGACGCCCTCCGCGAGGTCGGCAACATTGGTGCCGGCACCGCCGCCGCCTCCCTGTCGCAGATGACCGGCCAGCCGGTGGCGATGGGCGTGCCGCGCGTCAGCGTCGTGCCCATCGAGGAGGTCCCCGCCGCCGTCGGCGGCGAGGAGCGCACGGTGGTCGCCGTCTACCTGCAGGTGGTGGGCGACGCACCGGGGCACATCATCTTCATCATGGAGTCCGACTCCGCGCGCGACGTCTGCGGCGTGCTGCTGGGCGGCATGCCGGCCGGCGAGCCCGGCCCGCACGGCTTCTCCGAGATGGAGCTGTCGGCCCTGCAGGAGATCGGCAACATCATGACCGGCTCCTACCTGCGCGCCCTGTCCGACCTCACCGGCCTGCACCTGGAGCCCACGCCCCCGGCGCTGGGCGTCGACATGGCGGCCGCCCTGCTGTCGGCGGTGGTGGCCGAGGTGGCGCAGAGCACCGACCTCGCCCTGCTGATCGAGACGGCCTTCGCCGAGGAGGACCACCCCGCGCTGGGCTTCTTCGCGTTCATCCCCGAGCCGCGGTCCCTGGAGGTCGTCCTCCGGGGCCTCGGGCTCGCCGCATGAGCCGCGCCACCGCGTCCCCGCCGCGCATGGGCGAGCCCGTGCGCACCCGCAGCAGCATCAAGGTCGGCCTGGGCCAGATGACGGCCAGCGCCGACCCCGACGACGTGCTGTCGGCCCTCGGCCTCGGCTCGTGCATCGGGCTGGTGATGGTGGACCCGGTCGCCCGGGTCGCGGGCATGGCCCACGTGATGCTCCCGGAGTCCCAGGCCTCGGGGGCGGGCTCGCCGGAGGGCAAGTTCGCCGACCTCGCCGTGCCCGCCCTGCTGAAGGCGGTCACGCGGCTCGGCGCCGACCGCGGGCGGCTCGTCTGCAAGATGGCCGGCGGCGCCCAGATGTTCGCCAAGGGCTCCGGCGCCGGCATCCTCAACATCGGCGCGCGCAACGCCATCGCGGTCCGGGCCGCGCTGCAGTCGGCGGGGCTCGCCCTGCGGGTGGCCCAGACCGGCGGCAGCGTGGGCCGCACGATGGAGGTCTACGTGGGCACCGGCCTCACCACGGTGCGCACGGTGGGCGGCCCGACCCAGGAGATCTAGGGGCGGCCGCCGTCGTCAGGCGTCCCGCCGGGGAGCGCCTCGACGTCGTACCGCGCCGCCCCGAGGTCGCGCTCCTCGTCGCCGACGCGGAACCGCACCACCCCCTCCGGCACGACGACGACGTCGTGCATGCGGGCGTGCCGGTGCCGCACGGGACCCGGGAAGCCCGGCGCCGGCGTCCCCTCCGACAGCGCGAGGGCGCCGCCGGTGTCCTCGCCCGTGATCAGGAACCCGATGGTGGACGCACCGAGGGCGAGGCGCTCGGCCTGCCCGGGCTCGCGGATGACGGCGTCGCTCACGTGCTCCCCCCCTGGGTCGTGTCCCCCGGGTCCGCGGGACGCGGCGCCCGGCCGGGGCGACCCCACGACGGCCCGCCGCGCGGGCTCAACTCCACGCGGGGGAGGCCGATGCAGGCCGTGCCCGGGGCACGCCCCGGTCACCGCGCCGCCCGGATCCGCGGCGCGCCCACCGAGCACCGAGACGCCACGGACGGCGCCGACCCGACAGGGACGATCGCCGCCGCATGGCCGACGACCGCACAGAGAAGGCCACACCCAAGCGCCGCGCGGAGGCCCGCAACCGGGGCCAGGTGGCGCGCTCGACGGAGCTCAACACCGGCCTCGGCCTGCTGGCCCTGTTCGTGCTGCTGTCGGCCTTCGGGGGCGCGATGTTCGCCGGCTTCGCCGCGATCATGGCCGAGGGCCTGGCCGAGTCGGGCACCACCGGCCGCATCACCCCCGAGGCCGCGTGGGCCCTGATGATGGACGTGGGCGGCACCTGCATCCGCCTCACCGCGCCCTTCGCCGTGGGGGGCGTCGTGGTGGGCGTGCTCGCCTCGGTCGTGCAGGTGCGGCCCGGGCTGCGCCTGTCCGTGCTCGCGCCGCGCTTCTCCGCGCTGTCGCCCAAGACCGGCATCAAGCGCCTGTTCTCGCTGCGCTCGGCCGTGAGCCTCGCGAAGGACCTGCTGAAGATCGGCGTGGTCTCGGCCGTCACGTGGTGGGCGCTGCGCAGCCGCATGGAGGACCTGGTGGGCCTGACGGGCGCCGACCCGGAGACCACGATGGCCGTCACCGCCGACATCGTGATGAGCATCGGGTTCGCCGTGGCCGCCGCCTACATCGTGCTGGCGATCGCCGACGTCATCTACGAGCGCTGGCAGTTCGAGCGCGACCTGCGCATGAGCAAGGACGAGGTCAAGCGGGAGTTCAAGGACCAGGACCTCAGCCCCGAGATCAAGGCGCAGATGAAGCGCCGGCAGCGCGAGATGGCGGTGCGCCGGATGATGTCGGCGGTCCCGCAGGCCGACGTCGTCATCACCAACCCGACCCACTTCGCGGTCGCGCTGCGCTACGCGCGGGCGCTCCCTGCGCCCCAGGTGGTCGCCAAGGGCGCCGACGCCGTCGCCCACCGCATCATCGCCACCGCCCGCGCCCACGAGGTGCAGGTGGTGCAGGACCCGCCGCTCGCCCGCAGCCTCTACGCCGCGGCCGAGGTGGGCCAGTACATCCCCGCCGAGGCCTTCGCGGCCGTGGCCGAGATCCTCGCGGCGGTCTACCGCCTGACGGGCCGGGAGCCGGCCGTTGCGTAGCCGCCGTCCCCGCGCGCCCCGGGGCGCGTCCGCATGACGACCAACGCCGCCGCCGCGCCCGCCGCCCCGTCCGCGGGCGGCCTCGTGGGCCGCGTCACGGGCTACGGGGACGTCGCCATCGCGATGGTGATCGTCGGGATCGTCGTGATGATGATCATCCCGATGCCGAAGTGGCTGCTCGACGTGGCCCTGACGCTGAACATCTCGATGGCGCTCGCGATCGTGCTGGCCACGATCTACACCACCGAGCCGCTGCAGTTCTCGATCTTCCCGAGCCTGCTGCTGATGGCCACGCTGTTCCGGCTGGCGCTGAACATCTCCAGCACCCGGCTGATCCTGCTGCACGGCGACGCCGGCGAGGTCATCGAGGCCTTCGGCCGGTTCGTGATCGGCGGCAACATCGTCGTCGGCCTCATCGTGTTCACGATCCTCATCGTGATCCAGTTCGTCGTGATCACGAACGGCGCCGGACGCGTGGCCGAGGTGGCCGCCCGGTTCACCCTCGACGCCATGCCGGGCAAGCAGATGGCGATCGACGCCGACCTCAACGCGGGCGTCATCACCGACGAGGAGGCCCGCGCCCGCCGCGACTCCATCTCCAAGGAGGCGGACTTCTACGGCGCGATGGACGGCGCCTCGAAGTTCGTCAAGGGCGACGCCATCGCCGCCGTGCTCATCGTGGTCATCAACCTG
>Ga0164290_1000723_pt1 | contig 87585 bp, 92 predicted proteins | sample Micstemetagenome_FD_108782 | JGI IMG/M metagenome (GOLD analysis project Ga0164290, IMG submission 108782) | Contaminated culture microbial community from soil near Moab, Utah, USA - Microcoleus steenstrupii SON62 (Illumina Assembly) | ecosystem: Environmental > Terrestrial > Soil > Soil crust... | reverse complement strand
TCGTTCGAACTTGACGAAAGACCAACCCCGAGCGAATGGTGAGAACCCCATCGAGCACGGCGTACCGAACCGTGAAGTACCGGAAAAGCACCGGGAGCAGGGTGATCGCGCCGAGGATGATCGAGGTGATCTCCTGGTAGGAGGTGCGGCTCTGCCGGCCGCTCAGCATCGAGAAAAGCAAGAAGCCGATCGGCACGACCATGGCGCGCAGCTGAGCGATGAACTCCACCACCAGCGTCGCCACGTGAAGGCGGCGAAACTCTCCGCTCTCAGGCATCGGCCGCCTTCGTTTCCAGCAGGGCTGCCCGAAGCGCTTCTGCCCGCTCGGGGGTGAGGCCGGGGATCGATCCGATCCCTCCGAGAGCCCCCGCCGCGTAGATGCTCACCTGCACGAGCCCAAAGCGCCGGTCAAGCGGACCGGAGTTGATGTCGATGTGCTGAACGCGCTGCCGGGAAACGCACCGCCGGGTCTTCCAGAACACCCCCCACGTGAGGATGAGGTCGTATTCCCGCAACGTGTACGTCCACATGCGGTACTGACGGCTCGACAGCGTCCAGGAAAGGAGCCCCAAGAGGAGCACCACCAACGGTCCGATGACGGGAAACTTCACCGGCCATCTGTCCAGTTCGCGGACGATCAGGTACTCGGGGATACCGACGATGACCGCGAAGATGATCGTGGAGAAGAGCGAGCTCCACTGCCACACCCGGCGAATCGATGGGTGCAGGCTTTGCGGGACATCGATCGGAATCGGATCGAGAACCGGGGCCGGTTTGACGATCTCGGGCGCTTGTGTCTCCACGTCAGAAGATTACTTGGGAACTACGACCTAGGCTGCGGTTGTAGACGAAGTAGCGGGCCCGCGTCCGCGGATGTTTTTGAGGAGGTCTCCCTATGGTCAACAAATTTCTTGGCGTGAGCATCGCCACCGGCGCCCTCGCCATCAGCGCGTTCGCTCTTGTCGGTACTGAGTCGGGTCTCAAGGTCGGCGAGATGGTCTCGGCCTTCCACCCCAAGCACGTGACCGGCCCCCACAAGGGAACCGATGCATGCCCGCCGTGCACCTTCGGCAATCGTCCGATGGTTCAGGTGTGGGTCAACGGCGACGAGCTGAAGAACGTCGCAGCGATCGCGAAAACTCTCAACGCGGTGCAGAAGGAGAAGAGCAAGTCCGAGCTCAAGACCTTTGTGATCGTGCTCACCGACCCGGCGAAGGTGAAGGAGACCGCCACCCTCATCGAGGCACTGGCAGCCAGAACGGGAGCGAACGACGTCGCGATGGCTTACCTTCCGAAGAACGACGGTGCGATCGCGGATTACAAGGTGAACATCGACAGCGATGTGAAGAACACCGTCTTCATCTACCGAAACCGCAAGGTCGACACGAAGATCGTGAACCTGAAGGCAGACGAGAAGGGGCTCGCGGAGCTCACTAAGTCGATCGAGAAGATCACGAACTGACCTTCTCCTTGGATGTGCGAGGCGGGCCGGCGCAATTGCGCCGGCCCGCCTCGCTGCTTACTCTTCGCTTAAGACTTCCACGAGGATGGCCTTGAGATACAGCTTCTTGTTGCTGAACCGCTGTGCCTCCTCGGGCGTAAGCCCCCAACCTCGAGCAGCCTGGTCGCCCGGATACTTCGCCAGACGTCCGACCACGAAGGCTTGCTGATTCGGCCGTACCACGAGCACGTTTTCGGGCTTCGCACCCGGGTTCGTCGGTTCGTCGATCCTGACCAGCATCGACTCCGATTCGCTGCTGCCGATTGTGAAGATCTTGTCTCCCGGGACGGTTACGACGTTCACCGACTCGAGCCGCAGGAACTTTCCGTCGTATCGCTCGGCATCTTGAGCGTTGACAAGATCCGAGAACTCTCCGGGCGTTCCGGAGGCCTGCCGATACTCTTCCGCGGTGTCGGCATCGATCACTCGGGAAGCCTCTCCTTCGCGAACGATCAGCCGCTGGGCTCGCGTGTTCCTCGGCTCGCGCACCGCCGGATCGTTAGCCGGAACCTGCCGCGTCTCGACTCGCTTCACGTCGCCTTCCTCATCGAGGAAGACCAGCGTGGCTTGCTTGGTCGGCTGGCGCTGAATCGCTCGGTCGACCTTCGGCACCAGGAAGTACGTCAATCCCAACGCGGCAGCGGCGGCGACGACGGTCGCGGCAACCACGCCGTTGATCTTGCGTCGGCCGGAGTCTTCGCCCCGGATTGGTATTCGAACATCCCTGTTATCGGCCATCTTTTGCTCTCCCGGTATCGCGGCGAAGGCCGCGTGCCCGGTTCCTTTGGCAAGGAGATCCGGGCCGCGGTTCCCCCCGTGGGGCGTCAGCCCCGCTCGGAGTTGGAGGTGCCGATGTTTTCGCCTCGAGGCTTGTTCTTGTTGTCTCGCTTCAGGTCTTCGTCGAACGAATCCCCAGAGCGCGGCTCCGCGACTTTGCTCTGCTCGGCGTTCTGCTTTTCATCGATGGCCCCGGTCTCCATGCGCCGGCCCTGGTTGTCCCTGTTCTCGCCGTCCTTCTTCTTGCGCTTGGTTTCTGACATGTCCGGTTTGACCCACAGGAGCCATCGCGGGTTGCCCATCCGCAGGGAGTACCAAAGAAATGGGGCGGCGGACCTGCGTCCGCCGCCCCATTTCTTGCTTAGTCCGAGACTAGCCTTCTGGGAAAATGTCCCAGTTCTCGAACGTCGTCTCCGTGTTGTCGCTCCAAACGACCTTGCCGCTGCCCGTCACGTCCCAGCTGATGGTTGCGGGAAGCCCCTCGGCAGGACCGGTGATCGTGCCGTTGCCAGAGCCGTCCTCGTCGTTGAAGTTCAGGCTAAACGTAATGCCGAGCGAGCTCGTGATGGTGCACTTCGTGAACACCGTTCCGTCGTTCTCCATTGAGAACGTCTGCTTCGACCCATCCGGGTACGTAACTGTCTGAGACCACGTGCCGCGACCCTCCGCGTCCCACGTGCCGTTGTACTCCCAGGAACCGCCGCCAGGCATCGTCGCGCTACCGCTGGAGCTACCGCTGAAGTCGTCGTTGTTGACGTACTCCTCGGTTTCTCGCATCCCCGCGTTGGGTCCAGCAAGCAACACAAGCTCTCGGCGGAACGTCGTCGGGAAGACGCCGGGATCGCTGAACGTCATGTACTCGTGACCGGCGGGTTTGGTCCGCTCGTGGTCCTCGAAGAACTGATAGCCAGTCTCAGGGCCGTCGTTGTCGATCAGCGACCAAAGCTCGTACACCGTATCGAAGAAGAAGGTGCTCTCCCCGCCGTCGTGATCTTTGCGAGTCTTTTTGCTCGACTTCTTTACGTTCGGGTTCCCTTCCCCGCCTTGCACACCAAGTCGGTCCGCACCTTGGAAGCCGGCCTCAAGCAGTCCCAGCACCTTCGCCTTATCGAGTGGCTGTCCCGTCACCGGACGAGACCCGCCGCCGCCGCACCCTGCCACGGTTATGGCAAGAACAACTCCCCAAATCAATCGCGCTCGACTCATACAATTCATCCCCGGGCGAAGAACCACCCGGATCTATAACACACCGAAACGCTGGCGAAATACAAGTATTTTTGCGTAGCCAGGGCGTCGATCTTCAGTCGGCCCGCTAGCCCAGCCAGATCGGACCACTCGTGTCGGAACTTGCCGCTGCGGGCACCCCTCAGAGTCTGTCCACGGGCTTGGCGCGAACGCGGGGCGGGTTGGCTGAGCAGATGAAGTCGAGGAATCTCGTAGGGCGGTCGAGGTGTGCCGATGCCGATCGCGCGGAGCAGTTCGGCAAAAACAAAAAGGAGCGCGGCCGTCAAACGAGTGGCCGCGCTCCTTGTTTCGAGTCAGTGATCCAGCTTAAGGAACCAGATCCCAGTTCGTGAACGGAGTCTCGGTGCCGTCGCTCCAGACCACCTTGCCGTCGCCGTTGTTGTCCCAGGTCATGGTCGCCGGCAGGCCCTCGGCAGCGCCGGTGATGGTGCCGGTTCCGGAGCCATCCTCGACGTTGAAGTTCATCGCGAACGTGATGCCGTTCGGATTCGTGATCGTGATCTTCTCGATGCCGGATCCGTCATGGACCATGGCGAACGACTGCTTCGTACCGTCCGCAAAGGTGACGGTCTGCGACCACGTGCCCTGACCGTCGACGTCCCAAGATCCGGTGAACTCCCACGACTCGCCGGTGATGTCGCTGCCGTTACCGCGCGAGGTTCCGCTACCATTCTCGTTCGTCGTGAACTCCATGATCTCGGAGAGGCCGGCGTACTTGCCAGCGGTGATCCGAAAATCCTTCTTGAAGATCGACGGGAAGACGTCGGCCTCGCTCGTCAGGAACAAGTCGTGCCCAGCCGGCTTGGTCAACTCCTGATCTTCGTAGAAGTACGGTCCGCGGATGCCCTCCTTGGTCTCCTCATGAACCCAAAGCTCAAATTCCTCGTGGAGCCACGGTTCGGAACCGAATCCGTCATGGTCACGGCGAATCTTAGGGGCAGGCTTCTTAGCGTTGGGCCCGCCGCCATCGTTGCCGAGCCGCAGAGCGCCTTCGAACCCGCTCTCGAGCAGATTGAGAACCTGCTGCTTACTGACCTGCTGTCCGCCACCGATGGGCTTCGATCCGCCGCCGCCACAGCCGACGAGGGCTAGGGCGACGCAAACGCCGAAAAACGCACGCAAACGATTCATCTTCTTCCTGATTGGGATGGCTGGAGCCTCCCTTGCCAAAACAACCCACCAAACGGCCGAAAACATACAGCGCTTCGGACATTTGATCGCTTGCAGGCAATATTACTCGTTGTACAGCATTTTTGTCGTCATTCCGCCATCAATAATTAGGTTAGTACCCGTTATGAAGCCCGCCTGCGAGGACGCCAGATAGAGGCACGCCGCAGCGATGTCTTCCGGGATTCCTACCCGCCCAACTGGGTGCTGAGAATGATCCTCGGGCCGGAGTTTCGGCTCGCTCTTCCGTGAGTTCTTCTGATGCCGAGAGGTCTCGATCCAGCCCGGGCTGATGGAGTTCACGCGAATTCGACGCTCGGCAAGGGAAATAGCGAGCGAGTGGGTCAAGGCAAGGACCCCGCCTTTCGACGCCGAGTACGGCTCGGTGTTGGGCTCGGACATCAGCGCTCGCGTGGACGCGATGTTGACGATAGCCGAATCGGCGGGCATTCGAGGCACGATGAATTTCGCCATCAACCATTGGGCCCGAAGATTAGTGTTGAGTACTCGATCCCACTCATCGACTGTCGTCTCGAGGATGCCCCTCCACTCGCCGCCGACGCCGGCGTTGTTGACCAGCACATCGACACGTTCTGGTAACCGCGTGACCGCACGCTCCACCTCTTCCGCGTCGGAAACATCCACCTGGACGGGACGGACCCCCTTGGGCAGCTCGTTCAGTGCTTCGGAGTCCTGATCCAGCGCCGAGACTCGCGCCCCGGCCAAGTGAAACTCGCGGACGATCTGCAATCCGATCCCCTGCGCGCCTCCCGTTACCACCACCGACTTTCCTGCGAAGTCCGCCATCAATGGTTTCTACGGATGGACCGGGGTGCTGGCGCACCCCGGTTCCCGACGACCTAAGGCCGCTTTGGCCACTCGCCCGTCTTCTGAAGCGAGTCGAAGGCATTCCAGATGTCCAGCGAGGACGAGATGACGTTGCCTACGTCGTCACGGATTACGGCTAGGAAGGCATCGGGAGCGATGGCACCGCGGCGCGGGTCCTTGTAGGCGGGACACACGGACCAAATCGCCCCTTGAGTGCCGTCGGCCTTCCGCCGACTGACCGTAACGATTCCCGCTTTGCGTGCCTTCTCCAGATCGCTCTGACTCTTGATGAGCGGGGTTCCGTCGCGGTCGACGCCGTTCTTCCGCCGGAGGTCGTCGGCGACCTTTGCTCCGGCTTTGGTCTTCAGCGCCTTGGCGTCGTAGTTCACGAAGAGCAGCACCCAGAGCCCGAGCGGGTTGTTGCTGAAGTAGCCCTGATCGAGCGGCATCAGATCCTCTTGCCGCTTCTCGTTGATGCCGACAGAATTGGTCCCCGCCTCCGGGAAAACGTAGATCGGATACTTGTCCGCGATCTGCTTCGCCTTGCGACCGGCGGCGTCGGCCGTGAAGCTCGTCGGAAGGAGCTCTCCGAGCACGCTGAAGAATGCCGGCTTGCCGCTCTGATCGCGCGCCGGTACCGTCAGCTTCACCCGCACGTTGCGGCGATTCGCTTCCCTCGTGGTCGCCACGACGGAGAGCGGATCGTTCCCGCTGACGCGGAACGTCATCTTGGCCGGATCCACGTCATTTCGCATGTTGTAAGCGTCGGTGAAGTCGAACTGGGGGCTTCGGTCGCCGGCCTTCTGAGCGGAAGCGATGGGCGAGAGCAGCGCGAGCGCGCCGACGGCGGCGAGGGAAAGGGGGACTCGACAGTTCATTCAGTTCTCCGGCAACCCTCTTCAGAGGGTGATGCGTGAGAAATCGAGGCTACAGTCGACTTGATACAGGAAAGATTGCCGGTCTTGGGGATGCCAGCGGCATCCCCAAAACCGCGGCTTACGACCGCGCAGCGAGCACGCGGCTCTCGTAGGCTTCCATTTCGGAGATCCAAGTCCGGCCGACGGGAACTCCGGCGCGATTGCAGAGCTCGTCCCAAATAGCACCGAACGGGAGCGTCTTTGCCTCTTCCATAAGGGCCAGCTTTTGGGCGAGCTTGCCCTCGGCCTCAAGCTGCTGAAGCTCCGTCGTCGGGTCGAGGAGAGCGTTCAGGATCCCCTTGCGGGTCGCGCGCACACCGATCACGTAGGCGCCGATCCGGTTGATGCTGGCATCGAAGAAGTCTAGGGCGACGATCGCCCTCTCTAGTGCGTTGCCACGCGCCAACTCGAGGAAGACGGCGCGGAGGTCGTCGTTGAACAGCACCACGTGATCGCTGTCCCACCGCATCGGACGGCTCGTGTGGAGGAGGAGCCGGTCATGGAACTGCAGGAGGGCCGACAGCTTGTCCGCAATCGTCTCGGTCGGATGGAAGTGCCCCATGTCGAGGCAGAAGAGCAGGTCCCGCTTAAGTGAGTAGCTGGCGTAGTACTCGAACGAGCCGACAACGTAGTCTTCTGATCCGAGGCCGAACAGCTTGCTTTCGACTGCGTCGACGCAGCCCGGGAAGGGAGCCGCGAAGATTTGGTCGTACGAGTCCGTCAGTCGCTTTCGGGGCGACCAGCGGTCGGCGGGGTTGTCCTTCGCCCCGTCCGGAATCCAGTGGTTGTTGACGCACTCGCCGCGCAGCGCGCTCGCAATCCCACCCGCGATTCGGCGCGAAGCGATCCCGTGTCGAACCCAGAACGCCCGAGTCTCCTCGTCGGCGCTCGAGAGCGTGTACCCCGTGGACGCCTTCGGGTGAGCGAAGTAGGTGGGATTGAAGTCGAGCCCGATTCCCCGCTCCTTAGCCCAATCGATCCAAGTTTCGAAGTGCTCGACGCCGAGCTCATCGCGCCCGACTGCTTTGCCGCACGTCTCGGCGTAGGTGGCGTGCAGGTTGGCGCGGTGCGCGCCCGGCACGAGGCGGAGAACCTCGTCGTAGTCCTGCCGGACCTCTTCAGCGCTCCGGGCCCGCCCGGGATAGTTGCCCGTGGCCATGATGCCGCCGGAGTCCGTCCCGCCTTCGTGGACTTCGAAGCCACCGACGTCGTCGGCTTGCCAGCAATGGATGGAAATGGGGACGGCAAGCGCGCGAGTGATCGCAGACTCGGCGTCGACGCCGAAGTCGGCATAAGCCTCTTTTGCGCGGTCGAAGGCGGACATGACGCGCTTTTACCGCATCCGCCGCCCTCTCATGGCTCGTTAACTAAGTTAACCGGCCGCAGGCGGAAGCTCGGCCGAGTCCGCGCTTCTCCATGTACTGCTGGTGGTAGTCCTCAGCCATCCAGAAGGTCGAGGCGGGCGTGATCTCGGTCTTCACGATCTCGCCCCCCGCGATACGGTCTGACTTGGCGCGTTCGGCGACCGACCGTTGCGCTTCGCCGAAGGTAAAGATCGCGCTGCGGTACTGGCTGCCGGCGTACCAGTAGTCCGGCTCGTGCATGCCAAAGAACAACTCGACGAGCTGAGCGTAGCTGACGATGTTCGGATCGAACTCGACCAGAACGACCTCGGCGTGGCCGGTTTCCTTTCCGCACACCATCCGGTAAGTCGGGTTCGGAACGTGGCCGCCACTGAATCCGACGGCGGTGGCAACGACGCCGTTGACGAGACGGAACTCCGCCTCGGGCCCCCAGAATCAGCCGGGAGCGAACATCGCGAGGTCGTTTCCTCGCTGCCGAGCCTGTTCGAGAGTGTTCATCTTGTTTAAGGACGACGTGAGCGCGAAAACCCTCTCACAACGCGCCTCCGGCAAACGTCGAAGTGGACGAGGGGCCTAGAGCGCCCTTGCCGGCGGTTCCGGAGCGGACACTACACCTGATCTTTGGCACCGTCATGCGCGATGCGCTTCGAGTGCCTCAAGGGTGACGAACTCGAGCGTGCTCTCGTGCGTCGCCTCGAGCACCGCTAGCGGCGCCTTCCCTGCTTCGAGCGCCTCAGCCCATCGGGCGGCACAGAGACACCAACGGTCGCCAGCCTTCAGGCCGCCGAAGCCGTACTGAGGCGCTGGCGTGCTCAGGTCGTTGCCGACCGCCTTGCTGAACTCGAGGAACTCGTCCGTCATCACCGCGCAAACGGTGTGCACGCCGAGATCGTCCGGGCCCGTATCGCAACAGCCGTTCCGGTAGAACCCGGTCAGCGGCTCGTTGCTGCAAGGGGCTAGCGGGCCGCCGAGTACGTTTCGAGGAAGTCGGGCGTCCATAAGTGGATTCTACGCACTCCCTTGAGATTGGGTCCGAGTTCCTTAGGAGACGGCCTCGATCCAGTTGCGGAGGTTGTAGTACGAAGTCACCCGAGTGATCTTGCCGTCTCGCACCGCGAAGAAAGCCGCCGCCGGGATCTCGTACCGCTGCCCTGTCGCTTCGGGAAGACCCTCGTCCGTCTTCACGTACGATCCGACGACGGTGAATTCTGCGGCGCCTCGATCGCCGTTCACCATCACGACGAGGTCGCGGATCTCCTCCTGATATCGCTCGTCCATGTGCTCGATGAACCGGGCGAAAGCGTCCCGGCCGACCTCAGTACCTCCCTGATTGACGTCGTGGGCGACGTCGTCCGCTAAGAGGGCGAGCCGCGCCTCTACATCCTTGCGGTTGAAGGCGTCGAAGTAGTCCTGGATCAGCTGTTGCGTGGAGCTCATGGGGAGAGTTTGACCGATGATACAGGGCACTCCGATCGGTCTGCAGTCGAGGAATACCCCTCGCCAACCGAACGGGATCGTACGCGGGCAGCAAACTCTCCCACTTCTCGGAAGGTAGAACCGGCCATGGCCGGTGCGCCCGAACGCTACGATTACCGCCTTGGGTCTCTCGACGAAGGCTCCGTGCCGAATGACCCCATTGCCCTGCTGAACACGTGGCTCGAAGATGCCCGGTCTGCTGGCGTTCTGGAGCCGACGGCCATGTGCGTCTCGACGGCCGACGCTTCAGGTCAACCCAGCGGACGTTTCGTGCTGCTCCGCGGAGCGGATGAGGGCGGACTCACCTTCTTCACGAACTACGAGAGCCGCAAAGGGCGGGATCTGGCGGAGAACCCCAAAGCGTCGGCGACATTCTGGTGGGCGCTTATGGAGCGTCAGATTCGCATCGAGGGAGTCGTAGCTCGGACATCCGACGCGGAGTCGGACGCCTACTTCGACGCTCGTCCGGCGGAGAGCCGAATCGCGTCCACCGCGAGTCCGCAGAGTCGAGTCGTAGCAAGTCGAGAGGAATTGGAGCATCTGGTCGATGCCTTGCGGCAGTCACACCCTGCGGGCCCGCATCGGCCGCACTGGTGGGGCGGGTATCGCCTGATTCCTCACCGAATTGAGTTCTGGCAAGGGCGGCCCGCTCGATTGCACGACCGTCTCCTCTTCCAGCGCGAAGACGGAAGCTGGAAGATCGAGCGGCTGGCACCTTAACCCATCTCCTGGCGAACGTCGACCCGAGTAGCGGATAGTAGAGAGCGATGCTGCCTGCGATGCTTGCCCTCGCCATCCAGTCCGGGCCGATTGTGCGGGACGACTTCGGTGTCCCGCACGTACGCGCCAGTAACCAGGAGGAAGCGTTCTTCCATGCGGGCTATGCCGTCGCGCAGGACCGGCTCTGGCAGATGGAGCAGAGCCGGCGACTGGCTCGCGGCACCATGGCCGCGGTCTTCGGTGCCCAGTTCGTGGCTTCCGATCGCGAGGTGCTGCAGACCGGCTACACGGACGCCGAGTTGCAGGCGCAGCTCGACCGCCTGGCGCCAAAGAGCCGCTCCGCTTTTCGCGAGTACGCCCGGGGCGTGAGCGCCTACATCGCGGCGGCGAAGACCAAGGGCCTCCCGCCCGGCTACGCGCAGGCAGGTTTCCAGCCGGAGCCGTGGACGGAGCTCGACTCGGCCGCGATCGCGGTTCGTCTGCTCCAGCAATTCGGGCGCGGCGGAGCCGGAGAGATCCGCAACATGGCTTTGCTCAGCTATCTGCGGACTCAGCCGAAGGTGAAGGACCGGGTTATCGATGTGCTCGACGACCTCGCATGGTTCAACGATTCCGAAGCGACTCCAACGATCGATCCGAAGGACGATCCCCAGGCACGTACCCCTTTTCGGTTCGCACTTCCCGACCGTAAGGCGACGGAGAGGCACGTTGCCGCCTTGCCGAACGTCGGACTGCTCGAGCTGCTCCCGGCGGTGCGCCTCGCTCAGCGAGAGACCTCGACGCGGATCGCGGAGCAGATCGCCGCGCCCTTCAAGACCGGCAGTTACGCCGCCGTCGTCGGTCCCTCCCGTTCTGGTACGGGACGTCCCCTCCTGCTCTCCGCGCCGCAGATGGGCTTCCGGACGCCGTCGATCGTTCACGAGATCTCAATCGCTGCCCCCGGCCTGAACGTCGTCGGGATGAACGTTCCCGGCATCCCCGGCGTGTTGATCGGCCACACGGATCGGCTCGCCTGGGGGCTTACGAGCGGGGTTGCCGACACGGACGACATCTTCTTCTATCCCTCTGCCGAGGACGGCTACATGGTGGGCTCCGAGCGGCGGTCGTTCGAAAGGATCTCCCGTCCCCTTCGCGTTCAAGGCGGTACCGAGCAGACCGTTGAGCAGCTTCGAACGGTGGACGGTCCCGTGGTGCTCAATAGTCGCGCTGCCAAGACCGTCTTCGCGAAGCGGGCGAGCTACTGGGGACGAGAGCTGGAGAGCTACGACGCCGTGGCGAGCCTCTGGTCGGCCCCAGACGCGGCCTCGGTAAACCGCGGGATGGCCAGCGCCACGATGAGCTTCAACGTCTTCTATGCCACCCAGGGTGGCGAGATCGGCTATCGCTACGTCGGACTCGTGCCTAACCGCGCGCCCGGCGTGGACCCTCGCTTCCCTACTCCCGGAGGGGCGCAGTACGCTTGGCGCGGCTTCGTACCGGCGGCCTCCATGCCGTCGGTCGTCAATCCGCGCAGCGGAGTGATCGCCAACTGGAACAACAAGCCGGCGGCGTGGTGGCCGAACTTCGATACTCCGGTCTGGGGGCGCATCTTCCGCAACTCCGAGCTCTTGGCCGCACTGCCCAACGGCAAGCTGAACGTTCAGGACCTCGAGCGCGCCGCTTGGACGATCGCTCGACGGGATGAGACTTGGCCCTACTTCGCCCCCTTCGTGGAGAGATGGGTGCGGAGCGCCGGCGCTAAGGCTGAGCCGATCGCGGGATACGACGGCTGGGCGCTCGCCGGCTCGCGGCAAGCCGCTACCTTCCAGCTTTTCTTAGATGCCCTGCGCCAAGAGATCTTCCTGGGCACCACCGGCAACTTCGCCACGCTGGATAACTTCCGACTGGTGGCGCAGCCGACGCTGATGCTGCGGGCACTCCAACGCCGCACCCGCCTCAACTACCTCGGCAATCGGACTCCTGACCAGGTCGTCGCGGCGGCGATGGAGAAGGCAATCTCCGGCGCAACGGACGCGAGGCGTTTCCGGCCCACGGCCATCTCGGTCCAAGGCGGTCCTACGATCCCGTACGCGAATCGCGGCACTTACATTCAAGTGATCGAGTTCCTCACCGACGGCCCCTCCGGCCGCAACGTGGTCACTCCCGGTGTCGCGGAGACAGGCGAGCACAGCAGCGACCAGATCCCGCTCGCGAGGCAGTGGACGTACAAGGCAATGCGCCGCCCGTGGCTCAATCCTGGTCAGTAGGACTTGACAATCCGATCCCGCCTGGGTAAATTCTCTTCTCGTCCGCTCCGGTCGTCTAGTGGTTTAGGACATCGCCCTCTCACGGCGAAGATCGCGGGTTCGAATCCCGTCCGGAGTACCAATTTTCAGAACGCGCCTCCAGAGCACCCCTCTGGAGGCGCTTTTCATTGCCCTCCCAGAGGGTCTTGAACGGCTCTCGAAGCGAAACCTCTACTTTGCCGTTCCTAAGGGCAGCCGTTCTGACGAGTTCTAGTACGATTTCGCGCCGTGTGGCGTCGTCGGCCGCTTTGAACCTACGAGGGGCGGTTTGGGCGAGTTCTAATATGAGCGCCCCGAGATCGAAATAAGACTCTTCAGCCTTGCCGATCGCACGCCGCTGGACTTCGAGTTCCGTGAGCTCGGCGCGGGTGCGGCGGCGTAGCGCCTCGAAGAGTTCGGCGTTGACGTTGCCCTCGAGCTTGTCGAGGTACATCTTCTGGAGGCGGTCGTTCAGCTTGCGCTCCTCGGCCGAGATGCGATCGTGCGCCTTGACGACGAACTCCTGCTCGTCCGCGAGGCTCTCTTTGAGGGCGACCTTCAGGCTCTCGAGCAGCTCGAGGCATCCGGCCCGGGTTTGGTAGAGGGGGGTGGAGTGGGTCGGGCATGCGTTCCCCTTCGGCTGCGGCGAGGCTCTAGAGGGTGTTCCTCAAGAGACCGCGCGCGGCGAAGTGGATATAGGACTTCCCGGGCGATCTCGCCAGCCGCTCAAGGTAACGTTGCGAGATCCGGAGCCGGCAGCGCGCCATGAGGTACGTCCACTCGTCCGGCTGGATGTGCTCGGGCCTTTCTTCCTTGAGGAGCGCCTCGCACTTGCGCGCGCTCGCCAGGGAGATCGCCTGCTCGTACTCGAGGAAGCTCGTCGGGGACTTGCTCATCACGAGCTTAGTTTGCGCGAGTGAGGCTGCCCCTGCGCCTCCGCCATCGATCTTCCAACGCAGCACGTCCTGAGACCATGGACCCCACTCCCGAGACGCCGTCGTCCCATCCTTCCGAGGAGCCCCTCACTCCCGTGCTCGCCACGACCTCCGTCGTGTTCCACGTGCGCGGCGCGCCTAACGCGGACGACGAGCGGGAGATGCTGACCCTCCAGGCCGTGGCTGACAAGTTGCGGAAGGCCGTCAGGCAGGCGTTCGAGGGAGAGCACGGAGTGGAGGCGATTGGGGTCGTCAGCCTAAGGTATCCGCACGAAGAGGACTCGAACGTCTACCGGTGCGACGAGTGCGGCATGTGGCTCACGAACCCCGACGAGCCCGATCCTTGCGAGAGCCTCTCGAACGGGTACTTCGTCGGTGGCGCCCGAAAGTGCGACCAGCACTACGAGATGGCCGTCCGATCGGGACGATTCCCTCGACCCGCGGGCTGGATCGAGGGGGCTACCGGCGACCCGGCGACGACCGAAGACGTCCCTATGGCCGAACCGAGAGAGGATTCGTAACGGGCGTGCGTCTCGAACGCACGTCTGCGTGTGCGAACGACTCCGGGAGCGAGGTTGCTTACTGACGCAGAGGAGTGGCTCGGTTGCGAGCGGATCACGGTTCCAGCACGGCTGACCAACAGGAACTCATGCGCGACCCGCCCGAAGGTTGAGCCCACTCAAGGAGACAAGGCGTTGATATGCACTCTCATGGTTGCCCTCGCGCTGTTCGTCAGCGCCAAGTCCGCAGGACCTCAGGTACGCCCCCCGGTCGCCGAGGCACTCAGCGCAGCAAGGCCGCATCTTCTGCCCAACGTTCCATTCCTTGTCCAAGTCGTGTACTCCAATCGCCTGGAGGCCACGGTCCTTGTCGAACCTGTCGTCTATGAAAAGAAGGCACCGGGTCTAAGGAGTTGGACGGTTCGAGCAGGCGCGGAATCATCCGCCCAGAGAATTGATGCAACTGCGCCGGACCTCTCTTCGTCGGACGCTACACGGATCACCGAGGAGATAGCCCGCCTATACAACTATTCGGTGATACGATTACCCGTGGTTGCCTACTACTCCAAGGGCGACAGTAGGCTGTTGCTGACGGTGCGAGACGTTCCATACCGTCCGGAGGGTTCCAGAACCTATCTGGTGCCAACGGTTGCTAGAGCGACGATCTACCGTCGCAAAGGCCTTGGGTAGACGTCATCCACGAGGAGTCCACGATAAAGCGGGCTTCCCCGGAGTTACCCTCGTGGCGGACAATACAACGATGCTCCACGTTGCATATTGGAGGCAGTAACGTGATCGCCGAACTCATGCTGTGCGCTGCCGCCCTCACGAGGCCGGCGACTCCCACGATCGACTACCGTCTCCTGCCCCTACGCGCAGGCGTCGTCGAGCTCACCCTCCGGAACGACTCGGCAAGGTTCTGGACCGCGGTGGGCCCCACCGCGTCGGTGGGCTACTACGCCGAGTTCGCCGACGGCGGCGGGAGGCCGCTCCGCCTCGGTCACCCCATCGAGCAGGACTTTCCGTTGCACCCGAGCCGATGGTTCAGCCTTTCGCCGCGCTGCCGCGTCACCCAGGAGTTCGACCTGTCGTCGATCCTTCGCGACTCGCGCGTGCGGCGGTTCTACATGAGGATCGTCTACAGCACCAAGCCGATCCTGGTCATGGAGCTGCCCGAGACGAAGCCGCTCTTCCATGGGCCGGCGGCGACCCCCTGGTACGAGATCGCGAGACGAGGAGACCGGTACGAGACGACCGGACGGCGGCTCACGAAGAAGGTGCCCAGCAGGCTTTTCGGCGAGGCGCAAGACGGACCCGAGCGTCGGAGCTGATTACGCCTAAACGCAGGAGCGGTCGAATGGCCTAGGAATTCCCAGGCGTAGGATTCCCTCGTGTCCTCGGGTTGCCGTGAGAGAGGTGCTGCCCGGCGCACGTCTGGTGGCAGGGCTCGGAACGAGACTGGCCCGGGTCAGAACCCAAGGCGATCGGCCTGAGCCCGCGTCAGCTCGTCCCACCGCAGCCCGCCGAGAGGCTCTCGACCTAGCCGGCGTCACCGACGTGCGCTTGCGCTCCAATTTCACTCCGTGGGCATCGGCTCCGCTCGGAGGGCGGAGTCCACCCGGAAAGCCCACTCTCCGCCAAGCGGGGTGGAGCCGTCCCGCACGGACACGAAGGCGCGTCCCTCGTCGTCCGAGACCGACGTCGCCACCGGAGAACTCAGGGTCCCGGCGGGGATCGCCGCCAGCGCGGTGGCAACGGAGGCGTCCTGCCGGTGGGAGCTCGGCCAGAGCTCCCCGGCCTCCCCCTCGGCCACTCGTTGGGGCGGGAGCCGCTCCGGCGGCGCACCCCGTGTCGCACGCTCGAAGCGGACGACTCACGACCTCCCCTCCTTTGTCACTCGCGCCACGAGCGAGCAGGGCGGACGCGGCACCGAGACGCCGGGCCGGGACAGCGCCACGGCCGCCGCCGAGGCGTCGTCGACGGCGACGACGCTCATCGCCGCCCGCGGAGTCGAAGAGCTTGTGGCAACGGATCGTGTAGCGCAGCCCAGGAACCTTGCCTGCGCGAGCAGGGCCGTGCCGAGGGCCAGATGCAGCGGAGCGGCTCGCAGGCGCATGGCCGAGTATCGCTCCGATTCACCCGGCGTGCATGAACGAGGAACGAGCGGCGGTGAGTGAAGAAGGATCATGCGGCTCGTAGGTAGTTGCGAACTGCGTCCACCTCGGAGTACCAATATTTAGTCGACGCCACTAGAGCACCCGCTCGGAGGCGTTTTTCGTCGCCTTCCATCCGGGCTTTGAACGGCCGTCGAAGGCAGGCCTGCACTTTCTCGTCCCGCGGCACCGTGCTCGAGTGCGCGCGTCATCGCGGCGCTCGTGGGCCGGCTCGGCGGCGCCGCCGGCCGCCTCGGGCGAGAGGCGGACGAACTCGCCCTAGCCCGCTCCGTGGCCGCCCAACTCCTCCAGCTCCATGCCCAGCAGGCCGACGGCGTACGCGTTGTCCTCGCTATCCCAGTCCCTCCGGTCGATGAAGGCGAGGGCGTCGCGCAGCAGCGCGATCTGCCGCGGGGTGAAGCCGCGCTCGTGCAGCGGGAAGAAGTTCAGGAGCACCTCCCAGAAGCTCTCCTCGAACGCCGCGCACACGTCGGCTCGCTCGAGCGCGCAGAGCACGAAGGCGGGAAGGAAGTACTGAAGCGCCTCCGGGGTGAAGGCCCATAGGTCGCGTCCGATGGCCCTCAGGTACCCGTCCGGGGTGTCCCGCCATCGCTGGCCGGTGAAGTTCGCCCTCACCAGCTCCCCTTCGTAGACCCCCCGCTCCTCGCCGCTCGGGTCGCGATTGCCCCAGCCCGGGTCGGGGAAGGCCTCCCGGATCCCGGCCACCAGTTCGGTGAGGCCGCCGTCCATCGGTTCGGTGTTCACGGGTTGTCAGCTTCCCGAGAGGCTACCAGTCCGAACACACCGAGGTGTCGCGAGGGATTGGCGATCGAGAGCTGCCGACTGACCGATACGGCGCAGGTCTCGCTTGCTACTTCCCTCTCGCATCGCGAACGCCGACGAGGGCCCAGCCTGCAAACTCGCCCTCCACTGTGTCGGATCTCCGCCGTCCGGCGATCGCCCGCGCATGCGCCTCGGCGATGGTCAACTGGGCGTCGCGATCAAGCCCTTTCGCCGAGTCGGCCCAGTAGAGGTGACAGAGCACCAGTCCCTTCCTTGCCTCGAAGCTCCCTGAATCCTTCTGGAGCGCCCAACTGTAGTGCCCGACCGCCCGCGGTAGCGACTGGGGAACGGTGCCGACGTAAGGGCCGAGGCTTACAGCCTCGGCGTACTCATCGTCACCCCTCTGCAGGCACCAGCTCAGGCTCGGGCCTACGAAGAGCCAGTGCAGCCACCCCAGCCACGTACCCACCAAAACGAGGCCCGATGCCCATCCCATGGCGGTCAGAAGCCTCGCGGCCGCTTCGCGATGAGTGCTCGGTCTAGAGACGAGGATCGGTGGCTCGGACATGTTCGCTTCCCCGTGCTGCATTGTACGACGGCACGGCACGTGGTGGAGGCCAAGGAAGTCAGCGCGAAGCGATGCCCTCGCTCACCGTCCGCGAATCGCCGCGAGTGCCAGGAAGAGGATGACGAGGTGGACGCCGGCGAACCCGAGGGCGATGAGTCGAGGCTTCCAATCCACTCCGTACGCTGCGACGGCGATCTGCGCCAGCGCAGAGAGCGGGGCGAGGGTGAGCGCCGACGCGATGACCAGCCCCAGCGCGAACGGGTCGTCGTTGATCAGAACGTAGTAGAGCGCCGTGGCCGGCGTCACGCATGACAGGACGTTGGCCAAGTGGCGACACCCCCTCATCGCCATGGTTTAGAGCTCCCCCAGGTAGTCGCTTCCTTCCCAGACCGTCGTCCGCACCGGCTGCCCCGGCTCTTGCGCCGTGCGCCTGAGCTCCCACAGGGTCGCGTCGTCGAGGTCGAACGGCAGGTGCAGCAGCCTCCACGGGCCGCGGCCTTGCCGAGCCCAGACCTGGCGATAGCGGCGCCCGGCCAAGCGGAAGGACGTCATCGCGAAGCGGAGCGACTTCGCCATCCGCCTGCGTTCCCGGCGGCTCGCGGGTGCTCCGGGTGCCAGCGCCAGTAGTTGCTGCCCCAGGGACGGCTCCGCGTTCCCGATGGTGATCCCACCCGCTCCGCCATCTATTCCCGGCAGCCCCCTGCCTCGCCTGACGAGGAGTTTCCGCAGCGTGCTCGGTGAGTGCCTCGACCAAGGGTGCAGCAGCCGACCCACGTCCGCCACGTGGCCGGCGCGGCCGGAGTCCACCGCGCGGACGACGCGCGACATCAGCGAATCCGGAGTGATCCTGGGCGAGACCTTATGCACGCCGGGACTTTGCTGCCCCGAAGAACAGCCGAGGAAAAAGATCGAGACTGCGACCAAATGCATTCGAGCTTCCTTATGCTCAGGGCTTGAACATCTCGATCCATACCTTAACACAACGCTTCAGACACTCTTCTGCGTCTGGATCACCTTTCGCGCGCGGCATTCTTTTGGCAGCGTAAGGTGCGTCACGAACTGTTGTAATTGCCGTGAGGTCCGGGCGCAACGGAGCCCTTGCGGCTAGGGTGCCCGTCCCGCCTTTCCACTTCCCACTGCCTGAGAGACCTTGGACAGACGCCTCGGGACACCAGGGAGCTGGCCCGAGAGCAGCGCTAGCTCGCCGCCGTGGATGCGGTACTCCATCTCTGTCGCAGGGCCGACGTTTCCCTCCTCGTCGACCATTCGAACCCTCAGGACTCCTCGGCCGGCACTCCAACTCAGCGGGGACCCGTAGCCCAAGTCCTTCTTCTCACCAACGATGAAGAGTGCCCCTTCCCCTTTCCGAAGGAGTGTGATTCCGTGCGGGCCGTCCTCGCCCGCCCACGAGCCCACGAGTTCGATCGGATGCTCGGCCCGCGTGAGATGGCCGACTGTAAGGACAGCGACCAAGACGAGCTGGACCGAAAGGGCAAGGTGCCACTTACCAAAACGTGCCATACCTTCGCCAGGACACCACGTCATTGCACAGCCATGTCAATGGTCGATCTCCATGGTCCGCACCCTCGTCCACGTGGACCGAAATTCACGTCGGCAGCCTGATGGACCTGGCCACCAGCTCCCATTCCTGAGCCTCGAGGACGTCCGCCACGGACGGCAGCATGAGGTGCCCGTGCGCGACGTACTTCTCGTTCCAGACCGTGAGACTGAGCGAGCTCACCGGGCGGTCCGCGCGTGTCCGGCGCGAGGCGAAGACGTAGACGGCGTACCGGGCGCCGCCGGCCGTCCACTCCTTGACCGTTTCGGGCAGGCGCTCGCGGCTCTCGGCAATCGCCACGAGGACGCTGTGGCTCGCCGACCGCTCGGTCTCGTCCTTGGTCCTCTGCGAGAAGGTGTGCACGGAGACGGTTCTCCCACCCGGGTGCGCGAACCGAAGCGTGCCGGGTTCGCTCCCGGTCCGCCTCCAAGTGGACGGCACTCGAAGGGTCAAGGCGGGGACCTCGGACCTCGAGGCCGGGATCGTCTCGGCGCGCGAGGCCCACGACTGGCCTCGCAGCGCGACGATCGCCAAGGTCATCTGCGGGTCAGCTCCACTTCATGCGCACACACCACGTTCCAGCCTCGCCGCTACACTCCGCGGCCATCCAAAAGGTGCGCCCTGTTGTCGCCCTCATGCTTCAGTATGGTTCCGGTCTTTCTCGGCTGTACATCAGTGGCGGTGAGGATGTGGCCGCCGGGAGTGCAACTCTTACGCAGGTCCTGGCTTTGCCTCGCGGGCACATGGCTCAATCGTCTCCGACCGAGCTGGCGATGCTTTAAAGCGAGACGGCCGAGGCGCTCGAGTTTCTCACAGCGATGAGAGTCTCGAGAGTGTCTCCCGTCCACCCTGCGTACATATCCTTCGCATAGAAGTCGAGTCCCATGTTCTCCACTCCGTAGAGCGAGGTAAGCGACTTCGGGTCATGGCCGACCAGGATCAACAGCCGCCGTGCTTCCTTTACCGCTTCCAGTCGAACCGCGTGCGTCCAAGGCCCAAACTTACTTTCGAGCGACTGAATTGGTGTAGCGAAGATCGAGTCCTGAAAGCGCCTTCTCGCGAGGGACCTTCCCCGAAACTTCTCGGACGTTCCCGTCTTGAAGTAGGCCACCTCGCGCGCTAACAGGGCCCACTTTTGGTCGTCGGTAAGCAGGTCGAGTTTCGGGCGCGGCGCCAGACGGATGACTCCCTTCTCGTCGGCGCTGGATGTTAACCAGAGCTCTGACGCACCTTCTGCGACTCGGCATCGCGTATCCGCCGCTCGGTTGAGAACGTCTACTCTCGTCTTCCATTCCAGAGATGAGGACTGTTCTGGAGAGTTCATCGCTTGGGCGGCGATGGCGTACGCCACGATCGCGGTCAACATCTCATATTCCGGGAACTCTCCTGGCCGGAGAGCGAAGGCGTCGCGAGCTCGGCCCCGAATCTCATCGCCGTCCGCCTGAGGTGGCATCGTGACGCCCGATACACTTTTTGCGGGGAACTCCACGACTGGATTCCGAAGGGTCGACCCGGATCTACTATAACAAACTGGCCAGGAGCGAGCGGGCCAGGGCGAAGAGTGAAGCGGCACTCGGCAGGTTCTGAATCTTCGGGATGGTCGGTACCCCGGAACCACGGTAGGCAGCGCTCCCGCCTACTGGCCGCGAAATCTGCGGATCCAAAGAGCGACCAGGAAGGCGAGGAGGGCGCCGAAGAGCCAGTAGACGAAGAGCATTGATACAGTAGCAGCTGTCCCGATCCAATCGGTCCGGGTCCCACCCAGTTGTAGCAAGCGAGGGAGCGTCACGGCTCCGAGGAACCCACCGGGGATCAAGCCGGCCACCAGGCACCAGCCGCATCCAGGTTTCCAGGTGCGGCCGCTTTGCCGACTCGCTGATTTGTTGTTCATGGACCGGATTAGGGTACTGGGATCCGCGTCGCTCCGGCCCCGTAGAGATTGGCGCGACCGTTCACGCGCCGGGATGGGCGACTCGGTTCGAGGATGGCCAAGTGCCTAAAATGTGTACGAGCACGCCCCCTGACTTGAACGCCCTTGTCGGCCATCCCTCGGAAGTGCCAAAAACGGTCGAGCAGGACTTGACCGGGCCTGCGACCCTTGCGCTCGCGTGGGAGCAACAGCCCCGCAGTTTCCCTACACGAAGGCGCGGTACTCGAAACCCGGGGCGGCGGCTATGACCATCATGGCCGGCCCTCGGATGGCAAAAACGGAGTGGGAGTCTACTGGGTACGCCGCCGCTACCCTGAGGCGGATGGGCCGTCCCAGCGCCCTCGATAGCTCGATCTCGACTCGCGGTCGCAGACCTTCGCGTTCAAACGACCGCAACCGGTCGGCCAGCAACTCTGCCTCGCACCAAGTCCAACCGGCGAGCGCGGCAACAACGAGTGAACCGAAGGACGCGACCACGACTCTCGCAAGAGGACCTCGAAACGCAGCCGCAACGAGAATGCTGACCGCCGCGCAAGCGACCGCGGAGGCCAGTGGCGACGCTGGAGTGGACTGCTCCGTCAGCGGGCTCATCATCCCCGAGAGCCAGCATCCGGCAGCGGTCGAGAAGGTGACAGCGTGTCGCTCCTTGTTGTTCTTCGTGGCGAACTCCGCAACGAGGGAGTTGAGGAATCCCAAGCCGACGCCGATCACCGCGTCGAGTGTGGCGAATCCTCATGCGGTCGTCTCGAGGGCTCTGCGGACAACAATGGCGACCGCGGCTAGGGTGAGGCAAGAGATGACTGTCGGCATCTGATAAAAGGGCATCTGATGCACAGATCTGTCAGAGTGGCAAGCGCCATCCCCCGTGTTCCTTCTCAACTTTGCCTCACAACGACAATCTAGAGCAGGGAGCGGAATGCCGGCCCGCATTCCTGTCGGATCCTCGCGATCCGACTCGCGTCTCGACCTCCCTGCCGATCAGCCCTCACGTGACTTTCAAGAGGGCGGAACAGAGAGATCAGACGCTAAAACGAGCGGCCGCTGGGAAGCCGATCCCAATCATTCCTTTCGATGCGTCGTAAGCGATCTCAGTAGCTAGGCGAGCTGCTGGGGTACTAATCGCTTCGGCATGTTTGCAGTCGATCGGCGGCCGATCCGTCCGCAGGAGGCGCGTCGTTTGGAGCGCTCTGTCCGCCGCAACGAGCAATCGATTCGGGCGCAGCCGAGGCGGGGGGTCGCTTCGCTGGCTGGCCTCAGCTTGCTGTGCCTCCTGGTGATAGCGGTGAAGCCGTTTGACGCGGTGAATCGATGGGGAGCCCTTGTCCTCTTCGGAATCTTCGCCGCCATGTGCGGCACCATTTGTTTCGTCGAGACCACGAGGTTGAGGCGTGAGAATCGACGTTTGGCTTCGACGATCCAAGCCGGGACCGTCGTTGAGCTTCGTATCGCCTCCTCTCGGTGCATTGAAATCGCGGAGGCTAACGACGAAGGCTCCGACTTCCACTTCGATATCGGTGGGCAAGGCACGGTGTTCGTCAGTGACTACGACCTGGAAACAAAGCGCTTTCCCAACACCGACTTTTCGCTCGTACGCGTTTACGACACAAGCGGCGAGATCGTTGATTCCTGGCTAACCACTCGAGGCGAGAAGCTGAGACCGTTCCGCGTGATCCATCGCAACGAGCTCCATGATGCCGGGGAGTTTGAAGAGCTAGCCCCTACTAGTGGCAGCCTCGAGGACCGGTTACGAGAACTAGGAGTCGGCGCGTGATCGTGGGCCAGCGGATCTCACCTCCTCATCATGAAGGGCACCAACGCGTGAGTAAAGCGATACTTCCCATCTGGATTCCGCGCGATGAGGCCGAACCAGCCGCGGTCGTCCCATGGGGTGTTTGACATCCCGAGGCTCAAGGTCGTCTCTCTCACCGTTCGGTAGTATTCGCGGACGGCGGCGGTACCCCGCTCGCCCTGGCGATCCCGCCGACCGACGCCGTACTCTCCGTAGTTCACGGGTATGCCTAGCTTCCGGGCGTGCGCGGCGACGGCTTGGATCGACCCACGGATCTGATCGCGGCTCGGCCGCTCTTCGAGCTTGCCATCCTCTCCGCAGAACCCCCACGGATCGTAGGTGTGAACGGTCGCCATCAGGAAGCGATCCCGGCCCGCTCCGGGTAGCGACCGCGCATCCGGGTAGACCTCGTCCAGCATCGAGTGATTCCCTTGACCGTTGGGTGAGACGAGGATCACGCGAGTCGTATTAGCGCCTCCGGTCGAGCGGATTGCCCGGTAGCCGACCATGTTGATCTGCCGGGTTCTCGCCAAGCCGACCGGATCGTGCGGCCGAACCCTCCCGGACCACTGCCCCATTGCGCCCTCCGGCTCGTTCAGAACCTCGAAGATCAGCTTCGGTGACCGGTTTCCGAAGCGGTTAGCGATACCGCTCCACAGCCGGGCGAATCGGTTGTCGAGAGCCGAGCTGCCGTCGTACTCCTCCTTCAGCCTTCGCTCGTGATGGGTATTGAGGATCACCACCATTCCCTTGCCCAGCGCATAATCGATTGCCGATTCCAGCTGCTTCAGTCTCGGGTGTGCCGCTCTCAGACTGCCATTGGAATCGGCCAGCGTGTCCCCGCCGAACCCCTCCGTCCACGTCACGGGAATCCGGACGTGTCTCATCCCCGCGCTTGCGTACAGATCGATCACGCGCCGTACGTCTCTCGGGTCCGTCGGATTCATCTGAAGATCGAAGGTGTTTCCGAGATTGAAGCCCGTACCCATCAAGTGGTTGAGCGCCTCCGCCGTGGGTGGTGCGGAAGTCCGTTTGACGACCATCGTATCCGCCGTCGTTAAGGCTGCAGCCAGAGTGCAGATAGCGAGAAAGGAACCAGCCCACCTAGTTCGACGGAGGATTCGCATTACGAGACACTACTCCCAGCGGATCGTTCACGTTAGCTGCCGGCCTTCGAGCCGTGGGCATATACCGCCATCCAGCCCTGTGGTAGGCTCGTCGGTCGTGAGAGATAAGGTTCCATCGCGGCACCCGTTCCGGAGGCTCAAAAACTACCACCAGGTTTGGCCCTTTGAGGAAGGCGTCGACGACTGCTTTATGGAGCCGATGGATCCGCACCCGCCCAATCTCGAACTCATGCCTCGCCGTGCTCCATTGCTGACCGATGCCTTGTCGAGCAAGTATTTCGGTCGACGTCTCCATGACTCCCGCATTATCGGCATCGACGTCTGGCAAGACGTCATTCGACTAAAAGTCGACGACTACGACGTATGGCGGCTGTCGACCGCGTTCGAGGGTGCGATGCAAATCCCTCCGGCGAGCCGCTTCTTCCCTGTCACGCTGGAGTTCCTCAACCCGAACGCTTGGGCCGCCTTCCAGATCAATCCAATCGGCCAACTTAGCCGGCTTCGTCGATCGCTTACCCAAAACTTGGGCAAGTTGGAAGAGTTCGTAGGCGATCTTGTCACGCACTGGGATGGGGACCGTGCCGTCGTCTACATCGAGTTTCGAGTTCACGGGGCGCGAGAGACTCAGCTCTACTTCGATCCTGAGTCGCAGGTGGGCGTCACGCATCTGCACAACCTCCTTTTAGCAGTCGACTGTCAGCGGATCGAGGTACGAGAAGAACAACGGGCGGCGTGGGTGGCAGCGTACGGCACGTCTGCGGGCGCGGTGCTCGATGAATTCCAGCGACACCGGTCGGAGTTCGCTCAGGGGGCCTTCGAGCCGATCCAAGAGTTCGCACGGCGAGCAGCGGCACAGGCCTTCTAGGTTCCCGCCAATCGTTCGAGACACCGCCGTGCGAAAGGTATCGTGAGGCGTGCCTGGTTCGGTCAAGTTGTCGAAATCCGACGCGAGAAGGGCGCTGGTGCGCTACCACTTCGCTCCCTGCGAATCGACGCGAGAGGCGTTCGATCGACTGCGCAGCGTTCAGTTCGACCCGATCGCGCCGATCGGGTGCAATCACGACCTCGTGCTTCAGGCCCGCGTGCCGGACTATCGAGTTGGGGATTGGGAAAGGATCGCCTACGAGGACCGGCTCGTCTACGACGGGTGGGACAAGCAGGCGTCGCTCGTGCCGTTCGAGGGCTGGCCCCTCCGCAGGGTCTTCTACAAATGGCATCGCGACGGGTTCAAGCACATCTTCGATGATCACGCCGACGCGGTGGAGGCGATCCTTGCCGACATTGGCCGGCGCGGGCCCCTCCTGCCCAAGGAGTGCGAGTTTCAAGCGCGCAAAGCGGAATGGAAGGGATCCTGGCACGGGCCAAGTGTCGCCAAGCAGACACTCCGGGCGCTCTGGCACGCCGGATGCGTCATGACTGCCGGCCGGCGCAAGGGGCAGCACTTGTACGATCTCACCGAGCGGGTGGTGCCGGAACACCTCTACAACCAGCCCGAGTTGAAGGAGGAGGACGCGATCCGCGAGCTGGTCCTTGAGCGCCATCGGGCCATGGGACTCCTCCGCCCGAACGCCGCTCCGGAGATCTGGTCTTACCGAATCAACGCCGCCGCACGCAAAGCGGCCATCGACAGCCTTCAGCGGAGTGGCGAGCTGGTGCCGGTTGAGGTGGAAGGCGTGAAGGCGCACGCGACACCCCGGTTCCTCGAAGAGCTCGACTCCTCGCCGATCGAGCCACGCGTCACCTTCGTTGCACCGCTCGATCAACTCATGTGGGACCGGAAAATGGTCAGCCACCTGTTCGACTTCGACTACGTCTGGGAGATCTACACGCCGGTTGCCAACAGGCGGTGGGGTTACTACGTCCTCCCGGTTCTGTTCGGCGATCGACTGGTCGCTCGAGCGGAGTTTTGGAGTCGATCGGGCACCCTCGAGCTTCGAGGGTGGCACTTCGAGGCGGAAGCTCCGCAGGCGGGGTTCTATCCAGCACTCGAGCAAGCGCTACTCCGCCTCATGCGATATGCCTCCGCGGAGCAGATCATCGCTTCAGACGGCAGTTCAGATCAAGTACGTAGTCTCGTCGCAGGCCTTAGCGCAGCTTAAGGCCGGCGAGTCGAGAGACGGCCTTAAGCATCTACTTCGCCTGGCTAATGAGATCGAGACGCGCTCGCTCGATGGGGTCCCCCTTGGAGACGGGTACATCCGGAAGAACTCCGACACCCTCCCAGTTCGTGCCCGTTATGGGGCTCACCGGACGACCAGAGGGCAGCTGAAGCATGAACCCATGCGGCAGCGATCTGGGCTCCCAGGGGTTGGCGGCGCCGCCAGAGCGTGTTCCGTACACTTTTGCGCGCTTGAGCGACTGAAGTCCGTAGGCGATCGCTTCCCCACCCGAGTAGGTTCTACGGCCAACCAGAACGGCGACGGGGCGGTCCAGGTAGCGGGGACCCGCCGTGGCCTCAGGCGTTGGATCCTCCATCGTCTTGCGCTCCGGGCGGTACTCGAACCGGAGCGTCACGGTACCCGCCGGGACGAAGTGGGCCGTAATCAGCCCCCCGGTCTCTGGGTGGCCACCGCCGTTGTCCCGAAGGTCCAGGACGAGAGCACGCGTGTTCTGAAGGAAGACGAACGCCGCTCCGATGGCGGGCCGGGCTATCGCGGGATCGTACAGCCCGGTTACCCGTAGATAGCCGACATTGCCAGGGAGGATGCGGACCTCGGTGATGCCGCCGTTGGCCTCTCTGCCGGCTGCCTCCCATTCGGCCACCGGATCTTTGGCACTCGTCTCGTGCTTCGATCGATCGACGACCACGGCGAGATGCCCGTCGCGGGTCACCTCACGCAAATCGCGGCTCAGACGCTCCGCGAACGCGGCCGGGGTCGCCAGGCTTCGGTACTTGCCACCCTCTTCGAGCGAGGCGATTCGCACCGCGGCCTCATCGGCGAGCTTCGGGAACACGTACCCTTGCCGCAGGTGCTCGGCAACCTTCGCGACGATTGCCCGCCGCTGCTGGTCTTGCAAGGTCGGAAGCTCAGGGCTAGGCTGGAGCATCGTTGCGTAGAGGGCGGCGCAAAGCATGCATTCAGCCTGTGAGCCGAGCGCCCAAAACGCCGAGAACGCAGCTGACGGCTTGAACGCAATTGATCTAACGCGCGCTGCTGCGGTACTCGCTTGCGCTGACGCCGGTCTCCCGCCGGAACACGCGAGCGAGATGCGCTTGATCGGCAAACCCGCAGAGGGCAGCAATCTCCCCGATGGTCAGGGTCGTCCCGACGAGTAGCCGTTTCGCTTCCGCAACGCGCGCAGCTCGCACGTAGCCTCCGACCGTGGTGCCGTGCTCGCGCCGAAACTGCCGGGCGAGATGGGAGGGATGCACCCCGGCCTCTCGCGCGAGTTCTTCCAGCGACGGCGGCGACTCAAGGCTCACCCGCAGCCGGTCCTCCACCCCTTGCATCCAGTCCGGTCGACTTCCCTTCCTTCTTTCCGATCGGGCGGTCGAGACGACGAGTTCTAACCCGAGCGACCCGACGACGAGGGAACTGAGATCGTCCGGGTGACGCAACTCGTCGATCAGTCGGCGGAGCGCGTGGCGAACCGGTCCATCGTGGTGGTCCGATGGCCGGGCGAGGACGCTCGTCGCGATCCGAAGCGGCTCTCCGCTGAGGAGCTCGACGTTGAGGGCACGATGGGGCCCCGGATTGGAGGCGCGGTGCTCTAAGCCGGCGGGACGGTACAGCACGTCCTTGGCGCCGAACGTTCTGATGCCAAGGCCATGGTCCTCAACCAAGGGTCCCCGAAGCGGGACCGTAAAGTATGGGTGGTCGTGGGCGTGGAGGGGAGACGCGTGAGCGCTGGGGTAGTCAACGACCGTAACGCGCAGACCACCGAGCTCGACGAGCCGCAGCGTCTGGCCCAAGAACCCTCCGGGATTCTCTCCCACCCATGCATTGTTGCACGCAAACAGGCTCCCAACTTTGCAAGCGGCGTTCTAGAGGAGAGTCTCGTTCAAGCATCCTGAACTAGCCGGCCCTCATCCTGAATCGACCATGCTTCCCAGTTCTCTCCTCTTAGCGTTGCTCTCCGGCAGCGCCGCGCCGCAGCTCGCGCAAGACGTACCCGGTGCAAGGCAACGCCTGGACGGCTATCTCCGGGCGGCAAACTCGGGCAGCCGAACTCAGATCCGAGAGTTCTTCGCGTCGGGGTTCGCGCCAAACGGCGGCAATCCGCCTCCTGCCGATCTCATCGCGGAGCGAGAGTGGCAGTCTGCCGATGTCGGCGGAGGGTACGAGCTGAAGCGGGTCGAAGAGGAGGCGAAGACATCGGTCGTCGCGCTGCTTCGCCAGCGGAAAACCGGGTTTTGGAGCCGAATGCGAGTCTACGTCGAGCCCGACCGCCCCTACCGAATGGTCGGTTTCGGTAGCGAGACCATCGCTGCCCCGGCAGACTTGCTGCCAAGCCATAAATTGTCGCGCACCGAGATCCACCGAAACCTGAATTCGTTGGTTGCGCACCTCACCTCGAAGGGCCAGTTCAGCGGAGCCGTAATGCTCTCAAGACCCGGCGAGCGGCCCTTCCTTCGAGCGTTCGGCCTGGCGAATCGCGCGTGGAGGGCACCGAATCGAGTGGACACCCGATTTAACATCGCGTCCTTGGGCAAGATGTTCACCGCCGTGGCGGTGGCTCAGCTTGCGGAGAGTGGTCGTCTCAACTATTCCGACAAGGTCGGCAAACTCCTTCCCGATTATCCCAATGCCGAAGCCGCCGCCAAGATCACCGTTCATCAGCTGCTCACCCACACGTCGGGCCTGATGTCGGCTCGCGAGTCCGTCAGCCAGAGCCTGCTCCGAGTCAACGAGGAATCGAGGCGTCTGGGTGAAGTGCCGAACACGATGGCCGGACTACTCAAAGAGCCGTTGCGGTCTGAGCCGGGTCGATCATTCTCGTACAGCAATCTGGGGTACCTCGTGCTCGGAGCGGTCGTCGAGCGTGTCTCGGGTCTGAAGTACGAGGACTACCTTGCGCGAAGCGTCTTTGCGCCGGCAGGGATGGTGTCGACCGGCCTCTTCGGCCTCGATGAGGAGCGTCCCAACGTGGCCACGGGGTACCTCACCGACTCTCCTAATCCCACGTTCAGCAACGTGTACCATGTCGACAAGGGCACCGCAGCCGGTGGTGCGTTCTCAACGGTCGAGGACCTGGACCGATTTATAACGGCGATGCGGACACGCCGAATCCTGAAGGATGCTTCTGTCAAGCGCATCTGGAGTGAGCAGTCGATCGATCCCGCGGCAGCAAGCAGCTACGGCTACGGTTTCGTTCTCGACAACTACGCACGAACCCCGATCGTCGGTCACAGCGGAGGATGGTTTGGCGTGAACGCCAATCTGGAGCACTTTCCAAGCCTCGGTCACTCGTTTGTAATCCTCGCGAACCAAGATGCCCCTACGACGGCAGTGGCGCACAAAGTGCGAGAGTGGCTGACGCAGGGCACCCGCCTCAAATAGTACGCGAATCATAGTTCTGCACTTGTCATCCCGTCCTCCCGATCCCGGTCATCGCACTGGAGGCACCGAAAGATGCCGTCTCCAACCATGCCCCAAGGCAGCGTGTTGATCTCATCGGGCTTGTTGAACTCGGTAGCCCAGCGACCACAGTCCTCGCACCTTCTGGCGTTGACGTCAGGGTCGCCGAGACCATCGAACCTTAAGCAGCCAGTGGCCCGGGCGGCTGGCTCTTGACGGCTCAACTCCCGCAGTGCGAGCAGGAGCTTCTCACCCACCCGCTCAAGCGCCTCACCGCGCTGAGTTTCGTCGTTACTCACCTCCACCACCAGAGCGGACGAGACGAGCACAAGCTCGGTCTCTTCCGTTGCCTCCATTGTTAGGCCGTCGGCCGCAGGCAGCACTGGCGGCTCGTCGCTGATCCAAGTGGAGGCAATCGTTGCCATGGGGCCGCCTAGGCGAGGCACATCGAGTCTGGCGGAGCTGAAGTTCGACTGGGTCTTGAAACGTTCCCAGTCGAAGCTGAAGGAGCCACCTAACTGCCGCACGGCGAACAGCAGCAAGTGCTTCTGTTCGCTGGTCATCCCGGCGAGAATGCGATCGAGCTCTTCGAAACGATCTTTGGCGTCCATATTCTTTCTGGCTAATCGACTGCTCAGCACGGGATCTAGATTTCACCGGGTTCTAGGGGTAACTCTCAGGAACAATGAACGCGCCGACGTTTATCCCGAAGTAGATCGCCGCGATCGCCGGTTCGACGTCGTCTCGAGCGTGGAGGTGCCACTCGATCCCCCTAGCCCTCTCTGAGTCTCGCCATGCCTCCGAGCTTCGCAGGAGCGTCGCGCCGGTCGGGTCCATCAAGACTGTCGCTGGCACCCAGACGATGGAGTAGCAGAGACCTTGCCGCTCGATCTCGCCACGCGTAGAATCAGGAAATCGGACGGCAATCCTCTCTTCCCCAGCAGAGATCAGGAATTCTGTGGGCTCGTAGCTGTTAACGAAGGCTCGGCCCGCCAAGGCACCGCCAAACTCGACGGTCCAAGTTCGACCCTCTGCGTCGAACTGAGTCCACCTCAGCAGCAGCGACAGCGCTCCACGTGGCTTGTGCCAGAAAAAGAGTCCGTCTGCGGACAGGCCGTTGGCATCTCGTCGCACTGCGTAGTCGGGCATCGGTAAGGGCAATCGAGGAAGAAGGCTCAGAGTTGAGCCCTATCCATCTTAGCAGTCGCGCATTACTCCAACCAGACGTCGTTCAGGATGAGGATGGTATGGCCCTTGCCAACGGGAATCCAGATGCCCGTGAAGTTGTCGTCGCCGCGCACCCATCGAACCTCTTGCGCCGAATCGAGGCCCCGACGCCACTCGATAGGTGCCCCTATTCGCTTCAGGAACATGTCTGCCTCCACCGTCCTTTCCCGACTGGGCCGCTGCTTCACCGCCGTCGTTTCGGGCATGCGGACCGGAGCAGGTGAAGTGAGACACCAAGTGGAGTAATCCAAGCGAGAGCCCGATAAATACGACACCTCTGGACTGCGGAGTAGTCGGGTGCCGGCCGGGAAAGGAATGGCCGTGCGGCGGCTTAGATTGACTTTGGCCGATTCCAATCCCAGGCGGAATAGATGAGGCACCTCAGCTACCGCGTACGAAGCAAGCGCGACACACGCGATGAAGAGGTTTTGGGCAACTTCCGGTGGCCGGGTAAAGCTCCATGCTTTTAGGTGCTCATCAAACCACCGAACGAGCGCCATATAGCCAATGCCGAGCGGAATCGTTAGGCAGCCCCCACACACATAGCCTTCGGCCACGGCGGTATAGAACTCGGACAGGCATGTCTCCAGCGGCTTGGTTGACCCATGCAGGAGAAGATCCGATATCGGGTTGGCTACCGTAAACAACATCGGCACGGCCAGTCCAAGCCACACGCTCGGGCGGACGTCGAGGCGGCGGTTGGCAAGCAGATAGATACCGCCGGTTAGAAAGCCCAGAATCAGCAGCTGCAACAGAAGCTTGTTCACCGCCGGAGCCTGAGTTCCGTCTGAGTAGGAGCCGGCGAGCGGATACCAAAGCAGACCAGAGGACGTCGTCACCCAGAAGAAGATCGCGTAATAGGCGCGCTTCCGTGCTTTCTCCAACGCACCTGGATTCGCTTTCGTCGTCATGCCTCTTTCTCGTTCATCTAGCGAACGGTTGCTCCCCCGGCGGCGAAGCATGCGTCCAACGATCGTCAGACCGGTTTGCGAGAGCCCGAGACACAGGATATGCCATCGTCAGCTGAAGAGTCCCAAGTCTGGGCCGCTGTGCCACTCATCGTCTTGAACAATCACGCAGTGGCCTCCATCGACTTGGATCCAGATACCGATGTATTGCTTGCCGTGAGCGCTCCACCGGTACTCGTACGCTCTTGGAATTGCCGTCAGCCAAGCTGCCGTTAGGTCGAAGTGCCGGATGATCTGCTCCGCTTCGTCTTGGATCTCAGGAGTTGCTCGCTGCTTTACCGACACGTTCGCAGGGGCGGGAATCGGGGACGGCGAGTAGAAGCACCAAAAGCCGCGACGCGTTGGCGGCGTTGAGAAGTAGGAGAGGCTCGTGGTGCGAATGAGCGTCGTGTTTTTCGGAAAAGCGATGCCTACGCGAAGGCCGAAGGCGTCGCGTGATATCGCGCGGTCCACCCGCGCCCAGTGGGGCAGTTCTCCGGCCAACAGCGAAACGACCGCAACAATCCCGATCAGAAAATTGCGCGCTACGGATGTGGAAACGGCGGCGGCCCAAGTGTCCACCTTCCCCTGGATCAAGCGGAGCACCCACGCATGGGCGATTCCCAACGGGAGACTGACGCAACTTAGGCACGTGTAGCTCAGGTAAAGGCTCGCTAAGATTTCGTCCCCGTTCCGTTCGGAGGGCGACAACCAGCCTTCGACCAAGAGCGTCGCTGGCATCAGAGCGGTCGCCAGGGTTGCCGGGATGAGAAGACCGAACCACACACTCGGCGCCCGGCCCAAGAGTCGGCTCGTCGCCAGGAATGCGACTCCCGTGAGGAATCCTCCGACGAGCAACTGCGCTAGGTGCAGGTGCATCGATGGCGCCTGGGTTCCATCGGAGATTACGCCGGTCATCGGATACCAAGCAACGGCGAGGAGCGTGGAGAGGCTCAAGAAAGCCGCCACTCGCGCCGCGCTTGCCGCGCGCTCACGCTCCATTGCTCGACCTTCGCTAACCATGGGCTCCGATCAACTTAGCGCTTTGGCGGTGCGCAACGTTCCCGCGGCAGCTATTGCGAGTGGTCAATCGTTGCGACCTTGTTCCAATGCCGCGCGAGATTCGCCTTCGCTATTGACATACTGGCGCTACAGAGATGTCAGCCTTCCTCGTTTGCCTGGCCGCGGTAGCCCCAACACTCGATCGCACGATCCACCAGTTCTCGACCTTCGAGGAGCTCAAGGTGGGGCATTACGATGGAACGGTTCCGATTCGCGCGGCGATGCGCATGGGCGACTTTGGGCTCGGCGCGTTCGACGGATTGGATGGGGAGATGATCGTGCTGGATGGGCACGTCTATCGGGCGGACGGGTTCGGCGACTTGTCGATGGGAAACCTCGACGGCCTCACCCCGTACATGTTTGTCACGAAGTTTCGGGCCGACCAGATTCTCCGGTTCGAGGGTGAGACAACACGAGCCGAGCTCCAGGCAGCGATCGAGCGAGCGGTGCCGAATCCGGACCAGATGCTCGCCATTCGTATGCGAGGCCGCTTCGATAAATTCCTCGGACGCAGCTATGGGCGGCAGATGAAGCCGTACCTTCCTTTCGCACAGCTCGCGGACAAGCAGAGTCTCTTCCCATACCCTGAGATCTCGGCCACGCTCGTGGGTTTCCGATTGCCCAAGTCGGTCGACCCGGTCAACGTCCCTGGCTATCACTTCCACTTCGTTAACGACGACCGCACGCGTGGCGGACACGTCCTCACCTACCGAGTGCAGTCGGCGGTTGTCGAGATCATGCGCATCGAGCGGCTTCACACCGAACGAAGACGGTAGTCCGAGTTGCTGCGTCGGTGGCAAATATGTCAGGCCATCAGCTTCTGAGGCGCATAATATGTCCGAATGTCTCCGAGCCCGTTTTGCCGCCTCTGCGAAGTCAGTGACGATTCGACTTGGCGAGAAGGGCGGCTGGCCCTCGCCTTCGATAATGTCGAGGAAACGGCACCACTCCAGCACCATCTTGCCAGCTATGGTCTGACCGCGGAGACGACCGGCAACCTCGTAGTCCTCGAACTGGAGAACGACACGGCGAGCATTGCGCTTGAGCACTTTCGCCTGCGAGAGAGCGTCGACGGCGTTCATTACGCGCTGCTGAGCCCGGAGCAGCCGCTGGATACCTTTCCCGAGCAACTAGCACCGCTTCAGGTTGCCATCGATCGTTGGGACAGCGCATGGATTAAGCCCCTCCTCAACCAGGGCAGAATCGTCACCCATTTTCAGCCAATCGTCCGCTGCGGCGCGCCTGACTCGGTGTTCGCTCACGAGTGTCTGATGCGGGGCATCTCCGAGGACGGCCAGCTGGTGTCCCCCGCAACGCTGCTCGCCGCCGCTCGTGCGACAGGAACGCTCTTCCACCTTGATCGCTTGGCACGCACCACCGCCATTCGAATGGCGGCAGCCGCGAACGTCGAAGGCACGATCTTCATCAACTTCAATCCCAACAGCATCTACAATCCCGAGCACTGCCTGAGAACCACCATCCAAGCGGTCCAGGAGAGTCGTCTTGAGCCCTCTCGAGTCGTTTTCGAGATCGTTGAGAGCGAGATCATCGCCGACTTCCCTCGCTTCCGCCGAATCGCGGACTTCTACCGGCGGGAGGGATTTCGTTTGGCCGTAGACGATCTCGGCGCCGGCTATAGTGATCTGAACCGAGTTTCCGAACTGCAACCGGAGTTCGTGAAGCTCGACATGGATCTGACAAGAAACATCCACTCCGACCCCTCCCGACAACTCGTAGTCGGGCAGATCCTCGAGATCGCGGCCGATCTTGGGATGAAGACAATCGTCGAAGGGATCGAGTCCGCTGAGGAGCACGCCTTCTTGCAAGCGGCCGGCGCAGACTACGCACAGGGTTACCTCTTCGGCCGCCCGGCTGCGCTCGTGTAGGAGTGTCCATGCTTGCGCTTCCGACGCAGTTCGTCGCGCCGGAGCGCGGCGGGCGAGTATAACCCTCCTACCCTTTCCCCTGCGCGCACTCCCGCGCGAATTCCCCACCCATGGCCCGCAATCAGCGCATCAGCAGTTACGCCGTCGTCGTCGACGAAGGGCGCATCCTGCTGTGTCGGCTCACCCGAAACATCTCGGAGCGGCAGGAGTGGACTCTCCCCGGCGGCGGGCTCGAATTCGGGGAACACCCTGAGCAGGCGGTCGTCCGCGAGGTTCGCGAAGAGACCGGCCTCGACGTCAACCTGGGTGGTTTGATGAAGGTGGACAGCGAGGTTCTGCGGTTCAAGAACGGACGGATGCACGCCGTCCGGATGATCTACCGCGCGACTCCTACGGGAGGCGAGCTCACCAATGAGGTGAACGGATCCACCGATTGCTGCGGCTGGTTTACGAAGGAGGAGGTGGCCAAGCTGCCGCTCGTGACGCTCGCTCGCATTGGGGTCCGGCTCGCGTTTGGGGGAGGCCGTCGGCGGACGGCCCGAAGGCCGTCCGCGCGATAAGCGGCTACTTGTTCCAGGCGAAGTATCGCTTGTAGTGGCAGCCGTTGGCGTCTTGGTCGATGTATCCGAACTCCGGATCGTTCGGGATGTACTTCGAGTGGCCGTCGAGGAACGTGTAGTTCGCGCCGACGCCCTTGTGCCGGAACGTTCCTTCGCAGCCGAACATCACCGACACGCGCGACTTGTCCTTGCGGACCGCGGTGTAGGCATCTCCCGCGATCGCGTTTCGGGCGGGTTCCACGACCTCGGTCATCGCTCGATTGACCCACTGCAGAGGCGATCCGGTAACGTTGGGGTCGGTCGTCCAGCCGCTACCGGCGTAGGCCTGGAGCGGGCGGTTCCGGGGGGCACAGCTCGACGCCGGGATCTGTCCCCGACCGATTCCGTAGTGGGCGAAGTAGCCCTCCCGCCCGCCGTACTCCTTGTTCGGAGGCAGGAGGTTGTTAAGCGTCGTCGTTCGGCCGTAGCACCGCTCGATCTCCGCCTTGATCTGCGTGGCCTCGGTGAAGGAGGGGCAGAAGAGGATGTCGTTGCTCTTCAGGTACTGCTGAATGTTCTTCGTCCACATGCCGGCGACCTGCTCATCGAGCGGCGCGGTGGTCTGGGCAAGCAGGGACGGCACGACGATGTCGTCGTGGTCACCAGCGTAGAGCTGGATCGCAGTTCCGATGTTTCGGCCGTTCGAAAGACACGTGGTCGACTTGGCGGCCTCCTTCGCCTGGGCGAACACCGGGAACAGAATGGCGGCCAGGATCGCGATGATCGCGATGACGACGAGAAGTTCGATCAGGGTGAAGCCACGTCTCATGGTTCGATTCCTGCGGGCTCCCTCGCCTGCGCCACCGGTACAGCTGTGTAGACCAGTGGTGCGAAATTGTACGGGTCCAGAGCCATTGACCAGTGTCAATCCAGCTTCAACGGCCGCAGGTCCGAAGATCGTTAAGCAATCGATACAAATCGATGCGATCTAAAAGGTCCATGCGGTCGAATCGCCGAAGGCGATGGGGCACGACGACCCGGCGATTGCCGGTTGTGGCAAGCCATGTGGTGCGTGATACGTGAATCTTCGCAATGCCGAGGAAACCCGTATAACTGCGGGTGATGAGGACACCTTGTGAGGTCGACAGTCCCAGTAGGGTTCAGTCGCGCACCGGCACGACCAATCTCGGAAACAGACGATGCCGAATGCAACGATCGACGAGCTGTCCGCGCTCAACGTCAGCCCCACTATCCGATCCCTCGGACGTCGGGCGACCTTACTATCCCTCTCTGTTGCGGGCGCATGGACAGCCGGCTCCTTCACGGTCCTCGAGCGGCTTCCCATCTCCTGGCCGGTCGGCGTGCCAATCGCCATCCTGATCTTCTCGGGCACGGCCGTACTCTCCCGTCGACTTTTCATGGCCACTGTGCAGCAAGCTGAGGCGCGCGCGCAGGAGGACTACAAGAACAGCGTTCAGGTCCTCCGCCGCCTCGCCGAGGCTTCGAGCGTTCGCGAGGGTGAGTGCGAGATCCACCTCCACCGGATCGGCCGTCTCGCCGAGGAGATCGCCCGTGAGCTCGGGCTCCCTGAAGAGCGCGCCAAGCTCCTCTATCACGCCGTTGGGCTGCACGACGTCGGCAAAATCAAAGTCGACCAGGCGATTCTCCTCAAGCCCGGCAAGCTCACCGACAGCGAGCGCACCGAGGTCGAGGAGCACGTTGCCCACGGCGCCGCCCTGCTGGCCGGGGCAACCTGTCCCCTTCTGAAGCTCGCCCACCAGATCGTAGTGACGCATCACGAGGCTTGGGCGGGCTGGGGATACCCACGCGGCCTGCGGGGCGACGAGATCCCTATCGAGGGGCGCATCGCGGCTGTCTGCGACGTGTTCGACGCAATCGTGACCGACCGGCCGCACCGCAAGCGAATGACCGTTGAGGACGCGGCGGAGTACATCCGGCTTGGCGCCGGCAGCCGCTTCGACCCCGAAGTGGTCGAGGCGTTCGAACGCTGCCTTCCCCGGACGCTGCCTCTGTACGATCCAGAACGAGACGGTCGGCGGCCCGCGCTCATCTGAGCGCGGGCAGACTAGTTCTCCCGAGCCCGACCGTTGTACGAGATCCGCCAGATCTTGTGCCCCGCTTCGTCGGTCACCAGCATCGATCCGTCGCGCGCCGTAGCGAGTCCAACCGGCCGCCCGTAAACGGCTCCCTTTCGGCGGTCCGGAATCCACCCCTCGGCGAATCGCTCCACCTGGGGCGACCGCCGGTCGCCGTCGAGCGAGATGCGGATGACCTCGTAACCGCTTCGGATACGCCGGTTCGTTGAGCCTCGAAGGGCCACGAAGAGGTCGCCCCGGTACTCAGGCGGGAACTGGTTCCCCGTGTAGAACATGAGACCGAGCGGAACTGAATGCGCTTCGAGCAGAACGTCCGGCACTCGCACGTCTTGCCGCGGGGGCTTGTGGCGCGCGAAATCTGGGTCGCGATGCTTGCCGATGTAGAAGTGGGGCCACCCGAAGTAATCCCCCGCGTCCACCCTCGTAACGAAGTCCGGCACGAGATCGTCGCCCATGAAGTCGCGCTCGACGCAGGTGGTCCACATCTGTCCCGATCCCGGTTGGAACGCCATGCCCACCGGGTTTCTAATTCCGGTCGCGATGTACGAAGGGTTTCGACCGTTCAGGTCGTATCGGACGATCGCCGCCCGAGGCAGCGGTTCGATCCCCTTGTTCGTCTTGCTTCCGACGCTCAGGTACATCCACTGCCCCGCCGGATCGAACACGAGATTTCTCGTCCAATGATTCTTCCGGCCACCGTGCGGGATCCCACGCACGACCGCCTCAGGCCGCCCCGCAGCCTTCAGCTGGCCGTCTCGGTAGGCATAGCGGACGACCGAATCGGTGTTGGCAACGTACAGGTGACCGTTGTTGAACGCGAGGCCGTAAGGGAGCTTTAATCCACTCGCGAACGTCGAGCGCACTTCGCTTCGACCGCTGCCGTCGGCGTCCCGGAGGACGGTTACTCGGCCCTGGTAGCTCTCAACCACGAAAACGTCGCCATTCGGAGCCACCGCAAGCTGGCGAGGTGACTGTAGGCCAACGGCGAACACGTTCGCCTGGAAGCCCGGGGGCAGTCGGAGGAAGTTCTCCCGTGGAGGCTTTACCACGAATGGATTTGCGTTGACCGAGGAGGTCGCATACGGGCGCGGGAGGCGGGCCGGCGACTTGTACAGCCGCATCGGCGCAGAGCCTTGGGAGGACGCCGGAGCGAGCACCCACAGCAAGAGCGAAAGCATCGCAAGCCCTTGACTGTCCGGGCACCGGCTGGGTGCCCGGAAATCGAGACTTTCTGCAGCTTTAGCGCGTTGCCATGGCCAGGCGACGCCGGGCCATCACTTCGTCGGTGGCATCGCGGGCGATGCGAGTCGCCACCATCCCGTCGCGGGCGGAAGGCATTCGGCTACCGTCGCCCGTTCGCAGCGCCTCGGCGAACGCCTCGTGCATTCCGGCGAAGTTCTTCTCGCTCGCGCCCGGAACGCGCAAGGTCCCTTGACCGTGACGCGCCTCTAGCAGCCAACCGTTTCGGTCGTAGCGGAGGACGCCTCCGGTTCCAATGAGTTCGTACGTGAAGAGCGGAGCCGGCTCCTTCGCCGTGTGGCCGTAGCTGAAGCTCATCTCGACCATGGTGTGGGCGCCGCGCGTGTGGTCCATGTGAAGCCAAACGTGGTCCGGCGCGTCGTAGTCGGCTACCCAAGCGGCTGCGACGTCGACGCCTCGGACTTCGTCCTGGAGCCACCAACGGGCGAGATCGATCTGGTGCACGCCGCAGTCGACCATCGGACCACCTTCAAGCATCCGGCCGCGGTATCGTGCCGCTTCGACCCACTTCCCCTCTTCCGTGAACTCGTATTGGCCGTGAAGCTCCCAAAGGTAGACCAAGCGGCTGGACCGAATCTCACCTACGATTCCTTCTTCCACCCAACGCTTGATCTGGGTTGAGACGTGGCTGAACCGATAGACGAATCCGGTGAAGAGCATGGTGCCCGCCGCGTCGGTGAGCCGGATCATCTCCTCGACTTCCTCGTCGTCCATGCCGAGCGGCTTCTCGCAGAGAACGTGCAGCCCACGCTCGGCGGCAGCCCGCACGTTGCCCAAGTGTGCGCCGACTGGGGATGCCACTACCACGGCCTCCAAGCCGGAGTCGAGGAACGCGTCCTGCTCGGTGAACGTCTTCGGCACGCCGAACTTCTGGGCCGTCGCCTCCACGCGCTCCTTCGAAGGATCGAAGAGCGAAACCAGTTCCAACCCGGGGGTCTTCACGATCGCGGGGAGGTGGCCGTAGTCCGCCACCACCCCGCATCCCATAACTCCAATGCGCGCCATCTTCTTTGGTTATTCCACGTAAGCTCGGCGCGATGCGTCGCGGCCGATGCTAGGTCTGGACCGGCGGAACGCTGGAGCCGTTCACGACGCTGCTCCGAAGGGCCCGGCGAACGATCCAGACGAACGGGACCCAGAGAGGGCTGAAAACAACGATCCACACCAGCAGCGACGCGAGTACGCGGACCGCGCCCATCAAGCTCGTCGTCGACTCTCCCCAGATCTGCGCGAGCCAATTCGGATCCTGCGGCACGGAATGGGCGACCGCGTTCTGCTCGAGCTTGACCGTGACGGTCGACAGCGACGCCAGGCCAGCGAGAGCCTTGCGTTGCGCCGCCATGCTCTCGATCTCGCCTCGGACCGCCGTCAGCTTGTCCTGCAGCTCGATTACGCTGGAAAGCTCCCGCTGACCACGAAGGATGCCTCGGTAGGTCTCCTCCTGCGCGCGCAACGTCTTCAGTCTCGCGTCGAGATCCACGACCTGTCCAGTGACGTCCTCGGATGCGACGGATTTTGAAAGCCGGACCCCGAGTTTCTCGAACTGCTCGAGGGCGACGTCGAAGCCTTCGACCGGCACCCGGAGCGTCATGGAGAGTTGGGGCTTCGCCGACGCGAGGTCCGTACTCGTGGCGCTGTCCACGTAACCCCCGAGATCGCCAACGATTCGGCCGACCGACTTTTCGGCTTTCTCAACGCTGTCGACGCGAAGGGCGACCTCGGCGCGCCGGATCACCATGCGCTGCTGAATTGCTGGTCGGCTCGCGAGGGTAGCCGCGCCTGCAGAAGCGGCTCGGCGATGAGCGGTGTCCTGCACCACACCCGCACTGGGAGCGGAGACGGCCGCTTTGCTCGCGGCTTCGCTGGAATCGCTCACCGAGGTCGCGGCGGTCTCAGCGTAGCTCTGCCCCTTGCTGCAGCCGAAGAGGGCAAGCGCAAGGCCTGCCCCCAAAAGAATGGATAACTTACTCATGTCACACCCCTGTCGAGCATGGGTGTCGAGTGTCCGCTAAATCGTTCAGTCCGACGTTCAGCGCGCCGATCGAACGGTCGGGCTCTCGCTGCTACCGGCCTGAGGCTGGAAGCTCGGCGCGTTCACGAGCCCGTGCCCAGGAGCGGCCTGAACCGGCTGATCGGTCGGGTGCTGACCGGTGCCCTTCGCCGGGCGGTCGTACGTCGGATCGATGGGTTCCGTGGATCGCGGGTTCGATCCGGCGCCGTAGCTCGTCTGCGACTTCAGACCGCCCGAGGCATCCGCGCTGCCGCCGAAAGCGTACGGATCACCCTTCCAACCGTCGTCGCGGCGATTTGCCGCGTACTCCACCGGCGTCGTCGAGGAGAGAAAAGCCTCCTTCCCCTGGAAGCGGCAACCCCCGAGAACCACGATCGCGGTGAGCCCAGCGAACTTGAGCAGATCCTTGCGCATCGTCGCGGAGATTACCCCGCTCCATGGCAGCCTGACCGTGAGCCTGGCAAAGGCCATGTTGAGGAGAGCGCGAGGCTGCGGTCTCAATCTGCAATACAAAAAGCTGGGAGCGGTGAGATGATCTCACCGCTCCCGTCGCGCTGCCGACCAATCCCGGCCGAACTAGAACGTAACGTCGACCTTCTCTTCGTTGCCGGTCTCGCTGCTCTTGTAGATGGCATCGAAGATGGCATTGAGGATCAGGCCGTTTTCGCCGGGCACAGGCGATGGCTTGTCGTTCTGAATCGCGTCGACGAAAGCCTTGACCTCATCGACGTGGGCGGACTCGACGTTCGGGATGTTGCCCGGCGTGATGTCCATCAGCTGTCGATTCTGCTCGGTGAAGATCTTCAGCGCGTCGTTTCCGGCGTACGGCTTGACGATCGCTCCGGCCTTGGTTCCGAAGAGCTGCGTCTCGAACGGGTCGGGGCCATTGCCCATGAACGAGCTCTCGAGCGAGACGACCGCGCCGTTGTCGAACTTGATCAGGCCGACGGCAAAGTCCTCTACCGTGAACTTGGTGCGATCATAGTCGCCCCAGGCGTTCCAAAGCTCGGGGTTCGTGCCGAGCTGGTTCCAGGTCTTGCCGCTGGCGGAGACGGGCTTCGGGTAGCCCATCAGGAAGAGCGTCAGGTCAAGGATGTGCACGCCGATGTCGATCAGCGGACCGCCGCCCTGAAGCTCCTTGTTGATGAAGACGCCCCAGCCGGGCACGCCTCGGCGGCGAAGCGCCTGGGCGCGGGCGAAGTAGATATCGCCCATGTTGCCGGCGTCGATGTACTGCTTCATCCAGCGCGACGGGCCGTTGAAGCGGCTCTGCAGACCCACCTGCAGGATCTTGCCCGTCTCGCGAGCGGTCGCGCACATCTCGCGGCACTCTTCGGCGTTCATGCCGAGGGGCTTCTCGCAGAGGACGTGAACGCCCGCCTGAAGCGCGTCGATCGTCGGCTGCTTGTGGAACTTGTTCGGCGTCGCTACCGAGACTGCGTCGAGCTGCTCCTTCTTGAGCATCTCCTTGTAGTCCGTGTACTGGGCCGGAACTTCGAACTTCTCGGCCGCCGCCTTCGCAGTCTCGGGATTCACGTCGCTGACGGCGACGATCTCGCACTGCTCGGGGATCGCGGCGTAGCCGCGCATGTGGCAGGACTGCGCGATGCCGCCGCTGCCGATGATGCCAATTCTGAGCTTCTTAGCCATGTGTGAGCCAGCTTCCTCCTGGAATGCGGGGGAAGCTTACTCAACCGGCTTCGAAACGTTTCGCCTACGGACGCGTGTCGCGGCGCTCGGGCTCCGCCGTCTTCTCGTCGGTTTGCAGATCCTGAGCGTCGAGGATCTCGGCGTGCTCGGCTTCAAGTGCCGCGACTTCCTCATCGGAGCGTGCGTTCTTCAGCGAGAGCACAGTACCGAGCACGGCGATCGTCAGCAGTACGGCCCAGAAAAGCCAGTGCGGCATGTCGGGGATCTGGTTCCCCCAAGGCGATTTTCCGACGCGCTCCATGGTATTCAGCGCGAGGAAGCATAGCTTCACGCCAACCCAGCCGACCAGGAGATACGCTACGTGATCGAGCATCGGGTACCGCTCGAGAAGCTTGACGAACTGCCCCGCCGCGAACCGAAGCAGGATGATGCCGATGATCGCGCCGAAGTAGACGACCCAGATCTTGTCGTCACGGTTGTCGATGAAGGTAACGCCCGCGAGCACGCTGTCCACGGCGAAGGCGATGTCGGTGAGCTCGACCATAATGACCGTGCGCCAGAAGCTGAGTCCAACGGGCTTCGCCTCCTTGTCCTTAGCGTGGGCCACGAAGTGTTTGATCGGAAGCCAAAGCAGATAGAGCGCACCGACCGCCTGAAGCCACCACTGCTCGAGAACGATGTTCGCCAGGAGGATCGCGATGAGCCGGAACACGAACGCTCCCGCCAAACCGTAGAGCAGCGCTCGCTGCCGCTCTTCCTTCTTTAGGTGCCGCACCATGATGGCGAGCACGAGGGCATTGTCTGCGGAAAGCAGCGCCTCAAGGACGACCAGCGCGAAGACGCTAGCAAGATCGGCGGTCTGGAAGGTCTGTCCGAACATCGTGGTTTATGTGAGCGTATGCCCCCATGGGAGGCGAGTCTCCTCGACCCGTCATTCTGTCACAATCAATCTTGACGAGACTTCTAAGGAGATCGTTGATCTAACGCTATGCCAACTTACGTCTACGAGTGCAGCAGTTGCCAAAATCAGTTTGAGGTTGAGCAGCGCATCAGTGAGTCGCCGCTCACGTCCTGTTCCTGCGGATCCGAAGGAACCGTTAAGCGTGTGATTCAGCCGATTGCCGTGATGTTCAAGGGATCGGGCTTCCACATCAACGATTACAAGGGAAGCTCGGCTCCAGCCACCGGCGGGACCGCGACCGCCGAGGCACCCGCGGCGACCGAAGCCGCCAGTTGCACCGGAGACAAGGGCACCTGCGGCTGCAACCCAGCGAACAACTGAACCAGTCGACTTAGTCACGCAGAAGGCGCCCTCCGTCCATGACGGAGGGCGCCTTTCTGTTCGTCCGGTTCCAGGGTGTTTAAGCCGTCGGAGCCTTGAAGTTGGCGAGATCCGCTTCGGTCGAAGGAACCACGATCTCACCGGCGACGATCCGCTTGGAGATGTCCTCCAGCTTTTTGAGGTTCTCCGCCCCGATAACGTCCTTGGTGTACTGGAAGTCGGTCAGCCCGACGCCTTTGGCCGCCAGGTCGTACGACTTCTTGCCGGCCTCGAACTTGCCGTTCTGGATATCAGAGATCGTCTGGAAGACCGCCTCGTCCACTCGCTTGATCATCGAGGTCAGCACTCGGCCCGGCTTGACGCCGTCCTGGTTGCTGTCAACGCCGATCGCGAACTTGCCGGCGTCCTCGGCCGCGTCGATCACTCCGAGGCCGCAGCGACCGGCCGCGTGGTAGACCACGTCCGCGCCGCTATCGAACAGGAGCTTTGCCGAGGCCTTGCCGCGGCTGACGTCATCCCAGCTCTCGGTGTACTTCGCCGGGAGGATCTGGATGTTGGGGTTCGCCGACTTCGCTCCCGCGGTGTAGCCGACTTCGAACTTCTTGATCAGCGGGATGCTCTGGCCGCCCACGAAACCGATCTTGCCGGTCTTGCTCGCGAGAGCCGCCGCGTAACCCGCGAGGAAGCTTCCCTGCTCTTCCGAGAAGACAAGCGAGCGGACGTTCGGTTGCTCGACCACGGAGTCCACGATCGCAAACTTGATGTCGGGGTATTTCGGAGCGACGGTCTGCAGCGCGTTCTGCTGACCGAGACCGACGGCGATGACCACGTCGTACCCCTGATCCGCGAGCGCCGTCAGGTTCGTCTCGTAATCCTTCTCGCTCTTGCTGTCGATCGACTTGATCTCAGAGCCGAGCTCCTTCTGGGCCCGTTCCAAGCCGGCGTAGGCGCTGTCGTTGAACGACTTGTCGCCCCGACCGCCGCTGTCGAACACCAATCCGACCTTCAGCTGCTTGCCGGAATTCGGCGTGCCAGTGCCGCCGCCCGTCGTTCCCTGGGCGGTGTCGCCCCCGCCGCCGTTGCATCCAACTAGGAGCAACGCGGCCACCAATGCGCCGAACTCACGAATCCTCAAAATGCCAATGCCTCCTGACGGGTAAACTGCCTCAATTATGGCGTACGTCGGCCCAGGCCGTCGTGTGTCTGGACCGCCCGACCGAGGAGACCGCAAGTTTGATCACGATCCAGCTCACCAAGCTCGAAAGCGCGCTCGACCAGCTGCGTAAAATTCACCCCAACCTGATGCCGGCCGACGCCGCCCTCTTGGCGACCGCGCTGAGCCTCACGGGTCGGCACGCGATCGCGCTGTACGAAGGCGAGCAGTACACCTGGCCCGAGGACTACGAGCGCCTGACCCGCGCCATGGTGCCCCAGATGAAGATCGTCCAAGAGGCGATCGAGCACAGCACCCCGAAGCGCGTCAGCAAGACCGCTGTCGAGGAGGAGCCGGTCACCGTGACCGTCGGCCTCATGCCGAACCTGACCGCCGGCGAGCAGCTCCTTGCCGAGCGCGATGACCTGAAGGCCGTCCTCAGCGACATCCTCCAGGAGGGCGTCGAGTTCGCCTACGCCGGCACCGACCTCGGTTGGCAGTGGGCGCTGGACCGCGCCAACTGGAACACGATCAGCGGCGAAGAGATGAGCCGCCGCATCAAGATCAAGGCCAGCTTCACCGAGGGTGCCGTCGGCATCGAGCTCGGCACGGGAGCCAAGAAGCGCACCACCAAGAAGACCGCCGAGGTCGTCGAGGTCGCCGAAGAGGCTGCTGAGGTCGAGTAAACGGTGACACGGCAGGGGCAACCGCCCCTCGCGATCTGTCACTTTCATCCCTGCCTCACTGGATCCGGCGGCGACCGGGTCAGTGAGGCAGAGCTGCGTTACTGCATCGGTCAGGGCCACCGCGGGAGCTATCTTCTCGCCTACGAACCCTGCGGCTACGAACCGGCCTTCGACGCGCTTGGCTGCGCGCGCCACGTGATGAACGGCCGAGACCTCAGTGTCCGAGAGTGCGGCCAATCGGGCGAAGAGCTCTTCCCCGCTGCCCTCAGCTTTCTTCGCTCGCAGGGGGCTAACCTGCTCCACTGTCACAACGCAGCCATCGTTCCGCAGGCTGTTCTCCTTGCTCGGAGTGCCAACATTCCGCTGGTGATCACCGCCCACATCATGGGCGACAAGTGGGAGCGCTGGAGATGGTCCCACAAACCGCGGCGCCGACGCCAGTTCCGCCTGATCCGGCAAGGATTCGAGAGTGCTGCCGCCGTCTTGGCCGTTTCCCGAACCGTCGCCGAACACGCGCAGCGCGTCCTTGAGCTATCGGGAACGAACCTCCAGGTCATGCAGCCGTCGGTCAATGAAGTGTTCTTCGACCAGTCCGCCCCCGTCGGCATGGACTTCGATGTCGCCATTACCGGACGGCCCACGAAGTCCAAGGGGGTCCCATTCATCGGCCGAACGCTTGAACGCCTGCTCACGGTCAGGCCGAACATCCGAATTGTCTGGGTCGGAGCTTCCGGAGACGAAGAGCTCGTGCGGGCGTCCGTCCGCCGTCCAGAGCTACGGACCGCCATTCACTTTCTTGGGCCTCTCACGCCCTCTCAAGTCTGCTGCGTGCTTCGCCGCTCGCGGGTCCTGTTCCATCCCACGCGGCGTGAAGGTTGCGCTCTGGTGGTCTCCGAGGCGGCACTGTGTGGCTCGCGCCTGGTCCTCTCCGACATCCCCGTTCTGCGCGAGTTGTACGACCTTCCGGGAACGTGGTTCTTCCATCCAAACCGACCCGCGGACGCGGTTCGAGCCCTCCTAGCCGCCGTCGAAGAACCAGGCGGACGCCGGTCGCCAGACCAGTTGCGGCTGCCGAACGAAGCAGAGCACGGCGAGGCAGTCCTTGAGGTCTACCGCCGGGCACTCACTGGCTAGTTCGGACTCGGCTGGACGGGTGCCCCGAAACTACAATCTTCCCTGCGCCCGCAGGATACGTCTCTCGATCGAGCGGCGCAGCTTGTGCCAAGGTCCCATGTAGCCGAAGGAATGCCGGTCCTCGTACCTCTCCAACCACGCGAGCCGATCCAGTTGCCGCCAGTAGGCGGCGTTGTTCACGTACTTGCCCGCGTGAAGGATCGTCGGCTCGATCAGGCGCAATCCGTGGTGGCCGTGTTTCAGGAAGCGGCAACGGCCCCGCATCACGTCCATTTGCAGAGGTCCCACGAGGCCGACCGGCGTGTTCATGAGGTCTACCGTATCGGGCAGAAGGCGACCGATACCCGTTCGCGCCATCGCCACCGCGACGCAAGGCTCGTCCGGAACCGTCCCTCGGAACCGCTCCAAGCCGGTCGCGTCGTAGTTCGCGGCAATCTCGGCGGCGGTGCGAATCAGCTGCCGGGCAGCGTTTGTTCGCCGATAGATCATCATGCCGCCGTTGAACATCGGTAGGGCGTCGAGTTGCAGCTTCGGCAGCGTCTCATGCAGCCAGCCGTACCAATGCCCCTCTCGAATCCAGCGGCCTTGAACGGCGAAGTCGGCCCCCTCGGCCGCCGCGAAGCCGGCGTCGACGCGCTTGAAGGCAATGCTGTCCGAGTCCACGAACATCACCTCATCCGCGTTCGTCGTCGTCAGTGCCTCTAGCTTCAGCAGGTAGGTCGGCACGCCCGGAGTCGGCCGCACGACTGCGTCGAACACCCTCGCAAAGCCAGGGTGGTCCAAATCGCTCATCACCACTCGGGGCGTCTTGTCTCCGAGAAGTTTGAGGGACCGGCCGAGGCCCAACGCCTGCTCGGCGTACTTCGGCTTGCCCGTCGCGACGGTGAAGACGATTCTCCCGCTCAAAGCTTGCCCTTCAGCTTAAGGAGCCGCTTCTCCACCGAGCGCTGAAGCTTCTGCATCGGCGACATCCAACCGAAGGGGTGCGCGTCGGCGTACTCCTCCAACTCACGCAGCCGGTCCAGCTGACGCCAGTAGGTGAGGAAGTTGATGTAGCGTGACGCGTGGAACACGTAGGGTCGTACGAAGCGCGTGTCGTACCTCCGGCAGACGAAGTCGCACTCGCCCTTGCTGACGTCGAGGTTCAGCTTTCCGATGAGCCCCGTCGCCGAGTTTTGGAAGTCCATCGTGTCTGGAATGAGGTGCCCCTTCCCCGTCTGCGCCATCGCTAAGGCGATGCAAGGCTCATCGGGAATAAGAGGATCGTCCCGTTGGAAGCCAAGTTCCTTGGCGCGGCGGCCGTACTCGTAGCAGGTCTCGATGAAGGCCTCGCACTCCGGCGTTCGCTCGTAGTAGATCAAGCCTCCATTGAACTGGGGTAGACGATCGACCTTGTTCTTGCGAAGGTGCTCGGGCACGCTCCCGTACCAGTCGCCCTGCGTCACCCAGTCACCTTGGACCGAGAGGCCACGGCCCTGGCAGTAATCGAAGATCGGGTCGAGCCTTCGGAATGCTAGACAGTCGCCGTCGATGAACAGCACCTGGTCAGCGTCCGTTCGCTTGAGCGCGGTCAGCTTGCTGAAGAAGATCCACTCGATCGGGTCCTCCGGAGCAATCACCTCATCGAACGACTTATCCCAGGGAAAGTCCCGTTGGTCGGTCACCACGACGCGCCGCGTCGTGTCGCCGATAAGCTTGAGGGAGCGGCCGAGGCCGAGGGCGCAGTGGGCGAACTTGGGCTTTCCCACCGCGAGCGTATAGACAATCCGCCGCATTCCGGGCCGTTAGTCTACCAACGGAACTGCGGGGAGCTAACGTCCGCCGTAGAAGCAGGAGTTTTCCCCACCATGCGCAACCTGCGATGGATCGCACTCATGCTCACGCTCGTCGTCTTTGGCTGCCAGCCCCAGTCGGCTCAGCAGCCCGCCGAAACCACGCCTGCCACGGATGGCGCATCGACGGTCAGTCGACCTTTACGTCTTGCCAGCGCCCCAAAGTCTCCGCTCCACGGTTCGTGGACCAGTCTGCCGGAGTACCAAGTCAACCGCTGGTCGGTCGAACTACGGCCTGATTCCACGCTTCGAGTCGTTGGGCCAGGAGTCGACGCAGAAGGACGGTTCCAGTCGAGCGGGCAGGCGGCCTCGATCCAGTACGCTGAGGAGAGCCGCATCGGCCTGGTCGAGCCGGCGGAACTCAGCGGCAAGCTCGAGATGGAGAAGAGCGGCGACACCCTCCTCTTCCACACGGGGCTCCCGAACGATCCTCCCATTCGATTGATTCGCGCGCAGTGAGGTCCTTGGCGTGTAGTCGCGTGAAACGCTCCTATACGCCAGCTGTCATCCCGAGCGAAGCCGAGTGATCTAACCGTAGACCTTGACTACTGCCGGTCAAGCCGCCACGCTGGGCCTAGGTACGCGCGAACGCGCGTGTAGCCGGCGCTCCTCGCGCCGTCCGGAAGAGAGACTCACGCAAAGGGGAGGTGTCTTGACCTGGAGTAGTCAAGGTCTACGGTTAGATGCCTCGGCTTCGCTCGGGATGACAGGGGCGTGTAGCGGCACGGCGCGCCGTGCGAGAAGCCGTCGCCTTCTTCTCGCTTTCGGTGAGGGCAGGTCCCGGACCGGCGGGTCTCACGCCACGGCGCAACGGACGCAACGGGTTGGGCACCTCAGCGACCTCACGGACCTCAGCGGTGATGTCCCTATCGAGCTCCGCCCGATCCGCGGCAGGAATGCCGCAGCCACGAGTGACTACTCCTGAGGCGGCCTGACCGGCAGTAGTCGATGCCCAGGATCAAGTCCCTCGGCGTCGCGCGGGATAATTGGTGTCCAGCGAAGTTTGGCCTGGCCAGCGGAAGACGCTGGCCAAGCCGGTGCCGTTCGCCCCTTACGGCTGCGAGAGCTTGTTGTACAGGTACCGCATGATCGTTCCGAACACGTGCGGACGGCTCGTGTCCTTGCCGATCGAGTGGTCGTCGCGAGGGTAAGCCACCTCGTCGAAGTACTTCCCGTTGTCGATGAATCGCTGGATGAGGCGAGCGGTGTCTTGGAACAGCACGTTATCGTCCAGCATGCCGTGGACGAGCAGCAGGTTGTCCTGTAGGCCGTTCGCGTAGGTGATCGGCGAGGTCTTCTCAAAGATCTCCTTGTCCTCCTTAACGAGACCAAGCCTGCGTCGCGTGTACCACTCGTTGTAGCTCTTCCAGTCGGTGACGCTCGCCACCGCCACGCCGGTGTGGAAGACACCCGGCTTGGTGAGCAGCGCCATCGAGGTGAGATACCCACCGTAGCTCCAGCCCCAGATTCCAACTCGATCGCCCCGAACGTACGGCAGCGAGGCGAGGTAGTTCTTCGCCGCCACCGCTTCGTCCACGTCGACCAGACCCATCGAGCGGTAGTAGCCCGAGTTGAATTCGCCTCCGTAGCCCCAGCTCGCGCGGAAGTCGAGCGCGAGCACCACCATGTCGAGCTCCATCGCCGCATAGTTCTCGAAGAACCCGCTCCAGGCGGCCTTGCCCGAGTTCGCGTAGATGTTCGAAATGAAGGCTGGGTGCTTCTTCGTAAGGTCGAGACCGGGCTTGGTGATCAGCAGCCCATGAACCGTTCTGCCGTCTGGAGCCTTGAACGAGACCTCGCGGAAGTCCGCCCACTTCACCTTCTCGAACTCCGGCAGCTGACTCTTGGTCAACCGACGCAGGTTCGGTTCAACCGCGTACAGCTCCGGGTTCAGCTTGCGGTCGCTCGCCATCGTGGCGACTCGCTTTCCGTCCTCACTGAAGAGAGGCAGACCCATGTCGTCGAAGTTCTTCGGCGTCGACATGCCCTCGGGCAGCACGACGTGAACTGTGCGCTTCCCGTCCGGCTCAACGATCGTAATCTCGCTCTTGAGCCCGCTGCGGCTCAGCGTGGAGAGGAAGATTCGATCGCTGTTCTTGGGACGCCCGAGCGCGGCCACGTCGTGGTTCTCTGCATAGAACTTAGAGAGGTTCTTGCCGTCGGCGTCCACCTTCATGATCGAGCGGAAGCCGAACTTGCCGTCGACGATGTCCGTTCCGAAGAGGAGCTGATTGCCACTGCGCGTCCAGATCACCGGCCGGAAATCGGGGATGTAGTTCTTCGGCGCCTTCTCCTTGTAGATGTCGGTCTTGGTCGCCTTCTCCGGATCGACCATCGAGAGCGTGTGCTCCTTGAAGTCATCCTTGAACCAGGAGACGGCGAGCCGCTTCCCGTCCGGTGACCACTCCATTCCAGCCATCCAGAAGTAGCGCGGCAGACCAGTCACGAATCGGACGATGCCGCCGTCCGCGCTCACCACGCCGACCTGGGTGTCCTGATAAAGGTCACCGTTCCAGGCCCGGCGGATGTTCACCACCGTCGCCCGATCCTTGCTGAAGTCCATCATCACGTGGTTCCCCAGCTTGCTGGAGTCCGACCAGTTGACGGCGATCGTCTTCCCGTCCGGCGCCCACTCGTGACCGTCGATCTGAGTGTTCGGCTTGGAGAAGAACGTGAGCTGCTTGATCTGACCGTTCGCGCGGTCGATCCGGAAGACGTTTTGGCCGCTCTGGTACGAGATGAAGCGTCCATCTGGCGAATACTGAGGCGTCCCGAGGCTGAGTCCACCGTCCGCGATCGGGCGCAGGTTCGAACCATCCGGCTTCACGAGCCAGGTGCGCCCCTTGTAGGAGAACATCAGCTCGCGGCCATCCGGCGACCACTGCGCGCCGCCGATGCCTCCGTCGTACAGGTCCGCCTCCTTTTTCTCGAGGTCGGTTCGACTGTCGTCCTGGCGCGGAAGGTCGAGAATCCGCTCGGCGGCGACGATCATTCGGCGATTGCCGCTCGGGTAGTCCATGATCCAGAGGTCGAGCTTGCGCACGCCCGTCTGGTTCCAACCGAACGCGATCTTCGACCCGTCCGGCGACATCGCGGGAGCCGACGGCGACCGGCCGTTGATCAACGGATACTGGTAGAAACGCTCCAGCGGGATCTCCGCCTTGGGGAGCGCCTGCCCGTAGGCAGGAGCGGCCAGCGTGGCCGCGACAAAAGGAATCAGGAGGTGCAACGCACGCATCCTTCCTAAAGACGTACGAATCACGTCCGCTTTTACCCGGTTGAGCGATTCGGTGTTCGGTGAGGGAATGCTGTCATCCCGAACGAAGCCGACTGATCTGACCGTATGCGTTGACTCCTGCTGGTCAAGCCAGCACCCAGGCGAGGGTACGCACACTAGGGCGTGTAGCCGGCGCACCTCGAGCCGTCCGGCGGGAGACTAGCGCGAAGACGCGAAGGGGAGGCGGCTTGACCTCGAGTAGCCAAGGCTTCCAGTTAGATCCCTCGGCTGCGCTCGGGACGACAACGGACCAAGACCGAACGACCTCCCAGTCCGACCACTCGGCAAAATCTCTTCCGGCTTTCGGGATCACCTGCGGACTTCCCCGGTAGTCTCTTCGGCCATGGCACAAGAGATCCGAGTCGGCGTTGCCGGCCTCACCCATGGCCACGTCTGGGGACTGATCGACGCTTGGAAGAAGGTTGAGGGCGCTAAGCTCGTAGCGGTAGCGGATCGAACGCCGTTGCTCGAAAGGGCGAAGGGCGACTTCGAGCGCAGCTACGCCGACTGGCAAGAGCTGCTCGAGAAGGAGCAACTCGATGCGCTCCTCGTCACGAGTGACAACGTCGAGTCGACGGAAATCACGGTGCAGGCGCTTCGAAAGGGGATTCCCTGCATGGTCGAAAAGGCGATGGCCGCGAACGGCGCCGATGCCGACCGCATGCTTGAAGCGATGCGCGAGAGCGGTAAGACGCTGATGATCAACTGGCCGCTCGCGTGGAATGCGGCCCTGTACGAGATCGAGCGGCAGCTTCAGAGCGATTCGATCGGCCACGTCTTCCACATGCGCTACCGAAATGGCCACTTCGGGCCGAAGGAGATCGGTTGCGACGAGTGGTTCGTCGGCTGGCTCTACGACGAGAGCAAGAACGGCGGCGGCGCGATCGCCGACTTCGGCTCGTACGGCGCCGCGCTCTCCCGCTGGCTTCTCGGCATGCCCGAGACGGTGTACTGCGTCCGCGGCAACTTCACCAAGGACTACGAGGTTTCCGACGACCACGCGGTGCTCGTTCTCAAGTACCCAAAGGGCACGGCCTTTCTCGAAGCCACCTGGGCGACGAAGGGTTCGGACGACGGCCCCAACCCGGTGATCCACGGAAAGGAAGGCACGTTGTCGGTTCGTAACGGCGAGCTGACCCGGTCCGGAGAAGTGATCCCGGTTCCGGAAATGCCCACGCGGAACCCGGCCGAGTACTTCCTCGAATGCATCCGCACTGGCAAGCAGCCGGAGGGAATCCTCAACCCGGAGATTGCGGCCGACGCGGCCCGAATTCTGGATGCCGCCATCAAGAGCAGCGCCAGCGGCTGCGCCGAGCGAGTCTGAGATACGGAAAGGCCCCCGCCGGATCTAGCCGGCGGGGGCCTTTCCGTATCGTTTAGAGAAGACCTTTGGCGACTTCGGCGACGTTCTCGGGCGTGATTCCGAATTCGGCGAACACCTGCTCAGCCGGAGCCGAGAGGCCGAACCGATCGACTCCGATCTGCGCGTCGGCATACCGAGGCCACGCCATCGTCGACCCGGCCTCCACCGACACCCGCTTCACGCCGGGCGTGATCACCGAGTCTCTGTACTCCTGGGTTTGTTGTGCGAAGAGCTCCCAGCTGGGCATGCTGACAACTCGCGTGGGGATCCTTTCGGCTTCCAGCCGCTCACGGGCCGCGGCACACACGGATACTTCGCTGCCGGTGCCGATCAGGATCACGCGAGCCTCGCTCGAAGCCTCCTGCAGCACGTAGGCGCCGCGCTCCGCCGGGTGATGCTGAACATCCGAGGGCGAGAGGGTCGGGAGGTTCTGACGGCTGAGGACGAGCAGCGTCGGGCTGTTCGTCGATCGAATCGCCGTCTTCCAGGCCGAAGCGGTCTCGTTGCCGTCGCACGGCCGAATCACCGTCAGGTTCGGGATCGCGCGCATGGCAGTGAGATGCTCGACGGGCTGGTGGGTCGGACCGTCCTCACCGAGTCCGATCGAGTCGTGCGTAAACACGTAGATGGAAGGCACTTCCATCAAGCACGCAAGGCGAATCGAGGGTCGGCAATAGTCGGTGAAGGTGAAGAACGAGCCGCCGTACCCCTTGAGGCCTCCGTGCAGCGTCATGCCGTTCACCGCCGCAATCATCGTATGCTCACGGACGCCGAAGAAGACGTTCCGTCCCTCCGGATTCTCGCTGGTGAACTGGCCCGAGGACTTCTGAGTAGTGAGCGTGGACTCCGACAGATCCGCGCTTCCGCCGACGAGCGCGGGAATCTTTTCCGCGATGGCGTTGATCACCGCATTACTCGCCTTGCGCGTCGCCTGCTTCACGTCGCTGCCGAAGCTCGGCAGCGCATCGATCCACTCCGTGCCGAATTCGCCGGCGATGGCCGCTCGAAGCGCCTTCGCCTCGTTTGGGAATGAGGCTTCGTAGTCGTGCAGCGCCTTGCGCCACTCAGACTGCTTCGCTTCGCCCTTCTCCGTCGCCTTTCGCCATTCGGCGAGCGCGTCCTCGGCGACGTAGAACTCCTGATCGACGGGAAGGCCGAGCGCCTCCTTCGTTAGCTTGACCTCATCGGGACCGAGCGGGGAGCCGTGCGACTTCTGGCTGCCCGCCTTGTTCGGCGATCCGAAGCCGATGATCGTCTTGCACATGATCAGCGACGGCTGCTCGGTGTTGCTGCGTGCCTCGCGGATCGCGGTGTCCACGGCATCGACGTCCATGCCGTCCACCCGGAGCACCTGCCAGCCAGCGGCGCGGAACCGGAGCTCGTGGTTCTCGCTGACCGAAAGCGAAGCCGGGCCATCGAGGGTGATGTCGTTGTCGTCGAACAGCGCGATCAGCTTGCCGAGTTTCAGGTGTCCCGCAAGCGAGGCCGCCTCGTAAGAGAGGCCCTCCATCAAGTCGCCGTCGGAGCAGATAACGTAAGTGTTGTGGTCGATGACCTCGTGGTTCGGGCGGTTGTAGGTGGCCGCGAGGTGCCGCTCGGCAATGGCGTAACCGACCGCGTGAGCGAAGCCTTGACCAAGGGGTCCAGTCGCCATCTCGACGCCCGGGGTGAGGATGTTCTCGGGGTGACCCGGCGTGCGGCTGTGAAGCTGGCGGAAGTTCTTGAGCTCGCTGAGCGGCAGATCGTAACCGGAAAGGTAGAGCAGTGAGTAGAGGAGCATCGACCCATGCCCCGCGGACAGGATGAAGCGGTCGCGGTTGAACCAGGCAGGATCCTTCGGGTTGTGGCGCAGATGACGCGTCCAGAGCGCGTACGCCATAGGTGCCGCGCCGAGCGGGAGCCCCGGATGGCCACTGTTCGCGGCCTGCACCGCGTCCATGGACAGGGAGCGGATCGCATTGATGCAGAGCTGGTCGAGGTTCTGGGTCGTTGCTGCCACGAGCGCAAGGTTACCTGCGTCCCTTAGCGGAAGCCGCGTCCGATTCGAATGCGGGTCGAACGCTTTCGCGCCCTAAGGTAGTCTTCGCTTCGTGCGAACGCGCTTCCGCGCCCTTCTCGGCTGTCTGCTGACGGCCCTCGCCCTCCCCGCAATGGCTCAGCGCCGCGAGGGTGTGTACGTCCCGACCGGCGGATCGGGGATTCCCTGGAGCATCAACGAGCACCACACGCTGGTTTGGAATGGGCAGCCTTACTTGCCCGCGGGTCTCCGAGTAGACGGGACGCCGGCTCAGATCAAGGCAGCTAAGGAAGCGGGGGTCGAGGATGTGCTGGTCGACCTGCCAAGCTCCGGCAAGGGCTGGGCCGACGCGTTCCGCGCCCTTGAGGATTCGAAGATGCGCTACTTGGTGCGTTTCGACTCGCTGGCGGCAATGGCTCAGGGGATGGCGGTGGAGCCGCAGGCTTACCGCGTCGCGGGCATCACCACTCCCCGGCAGGTCGTGCTCGAATTGCCCGGTGCAACGAGCGCTTACGTGGTGCTCGCATCCAAGCGCGACAGCTCCATCCAGTCGAGCGGACGCGTTCCCGTCGTAAACGGCCGACTCACCTACGAGGCGAAGCCGGCTGGAGAGATCGAGCACATCTTGCTCGTCTATCCGGAAACGGTCAGCTACGAGCAGCCGGATTTCTGGGAGCGGCTCGATGGCCATCGCGACGCTGTCCTCACGGCCCTCAAGCGCAACCCCTTGGGTGTCGGGCTCCGCGGCATCGTTAACCCACTCGGTCGAACGCTATCACTTCCGAACCAGGACCTCCGCTTCGTGCCGAGTAGCCCGTACTTTCGAATGGAACTGCGCGAGCAGCTCGAGCGGCGCTATCGCTCGATCAAAACGGCCGTGCAGTCTTGGGGAATCGGGACGCACGACTTCGAGACCTTTGACGACATGGCGCGGTTGGTGCCGCTATGGCAAGGCTCGAGGGGCGTTGGCATGGTCCTCGATCCCACGACCAATCGCCTCTACACCTGCGATCGCACGAAGACGAACATATGGAGCGACATCCGTGAGGTCGTGAGCGCGGCCGAGGCGCGCCGCTTCGGCCGACTCGTCGCCGCGATCCGCGCGGTGGCCGACGTTCCGGTCATTCAGGAGTGGGCCGGCTGGGCCAGCGTATATGAATCGAGCAGCCCTCCGCTAGACGGGCTCGGCATGCGTGCCGCCGGCACGACGCCGAGTGCTATCGCGGAGACTGCGAGTCGCGCGAGCAGCAGTCTGCTGCGTTGGTCGACGCGAGGTTGGCTCGTAGCGACCGAAGTCGATCCGGGAGTCGGTGCCGACGCAGCCGCGCAGTTGCCTAACGTGATCGACGACCTAGCCGGGCTGGGAGCGAGGGGGTTCTTCGTCCGGACGGAACTGCCAGCACTCGCCAAGGCCGTAGCTGCGGAGGCGACCAAGCGTGCGGCCGAAGTCTCGCTCGCGAGCACGTCACCTCAAGCCGTGTACTTCCCCGAGAACGCCTTGAACCCCGCAACGGTTCAGCGGTTGCCCGGCGGTCGATGGTGGCTGCCGACGCCTGATGACGGAAATCGAATCGATCTCGGTTCCACGTTCTCCGCGTACCGCATCCTTGGACGAGGTGGCAACGCGATCGCGATGTGGACGAACCGTCCCGGTCGGTACCGACTGCGGATGACGAACACCAAAACGGTTCAGTTCGCGAGCGTTGGGGGGCTTGACCCCAACATGAAGCTTGTGAAGGGTGGGGTCGAGGTCACCCTCTCCGAGATCCCGGTGATCATCTCGAATACGGAGGAGGTACCGATTCCGGAGCCAGCCTATTACGAGACGATGGCGCAATTCGACGTGCTGTTGAAGGAGGCGCAAACGAGAGGCTCGGACATCATCACGGAGCGCGTCTACTTCACGGACCACATCAACGGCTTCGAGCGAAATCCGGGTGGCGCCTTCCCGCAGATGCGTCAGATTCTCCGCCGTGCTGCGTCCAAGGTCGGGCGAGCCACGTGGGTTGAGGCTGAGAGATCGACGGAGACAAACTTCAGTGAAGCCGAGAGCCTGCCCGGCTGCAGCGGCGGCGGCGCCTTGGCGCTGCGCACTGGCATCCCGGCAGGTGCCGAAGGCTATTTCGCCGACTTCAGCATTCAAGTGAAGACGAAGGAGGAGCAAGAGGTCTGGATCGCGGCCAAGATCCCAGCAGAACGGCGAGGCGACGTCCGCGTCATCATCGACGGCCAGACGCTGAGCATCACCACCGATCCCCTCAGCTCGTACGGTCAGGGGTTCGCATGGTACAAGCTCGGCACGACCCGACTTGCGGGCACTAAGGCCGCGCTCCGCTTCGAGGTGAAGGGTGCCCCCGGCGTCGAGATTGGCCTTGACGTCTTGTTGCTGACCCCGCGCGCGTTCCGGCCGTCCGGAATCAACCCGCCGGATCCGGTGGACTACCCGCCGCTCTCGATCAAGGGCTGAGCCTAGACGGGCGGTAGAAATGGATTCTGCCGCTCCGACATGCTGTCGGCGTGCATCCGCTCGAGCTCCTCATATTTGTCGAGCTCGAGCCGTGCCAAGCCGTAGTAGCACTCTTTCTGGTCCAGCCGCACGGCCCATCCGGCATCGCCGTAGCTGTAGTGCCACCACTCATCGCGGCAATTTGAGAAGCCAGCTCCTAGCATTGCTTCCACAAGGATCGTGCGGTTGCGCTGCGCGACCTCACTAAGCCCAAGGGCGTAAGTTGGGGCAGCTTGAAAGCGGTCGTACGGCGAAGTGACGTCGATGATCTCGTTCTGGTCGTCGACCAGCCACACGTCGACAGCCGCGCCCGTGCAGTGCCCAGGAGGTGCCTTCTGGTCCGTGGGCGCCACCCAGCGACACACGGTTCGGCGCAGTCCCGCATGGTTCCGATTGGGAAAGGCCTCCACCGCGCAGTTCCACATGAAGTCGTAGATCCTCTGCTGGCGCTCGATCGGGCGCCAGCCTTCGATGAGTCCGAGGTAGTAGCCCTCAGGAAGCGACAGTGCGGCTCGCTCGCACATCTCCGCCACTGCTTTGCGAACGTATGGAATGACCTGGGGGCGGAGCACGCGAAGCGAGGGGGCGTACTCGGCGACGTGCACCAGCGGCTCGCCGTTCTCACGTTCGTGGATCAGGTTCAGGGCGCGGATGGGTTCCGGCCGGCCCTTCGTGCGGTCCCACGGGATCATGCCCCAGCTTTTACCCGGACGACCGGCACTACGACCGCGTCGGTGGCGCTGAGAACGGGGTTTGGCTGGCGCCCTTCCAGGATGGCGAGCAAGCTGTATCGCTTGGTGCCCTTGCCAAGGATGGAGCGGACCTCGATCGCCGTGTAGTTGCCGTTGACGGCGGGGCCACCCGCGGCCTCCAGCGCCTCTGTAAGCTTCATGCCTGGCTTATGGGCCACGACGCCTGGGCGCTTCACGGCCCCACTTACAGAAACGAACGCCAGGTTCGCACGAAGGTTGACGAGGACTTCGTCGCCGGGCTGGAGTCGCAATCGGGCGTCTTCCGGCAGGATCGCGCCGAACGGCTCTCCGTTGCGGATGATCCGAACGGCGGAGGGGTCCCCATGTGGGTCGATCCCGCCGGCCGCGCTGACGGCATCCTGCAGCAGCATCTCCCCTTCCAGCGTCACCACGCCCGGCCGCTTCACTCCCCCAAGCACGTTCACTTCCTGACGCGGGGCGACATTCGAGATCTCGATCCGGTCACCGCCGCGGATAAGTGGATCCGTCGTGGTGCAGTCCACCCAGCGCTCAATGCCGTCCGCCGACACCAAAAGCACGCGGCGCAGGTCGGCATTCTCCTGAGGTCCGATGCCGGCTAAGAGCTTCCGCATCGAAAGCCCAGCCGTAACGATGTGATCGCCGGGCTTCCGAACGAGCCCGGTTACGCTCACGGTTCGGCCGTCACCTCCTAAGAGGCGGACGGTAATGCGGCAGGGGCCAACCTCGTCCCGGAGAACGGCCTCCAAGTGCGCTGCCGCCGACTTCGGAGTGAGCTTTGCCAGGCTGATACTTCCGTGCCGCGGCACGGCGAGCCTCCCCTCCGGTGAGAGCGTTCGCACGAAGCAGTACGTCGGATCCTCAGCGCACCTGACTTCGACGCGATCGCCCGGCATCAGCACTCTCTGGGCGCTGGCCCACGCGGGCATCGCGGCAAGAAGGATCGAAAGACAGAGCGAACGATTGCTTGGAATCATGCTGGGCCCCATCGAGCATACAACACGGCGGTCACGCCCACGACGAAGCCGACCATCGACGAACAAGGGACGCATAAAATGAAAACGCCTCGCGATTTCTCGCGAGGCGTTTTAACCGAAGGGATGGTGCCGCAGACCGGACTTGAACCGGTGACCCTAGCATTTTCAGTGCTATGCTCTACCAACTGAGCTACCGCGGCAGTCAAAGCGGTTATTCGGTTTTTCTATTTGTTGGCGCGGATGACGGGATTTGAACCCGCGGCCTCCGGCGTGACAGGCCGGCGCTCTAACCGCTGAGCTACACCCGCGAACAGAAGAAAAGTATGGCAGCGACATCGGCGTTTGTCAAGGGTTGGTGAAGCTAACGCAATGCAAAACGGGGTCCGGAGGAACTTCCTCCGGACCCCGTTTTGCTTATGTGTAAGTTCTCGCCCTAGGCTGCGATTCGCTCGGGAACGGTGCGGTTCAGCAGGAGCCAGTACATGGCGACCTGGAGGACCATCTCGCTGAAGTCGGCCGGGTCGGTCGGCTTCTGGATGAACGAATTCGCGCCGAGCGCGTACGACTCCTCGATCTGCGACTCATCGTCCGAAGACGTGAGCACGACGACCGGCAGCCGCTTGGTCGCGGGATCCGTGCGGATCCTCCGAAGCACCTCAAGACCGCTCAGGCGCGGGAGCTTGAGGTCGAGGATGACCACCGCCGGCATCACAGACAGATCGCGACCCGCGAAGCTGCCGGTGCCGAAGAGATAGTCGATCGCCTCTTGGCCGTCGCACGCCACGACGACCTCGTTCATGATGTTGTTGCGTCGCAACGCTCGGAGCGTCAGCCGCTCGTCATCGATGTTGTCCTCGATGAGGAGGATGAGCTTGCTCTCCATTCCCGGAGCCGATCCTTTCGACATAGTGCTGATTCCGCCTCTCCCCTAGCAGAGACTGGCCTTAGCCACGTCCTGCTCCCAAGTAATTATACAAACCTACCGAGTTCAGACGAACGAAGTTAGCCGATCGATTCCCTCAATATACTGCCAACCCCCGCGCGATGACCGGAGAGCATCGGCTACGCTTCGCCCTATGGCAGTGGCGGAATCCCACCTCGAGCACTCGAAGCCCGACGAGAAGACCGGCCTTCCGGGTGCGATGCCCCGGAAGATCAATGTCACGATGATCGGCGCGGGCTCCTTCTTCACCAACTCGATCCTGAAGGACGTTGCGCTCATCCCCGGCAACCAGGGCGGTGAGCTTCGCCTGATCGACATTGACGCGCACCGGCTCGAGCTCACCGAGCGCCTGATGCGCAAGATCGTGGCCGAGATCGGCGCCGAGAACAAGTGGACGGTACGGGCGAGCACCGACCGACGCGAGCTTCTCCCGGGCACCGACTACGTCGTGAACTCGATCGAGGTCAGCGGCGTCGCCTGCGTCCGGTTCGACAACGACATCCCGCTCGAGTTCGGCGTCAGCCAGAACATCGGCGACACGATCGGCCCAGGCGGCCTCATGAAGGGTCTCCGCACGATCCCGGTGTGGATCGACATCCTGAAGGACGTCCGCGAGCTCTGCCCCAAGGCGGTGGTGCTCAACTACACCAACCCGATGAACATGATGTGCCTCGCCGCCGCTCGTGCGGTGCCCGAGGTTCAGGTCGTCGGCCTCTGCCACTCCGTGCAGGGCACCTCGCGCATGCTGGCCAAGTACGCCGACGTGCCTTACGAGCAGGTCCAGTGGAAGTGCGCCGGCATCAACCACCTCGCGTGGTTCACGGAGTTCAACGGGCCGGACGGTCAGAGCCTGTACCCGACGCTGATGGAGCAGGCCCGAAATCGCGAGAGTGAGTTTGCCACGGCGGAGCCGGTCCGAACGGACATGATGCTGCACTTCGGGGCGTTCATCACCGAGTCGAGCGGCCACCTCAGCGAGTACCTTCCCTACTACCGAAAGCGCAAGGACCTGCTCGACAAGTACACCGACACCGGTTACCGCGGTGAGGAAAGCTTCTACGCGAACAACTGGCCCCAGTGGCGCGAGAAGCAGGACACCAGCCGAGCGGCCCAGTTGGACGGCAGCGAGGAGATCAAGCTCGAACGCTCCTTCGAGTACGGTGCGTGGATCATCGAGTCGGTGGAGAAGAACGTGCCGATCCTGATCCACGGCAACGTGGAGAACAAGGGGTGCATCGAGAACCTGCCGCAGGACGGGTGCATCGAGGTGGCTTGTCTCGTCAACCACAACGGCATCCAGCCGGTCCGGTACGGCCGACTACCCTCTCAGATGGCGGCGATCTGCGACTCGAATATGCGCATGTTCGACCTGGCGGCCGACGCGGCGATCAACCGATCCAAGCAGCTCGCCAAGTACGCGCTGGCGATGGATCCGCTCACGTCGGCCGTCTGCTCGCCGGCCGAGATCTTCGAGATGACGGACCGCCTCTTCGACGCGGAAGCCGAGTACTTGCCGGGCTACCGGTAGCCGCTCTGCGCCTGCGGGTGATGATCGATGTTCGAGGGGCTGCCCCCTTCGAAAATCATCACCCGCGGGCGGCGCCCCACGCCTCGCGGTACTTCGTGTGCACGTAGCGGGGCACCGACCACGCGTCTTTCGCCCGTTCCGCCGGCTGCTGCGCTTCGGTAAAGCCCATGCGATACCCGGCCTCCCTCGCCGCTCTCGCAACTCGGGCGTCCCACTTTCCATTCGGGTAAGCGATGTAAGCGACTTCGTGGCCGAGCATCTCCTCCAGCCTTCGCTTTGAGCCAACCATCTCTGCTCTCAGCCTCTGGTCACTAAGCGCGCGGAGGTCGGCCGGGTGCGAGCGGGTCTGCGAACAGATCGTTACCAAGCCCTCGCGGTCGAGCTCCCGGAGCTGATCCCAGCCCATCTTCGGCCTACCTTGTCTGTTCCCTACGTAATCGGTGTGGACGAACATGGCGGCGGGAACGCGGTGCTTCCGAAGTATTGGGAGCGCGAGCCGGTAGAAGCCCAGGTAGTTGTCGGCGAAAGTCACCACGACCGCATTGCGCGGCAGGGCCCGACGCCCGGCAAGGTGCGCCTCGAGATCACTCAGCCGGACGAACTTCGCGCCTCGCTTTCGAAGCCAGGCCAATTGGGCCTCTAGCTCGGTCGGAGTGCAGTCGAACCACAAGGCGCGACGGTCCCGGACCGGCACCATGTCGTGATAGACGAGAATGGGCGTAAGCGGCCGCGATTGAGCCGGAAGGACAAGAAACGGCAGAAATAGCGTCGCGTACACGTCCAGAATTCTGCCGCAGATAGGTAGCATCCTTGCGACTTGGCAAGCACAAATGCGGGCTTTGTCGGAGATCTCCGACAAAGCGACGTAACCTGACATGTGATCTTGGTGGGCGGTGAGGGACTCGAACCCCCGACATCCTCGGTGTAAACGAGGCGCTCTACCAACTGAGCTAACCGCCCGAACTCGTCGTCTCCACTGCCATCATGATTTTGGTGGCCGTCGGTTCAAGGACCCCGATTATGCGACTAGTAGTAGACTGTTCGCAACGCTTAGGATGAAGCGCCTTACTTACGCCCTAATTCCATGGATGGCATTGGCGTCGGCGGCCCACGCGGGGCAAACCCGCATGGCCGACGTGCTGTACACCCATTTCGACGATGTCCCCACGAGGGCGTTCCGCGTCGGCGACGAAGCATTCGTTGCCGTGGACGACGTGAAGCGCTGGGGATGGGAGATCAGCCTCTGGGCTGACCAAGCCGATGTGAAGGCCGAGGGGACCCGCGCAACGGTTCCTTTCCGCGTCTTCAGTGGCCGCAAGTGCATCCCCGTCCGCACCGCCATGCAGAAGCTGGGCGGAGGCACGGCGTGGGCCGGCAGCTCGGACACGCTCGAGGTCTTCTCCGAGCTTAAGGAAGTCATCGTCGATGACGGCCGGATCGAAGTTGTCGCTCCGCTCGCGGTCAAGCCGCGCTTCTCCGTCCTCACCGGACCGAACCGCCTCGTGGTCGACATGACCGGCGCGCGCCTCGCCTCTGGCATGCGACAGGACCTGGACGGATCGGCTCGCCTCGTGCAGTACAAGCCGAACGTCGTTCGGCTGATCGTCGAGACCGGTTCCCTCCCCGACGTCGCTCGACTCAGCCAGCAGGCCGGTCGTCGCCTCGAATTCGAAGTGACGCGGTCCAAGCCCCTTGAGGAAGAGCCGGTCGAGCCGATCAAGGTCGACGAGCCGGAGCAGAATCAGCCGAACGAGCAGACGATTCCGCCGATCTCGGGCGATGCACTAGACGTTCCCCTTCTTCTGGACCAGGAGACCAACACCCTCGTCAAGCTGCGCATCCCTCTGAAGGGGCGCCTGACGTCGGAGGCCCAGTTCCGAAAGTCGACGCCGACGCAGCTCGATATCACGCTCCCGGGCGTGCGGATGGACCTGCCCGAGGGCTTCACGCTCGACACCAGCAGCATTCGCGACTTCAGCGTTCGCCACACCGATGACGCGACAGTCCTCAGCCTGACTCTCGCCCGTCCCATGGGCGCCGAAGTCGTCTCCCTGAAGGGCGATGTGCAGATCCAACTGTTCAAGCCGGCGATTGGCGATGGACGGCTGGCCGGCAAGGTGATCGTCGTCGACCCCGGTCACGGTGGTCACGACGGCGGGGCCAAGTCTGGCGGCGTTCGCGAGAAGGACCTCAATCTCAAGATCGGCAAACTGATTGCCCAGGAGCTGGCGGAGCAGGGCGCGACGGTCATCATGACCCGCAAGACCGACGTCTTCATCAGCCTGAGCCAGCGAGCGAAGATCGCGAACGCGAGCAACGCCGACCTCTTCATCTCGACTCACATCAACTCCACCGGCGGTTCCGGAAGCCAGTCCGGCACGATCACGTTCCACCACAAGGGCAAGCCCGTCGGACGACTTCTCGCGGAGTGCATCCACAACGAGATCGGAAAGGTCAACGGACTGCCGGACATCGGCGTATGGAGCGACGGCAAGATCTACAAGAGTGGATTCGCCGTTCTCCGACAGACGAAGATGCCGGGCGTCCTCCTCGAACTCGGGTTCATCAACCACTCGCGAGATCGCAACCGGATGGTGACTCAGGACTTTCAGACCAATGTGGCGGCCGCGGTCGTCCGTGGAATTAAGGTGTTTCTTGGCGATGCCGAAAAGAACTAATCCCTCGCCCAGCGGACGCGCCGTAACGGTCGTCATGCTTTCCGCCGCGCTCGGCGTCGGCGTGTTTGCCGCTTACGTTCGAATGACCCCGAGCGCAGGCCGCGTACCCGATGATCTGAGGCGCGAGAGCACTCGCGCCGCCCTCGCCGCCGAGCCGCCCGCACCGAAGGTGACGCGCAAGCCAGAGGTCACCATTGAGGCGGCCCCACGGCTCATGGTGCCCGAGGTGCAGGGCGAGAAGGTCAAGCTTGTCCGGGCTACGAACCCGTTGCCTGACGGGGACAAGCCGATCGTGTTCGTCGCGAACGAGACCCTCAAGGCGCTGAAGCTCGATAAGGCTCGCGCTCTCGGCGTTCACGTCAAAGACGGCATCGCGATCATCGACTTCAACTCGGAGCTGAACCAAGGATTTGGCAGCAGCGAGGAGAGCATCCTGATCAAGGCGCTCCAAATGGGCCTCGGTCAGTTCAAAGAAGTCGAGAAGTTCCAGATTCGGATCGACGGCGAGATCGTCGAGTCGCTGGGCCACTTCGAGATCGTCGATCCGGTCGATGTCATTCGCCCGGGGCAGAAGACCGAGGAGCCTGAGACCACGACCGGCGAAGCGCAGTAAAGACCAGCACCAAGCTGCAAACCAGCCACAGCAGGGCCCACACGATGGCCGGCACTCCAACGTAGGATTGGAGAATCCGAGCATCGCTGTGGGCTTCTGTGTGTGCGCTTATCTGGAGCAGTTCGTAGACGGACTGCACCGCGTTCAGACACTGCTGCACGCCCACGAACTGCGCCACGAACAGGAGCCAGTTGCCCTTCAGTCGAATGGCGGCCACCGCCAGTGCCAGCATCCAGGCCCAACCGGACACGATGCCAACGCCGTCGCCGCGCACCCAGCTGACGTCGGCGAATAGCAAGGCGAAGGCAAGCACGCCGAGCGCAACGCGCGCGCCGCGTTCCGTCCGGCTGGAGAAGATGATCGCGGCTCCCGCGAGCGCGGCTCCGAGATAGCCCGCGGAGGCGATCAGGAAAAGGTTTCCTCCCCTGACCGGGGTTTCGCCGCTGCCGTTGGCGTGAACGACGATCTCCTCAACCGAGCCTCCGGTCGTCACCGCCGCAAACGCATGGAAGAACTCGTGAACGTGAGTGTTGAGGTACTGCAGCGGCAGCATCAGCTGGTGCACCACTGGTAGCGCCCACAGGAGCACCGAGGCGAGTCCGGCGATGAGGATCGCCGTCTGGTGAGGTCTAAGCGTTGGGCTGCTGGGCTTCATTCGTGGGCTCCGACTGCTCTACGCTGCCGCGGCGACGAAGGATACGCTCGGCCACGGTTGTGATGACTAACCCAGCCGTCACGCCCACCGTCCACCCTAGAAGCACCTGGTACGGGTAATGCACCCCGTTGTAGACGCGCGACAGACCGGTCATGACCGCCACGAGAACCCACGGACTTCCCCACCAACCGAGGTGGTAGGTGAACACGAAGGCAACCGCGGCCATGTTCGCACTGTGGGCCGATGCCGTCCCGGCGCTGTCCGAGGTGCCGGCCCGCAGGAACATGTCGGCAGCATCGATCTCCTGAAACGGCCGCGGCATCGGCAATCCCTTCTTGAACAAGTCCGTGATTCCATTGGCGAGCGGAAAGGCGAGCAGCGCCTGGATTGCGGCATGGCGTCCACGTCCTTTCGCCACGATCAATCCGACCACCAACAGTCCCAAGGCGATCTTAACCCACAGCCAGTTCGTCGCCTCGCTGAAGAAGTGCATCGCCGGAGCGAGCCATTCCGGCCACCGGTTGATCCAGTCGAAGACGGTTCGGTTCAGATCCGACACGCCTGCGAGTGTACTGAGTCGGCGTAGAACAAGGGAGATGAGCTACGTCGCCGCCTGGATCGCCCGCCGACTCTGGTGGGCATCGCTGTGGCTCATGCGTCGCACGTGGATGCGGCGTCTCCAGCGCGGGGCCGAGCGGTTCATCCCCGAGCGGAGACGCCCGAAGTCCCGGGCCGCACTGCGTCGGCAGAACCGCCTCGCCCGGCGTATCGGGCTGCCGATGCTCACCTTCGTGATGAATCTACTTCTGGCCAGCATCCTGCTCCAGACGCTTTTCATGCTCTCCCTGCGCCTAGCGGAGTCCGGAGCTCTCACCATCCCGGACGAGTACCGCGAGCGCTCCAATCCGTAGATTGAGCTACTTGAGCGCCAAGGCGAGAAGCGCCACGCCGACGAGGGAGGCAACGGTCCCGAGCCAGACCTCGCGGCGGTACCGTTTGATCGAGATCTCACGGAAGACGTAGACGCCGAACATCAGCGTTACCAGCGTCGAGAGGTTCGTCAGGGGCCACGCGATGCTCATCGGAATTCGTTCCGTGGCGATCGTGGTCGACGCTCCCGCAAGCACCCAGCAGAGGGCCGTCGCTTGCGCTCGCCCGATCTCGGGCCACGTCATGACCGTCGGTAGCAGCCGATGGTGCACCGCCGTGTGGAGGATGACGCTCGCGAACGGAATGGCGAGCGACATCTGAAACAGCGCTTCCCAGCCGGTGTAGCCCGCCCGCACGGCGAAGGTTAGCGGAATGGTGTACGAAGCGAAGCAGGCTCCCGCCGCGAAAGCAAGAAGGAACGCGACGGCGTTGCCCTGCCCGGATCGCTCGGCTCCTTCGGGAGTGCAACGCCCGATCAGGGTCGCGCCAGCGGCCATGAGCACCGAGCCTCCGACCGCCTGGGCGAGGTCGACCGGGTTGCGAAGGCTGAACTCGCGGAAGATGAAGATGCCGAAGACCGTGGTAAGGATCGGACCGAGGTTTTTGACGGGCGTGCTTCGGGCGATGCCGATCAAGTCCGTTGAACGGCTGTATGCCGCGGCACCGAGCACCCAGAGCACTCCCCCGACCCAGCAGCCAGCCGCGTACCTCAAGTCCATCGTGAAGCCGCTCTCCGGATCGAGGGCGAGTGGGATGGTCAGCAGGAGCGGAATCCCAGGGCTCATGAGGACCTGAAACTCGAGCGCCGTGCTCCGGCTTCCCTTACGCGGAATGATGTAGAGACCGAAGAACAGCGCAGCCAGGAGGGCGAGGAAGACGCCGCCTACGATCGGAAGTCACTCCAGTCTCCGAGGTACAGGACCTCTTCCTCCAGCTCGACTCCAAATCGCTCCCGAACCGTCGCCTTCGCGTGGAGCGCCAGCCGCCGAATGTCGCTCGCCGTCGCATTGCCAACGTTCAGCACGAAGTTGGCGTGCTTGCTGCCAAGCATCGCCCCGCCCATCCGGAACCCCTTCAGTCCGCTCGCCTCGATGAGGTATCCCGCCGGCACGACGCCCGCCTTCTTAAGCCCCTCGGGTAAGGAAGTCAGGGATGCCGCGAGCTCCGCGTCGTTGACATTCTTGAAGAAGCTGCCCGCACTGGGCGAGGGCGGCTGCTTCCCAATCCGCTGTCGCTGGTACTCGCGCGCTTCGTCGTAGATCCGCTTAGGCTCACCGAGCGGCAGCTTCATGCCCACGCGGACGACTACTGCGTTCGGGGCGTCCGAGCGGCGTAGCACGGAGTCTCGGTACGAGAACTGCATCCAGTCGGGCGAGACCCACTCCCGCTTCCCCTCGTGGACGATCTCGAGCCCCGTGAGGAACTCGGATACGCAGCTGCGATAGGCACCCGCGTTGCTCACGAGGGCACCACCGAGGGTGCCTGGGATTCCAACGGCGTACTCCAACCCGCGAAGGTTCGATTGCGCTGCCTTCAGGAAGAGCTCTTGGAACGCGCACCCTGTGTCGGCCACGACCTCGCCGGTGCGAGCGATCTTGATCCGACGTGCGGCATTGAGGATCGTGAGGCCGGGAACGCCCGCGTCGGCGGGCAGCACGTTGCTGCCCCAGCCGAGAATCGTCATCCGCTTCCCTTTCGCCTGCGCGGCGGTCGCGAGCTCGGCGAGCTGCTCGATGTCGCCGGCGACGGCGAACTCGGCCGCGGGGCCACCCGCCCGCAGAGTCGTGTACGGCTTGAGCGGGACCTCGTATCGAATCTGGACCAACTTAGCTTGCCTCCGGACGCCGCAGGAACGGCTTCTTGGGAATCGAGATGCTCGGGTCGATCAGGTAGCGCGGGACGAACTCCATAGGAGAAACCGGCACCAAGCGGTCGAGCAGTCCGGCGAAGCGGGCGGCGTGGGGCGGCACGCTCGGTTCGACGCCGTTTCCGTATCCCGTGATTCCACCGTCGGGTAATTCGGTTGTCCGATAAGGCGGCTCGCCGGGGATGCGCACAAAGTGCTCGCCACGCTTGCTTGGGAGCACGGCCGGGCCATTGGCGTCGATCAGATCGAAGGCATCCGCGCCTGAGACGGGCACGTCCTGGACGAACGCGAATGACTTCGCGAGCATGACGCCGACTCGCACGCCCGTGAAGCTCCCGGGCCCGGTGTCGGCGAGGAAGAGTTCCGCCTCTTGGATCCCTCGTCCGAGGTCGGACTCGAGGCGGCGCAGCATCGCTAGACAAGCCCCACTCGCCTGCTGAGGCGCATACTCCTGCTGCTCCCAAAGCACAGCCCTCCCAGCCGAGAACGCCGCTACGCTGGCCCAAGGACTGGAGGTACTGAACGCGATGATCACGGCTGCGGGGATTCGATCCCGACGGTGCTGAGAAAGTCGTCGAGGCGAGCCCGGGCGGCCTTGAAGCTGGCCACGTCGGTGAACGATCCGCTCATAAGGAAGTAATGCCCCGCTTGGAGCCCGCTAACCTCGAACGTGACGAGATCGCCCGACTCGGCTTTGCCGACTCGCCAAATGGTCGAGATCGCGCACCCGGCCTTGTTCGGCTTGGCGTTCGTGTCGTACCGATTGGTTACCGACTTGAACTTGCTCAGCGACTGGCTCGAGAGCTTGAACAGCCCGGTCTGCGGCGCCTCGCTGTCGAGGGTCGAGCGAACTTCGACGGTCAGCGGGGATGGGAACTCCGCGTGCTTGAGGACGAATCGGTCCTCCTTCACTTCCTCCGACGTCCAGCCTTCGGGAACCCGGACGACGACTGGCTTCGTGGAGACCGTGAGATTGACCGTCGTCGGTGCCTTGACCTCGGCGGTCGGCTTTACTTCGGCGCTGATGGTCTTCCGCACCGGCGGAGCCACGGGACCCTTCTTCGGGAGGTTGTCGAACTTGACGTTCTCATCGTCCACCTGAGGGTTGGAGCCGTCCACCGTTCGAAGCGACTCGAGGGCCGACATCAGGTCGTAGCGAGCCTTGTCGAAGTCGCCCTGGGACGACGTCAAGCGGACCAACAGCTTCAACGGAGTTCTCGTGTAGTACAGCCCGGACAGCGTCGTGCGGTTCGACCCTGCCTTGTCGGTCCAGTTCACCTGGGTGAAGAGCACCGGAACCTGCAGCACGTCCTGCTCCCACTGGCGGACGATCTCGCGCTGCATCGTCTCGTTCGCTCGCACCTGCAAGGTCTGCCAGATCGATTTGTCGCTGTGGAACGGCGTCCGGCTGATCTCAAGCTCGGCGGTTTCACTCGACCCCTCGATCGGCAAGGCGAAGACGGTTCGGTCCTTCTGCTTCTTCTGCACCTTCCAAGTGGCGGGGTGCGTGAACTCGAGGCCGAGGAACGGGTCGCTGAACTTCGCTGTGTCCTGCATGGGCACGAGCGCGGCGACGATGGCGAGCAGCGTGGCTTTCATCGGTTACGTGTCGATTATGAAGGATTACGGGGTCACGGGGAGCAGAATGACGAACTTAGCGCCACTTCCCTCCTCTCCAGCCTCGTAAACATGCCCTCCGTGGGCGTCGACGATTCCCTTTACGATCGAAAGGCCGAGTCCCATTCCCCGAACGCGTCCGCTGTAGAAAGGCTGGAAAATCAGCCCCTTACGGTCAGCTTCGACACCGGGTCCGGTGTCCTCGATGTCGATCTCGGCGAACTGCTCGATCTTCGAGGTCTTCGTGCGGTCGTGCTCCTCGCGCCCAGAAAGGCGGGTGACCACCCGCAGGCGCCCGCGATCGACGTAGTTCAGAGAGTTCTCGATCAACTCCGACACTGCCCTCCGAAGCCGCTTTCCATCGAGCCCAACCTCCGGAATCCGATCGTCGAGAACCAGCTCCAGCTCGACGTCCGAACGGCGGGGGAACACCTCCTGCACGGTCTCCTTCACCAGCGCGTTGAGGTCCGTCGGCGCTCGGTTCAGCTGGGTCGCGGTGACGAAATCCCGGAAGTCCTGCAGGATCTCTTCGATGCGCTGTACGTTCGTCGCGAGGCTCTGCTGGATCTCGCGAATGTCCTCCAGGTCCGGCGTCGGCTCCCCCACCAAATGGGCGAGCTCGTTGATGTCGCCTTTCAGGGCGAACACGCGGTTGCCGATCATGTGGCTCGACTTTGCGCTGAGCTCCCCCCAGGCGATCATTCGCTCGTTGCGGATCAGAGACTGCGTGTGCCGAACGTTCTCCAGACCGATCGCGACCTGCTCCGCGATCGCCTGCAGGAGCGCCAGGTCATCGAGCGTAAAGCGGTTGTCTAGGAACGGGTTGTCCGACTTGCGCCTCAGCACCCGGATGGCGCCGATGCCGCGTCCGCGCGAGACGATGGGGACGGCCAGGAAGCTAGCCACCAGCTCCGATGGGAACTCAACGTACTTGCCACGCCACCGGGGATCGATCGCGGGGTTGTCAAGCAGGATCGGCTGAGCTTTGTCGCAGACCCAACCGGTAAAGCCCTCCCCTCTTCCGTAGGCGATCTGGCCAACATGCTCGCGCAGGCGCCCGCTGGTTCCGCGCATGATAAACGTGTCCGTCGCCGGGTCGATCAGAAAGATGGAACAGGCCTGGAGCCGCAGCACGTCGCCCGCGACCTGCACGACGCGATCGACCAACGCCTCTTCTGTGTTGGCGGCGCTCAACGACGAGCCAACCTGAATCAGGGCATCCTCCCGCTGGTGGTGCGCCTCGCGCTCGAGCAGCATGGAGACCAATGCGGCGAGGCCCGTCATCACCTCGCGGTCTTCGCCGCCGTAGGCGTCCTTCCGGTCGGACTCGAGGTTGATGACGGCCCGGACGCGGCGGTAGCGGTCTCGCACAGGAACGGCGAACTCGCTCTGCGTCGTCTCGAACAGCCGCTTGAAGTGCGGGTCGCGTTTCACGTCGCCAGAGATCACGCTCGATCCGGTCGCAGCGACGTAACCCATGATCCCGTCCTCGCGCCCCATCTCAACCGGCAGCAACTCGCCCGCGGCCTTCACCGAGTCCTCACCGAGCGCGAGCCGAACCTCCAAGGAGCCAAGCTCCTCGTTGAGAACGGCGAGCATGAAGTGCCGGCTTCGTGTGAGCTGCAGCGCGGTACGGCCCAAACGCTCCATGGCGACGTCCAGATCGGGCTCGCGCGAGAGATCGCTTAGAAGACGCGCCAGTAGATGGGTACTCGGCATCGTTTCGATTATGGCGGCCTGCCATACTTTGCCCCGATGCTCGGTCAGTGGATGGAGACGGAGATCCGGCAGCAGCCGGAGGTTTTGAGCCGCGGAGCGCGCGCCTACTACGAAGCGCTACGGCCCGCGGTAGAAGGTCGAGAGTTCGATATGGTGCTGCTCGCCGCGCGGGGCTCTTCGGACAACGCCGCCCTCTACGCGCGGTACCTGATCGAGGTCTTCCTAGGAATTCCCGTGACTCTGGCCGCGCCGTCGGTCCTCACGCGCTACAACCAGCGCGTGAAGTACCGCCGGTGTCTCGCGGTGGGTATCTCGCAGAGCGGGGCCGCCCCCGACGTCGCCGAGGTGCTGACCGCCCTCCGCGAAGACGGCCACACCACCGTCGCCATCACGAACACGGCAGGCTCCCGGCTCACTCAAGAAGCGGAGACCTCGGTGCTGCTGGAAGCCGGGCTCGAGCGATCCGTCGCCGCGACGAAGACGTACTCGGCCTCCTTGCTTGCGCTCTACGAACTCGTTCGAGCGCTCGGGGCGCCGATTCCCGCCCCGCTCGAGTTCCTGCCAACAGACGAATGGGCCGACCGCACCCTAGCCGCGGCGTCCGAGCAAAGTGGAACCGTTGTCCGGAGCCAGCCGGTGTTCTCGCTTGGCCGAGGATTTGGGTTCAGCACGGCACAGGAGACGGCTCTCAAGCTCATGGAGTGCGCGTTGATTCCTTGCAAGGCGTACTCCAGCGCGGACTTCGAACACGGCCCCAAGGCGCTCGCCGGACACGGCAGCGCAGCGATCGCGTTCGACGGCCCGAAGCCCGAGCTCGCGAAGCAGGGCTGCGAGATTCTCGAAGCACCGGCCGCACTGGGAGACGATCCCGCGACGGAGGCACTCGTGCCGATGTGGGACGTTTTCTACGGACAGTGGATTGCCCTGAGCGCCGCGCGTGCGCGAGGCCTGAACCCGGACGACCCACGCCACATTCAGAAGGTAACCCAGACCTTATAGCTGCCGCGCCTGCGACTGCATCGCGCCCGGCTGCCGTACCGATCGGTGAGCCGCAAGAGTGACGAGGGAGGTCGGCGAGCACTCGCCGACCTCCCTCTTTGAATCGCTCACTCCGTTGCAAGTAGGCGCTCTTCGGCTAGAGTGAATCTCATTCGAGGCCGACGATGATGTTCACTCCTCAGCAACACGAGCAGTTTCAACGCGACGGGTTCTTCTGCGTTCCCGAGTTCTTCGCTCCCGAGGAGGTCGCCGTCCTCCAGGACGAGATCGAGCGATTCAAGAGAGAGGGCTTGCTCAGAAACGTCGCGATGGACGGCGACGGTGTCACTCAATCCGAGACGAAGCGGAATCTTCAGCTTTGCCCGACCTACCCGCACTCGGTGCGATTCAAGGCACTGCCGTTCGACGAGAAGGTCGTCGGAGCGATCAGCGAACTCATCGGCGACCCGGCGCGGCTGAGGCTCGATCAGGTGTTCCTCAAGCCCGCGCGCGACGGCGCGGGGACTTCGTGGCATCAGGACAACGCCTACTTCAAGGTGAACGACCCAATGAAGGGCGTCGCAATGTGGATCGCGGTGCACGATGCTACGGTCGCGAACGGGACGATGCACATGATTCCGGGACATCAGCGAATCGAGCTCGAGCACTCGCGCGACCCGGGGAGCGATCATCACGTCCGCTGCTACCCGGATGAATCGCTCGAGGTGCCGTGCGAATTAGACGCGGGTGGCGTCGTCTTCTTTGCCTACGGAACGCCCCACTGCACCAAAGGAAACGGCACCGATCGCGACCGGGCTGGCCTCGCCTACCACTTCGTCCACGCCGACTTTCCGACTAACGACGGCAACTGGCTGCCGATGCCATACCTCACGGGTGACGCGGCCAGCGGCGGTGCAGAGGAGTACGGTGAAGACCAGCGTGGCCGATGGCAGGAGCTCGTTCGACAGCATTCGGGCGCAACGACGGCCCAATAGCGCCTCACACCGTTGTGCCCGAGCCATGGCGTAGCGCGATAATGGGCGCGATGAAGCGAACGATGAGATTGGCCGTCGGCCTGGGCATGGTTTCGGTCCTCGCCACCGCCGCGTGGGCCTACTTCGACCGCGTGCGGGTTACCTTCGGCAGCCCCGACAACGATCGGTACGAACTCGGTGTCGAGGAGATCCGAAGCGTGCGCCTGGTTCGACAGGTCTCGACCGCGCCGTGCCGCGAGGGCCGGAGCTGGGGTTGGAACCGCAATGGCGTCTGGACGGACGACGGCTGCCGCGCCGTCTTCGACATCACGGTCGGAGACCGTGACCCGAGCCGGCCGGACAACGGACGACCGGACTGGGATCGACCCGTTCCTACCGAGAACCGCCGCATCCGCCTTGAAAGCAAGGACAACGACCGAACCACCTACACCCTGCCCGTGGGTTACTACCCCAAGCTCGTTGAGCAGCTCTCCGAGCAGCCGTGCCGCGAGGGCCGCACCTGGGGCTGGTCCGACCGCCGCCTCTGGGTGGACGACGGTTGCCGCGCCATCTTCGAGCTTCGCAAGGCGAAGGGCTAACCCGTATGCCTGAGCGGCCCAGCGCGGCTCAGGCAAATGGCACAACGCCCCTGGGTTCGTAAGAACCCGGGGGCGTCGTGCGTCAGGTGAGAGCCTTACTTCTCTTCCTTGAACTCGGCGTCGATCACGTCGTCACCGGAACGCGCGCCGGCCGCCGCACCCGCGGTGTCCTGTTCGCTCGCTTCGGCCGCCGTGGTTGCCTGGGCGTACAGCTTCTCGCTCAGCGAGTGGCTCTCGCTCTCAAGTGCGTTGAACGCCGCTTGAATGGCGTCGCGGCTGTCGCCCTTGATCTCGTTGCGCAGCGCCTCGATCTTGTCGGTAACACCCTGTCGAGTGCCCTCGTCGACCTTGTCGCCAAGTTCACGGAGGGTCTTCTCCGTGCTGTAGGCCAGGCTCTCGCCCTTGTTCTTCAGCTCGATAAGCTCCTGCGCCTGTCGATCGGCCTCGGCGTTCATCTCGGCGTCGCGAACCATGCGGTCGATGTCGTCTCGGTTGAGGTTGCCCGAGCCGGTGATGGTAATCGACTGCTTGGAGCCGGTTCCCTTCTCCTGCGCGCTGACGTGCAGAATTCCGTTGGCGTCGATGTCGAAGGTGACCTCGATCTGCGGCACGCGCGCCGGCGCCGGCGGGATGCCCGCCAGGTGGAAGCGGCCGAGGCTCTTATTGTCGCGGGCCATCGGACGCTCGCCCTGAAGAATGTGGATCTCGACCTCCGGCTGGTTGTCCACCGCCGTGGTGTAGATGCGGCTCTTCTTCGTCGGGATCGTCGTGTTGCGGTCGATCAGCTTGTCAAAGATGCCGCCCTGCGTCTCAACACCCAGCGACAGCGGGGTGACGTCGAGCAGAACGATGTTCTTGACCTCACCGCCGAGGACACCCGCCTGAATCGCGGCGCCGATCGCCACCACCTCGTCCGGGTTGACCGAGCGGTTCGGATCCTTGCCCGTGAGGCTCTTCACGAGATCCTGGACCTGCGGCATTCGGCTGGAGCCGCCGACCATGATGACCTCGTCCACGTCCCCCGGCTTGAGCTTCGCGGCCTCAAGCGCGTCGTTGAACGGGCGCTTCACGCGCTCCATCAGGTCCGCCGTCAACTCTTGGAACTTCGCCCGATTGAGCGTGTAGTCCATGTGCTTCGGACCGGTCTGGTCAGCCGTGATGTACGGGAGGTTGATGCTCGTCGTCATCTGGCTCGAGAGCTCTATCTTCGCGCGCTCGGCCGCCTCGCGCAGCCGCTGGATGGCCGCCTTGTCGTTCATCAGGTCGACGCCCTGGTCCTTTCGGAACTCGGCCACCAGCCACTCGACGATCTTGTTGTCGAAGTCGTCGCCGCCCAGGTGGCTGTCGCCCGCCGTCGAGCGAACTTCGAAGACGCCCTCACCGACGTCGAGCACCGACACGTCGAAGGTGCCGCCGCCGAGGTCGAACACGAGGATCGTCTCGTTCGCCTTCTTGTCGAGACCGTAGGCGAGCGAAGCCGCGGTCGGCTCGTTGATGATGCGGAGCACCTTAAGGCCGGCGATCTCACCGGCGTTCTTGGTAGCGGTGCGCTGGGCGTCGTTGAAGTACGCCGGAACCGTGATGACCGCCTGGTCCACGGTCTCACCGAGATACGCCTCGGCGTCGGCCTTCAGCTTCTGCAGGATCATCGCCGAGACTTCCTCAGGCGTGAGGTCCTTGCCGAGTGCCGGCACGGTGGCCACCGCTTGGCCGTTCTTGCCGGTCTTGACGGTGTAGCTGACTCGCTTGGTCTCGTCCTGCACCTCGCCGAGCGTGTGGCCCATGAATCGCTTGATCGAGTAGATCGTGTTCTCGGGGTTCACCACGGCCTGGCGCTTGGCCGTGACGCCGACGAGTCGCTCGCCGTTCTGCTTGAATCCGACGACGCTCGGGCAGGTGCGCGAGCCCTCGGCCGTGCTGATGACGACCGGCTCGCCGGCCTCCATCACCGCAACGACCGAGTTGGTCGTGCCGAGATCAATTCCTACTGTCTTTCCCATCTTCTTCTTTCTTCCTCTGAATGCCTTAGCAGTAAAAGACTTGAGCCTAAGGGGCTCAGGTCCTTCTCTAACATCATTCTACTCGCACGAGAAGGGCTCAGTTGCACTTCAGGGGGCAGATTCTGGAATTCCAGACACGGATACACCCGCTGGGGTATGCGCTGGTGGCTGGCTAATGCCATTAGCACAGCTCGAATCGTGGACGACGAGGCCGCCGAGCATGACTGAGGCCAGACCCAACCGGCAGCACGGACGATCGGAAAAGGGAAGCGTGAACCCGTCCGACTAAACGGCTTCCGGCGCGTTCGCCACCCACAAAGCGTCGTACTCTTCCGAGTCCTCAACGAGTTCGTGCTTTACCGGTGACTCGAAGATCTGCTCCCAGAACGCTTCGAGCTCCGCCTCGTCTCGCATGATGCGATCGTAGCTCTCGTTGTAGAACGGCGGGTACCGCTCCTCCGTCTTCTTGATGATCTCCTTCCCCGCCTTCGTCTTCGCCTTTTCAATGACGTCGGTCAGCTCGTAAGCCTCGCCCGTCGGGGCTTCGAGGACGGTCAGGATCATCTCGGTCGCCTCTGGAAGCACGCACACGATCAGGAGCTCCCAACGACGGCCGTCGGGCTTGATGAGGGCGCGCAACAGGAGTCGGCGCTCCCAATCTGCGAGAGGACGGCGATGGCGAAACGTCGCGTAGTACGTGACGTTCTCGGCGCGCCAGTGAGGCAGGCGGCCGTACCAAATGTTGAAGTTCTTCCAGGCCATGAATCTCGCTGGCCCAGGGATCCGGACCACTCTTTCCTACGCCGAATGAGGCGCCGAGAGGCTAGGAGAGCGCGGCGTCCCCTCGCTCGCCGGTGCGGATTCTGACGGCGTCCAAGACGTCGCTGACGAACACCTTGCCGTCCCCGATCTCGCCCGTTTGACACGACTTCAGAATCGCGTCGACCGCCTCTTCCACCACATCGTCGGTCACGAAGACGTCGAGTCGCAACTTGGGCAGGAGGTTTACCGCGTAGGTGCTGCCGCGGTACTTGTCCGTCCGCCCGAGTTGACGCCCATAGCCGCGAACTTGAGCGCAGCTCATGCCCTGGACCCCGATGTCTTCGAGGGCCTGCTTCACTTCTTCCAGTTTGTTAACCCGGATGTACGCTTCGATGCGCTTCATCGCTTGGGAGCTTAGACGATCCGGATGCGAAAACGCCGCCCGATGCTTTTGGTACTCGCGCGCCGTCTGTAATGCGTTGAATCACCGCGCCATGCTATGGATCTCGGGCCTCTGCTTCGGCGGAGCCGCCCTCCTGGCGTTGCTCGCGGCCGCCGTCTTCGTCGGTGCCGCGCGGATTAATCCTGCTTGGGCCCTGATCGCCGCCGGCGCGCTTCTCGCCGTGGCTGGGCTCCAGACCCAAACCATGCTTCGGCTCAATGCCGACGTGCTCGTCCAGAAGCAGTCGCACGCTTCCCTCTTGGCCGCGCAGCTGGAGCAGCAGCGACGCGCCGTCGACTCGTTGGCCGACGGCCTCGACATCGCTATTTTCATCTGCGACGCCCGCGGCAGCATCCTGTACGCCAATCGCCGCGCGTGCGAGTTCTTCCGCTTCGAGAACCCTCTCGGACGCAGCTTGCTCGCCGTGACCCTTTCTCACGACCTCGAGAATCTCGTCCTGCAGTCGAACCGACTCGGCGAGACTCAGAACGCGGAGCTCACTTTCACCTACCCCGACGAGCGGGTCGGCCTGGCCAAGGCGTGGTGTCCGGACGACGCCGACTCCCGCGTCTTCCTCTCCATCTACGAGATCACCGACCTCCGCCGACTGGAGCGGATCCGGCAGGACTTCGTCGCCAACGTCTCGCACGAGCTCCGGACGCCGATGACCCTGATCCGGGCGATGGCGGAGACGCTCCTCGACGAGGCGGATCCGGAAGACGCCCTCTCTCAGAAGTACCTCAGCAAGATCACGACCGAGGTCGATCGCCTCAGCATGATCTCGCAGGATCTCCTCGTCCTCAGCACGGCCGAGTCGAACCCAGTTCGCAAGCAGCAGACCGATCTGGCGGACGTCTTTCGCACCGCCGTGCACAACCTCGAAGCGAAAGCTCGCGACAAGGGTCTCTCCCTGAGCTATGGCGGCCCGGACCACCAGCTCGTCGAGGCGAACACGTCGCAGATGACGCAGGTGGCGTTCAACCTCATCGACAACGCGATCAACTACACCGCTCAGGGAATGATCCACGTGGAGCTGACGCGAGAGGGCGGCGATGTCGAAGTCGCAGTCACGGACACCGGCATGGGGATTGCCGTAGAGCACCAGAAGCGGATCTTCGAGCGCTTCTACCGGGTGGATAAGGCACGGAGCCGATCGACCGGCGGCACGGGCCTTGGGCTGAGCATCGTCAAGCACATCGTTGAGGCCCATGCCGGGACGCTCTCAGTGCGAAGTGAGCTGAACGTCGGTTCAACGTTCACGGTCCGACTCCCGATTGGGTCGGTTCCGGACCTGGAGTAGCCTCCCGCCGAGCGACGGGAGGCTGACGAGAGTGTCGTCTTTAGAGTCGGACGACGGTGGCGCGGCTCTCGTTGTTCGCACGGTCCAGCGCGGTGACGGCGACCCTCACCGGAGCATCCCCCCGAACCTCGATGATCGAGGAGTTCCCGGAGGTGACGGTGGGGTTGAACCAACGCGTGCCGGCCTGGGTGGTGACGGTATAGAACCGGATGTCCCGGTCTCCGTCAGGCCGCCAGGTGACCTGGTGCCGATTCCCGCCGAGCGCCTTCACCTCGACGCGCGGAGCGTTCGGGCGCTGGTTGTCTAACCACGGCGAGGCCGGAATCAGTGCCGGGCGCTTGTAAACCGACTCCTGCAGCGCGGTCGTGATGCCGTTGTAGTTGCGCATGAACGCCCGCATGCTGAAGTGGGCGTTGCCATTCGCCTTCCGGTCGCGCGTGATCTCGATCTGCTCGATCACCTCCGCCGGCTGCCAGTTTCCTTCGGCGGGGTTCGTCCGACCGGTGAAGTTGCCCGGCCAGAGATGACGACCCTGCTTGTTCTGGCTGATCCACCAGTCCAGGAGGCGCGGGTAGCTCTGAGGCGCCTGACGGATCGGCCAGTACAGCTGCGGCGTGTAGTAGTCGCACCAACCCTGGACGAGCCACTTGCGCGCATCGGCGTAAAGGTCCGCGTACTGATCGACGCCCGCCTTGATCCCCTCGGGATAGCCAGGGCGGAAGATGCCGAACGGCGAAATGCCGAACTTCACCCAGCGCTTCTCGCGCTTAATGCCGCCGTACAGGCGCTCAATGAAGTCGTCCACGCTCTTGCGACGGAAGTCGCCGCGGTTGAGCTGACCGCCGGCTCGCCGGTACCGACCGTAACTGGCGTCGTCCGGAAAGTCCATGAGCTCGCCGTTCGGCCCCTTCTCCTTATAAGGATAGAAGTAGTCGTCGATGTGAACGCCGTCCACGTCGTACCGGCGGACGACGTCCATCATGACGTCGTAGGAGCGCTGCTGAACCTTCGGCTCGCTCGGGTCCATCCAGAGGTACCGGCCGTACTGCTTCACGATTCCCGGATCCGTCTTGCTGAGGTGGCTGGGATGGATCGGCCCCTTCTGTGCCGGGTGGAACGCGCGGTACGGATTGAACCAGCAGTGCAGTTCCATTCCGCGCTTGTGCGCCTCGTCGATGGCGAACTGAAGCGGATCGTACAGCGGACGAGGAGCGCGGCCCTGCTGATTCGTCAGGTACTCGGACCACGGCTCGTACTTCGACGCGTAGAGCGCGTCTGCCGAGGGACGAACCTGGAAGATGATGGCGTTCAGGTTCATTGCCTTCGCGACGTCGAGGATGCGGATCAGCTCCGCCTTCTGCTCGTTCGTCGAAAGGGTGCGCTTGCTGGGCCAGTCGATGTTGTCGACGGTGGCTACCCAAACTGCACGGAACTCGCGCATCAGCGGCGGTGGCGAGATAACCTGCTCGCTCCGAACTACGAGCGGCAGGAGTGCGGCGAGAATGCTCATCGGTAGCCCGCATTGTGCCCCATGGTGACCCTGCCTTACTGCCAGGTACCCTCAACGGCGTGAGTGAGAATCAGACGTTGGACGTCGGCGAGTTCAAGGCCCACCTTCGCGACGTTCGGCTCCCGATGGGCCTCAACGTCGATGACGTTCGCCTCGCCGGGCGCGGACTGCGCCTCCAGCGAAAACCGTTCGAAGCCCAGGTCTCCGAACCGGGGGATCTCGAAGTCTTCGTCTCGGAAGGCTCCCTCGCTGACTTCCTGAACCGGCTCGCGCCGGCGGGTCTCACCAACTTCTCCATCGACGCTCGCGACGGCAAACTCCACGTCCGCGCCACGAAGGTCGTGCTGCTCCCAATTCCTGCAACCGCGGTGTGCACGCTGCGCGTCGTGAATCAACAGCAGCTCTTCGTCGACCTTGAGTCAGTGGAAGTTGCAGGCGGAGCCTCGATCAAGACGTTGATCCAGTCGCAGCTCGATCGAATTAATCCACTCGTCGACGCCGCGGACCTGCCGCTTCAGGCGAAGATCGACCGCGTGACGGTCGAGAACGGTGGAGTCGTGCTGCGCGGCACCGTGAGCCCCTAGCCACCCGGAAAATCGGATCCGGCTAGAGTGCGGGCGAAAGGACTCGAACCTTCACACCTTGCGGCGGCAGAACCTAAATCTGCTGCGTCTACCAATTTCGCCACGCCCGCGCTCGACTTCCCTATTGTGACACGCCGGAGGGCGTCGGCGGGGCATCAACGGCGACGGCGTCGCCGTCGTTGAACCCCGATCCGGCGGCGCGTCGTGTAGTTCGCCCACACTCGGTTGCCGAGATTCGGCACATCCGGGTTGCCGGGGGCCTGGGTGGTCTTGGCTGACCGGCTTTGGCTCGCTTCGAGGCGGCTTCCGAGAAGCGAGCCAAGTTGAGCGTCCTCGGCGGGAGCCGCGGCGGCGGCGAGAAGGATGGGCAACGCGACAGCGCGTGCGACCAAATTCGGCGAACTCATCAATCTCCGTATCCTGTTGCTAAGTCGAGTAGCTCGATAGTGGACGATGGGCGACTGCTTCTGCCTCCTCGTGGCACGCACCACGCCGAGGCAACCGCAGCTTCAATTGCGCCCGCAACTCTCCTCTTCAAAAACCCAGCAAGAACAACAGTCCCATGGTTTCAACCTAGTCTTTGGCACCGGGACTAACGGTCCTAATGTACATCATCGTCCGCGTCAAAACACTGGGAGAGTTTCTCTCTTTTTGGGAAGTTAACCGCACGATCGCGAACTAGATACGGTGGGATACACGTCCCAGGTTGCGTACTTCCAGACTCTTGCAGCTTATTTGAGTGCTCCTTGCGACGCATCCAACGGGCGATAGTAGGGTCCGAACGCGCGCCTTCGCCGGCAAGTTCGGACACGGCGCCCCCCTTCACGGCGTCTTGAGAAGGGGCAGCCGAGTATTCTTCTCGGGCTGCGGAACACCATGGCGCCGTTCCCATCCTTCGGAACTTCGCCGTCGCAAATCGCGTAGCGGGTCCTGAGGTCATCGCCCCAGCCCTTCGTTGTTCCCGCTTTTTTGCGTTCCTCAGTGAACCCAGACGCTCGTTCCGCGTTACTGCTCTTCACACGATCGAGTTGCCCATGAGTTTCGACCCGTCCCTCAGCGTGACCCCGCGTGCCATCTCCGAGCCCACCACCATGGTGGACGGATTCGAGCACGTAGACCTCAATCTCACCAAGCCCGAGCACCAGGCCATGGCGCTCGCGCCGGGCGAGTTCGCCCTCAAGCACCAAGTGCTGCCACTCGCGCTCGACGGGGAGACGCTGGTGGTCGCCATGGGCAGTGTTCAGTCGCTCCAGGCGGTGGACGATCTCGGCATCCTGCTGCAGCGGCCGACTTACCCGGTCCTTGCCGACGCGAACCAGATCAAGGAAAAGATCGAGGAGTTCTTCCTCGAGAAGATCCTGTCCGGGCTGGCCAACGAGGACGCCGGCACCGAGATCGACGAGACGACCGACCTCAATGACCTCACGAAGATGGCGGGCGAGACCGCCGTCGTTCAGATGGTCAACGCGATCTTCGCCCAGGCCGTTCGAGACGGCGTCAGCGACATCCACATCGAGCCGTACGAGCGCGAAGTGAAGGTCCGATACCGCGCCGACGGCATGCTCAGCGACGCGATGCGACCGCCGAAGCGGATGCACAACGCGCTCATCTCCCGCCTGAAGATTCTCGGCGAGATGAACATCGCGGAGCGCCGTCTCCCGCAGGACGGCCGCATCAAGCTGAACATCGCGGGGCGCACGATCGACGTTCGCGTTTCGATCGTTCCCACCGTCTTCGGCGAGCGTGCGGTCATGCGACTTCTGGACAAGGGCACCGCGCTGCTCGGTCTCGGCGAGCTCGGCATGCAGGCGGACGTGCTCGAGAAGTTCCGCAAGGTCATTTCCCTTCCTCACGGCATCATCCTCGCCACCGGCCCCACCGGTTCGGGTAAGTCGACCACGCTCTACGCCTCGCTTCAGGAGATCTGGTCGCCCACGACCAACATCCTGACGATCGAGGATCCGGTGGAGTACCAGGTACCGGGCATCAGCCAGATCCAGGTTCGCCCGGGTATCGGCCTGACCTTCGCTGCCGGCCTTCGATCGTTCCTGCGGCAAGATCCCGACGTGATCATGGTCGGTGAGATCCGAGACCACGAGACGGCGGAGATCGCCATCCACGCGTCGCTCACCGGTCACCTCGTCTTCTCGACGCTCCACACCAACGACGCCGCCGGTGCGGTCACCCGACTCCTCGACATGGGAGTCGAGCCTTACCTCGTCGCCTCGTCGGTCGTCGGCGTCGTCGCCCAGCGACTCGTTCGACGCGTCTGCGCCAACTGCAGCGCGCCCGACATGCCCGATCCGCAGAAGCTCAACGCCATCGGGATCACGGGCCTCGAGCCGAACGCCAACTTCCGCCGCGGAAAGGGCTGCGAGAAGTGCATGGGCTCGGGCTACAAGGGCCGACAGGGTCTCTACGAGTTCATGGTCATCGACGAGGAGATCAAGCGAATGACCGTGGATCGGCTGCCCGCGAGCAAGCTCAAGGCGCACGCAATCGAGACGCAGTCCATGCGCACCCTTCTCGGCGATGGTCGACTGATGGTCCTCGAGGGCCGAACCACTCCGGAGGAAGTGCTGCGAGTCTCGCAGCGCGAAGACTTCTGAGATCGCGCCCAGGCTCGGCTGCTTGAACGCGCGGATTCGGGACTAGCCCCGCGCCTCGACCGAGCAGCCGAGCTCTTTAGCGATCAAGCAATCCTATGACTACGTACGCGTACACCGCCCTCGAGCCCTCAGGAAAGAAGAAGACCGGGTTCGTCGACGCCGCCAACCGTGAGGCGGCCATCGCCGCCGTCACTGCCGATGGGCGGTTCGTGGTCGACATCAAGGAACAGGCCGCCAGCAAGTCGGGCGGCAGCCTCTCGGCCAGTGCCGAGGGAAAGAAGAAGGGCAAGCCCTCTCGATCCGACATTGCCCTGTTCAGCCGGCGAATGGCGGACCTCGCAATGGCGGGACTGACGCTGGACCGCGTCCTGGCCGTCGTCGCGGAGCAGTCGGAGAGCGCCACCCTCTCGGCCGTTGCCGAGCAGGCGCTGACCGAGGTGCGGGGCGGTATGCCGGTCTCGCAGGCCCTCGCCATGCACCCCAAGCTCTTCCCGCAGGTCTACACGCAGACGCTTCGGGCGGGCGAGGCCAGCGGTCAGTTCGGTGAGGTCGCCAGTCGTCTCGCCGACTTCCAGGAAAAGGAGGTCGCCCGCCGGAGCCAAGTGGTCTCGGCGATGGTGTACCCGACCATTCTCACCCTCACCGCGGTGTTCGTCGTTGTCTTCCTCCTTACATTCGTTGTGCCCCGACTTTCCGGCGTGTTCGCCGGCCTTGGCAACGACCTTCCGGCCACGACGAAGATCCTGCTCTCGGTCACCGACCTCCTGACGAAGCAGTGGTACGTGGTAGTCGGCGGCATCATTGCGATCATCGTCGCCTACAAGGCCTGGAGTTCCACGGAGTCTGGCGCGTACACCCGCGACGCGCTGATCCTGAAGGCTCCCGTGCTCGGTCCGGTCGTCCGCAAGGCGACGGTGTCCCGCTTCTCGCGCGTTCTCGGCACCCTCGTCTATGGCGGCGTGCCGATCTTGGAGGCACTCGAGCTATCCGGGCTCGCCGCGGGCAACCGAGTTTTTCAGAAGAGCGCCGAGCAGGTCGAGAGCGAAGTCCGCGAAGGACGCGGCATCGCCGAGGCGATGCGCGACGCCGGAGCCTTCCCCCCAGTCCTCACCAACATGGTGGCCGTGGGCGAAGAAACGGGCGACCTGCCAAAGATGCTCGGCCGCGTTTCCGACAGCCTCGACTTCGAAGTGGACAACGGCATGCGTCGCCTGACCTCCATGGTCGAGCCGATCATCGTGCTTACCATGGGTGGATTCGTCGGTTTTGTCGTGCTGTCGGTACTGTTGCCCATTTTCGAAGCGGGCAACCTTGTGAAGTAGCCAAACTTCATCGCGTTTTCACACAGAGGGAGATAAAGGAAAGATACGAATGAACGGAAGGAACCATTCTCGCGGGAAACGAGCGTTTACGCTCATCGAGCTGCTCGTCGTGATTCTCATCCTCGCGGTCCTTGCCGCGCTCATCGTGCCGCGCGTCATCGGCCGCGGTGGCGAGGCCAAGACCGCGGCCGCCAAGACGGACATCAACAGCCTGTCGAACATGCTGCAGAACTTCCGTCTCGACTGCGACCGCTACCCCACCACCGAAGAGGGTCTCGAGGCGCTTCGAGTTCAGCCGGCCAACGTGAACGGCTGGAAGGGCCCGTACTCGCAGAAAGAGATCCCGGCCGACCCGTGGGGCAATGAGTACCAGTACGAGTCGCCCGGCTCGACGGGGCCCGACTCGTTCGTGATTCGCTCTCTGGGCTCCGATGCCCAGCCTGGTGGAGAGGGAGAGGCCCAAGACATCGTCGAAGGTGAGTAAACGCGGCTTCACCCTCATCGAGCTCATGGTCGTCATCGCCGTACTGTCGCTGATGGCCGCGCTCGTGGTTCCTAACCTGATCGCACGGGAGCGGAGCCAAGCAGCCCGAGATTTCTTCTCGGCGCTGCCCCGCCTCGCTGCCCAGGCTCGCCTCAGCGCGATTCAGCAGCAGGCGACCACGAGGATGACCTACGATTCGGCCTCTCGCCGGATCGTGGTCGAGCTCGAGCCGGTGGGCCCCGAAGAAGGACGGGAGCTCGCCAGCGCTCCCGTTCCCGATGGAATCGAGCCGGGCAACATGCGCACCGGCAACGAGAACTCGGGATCGAGCGACTGGCAGCTCCGCTTCTACGCCGACGGCCGCTCGGACGGCGGCGGAGCCGAATGGAACGACGCCGGCCGCCAGCGGGCCTTGATCGTCGATCGAGACGGAATCTCGCGCATGCTCGAGGGGAATCTCCCCGAGGCGCGCGAGGAGCGCTGGCCAGCGGGGGACTATGAACGCCGGGCGTAAACGCGCGTTCACGCTGATCGAGGTGCTCGCCGCCGTCGTACTCCTCGGGGTCGGTATCGTGGCGGTGCTGAGCGCGCTCAGCAGCCTCACGGGCGCCGAGGCTCGGATGCGCGAGACCGAGCGAATGCTCCGCCTTGCGCAGACCAAGTACGACGAGCTCGTCGCGACTTCGGAGCAACTCAACAGCCCGCAGAGCGGGAACTTCGAGGAGCAGGGCGAGCCTAACTTCACCTGGAGTTCTGAAGTTGAGCCGACGGGCGTCGAGAACCTGGACGCGATCACCGTCACCGTGACCAAGCGCAACTCCGATAAGGAAGTCGAGACGAGCGGGCTCATCTTCGTGCCGCCACTCGCCTCGGGGGCGACACCGTGAGAAGGCGAGGCGTGACCCTTCTCGAGTTGCTGATCGTGCTCGGCCTTACCGGCATGATCACCGCGGCCCTCACGACCGCGTACGTCGCCGGAGCGGACTACGAGACGCGCATTCGCGTCAGCCGCGAGGAGGCCGCGCGCCGACGCGCCTTCGAGGACCGGATCACCGATCTCCTTCGGCACGCCTACATTTCAAACGACTCCACCGACACCACGACCTACTTCATCGGCGGAGCCGTCGACGGCACCCTGGGAGGAGGCACCTCGCTGGGCGGGTCGATCGCCGAGTCGGTCACGTTCACCACAGTCGGCCAGCGCATCTCGGCCGCGGTCGCCTCGTCCCAAGACGATTTCGAGACCTTGAACCGGGACCGCGGTCCCCAGGGTGGCGTCGCCGAAGTCTCGGTCGGGCTCACCCCGGTCGGAGATCCTGGCAATCAGGAAGGGCTTTTCCTCCGCGAGCAGCGGCCCTCCGACGGCGATCCCACCCAGGGTGGGTTCGAAAGCGTTCTGAGTGACCAGGTCGACCGAGTCGAGTTCGAGTTCTTCGATGGCCTGCAGTGGCAGCCGACCTGGGACACGCAGACGCAGACGACGAAGCGGCTTCCAGCCGCCGTGCGGGTCACCTACCAGTTCCTTGGCGACGAGGAAGATCGCGTGCTCGTGGTGCAGATCCCCGGCAGCGACGTCACCCCTCAGAACCCGGTGACGGAGGCAGGCTCTTGAGGCGCGAGCGAGGCAGCACCTTTATCGTTGCGCTCGCGACGCTGGCCGGTCTCGTGGCGGTCCTTGCAAGCTTTGCCGCGAGCCAACGGATCTCCAACCAGGCGCTCACCGCGCGAACGGAGCAGGCGCGCGCACGCCGGGCGGCCATGAGCGGGATCCACCGAGCGATGGCTCAGCTCAGCGTCCTCGCAACAACGGGTGCCCAGGCTGGGCAAGCCGGCGGCGGGCAGGACGGCAACGGCACCGCGATCACGCTGCAGGACGAGTGGGCCCAGCTGGGACAAGAGGGCGACGAGCGCTTCATCGTCGGCAACACCTCGTTCCGCCTGCAAATTCTGGACGCCTCGTCGAGGATCAACGTGAACAACGCCCCTCAGGCGTTGCTCGAGCGACTTCCCCTCACCGCCAACCAGGTCGAGGCGCTGCTGGACTACCGGACCGCGAATCAGGAGCCTCGCCCCCTGGGTGCCAAGGACGAGTACTACAACAGCCTTCCTGAGCCTTACAACGCGAAGCTTCGCAACTTCGAGACGATCGACGAGCTCCTCCAAGTGCGCGACTTCACGCCGCAGACGCTGTTCGAGCCGATCACCGACGTCCAAACGACCGCCCAGCTGCCGCAGGACGAGAACGGGACTTCCCTTCCTCTCAGCGAGATCCTAACGGCCGTCTCCTACTCACCGGAGATCAACCCGCAGGGCCAGACAAAGATCAACGCCAACGCAGGATTGCAGACGCTGAACCAGCTTGCACAGCGAGGCGTGGCCCTGCCCACGATCCAAGCAATTGCTGGCCGGCAGAACTGGACTGGCGTAGGCGAGATCATTCGCTCCCTCCCGAATCTCGATCAGGGCCAGCTCCAGATCCTCCTGGACAACGTCACCGTCGGCGGTCAGCAGCGGCGGCTTGGCCGGATCAACATCAACACTGCCTCCGAGTCCGTTTTGAGTACCTTGCCAAACATCACTCCCGACCTCGCCTCCGCGATCGTCCAGCGTCAGTCGCAGGGATTCGCGAGCATCGGCGAAATCGCCACTCTCCCGGGTTTTACCGCCACCGTCCTCGGTGACATCGCAGACCT
>Ga0164290_1000722_pt1 | contig 87749 bp, 102 predicted proteins | sample Micstemetagenome_FD_108782 | JGI IMG/M metagenome (GOLD analysis project Ga0164290, IMG submission 108782) | Contaminated culture microbial community from soil near Moab, Utah, USA - Microcoleus steenstrupii SON62 (Illumina Assembly) | ecosystem: Environmental > Terrestrial > Soil > Soil crust... | reverse complement strand
GTGAGCTGCGGCCAGATCAGCAGCACGCTCTGCTCGAAGGGCAAGGGAGTGCCGCCGATTGCGCCCTGGACCTGAGACGGAAACACGAGACCGAGAGCCCGGGTTGTCGGATGCAGGATCGCCAGGACCGTCTCGCCGAACAGTGTGCTGGGACTGACCCGGGCCAGGTTCTGCTGCAGCAGGATCTGTTCGATGCTCGGTACGCCGAGCACAATCATCGAATCCGACGGTGCGATGATCTGGGAGAGGAAGGGCACGAGAATGGGCCAGAGCAGGCCGAACAGCAGCCAAAGGCCGAGGGCACATAACGCCGATGTCGCCGCCGACCTGAAGACCACGGAGAAGAAAATCGCTGCCGCGAGCCAGACGCCGGCATAAGCCAGCGCCGCCACCAGAAACGCCAGCCCCCGCAGGACTTCCTCTCCGCTGGGCGGTACGCCGAGCGTGAAGAGGCCGATTCCGACGATCAAGAGCCACAGGGCAATGAGGCTGACCGCCAGCGTCGCCAGCCCGCCGAGAAACTTCCCGAACAGCAGCGCATCGCGGTAGATGGGCTGAGCCAGGATGCGGCTCATTGTGCGGTTGTTGAACTCGCTATTGACGCTGTCGAAGCCGAGGCCGATGGCCACCAGCGGCAGCAGGAAGCCAAGCAACGAGATGAACGAGGGTAGCGGCTCCTTGGAGAGGGTGAACAGCCGCAGGAAGAGAAACGGATCCTGCGCGCTCAGCGCCCGCATGTCCTGGATGGCCGTGTAGACAGCCGCGAGCCCGGTGAGGAGCACAAGCCATTCAAGGACGCGCATGCGCGCACTTCCGAGATGGTCGGAGAACTCCTTGGCGAACACGACCCAGAGCCCTGTCCAGGGAGACCCTCTACGCGGCATGGCGCACCCCCTCGAAGTAACGGCGATAGATCTCGTCGAGGCTCGGTTCCAGGCGGTTCAGGCGCAGGAGCTGGCTGCCGCTCCCGGTGACCGCGGTGGCGAGGTCGGCGCGAACGTCACGGTCGGCGAAGACCCGGAAGCCCGCGCCTTCGGGAACCACCTTGCGCACACCCGGCACGCTCTCGAGCCGGCCAGCGAGATCGCCGCCGCTTGCCTCCATGATGACAGCATGTTCTCCGCCGAGAACCCTCCCGGCGAGCTCCGCGAAGGTGCCGAGCAGGGCCATCCGCCCGCGATTGAAGAGCGCAACCCGGTCGCAGATGCGCTGGACCTGGTCCAGCAGGTGGGACGACAGGAGGATGGTCACCCCATCCTTCTTCAGATCGAGGATCATGGCCAGGATGTCGTCGGTGGCCTGCGGATCGAGCGCCGAGGTGGGTTCGTCCAGGATGGCGATCTCTGCCCGCTTGAGCCGGATCTCCGCCAGGCCGAGCCGTTGACGCATGCCGCGCGAGAACGTCGCGACACGCCTGCCGCCGACATCCAGCAAGCCGACGCGCTTCAAGGCCTCGTCCAGCCGCTCCTCTGTCTCCTGTTTGCCCAACCCGAGCAGCCGGGCCGTGTAGGCGAGGTTCTCGCGGGCCGTGAGGTTGTCATAGAAGCCCACGGCGTCTGGCAGATAGCCGATGCGGCGCTTGACCGCGAGCGGATCGCGCGCCGGGTCGATGCCGAGCACTCTGACCTCTCCGCCAGAAGGGTCGGTCAGGCCCAGAAGCATCAGGATGGTCGTCGTCTTGCCAGCGCCGTTCGGGCCGAGCAGGCCCAGGATCTCGCCCTTGCGCAACGACAGATCGATTCCGTCGACGGCAACCGAGCTGCCGTAGCGCTTGGTGAGACCCCGCAGTTCGACGACGGCGCCGCTCATCGCCGGCCGAACCGCGTAACGGCCCCCACCAGGACGAGCAGCGCCGCAGCGATCACGGCGAGGCCGACGGCACCCCAGATCGTCGAGGTATTCACAGTGACGCGGAAATCCGCCGAGCTGGACTCGCCCTTTGCGTTGGCCCGGAAGCTGGTCATGTAGTCGCCGGCGATCGCCTTGCCCGAGGGTATCAGGGTTGCCTGAACCGGGCGGCTCTGGCCGGCCTCGAGACGGGCGATGCTCTTGGGCTCGAAATCGACCTTCCACTCCGAAGGTGGCGAGCCGGAGAGCTCAATCTCTTCGGCCGGAGCACTGCCATCGTTGGCAACCACGAGCGCGAACTGCGACGGGCTGCCAGCCTCCGCCGAGCCACTGAGGCGGCCATCCTGGGATGAAAGGCGCAGCCGGGGCTGCCCGGTGACCTCCATGGTCAGCGGCGCCTGCGCCGATACGCCCTCCGCCTGGGCTCGAACGCGGAGCTCGTACGTCCCTGCGGCAAGGTTGTTCGGTGGCTGGATCTTGACCTTGAGGTCCTTGCTCTGTCCCGCCTCGATGGGAATCGAGGAGAGCTCCTGAGAGCCGTAACCTTCCGTAAAGGTCGGCTGGAAATTCGGCGGCGCGTCGGCCGCCAGGCTGACCAGCAGATTCCGCCCACTGTCGTTGGCGACCGTGAAATTGTATTCGAAGCTCGATTTGGGCGTGCCGCGCAACGAGGGGAGCTTGGTCTTCAGGCTCAATCGCGCCGGCAGCTCGGCCGCCAGCATCAGCTTCAGCGGCAATTGTGCCTGCTGGGTCGCACCCTGCGCCTGCACCACGAACGACACGGGCTGCCCTTTGGCGTCTTCGGGCACGTCGATGCGCAGATCGACAGCCACCGCCTCATTGGTCCCGGCCATGACCGCCCCGATCGGCTGCCCGCCGCCGCGGAATTCGGCCTTCCAGCCTTCGGGCAGACCGCTCACCGTCAGAGCCATCTGCTCAGGCGGCAAATTCGCGTTCTGGAGCTTCAGTTTGAATGTGGCCGACTCGGCCGCTCGAGCGGCAAGCGCCGGGTAGTCCGTGACGAGCCACAAGCCGCGCATGTCAGGCGGCGTTGCGGCGTAACCAATCCCCCCGCCGATGAGCAGGAGAGAAAAAACGATGCAAAGCAGGCGATGCATGGTCTCGACCTCCGGATCAAAAGCGAGACCGAAATAGGTAGCGAGATGAGCCCTGCAAGAGGGTGGGGGCGCACCTTACAGAATCTTAATCCGCCACCCCCACCAACCGCCTTGACGGCCTCGCCCCGCAAAATTAGATAGCGGCCGCTGGACGTCGGACAGCGAGTCCAGCGGATCGGTTCGGGCAAGACCGGGCCGCCACGCGCTGCACATCGCTTCGCGAGAGGGTGTGTGTTCGTAAGTCCGTGGAACAGCGGGTGTCCCCGATCGCGGCGCCGCTTCCGGACGATCAGGCGTCCAGGGACGCCTCTGCCCTCCACGAAGCCGGCGCGCGGTCGCCCGGCCACCTGACGGTCCTTTTATGGATCTGCGTCGGAGGGCGTCATGGCGGGTGCAAGAACTGCTTCTGTATCCGAGCTCACAGGGAAGGCGTCAACGCGGCCGTTGCTGCGTCATCCGCCTCTCCGGGTGATCGCATCTGTGTGAGGCCGTCATGCCGGTCCGACATATTGCCGAGCACGTCTTGTGTATCCTTCTCGTCGCGGCTGTCTTCGCCTTCTTCACGTGGCTGCTTGCCGGCCCGCTTGCCTCGATGATCGTGGCCTGCTCCGTCATGGCGATGGCAGGGGTGAGCCAGATGGACGCAGACGGGGCAGATCGATTCCCATTCAATCGCCTAAGGCGCCGCCATGAATCATCCCCCTGAGCATCGTCTGAAACCGGTGCCGGCCCGGCACTTCCTGGCCTCTGCGCTGTTGGCTCTGGGCATCGCGTGTGGTGTCCTCGGCGCCGCAGCGAAGGCGGCCGAGGCGGCACCCCCCTTCGGGCAGGACGAGCGGGGGATACAGTCGGTCGCTGGCGCTGCCGAAGTGCGGCGCAGCCGACTGGGAGTCTCCATGCGGGACATGGCAGCAGATGCCGCTGCCGCCGCCGGTCTTGCAGAGCGCAACGGTGTGGTCATAACCCAGGTAGAGCCGGGAAGCCCGGCTGCCGCGGCCGGGATACGACCGGGAGACGTGCTTGTAGCCGTCAATCGCCGTGCCGTGCCGAGCGCCACGGCGCTGCGAAACCATTTTGGCTTGATGGATATCGGATCCGCCGTTGAACTCGTGATCTGGCGGGACGGAGAACACCGCACCATCAGAACCTGGCTCGCCAGGCCGGACCGGTCGCGACGGCCATTCGCCGCTTCAGACGCCTAAAGACTTCGTCTTCTAATCCCGATAGGAGCGGTCCAGCCGGTCGAGGCGGCGCAGCAGGCCGCGCCATTCGAGCGGCCCGTAGCGCCGGCTCGCCCCCGGCGCGTACATGGCGCAGGATTTGTCGATCACCGCCTGCGGCATCTCGTTGATCTTGGAGTTGCAGGCCATGGCGGCGATCTGCGCCTGGCAGGCGCGCTCCATGCCGTACATGTAGTTGAAGGCCTCGCCGATCGTCGGCCCCAGCGTCAGCAGGCCGTGATTGCGCAGGATGGCGACGTTCCGGTCGCCGATATCCTTCGCCAGCCGGGCGCGGCCCGCGGGATCGCGCTCCGGCCCGTTGAAGTCGTGATAGGCGACGCGGCCGTAGAAGCGGTGCGCGGTCTGCGACATGGCGGTGAGGCCGCATTCCAGCGAGGCCACAGCGATGCCCGCCGTGGTGTGGGTGTGCATGACCGCACCCGCGTCGGGCCGCGCCCTGTAGAGACCGCTGTGGATGACGTAGCCGGCGGGATGCAGCCCGTAATCGGGGTGGCCCTGGTAGGCGATGGCACCGTCGAGCGAGACCTTGAGCAGCGACGAGGCGGTGATCTCGTCGAACAGCAGACCGTTCGGGTTGATCAGGAAATGGTCGGGCTCGTCGGGCAGCCGCACGGTGATGTGCGTGTAGATCAGATCGGACAGGCCGAACATCTCGCAGAGCCGGTAGGCGGCGGCGAGGTTCACCCGCGCCTCCCATTCGCCCGGGCTCACCTTGTGACGCAGCGAGGGAAAGCGCAGATCGTCGGGCGGCGCAACGTCGTCGGGCATATCGGTTTCCTCCGGATGCCGGAGTTATACCACAGCCTCAGGAGGACGGTGCCGGGCGGAACCAGCCGGCGATGCGCTGGAACAGCCCGCGCAGGAAGCGGAAGAGCTTGGGCGCCAGCCAGATGACGAGCGCGATGAACAGCGCCAGCATTGCCAGGAAGGCAAGCGGATGCTGCATCACCAGCCACAGCCCGCCGATGACCGCGACATCCTCGGTGATCGACGCGGCCCAGTTGGAGAAGGGCTCGGGAGAGGTGTTGATGGCGAGACGCGCGCCGGCCTTGGTGAAGTGGCTGACGGCGGCCAGCGAGCCGCCGCTCAGGCCGGCGGCCAGGGTGAGAGCCGGGTTCACATCGCCCACCGCCTGGGCGGCGAGGATCGCGCCGGCCGGGATGCGGATGAAGGTGTGCAGGGTGTCCCACAGGCTGTCGAAGCCGGGAATCTTGTCGGCGAAGAACTCGATCAGATAGAGCAGGCCGACGCCGCCGATGACCAGGGGCGAGGCCAGAATCTGCAGATCGGGCGGCAGGGTCATCAGACCGAGATTGTGCAGGACGCCGACGGTGACCACCGCCGCGTAAAGATTGAGACCGCTGGCCCAGCCGAGGCCGAGAGTCAGGGCGAGATTGCTGATCGGGTCCATGCGTACGCTCCCAAGCGTACTATGACCCGGCCCCGCGAAGCGCTGCAAACACCGGGGCCAGACCGAGCGCCGCGACGTACAGCCCCAGCCCGAACACGGCGTGGGTCATCAGGCTGCGCCGCCGTGCCTGCATCGGGTTGGGCGTCTTCGACGCCGCCATGCCGAACCCGAAGGCCGGCTGCATGACGAAGAAGGGAAAAGCCACCGTCGCGATCCCCACGAGCATCGCCGGCAGCAGCGTGGGCTCCCGCAGCCAGCCGGCCGGAGCCAGAATCACCAGCACCGTGGCAAAGACGGTGCCGGTGACGTAGTGCGCGGCCCAGCCCGCCGCGCACTCGGCCGGCATAGCCGCCGCCGCGGCGATGCTGCGATGGCGGAAGGCACCGGATGGCATGTAACGCAGCCAGCGCCCCACGACACAGTAGTTGGGTGGCGGGACGTTGAAGGCCCGCCGGGCGGCGGCGCCCCACAGGTCGGTGAAGGCCGTGGCCCCGATCCCCAGGGCAATTGTGTTCAGTGTGTCCATGGCACGGCTCTGTCAGGCCTTCACCAGGCCGGTGACGAAGCGGCGCGCGACCGGGGCCACGACCAGGACCACGGGGAAGGCGATCAGCCAGGACGGCAGCCACGCGCCGATCCAGAGGCCGGCGAATCCCTCGATCAGGCCGGCGGTGCGGAAGGTGGCGATGCCCGAGACGACGAAGGACATCAGACAGGACAGGACGAACCCGAATATCACGGGCGCGAAGCGGGGGGCGATCATCGATAACTCCATTCAGTTGCCTGCCCCCTGACATGGGCCGCTTCGAGATAGGGCGTAAGACGCAGCATTTGCACTTTATACATGCATGAAACGCCATATCAGTTTAGGGTCGGCGCATGGCCCGGCCCGACCTCAACCTGCTCGTCACCCTCGATGTGCTGCTGGCCGAAGGCAGCGTCGCCGGCGCCGCCCGCCGTTTGCGGCTCAGTCCGTCGGCGATGAGCCGGGCGCTGGCGAGGGTCCGCCAGGCGACGGGCGACCCCCTGCTGGTGCGCGCCGGCCGGGGGCTCGTCCCTACGCCCCGCGCGCTGGAGCTGAGGGGGAAAGTCTCTCAGCTCGTCCAGGACGCGGAGGCGGTCCTGCGCCCGGTCGCAGCGCTCGATCTGAAGCAGCTCGTTCGCAGCTTCACGCTGCGCACCAGCGACGGGTTTGCCGAGAATTTCGGCCCGCCCCTGATCGCGCGCATCCTCAGGGAAGCGCCCGGCGTGCGGCTGCGCTTCGTACAGAAGGTCGGCCGCGACAGCGCCCTGCTGCGCGACGGCAGCGCCGACCTCGAGACCGGCGTCGTCGCGGCGGAGACCGGCCCGGAGATTCGCACCCAGGCCCTGTTCCGCGACCGCTTCATCGGCGTGGTGCGCAAGGGGCACAAGCTCGCCCGCGGCAAGGTGACGCTCGCCCGCTATCTCGCGGGAAGGCATATCGGCGTCTCGCGCCGGGGGCTCGACAAGGGGCCGGTCGACGCGGCGCTGGAGCGGCTGAACGCGGAGCGAACCATCGTCACCGTGGTCGGGAGTTTCGCCACCGCGCTGGGCCTCGCCCGGACCTCCGACCTGATCGCCAGCGTCCCCGAGCGGCACACCGGGACCTTGCGCGCTGGCCTGCACAGCTTCGCGCTGCCGGCCGCGGCGCTGGAGGTCACGGTCTCCCTTCTCTGGCATCCGCGGATGGACGCCGATCCGGCGCATCGCTGGCTGCGCGGCTGTATCCGCGAAATCTGCGCCCCGTCTTTCGCCGGCGGCGCAGCCCGCCGGCGCGTTAGGGCCGGATGACCGTCGCCCGCCCCCTGGTCATCTCGATGCGGAAGGGGAAGAGCGGCCGGGCGGTGATGCGGTGGGAGACGACGATCATCGTCCTCTCCGGGAAATCGCCGGTCACCCGGCGCAGGATCGACAGCTCGCTCTCCTCGTCGAGCGAGTTGAGCGCCTCGTCGAGGATCAGGCAGGGCTGGTGCGCCATCAGGGCGCGGGCGATGGCAATGCGCTGCTGTTCGCCGCCCGAGAACGGCTCGCCCTTGTCGCCGATATAGGTGTGCGAGCCCAGCGGCTCGGCCGCCAGCCGCCCGCCGAAGCGCACGCGGTCGAGCATGGCCGCGAACGCGTCGTCGCCCGGGCTCTTGTGCAGGACCAGGTTGTCGTAGACCGTGCCGGGGAAGAAGGCCGGGTAGGCGCGCGCGTAATAGAAGAAGCGCTTGCGATCAGCCAGCGACAGCGTGGTGAGGTCGCGGCCGCCAAGCGTCGCCCGGCCGCTGCTCGGCTTGTTGATGCCGAGCAGCACCAGCAGGATCGTCGTCTTGCCCGAGCCGCTGTCGCCGAACAGCCCCATTTTCTCGCCGGGCCTGAGCACAAAGGAGGCTCGGTCGAGAATGATGTCGCCGCGGTCGCTCTTCACGCTGACCTCGTCGAACACCAGGTCGCCGAAGCCCGACGGAAGCTCGGGCTCCGTCTTCGGCCCCCGCGCCTCGCGCTTGTGCGCCGTGTTGGCGCCGATGCGGTTGAGGGCGGCGCGGGCGTCGTTGATCATCGGCCAGGCTTCGCCGATCTGCTGCAGGCAGGGGAAGATCAGCACCGTGTAGTAGGCGAAGACCAGGAACTTGCCGATCGGCGGCTGGTCGGAGCCCGAGGTGACGAAGAGCAGCACGAGGCAGATGGCCGCCGAGACGCCGATGGTGAACTCGGTGGCGCTGTAGTAGGCCGCGGCGCGCCGCCACAGCACCATGTTGGCGCCGAACAGCCGGCGGGCCAGAGCGGTGGCCCGCGACATGAAGACCGAGCCGAGCCCGGTGAAGCGCGCGTCGAGGTTCTTCTGCTGCAGGGTCGAGAGCAGCCCGAGCATGCGCTCGTCGAGCGCCATCTTCAGCAGGTAACGGTGCTTGCGCCAGTTGGCGTAGAGGAACACGGCCGCGGCCAGGCCGGCGATCTCGACCAGCAGGATCCAGAACAGCCACCACTCGACGAAGAAGATGATGACCAGCATCAGGCTGAGCTGCAGCGTCGCCACGCCGGCGTGGATCAGCGCCTCGCGCAGCAGGCGCTGGACCGATTCGACGTCGCCCGAGGCCGCGGCGATGACCGCGCCCGGCCCGGCCGCGGCAATCGCCTTGTAGTCGCCGCGCAGCAGGTTCTCGGCGATGCGCGCACGGATGGAGCGCATGATGCGCTCGGTCAGCGTCGCCGTGCGGATCTCGGTGGTGTAGCGCAGGGCAAGGATGGCGAATTCGAGCGCGATCACCAGCCCGACATAGAGCCAGACCCGCGATCCCGCGGCGGCACCCGAGCCGACCACCAGACGCTCGATCGTGGCGAAGAGGCCGTCGGGGGCCGGCGGCTCGATCAGCGCGCGGATCGGCAGCGGCCGGAAGACCACGGCCGCCGCCTGCATCGCGGCCAGCGCGAAGACGGCAAAGATCCCGACCCGCCAGCGCGCGTCATGCTCGCGCAGCAGGCGATCGATGTCGCGCAGGAACATGGAGTTTGACCGGGCCCTAGTAACCCTCTCCGCCCGCTTGCGGGGGGAGAGGATGCGAGCGCAGCGAGCGGGTGAGGTGGGACTTCAAGACACCTCACCCTCCCAATGCTTCGCATTGGGCCCCTCCCTCTCCCCGCTGCGCGCGGAGAGGGGAATTTCCTGGAAGGGTCGCTGAGGAAGATCCATAGCAGCGACCGAAGCGCTAAACGCTGCCGCTGGCGTAGTGCTTGAGCGCGGCGTAGATCGTGCCGTGGACCGGGGTCGGCACCTTGGCCTCGGCGCCGAGGCGCGCCACCGCGCCGGACAGCCACTCGACCTCAATACGGCCGCCCTTCTCGAAGTCGTGCAGCATCGACGATTTCATCTCGGCCGGCAGGCCGCCGGCCCACGCCATCGCCTTCGTCTCGTGATCGGGCGCCAGCCTCGCCCCCCGGGCCCGGGCGACGGCGCAGGCTTCGGCGAAGGCGTCGACGAACAGCTGCCTCATGTCGGGGTCGGCGAAGATCGGGCCTTTGGCCAGCCGGGTCAGCGTGGTGACACCGCTGAACGAGGCGAGGAAGACGAACTTCTCCCAGATAGCCCGGTGGATGTCGTCGGAGGCGATGATGTCGATGCCCGCCTTCTTCGCGGCTTCGGCGATGGCCGTCACGCGCGGGCTGATGCCGCCGGCAGGCTCGCCGACCGTCATCTTGGCCATGGTGCCGGTATGGGTGATGACGCCCGGCTCACCGATCGTCGTGGCGATGTGCGCCACGCCACCGAGCACGTTCCGGTCGCCGAAGGCCTTCTTCAGCGCGTCGATGGCGCCGACGCCGTTCTGGAACGAGGCGACCACGGTGCTGGGACCGATCAGGGGCCGCACCGCCTCGATGGCCTCCTGCGTGCCCCAGAGCTTGACCGCGATCATCACGAAATCGGCGGGACCGAGCTCGGCCGGATTGGCAGAGACCTTATCCGGCCGGACGGTGAGATCGCCCAGCTTGCTGGTGATGCGCAGGCCGTCGCGCTTGATGGCGTCGAGATGAGCACCGCGCGCCACGAAGCGCACATCCTCGCCCGATGCCGCCAGGCGGGCGCCGAAATAGCCGCCCACACCACCGGTCCCCATGACCACGATCTTCATGCTCGGCACTCCCGCCCGGACACGCCGGCTCAGGTCAGCGCCGCGCAGGCGCGCTGGATGCGCGTGCAGGCATCTTTCAGCGCCTCGTTGGAGGTCGCGTAGGAGATGCGGAAATACGGCGCCAGGCCGAAGGCCGAGCCCTGCACCACCGCCACGCCCTCGGCCTCGAGCAGGTAGGTGACGAAATCCTCATCCGTCTTGATCACCTTGCCCTGCGGCGTCTTCTTGCCGATCGTGCCGGCGCAGGACGGGTAGACGTAGAACGCCCCCTCCGGCACCAGGCAACGGATACCCTTCGCCTCATTGAGCATCTTGACCACGAGGTCGCGGCGCTCCTTGAACTTCTCGTTGTGCTTCGGGATGAAGTCCTGCGGGCCGTTGAGCGCCTCGACCGCCGCCGCCTGGCTGATCGAGGACGGGTTCGAGGTCGACTGCGACTGGATCGCCGCCATCGCCTTGATCAGCTCGACCGGGCCGCCGGCGTAGCCGATACGCCAGCCGGTCATGCAGTAGGCCTTCGACACGCCGTTGATGGTCAAGGTGCGGTCGTAGAGCCTGGGCTCGATCTGTGCCGGCGTGGAGAACTCAAACCCGTCGTAAACGAGATGCTCGTACATGTCGTCGGTCATCACCCAGACATGCGGGTGCTTGAGCAGCACATCGGTGAGCGCCTTGATCTCGGCCTTGGTGTAGGCGGCACCGGTCGGGTTCGACGGCGAGTTCATCAGCAGCCACTTGGTCTTCGGCGTGATGGCCGCCTCGAGCGCCTCGGGCGTCAGCTTGAAGCCGTTATTCTCAGAGCACGGCACGCAGACCGGCTTGCCCTCGGCCAGCTCCACCATGTCCGGGTACGAGACCCAGTACGGCGCGGGGATGATGACCTCGTCGCCCGGGCTCAGCGTCGCCATGAAGGCGTTGTAGAGCACCTGCTTGCCGCCGGTGCCCACGGTGATCTGGTTGGGCTTGTAGTCGAGACCGTTCTCGCGCTTGAACTTGGCGCAGATCGCCTGCTTGAGCGCCATGGTGCCGTCGACGATCGTGTAGCGCGTGTCGCCCTTTTCGATGGCGGCGATGGCCGCCTTGCGGATGTTCGCCGGCGTGTCGAAGTCCGGCTCACCGGCGCCGAGGCCGATCACGTCGCGGCCGGCCGCTTTGAGCTCGATCGTCTTGGCGGTAACGGCGAGCGTGGGCGACGGCTTGACGCGGGACAGGCGTTCGGCGAGCAGCGGCATGGCACTTCTCAGAAAAGGGGTGAAGAAATCGAAGCGAGGCAACCTAGACGGCCGGACCGGTAGGCGCAACCCCGCTCGGGGCACCGCAGGGCAGCCATGACGCGCGCCTTGCCTTCAAGGCAAGCCTTTGATAACATTGCGATTCAAGTAGCAAGGCTGGGGATCCGACGATGAACCGCTTTGTCCTGGCGACAGTCGCCTTCGTACTCGTGGCAATCGCTACGCCGGTCCCCTCACCGGCCACCGAGTCGCAGGCCTCGCCGCAGCTGGCTCAGCAACGCAGCGCCCCCCTGCCCAAGGGCGCCTACCAGCAATCCTGCTCCTGCCACTTCTCCGGCGGCATCTACCTGCAGTGCTACTGCGCCAACCTCCAGGGGCAGATGTTCCAGACCAACATGGACGTGCGCAGCTGCCCGCAGCCGAAGGACATCCGCAACTGCCAGGGCAAGCTGACCTGCACCGAGAAGGGTCAGGAGTGCGCGCCCTAGGGCGCCCGTGCCGGACTCGCATTCGACCGGGGCGATGCGCATATAATCGGGTGTGAGCCCCACCCGACTCTCTCAGCCGCCGCCCGACTACACGATCAATCCCGCGAAGCCGCCCCTGTCGGTGGATTCCGACGCAGTGACGGCGCGGCCCTTCAAGCTCGTCTCCAGCTTCAAACCGGCCGGCGACCAGCCGCAGGCGATCCGCGAGCTGATCGCGGCCATGCGCCAGGGCGAGCGCGATCAGGTGCTGCTCGGGGTCACCGGCTCGGGCAAGACCTTCACCGCCGCGCATGTCATCGAGCAGCTGCAGCGCCCGGCGCTGATCCTGGCCCCCAACAAGACGCTCGCCGCCCAGCTCTATGGCGAGATGAAGACGTTCTTTCCCGAGAACGCGGTCGAGTACTTCGTCTCGTACTACGACTACTACCAGCCCGAAGCCTACGTGCCGCGCAGCGACACCTATATCGAGAAGGAATCCTCGATCAACGAGCAGATCGACCGCATGCGCCATTCGGCGACGCGCGCGCTGCTTGAGCGCCCCGATGTCGTGGTTGTCGCCTCGGTCTCCTGCATCTACGGCATCGGCTCGGTCGAGACCTACTCGTCGATGACCCTGTCGCTGCAATCCGGGCAGGTGATCAACCGCAACGCCCTGCTCAAATCGCTGGTCGACCTGCACTACAAGCGCAACGACCAGAATTTCGTGCGCGGCGCCTTCCGCGTGCGCGGGGATTCTGTCGAGGTGTTTCCGGCGCACTGCGAGGACCGCGCCTGGCGCGTCTCGCTGTTCGGCGACGAGCTGGAGAGCATCTTCGAGTTCGACCCGCTGACCGGCGAGAAGAAGGCCGAGCTCGGCCATGTGAAGCTCTATTCCAACAGCCACTACGTGACACCGCAGCCGACCCTCGACCAGGCGATGGCGCAGATCAAGGTCGACCTCAAGCTACGCCTGGCCGAGCTGCGCGAGCAGAACAAGCTGCTGGAAGCCCAGCGGCTGGAGCAGCGGACGATGTTCGACCTGGAGATGATGGCGGCCACGGGCTCCTGCCCGGGCATCGAGAACTACTCGCGCTATCTCACCGGCCGCCGTCCGGGCGAGCCGCCGCCGACGCTGTTCGAGTACCTGCCGCAGAATGCGCTGCTCTTCGTCGACGAGAGCCACGTCACCGTGCCGCAGATCGGCGGCATGTACAAAGGCGACTACCAGCGCAAATCGACGCTGTCCGAGTACGGCTTCCGCCTGCCGTCGTGTATCGACAACCGGCCGCTCAAGTTCGAGGAATGGGACCGCATGCGGCCGCAGACCACCTTCGTCTCGGCGACGCCGGGACCGTGGGAGCTCGAGCGCACCGGCGGCGTGTTCGTCGAGCAGGTCATCCGCCCGACCGGCCTGATCGATCCGACCTGCATCATCCGCCCGACCGAGAAGCAGGTCGACGACCTGCTCGGCGAGTGCAAGGCCGTGGCCGCCGCCGGCCAGCGCGCCCTGGTCACCACGCTCACCAAGCGCATGGCCGAGGACCTGACCGAGTACATGCACGAGGCGGGCCTGCGCGTGCGCTACATCCACTCGGACGTCGAGACCCTGGAGCGCATCGAGATCATCCGCGATTTGCGCCTCGGCGCCTTCGACATCCTGGTCGGCATCAACCTGCTGCGCGAGGGCCTCGACATCCCCGAATGCGCGCTGGTCGCCATCCTCGACGCGGACAAGGAAGGCTATCTGCGTTCGCGCACCTCGCTGATACAGACCATCGGCCGCGCCGCGCGCAATGTCGACGGAAGGGTCATCCTCTACGCCGACAACATGACCAACTCGCTGACGGCCGCACTCGCCGAGACCGCGCGCCGGCGCGAGAAGCAGCAGGCCTACAACACGGCCAACGGCATCACCCCGGAATCGGTACGCAAGGGCATCGGCGACATCATGGGCAGCGTCTACGAGAGCGACCACGTCACGGTCTCGACCGGCGACGACGCCTCGCCGCATCTCGTGGGCAAGAACCTCAAGGCCCATATCGCGGACCTCGAGGAACGTATGAAGAAGGCGGCTGGCGACCTCGAATTCGAGGAGGCGGCGCGCCTGCGCGACGAGATCCGCCGGCTCGAGGCCTTCGAACTGGAGATGAAGCCCGAAGGCGGCGCCTTCGGCTTCGAGGAGAAGCAGGCGGGCTACGACGCCGGCAACACCGCGCCGGCGCCCCGCCCCCGAGCCCGCTCCACCCAAGGCTCCATCGGCTCGAAATCCGGCCGCGCCCGCCGCCCACAATGGCGGCGGTGACCCACTAGTTCATCAGCTTCTCCGCCCGCCAGACCGGGCCGTCGGGACCAGGCATGTGAAGCCTGCAGCCCGATCCTGCGCCCCCGCCGCTTGATTCGCCCGTGGGCGCTGCCACACTGGCGTTTTCCGGCCGCGCGGCGTCGCACAACAAACGATGAAGCAAGTCCTTCCGGCGCTCCTCGCCCTGCTGAGCGTGCAAAGCCTGGTCTGCCTCGCCGGCAGCGTGGCGCCCGTGCTGGCGCCGGCAGCGGCGCCGGAGCTCGGCCAGGACCCGCGCCTTGTCGGCCTCCTGGTGGCGGTGATGTTCGGCACGGCGGCCTTCTCCAGTCTCGCCTGCGGCGGGGTGATCGCCCGCTTCGGCCCGGTGCGGGTCAGTCAGGCCGGCCTGATCCTCTCGGCCGTGGGACTGGCCGGGTTCCTTGGCGGCTCGCCGTTCCTCCTGCTCGCCGCCTCGATCCTGCTCGGCGTGGCCTACGGCCCCAGCGCGCCGGCGGCCTCGCTGCTGCTGGTCAAGCTCACCCCGCCGCATCTGCTGAACCTCGTCTTCTCGATCCGCCAGACCGGCGTGCCCATCGGCGTCGGACTGGCCGGAGTCCTCCTGCCGCCGCTCGCCCTGGGGCTCGGCTGGCAGGGCGCGGTTGTTGTCATCGTCATCGCCTGCATCGTGCTGGCGATCCTGCTCCAGCCGCTGCGCGCCCGGCTGGACGCGCAGGAGATCAGCCCGTCCCCGTTCTCGCTCGCCAAGCTTCTCGATCCCCTGCGCCTGGTCTGGGCGACGCCCGCCCTGCGCCGGCTGGTCATCCTGTCCTTCTGCTATTCGATGATGCAGACCAACGTCAGCACTTTCCTCGTGGTCTATCTCAACGAGAGCCTCGGCTATTCGCTGGTGATTGCCGGCCTCGTGCTTACCGTCACCCAGGCGGTGGCGACGGCGGCACGCATCGGCTGGGGCGTGGTGGCCGATCGCTGGCTGGAGCCCCGCCTCATCCTCGGCGGGCTCGGCCTCGGCATGACGGTCAGCGCCTGGCTGCTGGCCTCGTTCACGCCGTCCTGGCCGACCGGCGCGGTCATGGCGGTCGGTGTGCTGCTCGGCCTCACGGCCGTGGCCTGGAACGGCGTCTTCGTCGCCCAGATGGCCCGGCATTCACCGCCCGGTCAGGTCAGCCAGGTGGCGGGAGCCGGCGGCTTCGCCGCCTTCACCGGCGTCACCGCCGGGCCGGCGCTCTTTACCGTGCTCCTGGCCGCCACCGACAGCTACGCGGTCGGCTTCACCACGCTTTCCGTGCTGACGCTGGGCATCGGCCTCTGGCTGCTGTCGTCGCGCACTCCGGCGGCACGCTAGCCATGCATCCCGTCATCCCGGCCCTGGTCGCCATGCTGGCGGTGCAGATCCTGACCTCGATGTCGGGCACCACCGGCTCGGTGCTGGCGCCTGTCGCCGCGCCCGATCTCGGCGTGCGCACCTATCTCGTCGGCGTTTACGTGGGCATCATCTACGGGGTCGGCGCCTTCTCCAGCGGCGTGTGCTCGGGCTTCATCGCCCGCTTCGGCGCTATTCGCGTCAGCCAGGTCTGCATGCTGCTCTGCGCCAGCGGCCTGGCGCTGGGCGCGCTGGGTTACGTGTGGAGCGCCGTGGTCGGCGCGATTCTCATCGGCATCGCCTACGGGCCCTCGCCGGTCGCGTCCTCGCACATCCTCGCGCGTCTCACGCCGCCCTCGTGGATGAACCTCATCTTCTCGATCAAGCAGACCGGCGTGCCCATCGGCACCGGCCTCTCCGGCCTGCTGCTGCCCTCGCTCGCCGTGGCGCTGGGCTGGCAGGGCGCGGCGCTGGTGTTCGCCAGCCTCTGCCTGCTCGCCGCCGTCTCGATCCAGACGCTGCGCGCCTCGCTCGACGACGACCGCGATCCGAACCGCAACCTCTTCGCCGTGAGCAGCCTGCTGAGCGCCGTGCGCCTCATCCTGCGCGAGCCGGAGATGCGCCGCCTGTCGATCATCTCCTTCGCCTATGCCGGCATGCAGACCATCCTCAGCGCCTTCATCGTGACCTACCTCTCGGATCGCGTCGGCATGGCGATCATCCTCGCCGGCTTCGTGCTGGCGATCAGCCAGGCCTCGGGCGCCATCGCTCGCGTGATCTGGGGCTTCACCGCCGACCGGGGAGGCATCGATCCCGTGCGCCTGCTCGCCGAGCTCGGCATTGCCATGTCGGTCATTGCTTTGATCACCGGATTCCTGTCGCCCGACTGGCCCTTTGCCCTCATCGTCCTCGTCTGCGCCGCCTTCGGCGCCACCGCCGCCGGCTGGAACGGCGTGTTCCTCGCCCAGCTTGCGCGCCTGGCCCCGGGCCGGGTCAGCGAAGCCGCCGGCGGCTCCCATCTGCTGACGTTCGGCGGCGTCATGGTCCTGCCGCCGGTGTTCAGCCTGATCCTGGCGCTCACCGGCAGCTACGCGATCGGTTTCGCCTGCATCGCGGCCCTGACCTTCGCCGGCGGCCTGTGGCTGTTGTTCCCGATGCGTCGCGCTTGAACGACGGCGGCCCCTCCTCCATCCTGCCCCCGTGAACGCCGCCGCACCCCCAGCGATTCCGCGCGCCGCCCTGGTCACCGGGGCCGGCAAGCGCATCGGCCGCGCCCTGGCGCTGGCCCTGGCGGCGGACGGCTACGCCGTGGCGCTGCACTATCACCACTCGCGCAGCGACGCCGAGGCCGTGGCCGGCGAGATCATCAAGGCGGGCGGCAAGGCCGTGCCGCTGGCCGCCGATCTGGCGAAGGAAGCCGACGTCGTGGCGCTCGCCGCCAGCGCCTCTAAAGCGCTGGGTCCTCTCGGCGTGCTGGTCAACAACGCCTCGCTCTTCGAGCGGGATGAGGTACTGACTGTCACGCGGGAGAGCTGGGACGCTCATCTCGAAGCCAATCTGCGCGCGCCCTTCGTGCTCTCGCAGGCGCTGGCCCGCGGCCTACCGGCCGATGCCGGCGGCGTCATCGTCAACCTGCTCGACCAGCGGGTGTGGAACCTGACGCCGCATTTCGTCTCCTACACGCTGAGCAAGGCCGGGCTGTGGACCCTGACCCAGACGCTGGCGATGGCCCTGGCGCCGCGCATCCGGGTCAACGGCATCGGCCCCGGCCCCACGCTGCCCAGCCCGCGCCAGAGCGCCGAGCAGTTCGCCCGCCAGGTCGAATCCGTGCCCTTGCAGCGCGGTCCGTCGCTCGACGAGATGGTGGCGGCCCTGCGCCTCATCCTGGCCTCGAACTCGCTGACCGGGCAGATGATCGCGCTCGACGGCGGCCAGCACCTCAACTGGGCGTCGCCCCTGCTCAGCCATGCCGCGGAAGAGTAAGCCCGCCCCGGCGGGGTACTACCGCGTGCTGATCCGCGACCTGGTGCTCGCGGCGCGGATCGGCGTGTGGAAGCGCGAAAAGCTGGCCGACCAGCGTGTCCGGGTGAATGTCGAGCTCCTGGCCGCGCGACCCGATTTCCTGATTGGGCCCGACGGGCGCACGGGGCGGCGCGACCGCATCATCCGCTACGACACCGTGGTAGCCGGTATCCGTCGCCTGATCGCCGAAGGCCATGTCGAACTGTGCGAACAGCTCGCCGAGCGCATCGCGGCGCTGTGTCTGGAGAACCGGCGGGTGCGCCTCGCCCGGGTGCGTGTGGAAAAACTGGATGTCTATCCCGATGCCACGAGCGTCGGTGCCGAGGTCGAGCGCCACCGTACCTAGTTCGGCTGACGTGGCAGGCGGGTCACCGATCCCCGTAGCGACGCTGGCGTCACTTGTACACACCGCCGCGCGTCGGCCTAAGACCCTCTGAAAGCGCCGATTTTGGCGGGAATGTGACTGCTGGATGACCAGTTTTCACAGCATTTCATGGATAAATCAGATGGTTAACAGACTGCACTTTTTTTGGGCGATGTCAAAACAGTACGCTATATCGGGCCTTCCGGGCCCATCGGCTCGGGGTTATGAACAAAGTTACCCCCAGTTTCGGTGGATATCGTGGCAGCCCCGACACAGCCGCGTGCTGTCCGCATCACACGGCAAGTTAAAACGTCGACGCTGGTCGCTGCCCTCGATCACCTGTGGAGAAGTGGATAAGTATGAGCGCTGCTGACGCGCCCGAGCCCGATGACAGCGCGCTGCCTGTGGACGACAGCTCGAACACGGGACCCGGTGCGACCGGTGTCGCGGTGATCCGCACGGCGCTGGCTGGACTGCCACTCGGCCCGGGCGTCTACCGCATGCTGGCGGAGGACGGCAGCGCGCTCTATGTCGGCAAGGCGCGCAGTCTGAAGCGGCGCGTCACCTCCTACACCCAGTTCAACCGCCTGCCAATCCGCCTGCAGCGCATGGTGGCCGAGACGCGCACGCTGGAGGTGGTGACGACGCACACCGAGAGCGAGGCGCTGCTCCTCGAGATCAACCTGATCAAGCGGCTGATGCCGCGCTACAACGTGCTGCTGCGCGACGACAAGTCGTTCCCCTATGTCGCGCTGTTCGAGGATCACGCCTATCCGCAGATCGCCAAGCATCGCGGCGCCCGCGACCGCAAGGCGAGCTACTACGGCCCCTTCGCTTCGGCCGGCGCCGTCAACCAGACGCTGACCGCCCTGCAGCGCGGCTTCCTGCTGCGCTCCTGCGCCGACACCGTGTTCAGCAACCGCACGCGCCCCTGCCTGCTCTATCAGATCAAACGCTGCTCGGCGCCCTGCGTCGACCGCATCAGCGCCGCCGACTACGCCGGCCTGGTGAAAGAGGCCAAGCAGTTCCTCGCCGGGCGCTCGCGCGGCATCCAGGCGCAGTTCGTCGAGAAGATGCAGGCGGCCAGCGACGCCCAGGACTACGAAGCCGCGGCCCTGTTCCGCGACCGCATCCGCGCCCTGACCACCATCCAGTCGCGCCAGGACATCAATCTCGAGGCAATCGGCGACGCCGATGTCATCGCCGCCCACAGCGAGGGCGGCTTCACGGGCATCCAGGTGTTCTTCTTCCGCGGCGGCTTCAACTACGGCAACCGGGCGTATTTCCCCAAGCACGACAAGCAGCAGGACACGGTCGAGGTCCTCAACGGCTTCGTCGGCCAGTTCTACACCGAGCGCCTGCCGCCGAAGCTGGTGCTGCTCTCGACCGACATCCCCGACCGCGAGCTGCTCGGCGAGACGCTGTCGGAGAAAGCCGGCTACCGCGTGCGTCTGGAAGCGCCGGAGCGGGGCGACAAGCGCAAGCCCGTCGAGCACGCGCTGGCCAACGCGCGCGAAGCGCTGGCCCGCCGCCTGGCTGAAGGCGGCGCCCAGGCCCAGCACCTGGAAGGCGTGGCGCGGGTCTTCGGCCTCGAGGGCTCGCCGCGGCGCATCGAGGTCTATGACAACTCGCATATCAGCGGCACGCAGGCCCTGGGCGCCATGATCGTGGCCGGGCCCGAAGGCTTCGCCAAGAACCAGTACCGCAAGTTCAACATCCGCGGCAGCGCGGAGGCTGTACCCGCTGAAAGCCGCCCTCCCGGCCTGGCCGAGGCGCCGGCACCGCCGCTCACAGGTGGCGACGACTACGCCATGCTGCGCGAGGTGCTGACGCGCCGCTTCGGCCGCGCCCTGCGCGAAGACCCCGGCCGCACGGCCGAAACCTGGCCGGATCTGGTGCTGATCGACGGCGGCCTCGGCCAGCTCGGCGTGGCGCAGGAGGTCTTCGCCGAGCTCGGGATCAGCGATATCCCGCTGGTCGGCATCGCCAAGGGGCCGGACCGCGACGCCGGCCGCGAGCGCTTCTTCATGCCCGAGCGGGAGCCCTTCCAGCTCGAGCCCCGCGACCCGGTTCTCTACTTCCTGCAGCGGCTGCGCGACGAGGCCCATCGCTTCGCCATCGGCGGCCACCGCCAGCGCCGCTCGGCGGCCATCGCCCGCTCTCCGCTCGACGAGATCGGTGGCATCGGCCCGCGGCGCAAGAAGGCGCTACTACTCCATTTCGGCTCGGGCCAGGCGGTCGCCCGGGCCGGGCTGACCGACCTGGAAGGGGTCGCCGGCATCAGCAAGGCCGTGGCAAAAAAGATTTATGATCATTTCCACGGCGGCGGTTAAAATCACTCCCACACGGCGCTAGAAGCTCGGCTTTCCGGAAATAGTCCCGATGATCAACAGCCTGCCCATGGTCCTCACGCTGTCGCGCATCGCCGCGATCCCGGTGCTGACCGCGCTGTTCTTCGTCGAGGGCGACTGGCTGCGCTACATCGCCTGCGCCCTCTACACCGCCGCCGCGGTGACCGACTATCTCGACGGCTACCTGGCGCGCGTCTGGAAGCAGCAATCGAAGCTCGGTCGCATTTTCGACCCGATCGCCGACAAGCTGCTGGTCGCCGCCACCATCCTCCTGCTGGTCGCGACCGACCGCATCGCCGGCATCCTCGTGCTGCCGGCCCTGGTCATCCTCTGCCGCGAGGTCCTGGTGTCCGGACTGCGCGAGTTCCTGGCCGAGATCCGCATCGGCCTGCCCGTCAGCGGCCTCGCCAAGTGGAAGACCGGCATCCAGATGACGGCGCTGGGCTTCCTCATCGTCGGCGACGCTCAGCCGACCGCCTTCCTGCCGGTCCAGCTGATCGGCGATGTCGGCCTGTGGGCCGCCGCGGTGCTGACCCTGATCACCGGCTGGGATTATCTGATGGCCGGGCTCAAGCACATGGGCGAAGACAAGGTCGAACCCGCCAAGGGCGAGAAGCGGCCCATCGGCTCCGCCACGCCGCGCCGCGCCAGCTAGATGAAGATCTTCGGCCTCGCCGGCTGGAGCGGCAGCGGCAAAACGACGCTTCTCGTCAGACTGCTTCCCGTCCTGGTTGGCCGCGGCCTGCGCGTCTCGACCATGAAGCACGCCCATCACGGCTTCGATGTCGACAAGCCCGGCAAGGACTCCTACGAGCACCGCGCCGCCGGCGCGACCGAGGTCATGATCTCCTCCGCCAACCGCTTCGCCCTGATGCACGAGCTGCGCAACGCGCCGGAGCCCACGGTCGAGGAGCTCATCTCCCATATGACGCCGGTCGACCTGCTGCTGATCGAGGGGTTCAAGGCGCACGCCCATGACAAGATGGAGGTCCATCGGCCGGCCCTCGGCAAGAAGCTGCTCGCCACCGAGGATGTGACCTACGTGGCGGTGGCCAGCGACGCGCCGATCGCCGGTCTGCGCATCCCCCGCATCGACCTCAACGACGTAGAAGCCATCGCCGATTTCATCATGGCGCATTGTGGCCTGGCGCGCGCCCAGCAGCGCGCCACCGGGGACTAGGATGGCCCAGCTTTCCGACGACTGCTTCGCCTTCGGCGGCGAGCTGATGAAGGCGGCCGAGGCCATTCGCATCCTGGCCGAGCGCGTGGCGCCGGTGGCGACGCCCGAGACGGTGCCGCTGATCGCCGCGCGTGGCCGCACGCTGGCCGAAGACCTGGTGTCACAGCGCGACGTGCCGCCGCACGATAATGCCGCCGTCGACGGCTACGCGGTCCATTTCGACGACCTCGCTGCCGAGGGCGAGACGCGCCTGCCGATCGAAGGCCGCGTCGCGGCGGGCCATTCACTGCCCGAAGCGCCGCGTGGCGTGGCCGTGCGTATCTTTACCGGCGCGCCGATGCCTGCGGGACCGGACACGCTGTTCATGCAGGAGGACGTGCGTGTCGACGGCAGCACGGCGATCTTTCCGCAGGGCATCAAGCGCGGCGCCAACCGGCGCAAGGCCGGCGAGGACATCAAAGCCGGCTCGACCATTCTCCGCAAAGGCCAGCGCCTGCGGCCGCAGGATATCGGCCTCGCTGCCTCCGTGGGGGCCGCGAAGCTGTCGGTCTACAACGTGCTCAAGGTCGGCATCTTCTCGACTGGCGATGAGCTCCGTGAACCCGGCGAGCAGACACCGCCCGGGGCGGTCTACGATGCCAACCGCTACGTGTTGCGCGCCCTGCTCGACCAGCTCGGCTGCGACGTCAAGGATTTCGGCATCGTCCCGGACCGCAAGGATCAGATCCGCCAGACCCTGACCAACGCCGCCGTTACCTGCGATGCGATCATCACCTCGGGCGGCATGTCGACCGGCGAGGAGGATCACGTCCGGGCCGCCGTTGAGTCGCTCGGCTCCATCCATTTCTGGCGTCTCGCCATCCGGCCGGGTCGGCCGGTGGCGTTGGGCCATGTGAAGGGCTCGCCCTTCGTCGGCCTGCCCGGCAACCCGGTGGCCATGATGGTGACCTTCCTGCGTTTCGCCCGGCCCGTGCTGCTGCGCCTCGGCGGCGCCACCGATATCGAGCCCAAGACCTTCCGCGTGCGCGCCGATTTCGACACCAGAAAGAAGGAAGGCCGCCGCGAATGGCTGCGCGCGAGGCTGCTGCCGGGTCCCGACGGCATTCCCACGGCGAAGCGCTTCCCGCGTGATGGTGCGGGCATCCTGACTTCGCTCGTCGAATCCGACGGTCTGATCGAGCTGCCCGAGGACGTCACGCACGTCGCCGCCGGCACCATGGTCGACTTCCTGCCCTTCAGCGAGGTCGGCGTATGAAAGTTCTGTGGTTCGCCTGGCTGCGCACCCGCGTCGGCTCGGCCGAGGAGAGCCTGACGCCGCCGGCCGAAGTGCACGACGTGCGCGGCCTGCTCGACTGGTTGAAGACCCGCTCGCCGGGTCACGCCGAAGCCCTCAAGAATCTCGACGTCGTGCGCGTGGCGGTGAACCAGACCTACGTGCAATCCGACCATCCCGTCGCCGCCGGCGACGAGGTGGCGATTTTCCCGCCGGTCACGGGCGGCTGACCATGATCCGCGTGCAGCGCGAGGATTTCGACGTCGGTGCCGAGCTCAGGGCCCTGACCCAGGGCCGGCACGAGATCGGCGGCGTCGTGACCTTCGTCGGCCTCGTGCGCGACATGGCGAGCGAGTCGAAGATCGGCGCCATGACGCTCGAGCACTATCCCGGCATGACCGAGAAGGAACTGGCGAAGATCGAGGCCGAGGCGCTGCAGCGCTGGCCGCTCACCGGCTCGCTGATCGTCCACCGCTATGGACGCCTCGAACCGGGCGAGCAGATCGTGCTGGTGATCACCGCCTCGTCGCACCGCGAGGCGGCCTTCGAGGCCTGCCACTTCCTCATCGACTGGCTGAAGACCAAGGCCCCGTTCTGGAAGCTCGAGGACACCGACTCAGGTGCCCAGTGGGTCGCCGCCGAGGCGCGCGACGACAAGGCCGCGGCGCGCTGGACGAAACCCTAGTCGGGCTAGGTCTGATACAGCATCCGGTACAGCGCTATGCAGGCTGCAAAAACGTAGCCAAATAAAGCGCCCGCGAAGATCGCATCGCCTAATTGCCAATCCTTTGGTCTGTAACCGACCCCGCCCATCAGACCGAAAATCCCGGCCAAGACTGCGGCAGCAACGTAGTCCGTCCACAAAAAGTAGAACGCGACTGTTGCCGCGAAGGTGACCAGCGCTAGGGTAGCTATTGCCAACTTAAACGACGAAGTCCTCGCTTTAACTCGGGCAATCAGGGTTCGAAGAAGTGGCAGCACAATCCATCCCACTGAGGCACCGACTACGAAACCGGTGCCGTGCAGGACCCACAACCAAGGTGTCGAACTCGCAGGTAGAGCGCCAACCGTCGTGGCGATAAAAACAACCGACACCCCTACGCCAGCTGCAGCGCCATAGAACGGCAAGTCTGCGAGACGGATACGCTTCATCGCGGTGCGTTTTAGTCCCGCCCCAGCCGGCCGAACATCTTCAGCAGGTGCGCCTGCGCCGCGTCGGCGAGCAGGTCGCGGTCCATACGCAGGCGGTCGTCGAAGAAAGCTTCGGCCAGGCCGCGATCCATCACCATGGTTGCCAGCAGGCGCGTCGCGGCCTCCGGGTTGGTCACGCCCTCGGTGTAGACAAGGCGCTGCTGCTCGAGCGCCTGTTTGCCGAGCGCGAAGCTGAAGTAGGAGAATTGCAGGTTGCCGTCGCGTGGCATACGTGAGCCCAGCACCAGCACGTAGAGCCGCGACCATTCCTCGGGCGAAAGCTGCTTGCGCCAGGGCTCGAAGGCGGCGTGCAGGCCGTCGAGCTGCAGGCTCGCGGCCTCCGTGCCATTGGCCAGCATCAGCGGCGCGATGGCCCGGCCGAATCCGGCAAGCTCCGCCTGGTCGACCCGGCCGGCGGCCAGCGTGCGATCGATATAGCCGACCGAGAGATCGATGAGCTCGCGCTGGCGGTCGACCTGGGCGGGGGTAAAATCCAGGCCCTCGAGACGCGCGCGGACGGCCAGCGCCTTCGTCCGCAGATCGGTGATCGCGGCCTTCCAGCCCTGGTCGCCTTCGGCGACAGCGAGGGCACCGTAAAGACCGAGGGCGACATGCGCCGTCGCCTTCAGCCGGTGATAGCCCGGCGGCGTGAAATTGATCTGCTTCTCCTCGCCTTTGCGGCGCAGGATCAGGGTATCGAAAGCCACCAGCACCACGGGATCAGTGCGGGCCAGCATCTGGGAGCGGCCTGTGGCGTAGACAGCCCGTGCGGCCTTGTTGAATTCGTCGAGCGCTGTCTCCGCGGCCGGATCGGCGGCCAGCGCTGGCACCGCAAACAGCAGCAGCGCGGCAAAAATCCCAGCGCGTCTCATGGCGTACCCCTTCCCCAAGCCCGACTGCGCGCATCATAGGCGCGCTCCACCGCCTCGTGCCATGCCTCCGGCTGCCCGGCCAGCAGCGGCGGCGGGCTGGTCTTCTCGCTCTCGACCAGCCGCCGCTCGACTGACGAGTGCTCCTCCAGCTCGCCGCTCGCGAGGATATGGCGAATGGTCACATCGGGCGCCCGCAGGTGACGCGCGACGAGGATGGTGCGGTGGCAATCGAGTGGCTCGCGCTCGGCACACATGAAGGCGACGCGATAGCGCTGCGCGCCTTCTCGCAGGCGCTCGAGACCGGCCTTGAATCCGGACGTGCGCGACGCGGCGTCGAGGCCACCCTCGCGCTTGCCGCCCAGTTCCTCCCCCAGGAAGACATAGGCGATGCCTTCGGCCTTCAGGCTCTCGGCCAGCACCTCGCGGCGGAATTGCGGGTGGCGGCGCGAATACGGCACCGAGCGCACATCGGCCAGCGCCGAAATGCCGTGGCGTTGCAGCAGGCCGATGAAATGGCCGATTGTGTGGCTGGAGTGGCCGACGGTGAAGATCTCGAGCACCCGCCCAGCCTAACAGGCGGCGAGCGGGTGCACGAGATGCAGGCTTACTCGGGCTTGATGTTGGCGACGCGCGCCACCTCGGCCCAGACCTTGTAGTCCTCGGCGATCATGGCGCTGAAGCTCTGCGGCGTGCTCTTGCCGTCGATCTCGTTTGCCGAGGGGGCCGCCCGGCGCAGCACGTCGGGATTGGCCAGCACCTTGTTGACCGCGGTAGCGACGCGATCGGCGACCGGCATGGGCAGACCCTTGGGCCCGAGCAGGCCGTTCCAGTAGCTCGCCTGGAAATTGGCGAAGCCCTGCTCTTCCATGGTCGGGATGTTCGGCGCCACGTCGAGTCGTTTCTTGCTGGTGACTCCGAGCGCTGTCACCTTGCCTTCGTTGACCTGGGGCAGCGCCGTCGACGAGACGGCAAAGTGGAACTGGACCTGCCCGGCGATCTGGTCGGTCATGGCCTGCGGCGAGCCGCGATAGGCGACGGAGGTCGCCTGGATACCGGTGCGGTGACGGAACAGCTCGGCGGTGAAGTGCGACGGCGCGCCATTGCCCGAGGTGGCGTAGAAGATCGGCTTCGATTTTGCCAGAGCCACCAGGTCCTGCGGCGACTTGAGGTTGAGCGAGGGGTGCGCCACCAGCACCATCGGCGACCACGCCGTATTGACCACCGGCGTGAAGGATTCCGGCATCTCGTAGGATGTCTTCTGGCCCATGGCCTTGACCATGTTGAGCGCCGCCGAGGTGAAGAGCATCGTGTAACCGTCGGGCGGCGACTGGGCGACGATGTCGGCGCCGATCACGCCGGTCGCCCCCGCCTTGTTGTCGATCACCACCGGCTGTCCGAGCTCCGTCGAGAGCGGCTCCACCATGATGCGCATCAGCACGTCGATGATGCTGCCCGGCGGCCAGGCGACGACGACGCGGATCGGCTTGTTGGGATAGGCCTGGGCCGCGGCCAGGCCGGTCGTGGCCAGCAGCACGGCGCTCGCCGCCGCCAGTGTGCGAATGGTCCTCATCATGGCGTTCCTCCTCCTCTCGTTATTTCTTTCCGGTAGCCGTTTGGCGCATCGATGTGGCGGCCGCGCGCGCGGCCTGCATCAGGTAAGCGCCGTCGTTGCCTCCCATGAAGATCCGCGCACCGCGGTGGAACATCTCGCCCGCATCCGGGCCGCCCGAGCCGGCGACGAAATGCTTGCCGTGCCTGCGCGCCGCCGCGACCGAGGAGAACCAGGCCTCCTCGATGCGCCTGTGCTTGAGCTCGCCGGGGATGCCGAGCTCGGTGCTGAGATCGGCCGGACCGATCATCAGCACGTCGACGCCCGGCACCGCGGCGATGGCATCGGCGTTGGCGATGCCTTCCGCCGTCTCCAGCATGGCGATGACCATGGTCAGCTCGTTCTGCAGCCGCACGATCTCGGGCAGCGGCAGCGAGCGGTAGCGCGTGCCCGGCGTCAGTGCCGACATCGAGCGCGTGCCGCGCGGCGGATACTTGACCGCGCGCACCGCCGCCTCAGCATCGGCGGCGCTGCCGACATGCGGCACGATGATCGCCTGGGCGCCGCCGTCGAGCGCCGCGGCGATCTCGCCGGGGTCGGTGGTCAGCACGCGCACCGCCGGCATCATTCCCATCATCAGGGCGCTGGTGCACAGGGCGGCCGTCTCGGCCTTGGAGTACATGCCGTGCTCGTTGTCGACATAGAACCCGTCGAAGCCGCATTCGCGCAACATCATCGCCGCGTCGGGCGTGCGCAGATGGCGCAACGACATCATCAGCACGATCTCGTCGGCCTCGAGCTTGCGCCGCACGGGGTTAGTGATCAGCGTGGGGTCGGTCATGGCTTTCCCTTGCGCGGCGGATAACCCTGCGCGGCAAATCCGGCATCGACGGTGACGATGGTGCCCGACAGGGCGCTGGCGCGGGCCGAGGCGCAGAAGGCGACGACGTCACCGATCTCCTCCGGCCGCATCAGATGCCCGCGCGGCCAGTGCTTCACCAGCTCCGGCCAGCGCTCGGGATCGCCCAGCTCCTCGCCCGCCCGCTTGCGCAGGCCGCGCTTGGATTTCTCGGTTTCGACCCAGCCCGGGCTGACACCGAGCACGCGCACGCCGTAGTCGAGGCTCACCCCACCGATGGCCTTGGTCATGGCGACCACGGCCGCGTTGCCGGTGGAGCCGGCGGTGTAGGCGTATTCCAGCTTCTCGGCGCCGATGCCGATGACGTTGACGATGACGCCCGAACGCCGCTCCACCATGCGGCGGTAGAACTCGCGGGTCAGATTGATGTAGCCGAAGATCTTCAGTTCCCAGCCCTGCCGCCAGGTGTCCTCGTCGACCTCGAGGATGGTGCCGCGCGGCGTATTGCCGGCATTGTTGACCAGGATGTCGGCAGCGCCGCACTCCTTGGCTAGCGCCGTCGCGGCCCCGCGCTGGGTCAGGTCGACGGCGTGGGTGGAGACCTCCACGCCGTACTGCCCGGCCAGCGCCTTGCCGGCCGCTTCCAGCGTGTCGCGGTTGCGGGCGACGAGATGGAGGTGGCAGCCCTCCCTGGCGAGGCTCTCGGCGCAGGCGCGACCGATCCCTTGGGAAGCCCCCGTGACCAGAGCGCGCCTGCCTTTGAGGCCGAGATCCATGCCTCAGGCGTCCTTCGGCCGGATTTCCACGAGATCGGGGCAGCAGCCTTCGCTGGCGGTGACGGCGTAGATCACCGCGTCGGCCACGTCCTGGGCGGTGATCGGCCCGAACTTGCGCGCCGCGATCGAGGCCAGCACCGCCGGGTGAGTGCTCGCCTTGCGGATATCGGTGTCGACCATGCCGGGCGCGATCTCGCTGACCTTGATGCCCGCCCCTTTGAGCTCCAGCCGGAAGCCCTTGGCGAAGGCCGAAAGGGCGTGCTTGGTCGCGGCGTAGACCACGGCGAACTGGCCGACATTGCGCGCCGCGCCGGAGGTGATGAACACCATGTGGCCGCGCTTGCGTTCGGCCATGCGCTTGCCGAGCTCACGGGCCACATTGAAGGCGGCGACGACGTTGGTGGTGAACATGCCGGCGCACTGCTCGGCCGTGATCTCGAGCACGGGCGCGTAGATCAGCCAGCCGGCATTGTTGACCAGGATGTCGGCGTGACCGGCCTTCTCGCCCAGAGTGGCCACGAATTTGGGATCGTCGAGATCGCCGGCGATGGCCTGCGCCTCGACACCCAGCTTGCGGCACTCGGCTACGAGGCTGGCCAGCTCGGCCTCACGGCGGCCAGTGGCGACGATCGTCGCCCCTTCGCGCGCCAGCGACACGGCCGTCGCTCGGCCGATACCCGCACTCGCCCCCGTGACCAGCGCCACGCGTCCGGAAAGTCGTCCCGCCATGGTGAACCTCCCGCGCCTAGCGGCGTGGGTCAGGCTTGATGCCGGACTGCTCGTCCATGTTCACGGTGTCGTACTGCGCCGGGATGATGACCTCGAGCAGCTCGAGATCGTCGGAGAAGCCGAGCACCGTGTGCTTGATGCGCGGCGGCTGAATCCAGCAGCTGCCGGGCCGCATCGTGTGCTCCTGGCCCTCGAACTCGGCGCGCATCCAGCCGCGCAGCACGTAGACGAGCTGGAACTGCGTGTCGTGGAAATGGCGCTTGGAGACGGCGTCGGGGTCGAACGGACGGGCGCGGCGGTTGACGTGCGCCTCGACCATGCCGCCGGTCGCCTTGGCCATGCCGAGATCGCGCGACAGGGCCCAGCCGCGGAAGCCGTCGGTCTTGAAGTCCTCTTCCCGCAGATGGCTGACGTGGAAGGCCTGTTTCGGCCAGCCGCTCTTCTTTTCCTGGGTGTTGTTGGGGTCGAACTCCGACTCCTTCATGATCTTCAGCTGGATCTTGTCGTCAGGCATGGCACGCTTCCTCGGTGTTGTATCGTTTCAAGCGACGATAATACAAAAGTATGAGACGGCGCCAGCCCGCCGGAACGCCGTTCGCGCATGAAAAAACCCCGCAGCGAGCGCTGCGGGGTTTTCCGATCCGGCGAGCGGACGACGCCTAGGCGCGCACGGCCTTCTCGTAATCTTCCATCAGGTTCTTGGTGATCGTGCCGGGCGTGAACTTGTAATCGGCGATCGAGGCCACCGGCGTCACTTCGGCGGCGGTACCGGTGAGGAAGCACTCGGTCGCCTTGCCCATCTCCTCGGGCTGCATGGCGCGCTCGACCACCTTGTACTGGCGCTTGTGCGCGAGATCGATCACCGAGCGGCGTGTGATGCCATCGAGGAAGCAGTCGGGCTTTGGCGTGTGGATCTCGCCGTTGATGACGAAGAAGACATTGGCGCCCGTGGCCTCGGCAATCTGCCCGCGCCAGTCAAGCATCAGCGCATCGGCGAAGCCGGCCGCCTCGGCCTCATGCTTCGACAGGGTGCAGATCATGTAGAGCCCGGTGGCCTTGGCCTTGGCCGGGATGGTCGCCGGATCGGGGCGGCGCCAGCGCGACATGGTCAGCTTGATGCCCTTGAGCTTGGCCTCGGGCGAGAAATAGGCCGGCCATTCCCAGGTGGCGATGGCGACGTTGATCTTCGACGACTGGGCCGACACACCCATCATCTCCGAGCCGCGCCAGGCGATCGGCCGCACATAGCCGTCGACGATGTTGTTGGCCTTGAGGACCTCGTTGGTCGCCGCGTCGAGCTGCTCGACCGTGTAGGGCACGTCGAAGCCCAGCATCTTGCCGGAATCGATCAGGCGCTGATTGTGTTCGCGCAGCTTGAAGACCTTGCCGCCGTAGCACCGCTCACCCTCGAACACGGCGCTGGCGTAGTGCAGCGCATGGGTCAGGACATGGACCTTGGCGTCTCGCCACGGCACCATTTTACCGTTCATCCAGATCCAGCCGTCGCGATCATCGAAGGTTTGGGCTGCCATGTCGTCTCTCTCGCCTGGTTTTGCGTGTCCTCGAATGCCCCGCCGAAAAAGCCGGTAACTTTATTCCGCGATCGGGCTTGCGCAAAGAAACACTTTTGCGCGATATATGTCAACATTACTGACTTAATTACCCGCCCTGCGCTTTTGGCATAGGGGCGTTAACGGCACGAGGCCGGCCATGCGCCGCAAATCCGCCACCCTCCCGGGCTCGTCCTTCACGGATGAGGAGATCCGCCAGGGTATCGAGCTGATGTTCTTCGCCTATCGCGACTTCACCGCCGATCCGGACCGCATCCTCGCGCCGCTGGCCATGGGCCGCGCCCATCACCGCACCGTCCATTTCATCGGGCGCAACCCCGGCATGACCGTCGGCGAGCTGCTGAACATCCTGCGCATCACCAAGCAGAGCCTCAACCGGGTGCTGAGCCAGCTCATGCGCGAAGGCTATGTCGAGCAGCGGCCGGGGACGACCGACCGGCGCGAGCGGCGTCTGTTCCTCACGGCGTCCGGCCAGACGCTGGAGCAGCGCCTGTCGGAGCCGCAGCGGGCGCGTGTCGGCGCCGCCTATCGCGACGCCGGTCCGACCGCCGTAGCCGCCTTTCGCCGGGTGCTCGCCGGCCTGATCAACCCGGACGACCGTGGGCGCTTCGCCGCGGGCCGGCCGCAGCTTTCCGGCCCGAAGCGCCTGCGCTAGGGTCCTCCGATGAACGATGGCCCGCATATCCTGGTGGTCGATGACGATTCCCGGCTGCGCGAGCTGCTGCGCAAATTCCTCTCGGAGCGCGGCTTCCGGGTCACCACCGCGGCCCATAGCGCCGATGCCGAGGCCAAGCTCAAATCGCTGGCCTTCGATCTGCTGGTGCTTGACGTGATGATGCCAGGCGAGACCGGCATCGACTTCACCCGGCGGCTGCGCGAGAGCGACACGGTTCCCATCCTGCTCCTGACGGCCCGCGCCGAATCGCAAGACCGTATCGCCGGCCTCGCCGGCGGCGCCGACGACTATCTCGCCAAGCCCTTCGAGCCCGACGAGCTGCTGCTGCGCATCCGGGCCATCCTGCGCCGGGCCCCGCCCCCGCCCGTCGAGCCGGTCACCGATATCCGCTTCGGCCCCTTCCGCTTCGATCTCCGGCGGGAGGAATTGCTGCGCGATGCCGCGGGGTCGGAGACGGTCGTCCACTTGACAGCGGCCGAAGCCTCGCTGCTCAAGGTTCTCGCCGAAGGCGCCGGCACGACCATCGGCCGTGCCGACCTGCTACAGCGCTCCCGGATCTCGGGCAACGAGCGCACGGTCGATGTCCAGATGACCCGCCTGCGCCGCAAGGTCGAGGCCAACCCTCGCCAGCCCCGCTATCTCCAGCCGGTGCGCGGGGCCGGCTACGTGCTACGCTTGGGCTGAGCCATGCCATTCTCGGTCAAGCAATACCTGCCCCATAGCCTGTTCGGGCGCGCGATCATCATCCTGATCGTGCCGCTGGTCGTGGTGCAGCTTGTCGCGGCCTATGTGTTCTACGACCGCGTCTGGGAAACGGTGACTCGCCGCCTCTCCAACGCAGTGGCCGGCGAGATCGGCACTGTGGTGCAGGTCATGGCCCGCCACCCCGACCCCGAGAGCCGCTACTGGATCACCTCCGTGGCCGGCGAGCTCAACGGCCTCCAGTTCCTCCTCGAGGACGGCGCCATCCTGGCCAACCAGCATCCCGGCGTGGGCACGGGCATCCTCGAGCGGCTTCTGGTCAACGCGCTCAACGAGCGTGTCCGCCGGCCCTTCCGCCTCGATGTCTGGAGCCACGAGCGCGACGTGCTGATCGACATCCAGCTCTCCGGAGGCGTCCTGGCCGTGCGCGTGCCGCGTGAGCGCCTGTTCACCACCAACACCTACGTCTTTGTCCTGTGGATGGTCGGCTCGTCGCTCATTCTGTTTGCTGTCGCCTCGATCTTCATGCGCAACCAGGTGCGGCCCATCGAGCAGCTTGCCGCGGCGGCCGAGGAATTCGGCAAGGGACGCGACGTGCCCGACTTCAAGCCCTACGGCGCGACCGAAGTGCGCCGTGCCGCCGCCGCCTTCATCGTCATGCGCGAGCGTATCCGGCGCTTCATCGCCCAGCGCACCGAGATGCTGGCCGGGGTGAGCCATGATCTGCGCACGCCGCTCACCCGCATGAAGCTCGAGCTCGCCATGCTCGGCGACGCGCCCTCGATCACCGGCCTTAAATCCGACGTCGCCGACATGGCGCGCATGGTCGAAAGCTACCTCGCTTTCGTGCGCGGCGAGGGTGAGGAGCAGCCCGAGCTCACCGATATCGGCAAGATGCTCGACGAGCTCGTCGCCACGGCACGGCGCGAAGGGAACTCGGTGGCGCTGGAGGCCGAAGGGGATCTCACCCTGTCGCTGCGACCCCACGCCATGAAGCGCAGCCTCAACAACCTGATCGCCAACGCCCTGCGCCACGCCGCACAGGTGGCGATCACTGCCGGCCGGCGCGGCCGCGCGGTGGAGATCGTCATCGACGACGACGGCCCCGGCATCCCCGAGGCGGCGCGCGAAGACGTGTTCAAGCCGTTCTTCCGCCTCGACCCGTCCCGCAACCCCCAGACCGGCGGTGTCGGCCTCGGTCTGACCATCGCGCGCGACGTCGTCTCCGGCCATGGCGGCAGCATCCAGCTCGACAACTCGCCGCTCGGCGGCCTGCGGGCCCGCATCAAGCTGCCGGTCTAGGGTTTATCCGTCGTCGCTTCCCTTCTATAAGACCGTCCATGACACGTGACCTCGATCTCGACGCCTTCCGCACCACGCCGCTCAAGCGCCAGCCCTACGACTACCTGGTGGTGCCGGGCTTCGTGAAACCCGCCTCGTTCACCGAGATCGTCTCGGCTTATCCGCCGATCGACAAGCCGGGCTCCCTGCCGCCCTCGAGTCTCGACTGTCCGCCGCGATTCAAGACGTTCCTTGCCGAGCTCGAGGCCGAGCCGTTCCGCCGCGCCGTCGAGGAAAAATTCGCCGTCGACCTCACCGGCCGGCCGACCATGATCACGGTGCGCGCCCGCACCCGCGCCAAGGACGGCACGATCCATACGGACACCGAAAGCAAGATCATCACCGTGCTGATCTACTTCAACCAGAGCTGGGATGCCGATGGCGGCAGGCTGCGCATCCTGCGCCGGCCCGACCGGCTCGACGACTATGCCGAGGAGGTCAGCCCCTATGGCGGCACGCTCCTCGCCTTCCGGCGTTCGCCCCGCTCCTGGCACGGTCACGAGCCCTTCGAAGGTCCACGCCGCGCCATTCAGCTCAACTGGGTCACCGACCAGGCAACGGTCGACCGCGAACTGGCGCGGCACCGCGTGTCGGCCTTCTTCAAGAAGCTGAATCCCTTTGCCGCGTAAGAGCTGATGTCACCCGGAAAGAGCCGGGGTCCAGCTTCCTTCGGAAGACTGGATGCCGGCCTTCGCCGGCATGACGTTTCAAGCTGTGGCGCGACCCGCCCTACTTCTTGCCCAGGCTGGCGATGACGGCCTTTGCGATATCGGCCGTGCCGCTGCGGCCACCAATATCGTAAGAGCGCACCTGCTGCTCGGCGAAGACGCGGTCGACCGCCGCCTCGATCTCGGCGGCGGCATCGGTGCAGGCCTGGCTGCCGCTGCGTTCACCCAGCCAGTCGAGCATCATCGCCGCCGACAGGATCATGGCCGTCGGATTGGCGACGCCCTTGCCGGCGATGTCCGGCGCCGTGCCGTGGCTGGGCTGGAACAGCGCGTGCTCGTCGCCGGCATCGGCGCTGGGCGCGAAGCCCATGCCGCCGATCAGGCCGGCGCCGAGGTCGGAGATGATGTCGCCGAACATGTTCTCTGTCGGCAGCACGTCGAAATCCCAGGGTCGGCGCACGAGATCGAGGGCCATCGCATCGATGTAGTGATGACCCGCCTTCACGTCGGGGAACTCCGGCGCGACGCCGTAGAACACCTTGCGCATGAAGGCGAAGGACCGGAAGACGTTCGACTTGTCGACCAGGGTCACCGCACCGGAACGGCCGCGCTTCTTCGCCCGGCGCTGCGCCAGGCGGAAAGCGAAACGCGACAGGCGCTCGGTCACTTCGCGGGTGATCACCATGGTGTCACGGGCGACGCGGTCATCCTCGACCACGCCCTTGTCACGCGAGGCGAACAGGCCTTCGGTCGACTCCCGCAGGATGACCAGATCGATGTCGCGGGCCCGCGGATCGGCAAGCGCCGTGGGCACGCCGGGAATGGCTCGGATCGGCCGCACCCCGGCATAAAGGTTCAGCCGGAATCGCAGGTCGAGCTGCGGCGCGATCTCGGTGCCGTCGGGATAGCGGATGTCCGGCCAGCCCATGGATCCGAAAAGAATGGCATCAGCAGCCTTCGCCGTGCTGAAGCTCGTCTCCGGCAGGGCGTTGCCGGTTTCCTTGTAGAGCAGCGCACCGCCGGGCGCACTCTCGCGCCGGGTGGCGAAACCGTGCCGCCGCTCGGCGGCGTCGAGCACGGCCAGCGCGGCGTCCATCACCTCGACGCCGATACCGTCGCCGGGCATCACAGCCAAGCGGAACGCGTTACCCGCCATCAGAACATCTTGCCGGTGTTGGGCACCGGCAGGTCCGGCCGCAGCAGCACCACCGCGCCACTGGTGTCGGGCACGCCCAGCACCAGCACCTCGGACATGAACTTGCCGATCTGGCGCGGCGCGAAGTTGACCACGGCGATCACCTGCCGCCCGACGAGCGCCTCGGGAGTGTAGTGCACCGTGAGCTGCGCCGAACTCTTCTTGATGCCGATCGGCGCGCCGAAATCGATCTGCAGCTTGATCGCCGGCTTGCGCGCCTCGGGAAACGGCTCGGCCGCGATCACCGTGCCGACACGGATGTCGACACGCTCGAAATCGTCATAGGAGATCGGGCCGGCGCGCAGCGGCGCCGGAGCAGCCTCGGCCATGGGCAAGCTCGTGATGGGTTACTTGGGGCTCTTCTTGGCGATCGTGTCACGCAGCTCGTCGAGGCTGTCGGTCACCCGTTTGTTGATGACCTCAAACGCCTCGCCCTGCGACTTGGCGACCATCTCGGCCAGCTCGCGCATATTGGCAATGGCGCGCTTGAACGCTTCCTTGGTCATCTCGGTCTGGCGTGCTGCCTTGTCTTCCGGGCTGCCGGCCGCCATCACCGATTTCATCGCGGCGCTCGACTCCTCCATCACCTGGCGGAAAATCTCCGCCTGGCGCCTGGCTATCGCCTGCATGCCCTCGACCGCCAGCTGGTTGGCCGCGGTCAGTGCCTCCAGATTGCGCCGCTGGCTGGCCACGACCTTCTCCATGTCCACGCCGGACATCTTGAAGTCGCCCATCATCTTCGAGGGATCCATCATCTTGGTGAAGTCGAAATCGCCGAACGGATTGCCGGGCTTGGCCATGGACTTCCCCTTGGTCAGTGAAAATCACGCACGTAGAGTGGTGCAAAACTCATACCGCGCCCGGGACAGACCCGTCAAACCAGCGCGGGCGCCGCGTTACGGTGCGGACCGGCGGCGAAAGGATGCGGTCTGCGCCACCATCTCGAGATTGCGCAGCGCCCGATCAAGGGCCGCCATGGTCTGGGCCTTGTCGCTGCTTTCGTCCGCGAGCCAGGTGCGAAGCACGACGAGATAGGCGGCACCCAGCGCCTTGACCCGAAGCGCGCCCAGCGGCCCCGCCGTATCGACCCCGGCCGCCGCCGCCATCCAGGACAGGGAGCGCAGCAGGCGCGCACCCTGGCACAGCGCGAGGAGCGGAAGGCGCGGCAGGTCGCTGACCAGTGCCGCAACCGCACGGCGATGCGGCTCGAGCGCGTCGAAGGAACGCATGATGACGTCGAACAGCCGGTCACGGACGGTGCCGGAATTTCCGGCATCGATTTCGACGCCGGACAGCGTCGTGCGATCGATACGCCGGGCAAAGGCGTCGAGGATCGCCCCCGTCGAGGGCAGTACCGCGTAGAGCTGGGCCAGTGATACGCCGGCACCGGCAGCGACCCCCGCGAGGCTGACCGCCCGCCAGCCACGGTCGGCGGCAATTTCAAGCGCGGCATCGACGGCACGATCCTCCAGGGAAACTGAGGTGCCAGCCGACGCGGCCTTGCGCGCCCTCGCCGGCCCCGACTTCGCCCGGGCGGCGGTCCGTTTTTGCTGTCTCGCCATCCTGTCCTCCCTCGACTACCTTGGGAATGTAAGGTCAGCCCGGCCGTATGATAAGGGCCTGGTCGAGCACGGAGGGGCGGTATGGCCGTCGACTGGTCGTCGTTGAAGGTGCTGATCGCCGATGATCAACGTTTGATCCTCGACCTGCTCTTTCATTTCCTCAAGGAAAGTGGCGCAAAATCCGAGAACATTCACCGGGTGGCAAACGGCGATGATGCGGCCAAGGTCCTGGCTTCGCTGCCGGTCGACATCCTGGTCTGCGACATCAACATGGGCCCCGGCAACGGACTTCACCTGCTGCGTCTGATCCGCAGCGGGCAGGCACAGACGGCACCGGACCTGCCGGTCATCTTCCTCACCGCGCATTCCGACCCCCCTACCGTCAAGGTGGCCATGGCGCTGGACGCCAACGGTTTCATCGTCAAGCCGGTGGCCAAGAAGCAGCTCCAGGAGAAGATCGAGGGCGTCCTCGCCAACCGCAAGCCGCTGCCGCCGGGCAAGAACTACATGGCCGTGATCGTCGAGCTCAGCAATTCGGTGAAGGCTGCGTCCGCCATGGACGGTGCGAGCAGCCGCCGGCAGCAGAAGCAGGCCGAAAAGCCTGACGATGACGTCTAGCCTGTGGTCACGATGGCAGCCGCCCTTGCGGAGCTGGGCCAGACCGAGGTCCGCTTCTGCTGCCTCGCCATTCCGCCGCCCCTCGACTACCTTCGGCATGTTGGCTCAGCCTGACTGTTGTGCAGGCTTGCGCAGAATGGAGTTCCCGGCATGGCCGTCGACTGGAGCCAGCTGAAAGTCATCATCGCCGACGATCAGCGGTTCATTCTCGGCCTGCTGTTCCACATCCTGAAGGGAATCGGCCTCAAATCCGAGAATATCCATCAGGTGGTCAACGGCGATGAGGCAACAAAGGTGCTGGCCTCCCTCCCTGTCGATCTTCTCATCTGCGACATCAACATGGGGCCGGGCAACGGGCTCCACCTGTTGCGCAATATCCGCAGCGGCCAGGCCACGGTCGCGCCCAACCTGCCGGTCATCTTCCTGACCGGGCACTCCGACGCCGCGACGGTACAGGTCGCGCGGGCCCTGGACGCCAACGGCTTCATCGTCAAGCCGGTGGCGAAGAAGCAGCTCGAGGAGAAGATCGAAGGCGTGCTGGCCAATCGCAAGCCATTGCCGCCCGGCAAGAACTACATGTCCGTGATCGTCGAGCTGAGCGAGCAGATGAAGGCCGCGGCAGCGATGGATGGCGCGAGCGCTGCACGCCAGGAGAGGGCGACACACGCAGGCCAGAAAGCATCGAAGGACGAGCCCTGACTCCTACCCCGTCTCTGTGACTCTCGTTGCGTTCCCGGGCGTGGGCTCGCCAGCACGCCTGGTGGTGAGGCGCTTGGCAAGCCTGATCATGGGAGCCTCGAGAAGATGATGAAAACAGGCCGCCACACCAAATGTGATCAGGGCAAAGAGAGTGCTTCCAACGATCCACTGCTGGCTGTCCTGCCATGCCGGCTGGTCCAGGCTGCTCAGAACGATGGTATGAAACAGATAGATTCCGTAGCTGATGGTTCCGATATAGGCGAGCAGGCCAAAGCGCAGCGGGAAAGGCCGGGAAAAGACAGCAAACAGCGAGACAGCGCAGAGGTAATTCCCGAAATGGTTCAGCCCGCTTTCCGAACCGATTACCCGGTCGCCAAAAACAAGCAGCGAGACGACACCGATGACCCCAAGATAGGCGGCGAGGCCGACGTAGAAGAGGGTGGGCCGCTCTTGCCCCAAAAGATCGATCAGCGCCGCGAGGCTTCCCAGGACGAACAGAGAGAGAAAGAGAAAATAGGCAAAGGGAACTGCGATGCCGATTCCGGAGCGCACAATACTGGCAGCAAGCGCGCACACAGAAAGCATGACGAGCAGAATCACGTGCACCCGGACACTGCGCGAGATGCCAAATAACAGCAATCCCGCCACAAATACGTAGAAAACGAGCTCGATAAAAAGGGTCCAATATACGCCCAGGACATCCGGCACTCGGAAGGCCGTCTGGAGCATCGTTATATTCGCCAGATAGTCGAGTGGCGCGACCGATTGACCCATAAAAACGGCCGCAGCAGCAATGGATAGCCAGTAAAGAGGGTAGAGTCGAAATACGCGGCGAATCAGAAAGCTGAAGACCGACCTGTTTCCTGGCGCGGCGAGCGAGATGGAAATACAATACCCGCTCAACAGGAAAAACAGCAGCACACCAACCCGGCCGAAATCCGCCACCACCAGCAGCGGAGGCGTCGACACGAAGTGATGCACGACCACCAGGAGAACAGCAATCCCGCGCAAGGCATCGATCGATGGGACGCGCGACAGATCACTTTTCGCTGAAACAGCATCTGACATCGAATGTTGCGTCCTAGCCGGCCAGTTCGTGAGAACGCTTTGTCGCGGCGGCGACGGCACGCGTCATTAGCCGAGCCAGCCCGTCGCCCTTCATCAGCACTTCGAGTGCCGCGGCTGTAGTCCCCTTCGGCGAGGTCACATTGCGGCGCAGCTGATCGGCGGTCTCCGGCGAGCGCTGCAGCAGCTCGCCGGAGCCGACGACCGTGGCGCGGGCCAGTCGTCGCGCCAGATCAGGCGGCAGGCCGGCGGCAATACCCGCCTCCTCGAGACACTCGACCAGCAGGAAGACGTAGGCCGGGCCGCTGCCCGACACGGCTGTCACCGGATCGATCAGCCCCTCGTCGTCGACCCAGGCAACCTCCCCCACCGCGGAAAGCAACCCGTCGCAGGCCGCGCGCTGCGTGGCGGTGACCCGGCTGTTGGCGCAAGCCACGGTGATGCCGCGGCCAATCGCCGCCGGCGTGTTCGGCATCGATCGCACCGCCGCCGCATCGGCCCCCAGATGGGTGGCGAGGAAGCCAAGCGTGCGACCCGCGGCGATCGACAGAAATACAGTCTGCGGCCGGACGAAGCGCCGATAGGCGGGAACGATCGTGTCCATACCCTGTGGCTTGACGGCGAAGACGATCACCGAGGGCGCAGCACCGGCTGGCAGTTCGCCAGCATCGGCGACGATGCTCACACCGGGCTTGTCACGAAATGGGCCGGTGGAACCCTCAGAGGGCTCGACAATGGCAACGCCGGAATCCGCACGGCCGGCCGAGAGCCACCCCGAGAGAAGGGCGCTGCCCATCTTGCCGCAGCCGACAAGGACCAAGGCGGGAGAGGAAGCCGTCATGGATCGAATGCTTTCAACCGTGCCAAACCGACACGTGTTTTAGCGCCCGGCGCGCGGCGGGGCGAGGGGTCCGGTGCGATGAGGCCGGCCCCGGGGGCCGCAGGCGATCAGGCTTCGCCGACCGGATCGAGACAGGCGGCGGTAACGGCCTCGGCCGGGTTCTTGCCGCCCCAGACCACATACTGGAACGCCGGATAGAAGCGCTCGCACTCATGCAGCGCCACATCGACGAGATCCTCAAGCTGCTCGACCGTCGCGCCGCGGGCGCCGCGCAGCGGCACCGCATGGCGGAAGGTCGGCTGACTCTCTTCCGACGACAGGTCGAAATGGCCGAGCCACAGCCTCTCGTTGGTCAGGGCGAGGAGTTCGTTGACGGCACCGCGCCGGTGGGGCGTGATCTTGAGATCGAGGGCGCAGGAGAAGTGCAGCGCGCTCATGTCGCTGCTCCAGGCGAAGTAGACCCGGTAGTCGCACCATTTGCCGGGCACCTGCGCCATCAGTTCCTCGTCGTTGGCCCGGTCGAAGGGCCACTCGTGGGCGCCGATGATCTCTTCAATGAGGTCGAGGGGGTTGGCGATCGTCTCTACGGGCGTCGATACCGAAACTGCTGGCATGGAAACCGCCTCCCAACGCGCTTAAGGCACGTGCCCCTGATGTCGGGGCCGGTCTTCCGGACTCAAGGACATAAGTCCCAAAACCCTAGGAAATGTTGTGTGCGACGCGACCACGACACGCTACAGAAAGTAGCGTGCCATAGTGAGAATCAGCGGCGCAAGGAAATTAAAGCCCAGCTGGGGCAATTATTGTGGAAAAATACCCTATTCATCCCCAGGCAAGGAATAGCATACCGCTCCCGTGGTTAATTTCAGGATCGACGGGCGAGCGCCGCTTCCAACGCCGCGAGACGCGCGGTCAGCGCCTCGTTCTCGGCGCGGGCCGCAGCCGCCATCTCCTTCACCGCCTCGAACTCGTCGCGAGTGACCAGGTTCTGGCCCTTGAGCCAGTTGTCGAGCAGCGTGCGGATCTGGGAATCGATCTCGGCCCGCACGCCGGCGAAGGCGCCAAGAGCGCCGCTGGCGGCGCGTGCGATGTCATCGAGCAGTCGGTTGTCGGTTTGCATGGTGATCCTCGTGGCAACGCGGCGATTATGCGAACCGGCCGGTGTCGTTGCAACCGGCCGGTACCGCTCCTATAACGAACCGTCTCGAATTCCGGGGAATTCCCGCGCATGGGCATGATCGTCGTCACCGGAGGTGCGGGCTTCATCGGCTCGAATCTGCTCGCCCAGCTGGACCGGCGCGGCGGTGCGGATCTCGTCTGCGTCGATCGCCTCGGCAGCGGCGACAAATGGCGCAACATCGCCAAGCGCGAACTCGCCGACATCGTGGCGCCCGAGCGCCTGTTCGAGTTTCTCGACGCGCATGCCGGGCAGATCGAAGCCGTCTTTCATCTCGGCGCGATCTCCTCGACCACCGAGACCGACGTCGACCTGATCGTCACGCAGAATTTCCGCGCCAGCCTGGCGCTCTGGGAATGGTGTGCGAAGCATTCGGTCCGCTTTATCTACGCCTCCTCGGCCGCAACCTACGGCGACGGCAGCGCGGGGTTCGTCGACGACGATTCAGCGAACGGCCTGGCGAAGCTGAAGCCGCTCAACCCCTACGGCTGGAGCAAGCACGCCTTCGACCGGCGCGTGGCCCGGCTGCTGGCCAACAAGGCACCCCGGCCCCGGCAGCATGTCGGACTGAAGTTCTTCAACGTCTACGGCCCGAACGAGTATCACAAGGGCGGGCAGCGCTCGGTCGTGCATCACCTCTACCCGCGCGCCGTCGCGGGCGAGGCCGCGCGCCTGTTCAAGTCGCACAATCCCGCCTATGCCGACGGCGGGCAGATGCGTGACTTCATCTGGGTGGGCGACTGCGTGTCGGTAATGATGTGGCTGCTCGACCATCAGACGGTGAACGGCCTGTTCAATCTCGGCACCGGCAAGGCCCGCAGCTTCGCCGACCTCGCCCGCGCGCTCTACGCGGCGACCGGCCGCAACGCCAACATCGAGTACATCGACACGCCCGAAGCCATCCGCGACAAATACCAGTACTTCACCGAGGCGCGGATGGAGCGTCTGCGCGCCGCCGGCTACGCGCTGCCCATGACCTCGCTCGAGGACGGCATCAAGGCCTACGTGCGCGACCATCTGGCGGCGCCCGATCCCTACGTCTGACGCCGCCTGATGTTTGCGCTCACGCTGACTTTTCCGCAGATCGACCCCGTCGCCCTGGAGCTGGGGCCGCTGGTGATCCGCTGGTACGCGCTCGCCTATATCAGCGGCATCCTGCTCGGCTGGCGCTACGCCATTCTTCTCGTCAGCAATCCGCCGGCCATCACGACCCGCGAGGCAATCGACGATTTCATCGTCTGGGTGACGCTCGGCATCATTCTCGGCGGCCGGCTGGGTTATGTCCTGTTTTACAAGCCCGGCTACTACCTCTCCCACCCGCTCGAGGCGTTCTACGTCTGGCAGGGCGGCATGTCGTTCCACGGCGGGCTCGTCGGCGTTCTGCTGGCGATCTACCTGTTCGCCCGGCAGCGCGGCATCCCCATCCTGGCGCTGGGCGACATCGTCGCCTCGGTCGTGCCGATCGGCCTGTTCTTCGGCCGTCTCGCCAACTTCATCAACGGTGAGCTCTACGGCCGCCCCAGCGACGTCGCCTGGGCGATGGTCTTCCCCGGCGGCGGCCCGTGGCCGCGCCATCCCAGCCAGCTCTACGAGGCGGCTCTCGAGGGCGTCGTGCTGTTCCTGGTACTGGTGTTGTTCAACCACCGGACCTCGTGGCGGACCCAGCCCGGCCGGGTCGGCGGCGTCTTCCTCGCCGGCTACGCCGTGGCGCGCATCGTCTGCGAGATGTTCCGCGAGCCGGACGCCCATCTCGGCTTCCTCTTCGCCAACGCCACCATGGGACAGCTCCTCTCGCTGCCCATGCTGCTGATCGGGCTCTATCTCATTGTCTCGGGGACGCGTCGCCCGGCTCTCCCGGATCGGTGACCTGCAGCCGGTCGAGCGAATAGACATCGTCGGGCGTCGCCACCAGGCCCCAGGCGAGTTTCAGCGCAACGGCGAGCACCATCAGGGCCATCAGGCCGCGCAGCTGCTCGCCCCGTAGCTTCGCTCCCACCCGCGCTCCGATCTGCGCGCCAACCACGCCGCCCGCCACCAATAACAGCGCCAGCATCATGTCGACGGTCTGGTTCTGGTAGGCCTGGAGGAAGGTGACGTTGGCGGTGACGAAGATGATCTGGAAGAGCGAGGTGCCGACGACGACCGAGGTCGGCATGCCGAGCAGGTAGATCATCGCCGGCACCATGATGAAGCCGCCGCCCACGCCCATGACGGCGGCGAGCAGCCCAACCAGAGCGCCGACGGCAAGCGGCAGCAACGAGCTGATGTAGAGCTTGGACTTGGGGAAGCGCATCTTGAGCGGCAGGCCATGCAGAAAGTTGTGCTGATGCAGCTTGCCGCGGCTGGCCATGCCGGTGCGGTGTCGGCGGACCAGCGCGCGCAGTGCTTCCTGGAGCATCAGGCTGCCGACGACGCCGAGGATGAGCACATAGGACAGCGACACCGCGAGGTCGACCTGCCCGATCCGGCGCAGCAGGCTGAAGAGCTGCACGCCGGTGGTCGAGCCGACGAACCCGCCCGCCAGCAGGATGAGGCCCATGCGGAAATCGACATTGCCGCGGCGCGCATGCGCCAGAACGCCCGAGACCGACGAGGCAACGATCTGAGCCGCGCCCGAACCGACCGCCACCGCTGGCGGCACGCCGACGAAGATGAGCAGCGGAGTCAGCAGAAATCCGCCGCCGGCACCGAACAGCCCGGAGAGCATGCCGACGCCGCCCCCCAGGGCGAGGAGCACAAGGATGTCGACCGGAAGCTCGGCAATCGGCAGATAGATATGCATGCCGTCTCTGGAATAGGGTCTTAAGCATCGATGATGAGCCTGCGAGCCCTTTTTCCGCCCGCGCGCGTCGCCTGTCTCTCCCTATTTCGGCCGAGGCTGGCATGAGCGCGGCGCATGTCGATCCGCCCGCCGCGCCCCTGACTCCGCTGGCGCGCGAGATCGCCGCGCGCATCGAGCGCGACGGTCCGCTGCCGGTGAGCGAGTTCATGCGGCTCTGCCTCGCGCATCCGGAGCACGGCTATTACCGGACGCGCCCCGCCATCGGCGCCGCCGGGGATTTCGTCACGGCGCCGGAGATCAGCCAGACCTTCGGCGAGCTGATCGGCCTCTGGATGGCCGAGATCTGGACCAGCATCGGCCGGCCCTCGCCCGTGGCGTTGGTCGAGCTGGGCCCAGGGCGCGGCACTCTGATGGCCGACGCGTTGCGTGCCATCGTCAAGGTGGCGCCGGAGTTCCGCGCGGCGCTGCACGTCCACCTCGTCGACATCAACGCCGCGCTGCGTGGTCCGCAGGAAGCCGCACTGGGCGACGCCTCTCCCCGCTGGCACGAAACAATCGACACCCTGCCCGAGGGCCCGCTCCTCATCATTGCCAACGAATTCTTCGACGCCTTGCCCATCCGGCAGCTGGTGCGAACGGACGAAGGCTGGCGCGAGCGCTGCATCGTCCTGAGCGACGGCAAGCTGGCGTTCGGGGTCGGCGATGCCGTAACGCATCACCGCATGGTACAGCCTGGCAGCGTGATCGAGTTGTCCCCGGACAGCGAGGAGCGGGTGCGCGACCTGGCCGCGCGTATTGCCCGTCACCGCGGCGCCGCGCTGATCGTGGATTACGGGCCCTTCGAGGCCGGGCCGGTCGACACGCTGCAGGCCATCCGCCAGCAGAAGAAGGTCGACCCGCTCGCCGACCCCGGCCTTGCCGACCTCACGGCGCATGTCGATTTCCAGCGCCTGGCGGCCGTGGCACGCGAGGCGGGCGCCGCCGCCCACGGGCCGCTCCCCCAGGGCGCCCTGCTGAAGCGGCTGGGCATCGCTGCCCGCGCGGCCACGCTGGTCCGCAGCGCCGGTCCCGTTCGCGGCGGCGCCATCGAGGCGGCGATTGCCCGCTTGATCGAGCCCGATCAAATGGGCACCTTGTTCAAGGCGCTCGCTATCGTCGACCGCGATCAGCCGACACCGCCAGGTTTCGATCCTCAACCGCTGTGATGCCGCCGCCATGCTGACGTCAGGACCGCTCAATAGTCTCGACGGCATCCGTCACGGCTTCTTCACCCGAGAAGGCGGCGTGAGCGAAGGCCTCTACACCTCGCTCAATTGCGGCCTCGGCTCCGGTGACGACCCGGCGCGGGTCGGCGAGAACCGCGCCCGCGTGGCCGCTTCGCTCGACCTGCCGCGCGAGGCCCTGGTCACCTGTTATCAGGTGCACAGCCCGGACGTCGTCACGGTCGAGACGCCCTGGGCGCCGGGCAGCGGCCCCAAGGTCGACGCCATGGTCAGCAGGACACCCGGTGTCGCGCTCGGCATCCTGACCGCCGATTGCGCGCCCGTCCTGTTCGCCGACCCGAACGCCCGGGTCATCGGCGCCGCGCATGCCGGCTGGCGCGGCGCGCTCACCGGTGTTCTCGCGGCAACAGTCAAGGCGATGACGGCGCTCGGCGCCGGCACGGATCGCATGGTCGCCGCGATCGGTCCCTGCATCGCGCAACGTTCCTACGAGGTCGGCCCGGAGTTTCCCGCCCCCTTCGTCGCCGCCGACCCGGCGAACGAGCGCTTCTTCGCGCCCGCCGCGACGACCGGCAAATTCTTCTTCGATCTGCGCGGCTTCGTGCTCTCCGAGCTGGAGAAAGCGGGCCTGCGCCGCGTCTACGAGCTTCCGCACGACACCTGCCGCGAAGAACGCTTTTTCAGCTACCGCCGCTCCTGCCTGCGTGGCGAGAAGGATTACGGACGTTCGCTCTCGGCCATCGCGCTCGAGCGCTAGGCCATGCCGTATCTCGCACTGCTCGTGATCTTCTTTCTCCTGGCCCTGCTGGCGAGCTGTTTTGCGTAGCACCATCGCCTTCGTCCTGCTCGCGCTTGTCCTGGCGTCGTGCGGCGAGCTGCCGCGGCCGTTCCGGCCGGAATTCAAGGGCGAGACCAATCCGCTGCTGATGCCCGTCGATCGCGCCGGCCTGGTGGTGGAGCCGATCGCCGGCCTGCCCGACAATCTCGGCTTCGCCGAACGCCTGGCCGAGAGCCTGCGCGAGGAAGGCATCGTGGCCATGACCGGCCGCGGCAATGCCCGGAGCATGCACCTGAGCGGCGAGGCAATCGAAGTGAGCGGCGGCTGGGACGTGCATCTGGCCCTCAACGATGCCAGGGGGCATGCCCTCGGTATGCTGGTGTGGAGCCTGCCGCCGGACGGAACCCCGCCACCGATGGCCACCCTCGCCCGGGCGGTGGCGCTGGCGCTCTATCCCGACGGCCCAGTGCCCGTAGCCCCCAAGCCCAGCGTCGCTGTCGGTGAGGTGACCGGAGTGCCCGGCGAAGGCGGCCGGGCGCTGGCGCGGGCTCTCGAGTTCAATCTCAAGCGGGCCGACGTGAAGCTGGCCGACACGCCGACGCAGGCGACCCACATCATCAACGCGCTGGTGACCATCGCGCCGGCGCGGGGCACGCCACCCCACGAGACCCGGAACGTCGACGTGCGCTGGGTGGTCCTGCGCGCCGACAAGCAGGAGATCGGCCAGGTCCGCCAGACCAACGACGTGCCCATCCGCGACATCGACCGCAACTGGTCGGAAATCGCCTATGCGGTCGCTGACGCGGCCGTGGAAGGCCTGACCAACCTGCTCTCACGGGCCCCGCCGGCCCCCCGCTGAGCGCCGCCGGAGAGCCGGTTTACAGTCTCAAGACACCCTGATACATTCCGCCGCGCCCGCGTTGCGGGACCCCGAGGTCCGCCGCGGGTTTTGTCTTTTGTCTTTATATTTCAAGCTCTTGCAGTGACGCAGAGCATGGGGTCGACCGAGCCATGAAAGTGCTCGCCTGCAACAGCAACCGGCCGCTGGCCGAGGCGATCTGCGCCTACCTGAACCTGCCGCTGACCAAGGCGAGCGTGCGTCGCTTTGCCGACATGGAAGTCTTCGTCGAGATTCTGGAGAACGTGCGCGGCGAGGACGTCTTCATCGTCCAGTCGACCTCCTATCCGGCGAACGACCACCTGATGGAGTTGCTGGTCGCCATCGACGCGCTGAAGCGCGGCTCGGCCCGCCGCATCACCGCCGTCATTCCCTATTACGGCTACGGCCGCCAGGACCGTAAATCCGGTCCGCGCACGCCGATCTCGGCCAAGCTGGTTGCCAACCTGATCACCGAGGCCGGCGCCGACCGCGTCGTCACCCTCGACCTGCATGCCGGCCAGATCCAGGGCTTCTTCGACATCCCGACCGACAACCTGTTCGCCGCTCCGGCTTTCGTGAAGGACATCAAGGAGCAGTTCAACGGCAAGGACCTGGTCATGGTCTCGCCGGATGTCGGCGGCGTGCTGCGCGCTCGCTCGATCGCCAAGCGCGTCGAAGCCGACCTCGCCATCGTCGACAAGCGGCGCGAGCGCGCCGGCGTCTCCGAGGTGATGAACGTGATCGGCGAGGTGAAGGGCCGCACCTGTATCCTGGTCGACGACATCCTCGATTCCGGCGGCACGCTGTGCAACGCCGCCGCGGCGCTGATGGATCACGGCGCCGAGTCCGTTTCCGTGTACTGCGTGCACGGCGTGTTCTCCGGCGGTGCGGTCGCCCGCGTCACCTCGTCTGCCATCAAGTCCGTGGTCATCACCGATTCCATCATGGCGACCGAGGCCGTGCGCCTGGCGCAGAACGTGCGCCAGCTCACCATCGCACCGCTGCTCGCCGAGGCGATCAAGCGCATCAGCGAGGAGCGTTCGGTCTCGAGCCTGTTCGACTGACATCACGAGTTTTGCAACGGCGCGCGGCACCCCTGGAGGCCGGCGTCATCTTGAGGAAGAAGGAGTAGAGAGATGGTCAACGCAACCAAGATCGCGGCTGAGCCGCGAGAGCGGGCTGGGAAAGGGGCCGCCCGCGCCGCACGTCGCTCCGGACGCGTTCCGGGCGTGATTTACGGCGAAAAGGCCGCCCCCACGCTGATCGACATCGACCCCAAGGGTCTGATTGCCGAGCTCAACAAGCCCGGCTTCTTTACGCGCGTCTTCGACGTCGAGGTGAAGGGCAAGGTGCAGCGAGCCCTGGCGCGCGACGTGCAGTTCCATCCGGTCACCGACCGGCCGGAGCACATCGACTTCATGCGCGTCGGCGAGCACACCCGCATCCGCGTCGGCATCCCGGTCAAGTTCACGAACCAGGACAAGTCGCCGGGCCTGAAGAAGGGCGGCGTGCTCAACGTCGTGCGCCATACGGTCGAGGTCTACACCGCGGTCGACAAGATCCCGAGCCAGATCACCGTCGACCTCGACGGTCTCGAGATCGGCGATTCGGTGCACATCAACGCCATCAAGCTGCCGGAAGGCGTCAAGCCGACCATCGCGCGTAACTTCACCATTGCCGCCGTCGCTGCCCCGTCCGTCCTCAAGACGGCCGAGGAAGAGGCTGCCGAGGCTGCGGCCAAGGCCGCCGCCGCGGGTGCGGTGGAAGGTGCTGCGCCGGCCGACGGTGCCGCCGCTCCGGCCGCGGGCGCTGCCCCGGCCGCCGGTGCCGCCGCCAAGCCAGGTGCCGCTCCAGCCGCCGGTGCGGCCAAGGGTGCGGCTCCGGCCGCTGGCGCCGCCGCGAAGCCGGCCGCCAAGAAGTAAGGCTCGTTTCCGGAGACCGGGATGCTCCTGCTCGTTGGGCTGGGCAATCCCGGTCCCGGTTACGCGAACCACCGCCACAACATCGGCTTCAGGGCCGTGGACGCCATCGCGGCGCGCCACGGCTTCAAGCCGTGGCGGGCCAGGTTCGAGGGCGAGATCGCCGAGGGCGAGATCGGCGGCGCGCGCCTGCTGGCGCTCAAGCCGATGACCTACATGAACCTGTCGGGAAACGCGGTTGCCGCGGCGGCACGGTTCTACAAGGTGCCGGTCGAATCCGTGATCGTCGTCTACGACGAGATCGAGCTCGCTCCCGGAAAGCTCCGGGTCAAACGCGGCGGCGGCAACGCCGGGCACAACGGGCTCAAGTCGATCGATGCCGCCCTGGGGGTCGATTACCGGCGGGTGCGCCTCGGCGTGGGACGCCCCGACCGCGCCCTCTCGGAGGCCGATCCCGAGGCGGTATCGAACTGGGTGCTGCGCGACTTCCCCAAGGCCGACCGGCCGTGGGTGGAGACGCTGATCGAGACGGTGGCGAAGGAGTTCCCGCTGCTGGTGGCGGGCGACGAGGCCAAGTTCATGAATCGGGTGGCGCTGGCGCTGAAACCGCCGGCCCCGCCCCCGAGCGCGACCAAGACGGACAAGAAAGCTCCCGAGAACTGACATGGGTTTCCGCTGTGGCATCGTCGGCCTGCCGAATGTCGGCAAGTCGACTCTCTTCAACGCCCTGACCGCGACGGCTGCCGCCGCGGCGGCGAACTATCCCTTCTGCACCATCGAGCCCAATGTCGGCCGCGTGCCCGTCCCCGACGCGCGGCTCGACAAACTTGCCGCGGTTGCCAAGTCCGCCAAGGTCGTGCCGACGCAGCTCGAATTCGTCGACATCGCCGGGCTGGTGCGCGGCGCCTCCAAAGGCGAAGGCCTGGGCAACCAGTTCCTCGCCCATATCCGCGAGGTCGACGCCATCGCCCACGTGCTGCGCTGCTTCGAGGGCGGCGACATCACGCATGTCGAAGGCTCGATCGATCCGCTGCGTGACGCCGACACGGTCGAGACCGAGCTGATGCTGGCCGACCTTGAAAGCTTGGAGAAGCGCCACGTCAACGCCGCCAAGAAGGCGAAGGGCGGTGACAAGGAAGCCAAGGTCCAGGTCGAGATCATGGAGCCAGTCCTCGCGCTGCTGCGCGAGGGCAAGCCGGCCCGAATCTTCAAGCCGAGCGCCGAGCAGAAACCGGTGCTCGACCAGATGCAGCTGCTGACCGCCAAGCCGGTCCTCTATGTCTGCAACGTCGAGGAAGCATCGGCGGCCACCGGCAACGCGTTGACCGCCAAGGTCGCCGCAAAGGCGAAGGCCGAGAACGCTTCTTACGTTGTGGTCTCCGCCGCGATCGAAGCCGAGGTGGCGCAGCTCCCCGAAGGCGAGCGCCAGGAATTCCTCGCCAGCCTCGGGCTCGAGGAGACCGGGCTTGCGCGTGTCATCCGCGCCGGCTACCAGCTGCTTAACCTGATCACCTACTTTACCGCCGGGCCGAAGGAGGCGCGGGCCTGGACCGTGCGCCGCAATGCGAAGGGACCCGAGGCGGCCGGCGTCATCCACACCGATTTCGAGCGCGGCTTCATCTGCGCCGAGACCATCTCCTACGACGATTATCTCGCCTGCAACGGCGAGCAGGGCGCCAAGGATGCCGGCAAGATGCGCCAGGAAGGGCGCGACTACACCGTGCAGGACGGCGACGTCATCCTCTTCCGCTTCAACGTCTGAGCCGCAACGCGACTTGAGGCGACGGGGGCGAGCCGGGTATCGTCCTCGCGATTTCGCTCTCCGGACGGAGGCGGGAACGATGATGAAGCGATGGCTCGCTGTGCTGGCGGCTGTTGTGCTGTGCGGACCGGTTCTCTCGCAGCCGACGGATCAAGCGCCGCTCGATCTGCCTGCCTATCCGCGTTTCCAGGGCCAATCCGCGAGCGCACGTCGCTGATGCGCCCCGCCACCGTGTCCGTCGTCAACGCAGCCACACCCGGGTTCGGTCTCTTCCTCTCCGAAGATGGCCTGATCCTGACCAACCAGCATGTCGTCGGCGACGCCGGGACGGTGCGCATCCGCCTGATCAACGGCGCGGAGCTCGACGGGCGCGTACTGCGGCGGCATGCGGCGCGCGACGTGGCGCTGATCAAGATCGAGCAGGGCCGCAACCCTACGCTTCCGCTCCGCCTCGAGCCTCTGGGCCTGGACGAAGAGGTCTACACTCTCGGCTCGCCCGATGATCCCAATCTCGGCGGCAGCGTGACACGCGGCATGATCTTCGCGCGGCAAAGCGGCGCGCTGCCCGCTCTCCAGAGCGATGCCACCGTCTACGGCGGCGGCAGCGGCGGACCGCTGATGGATGCCTCCGGCAACGTGGTGGGGATCGCCGCCAGCAACGTCCCGAACCCGGAGCGGAGCACGGCGCTGAACTTTTTCATTCCGATCGACGACGCGCTCCGCTATCTCAATATCCGGCTTGCTCAGCCACGCTAGATCGCATTCGCAGGGAGGAGTTCAACATGGGCCAGATGATCACGCTCACGGCCAAGGACGGCCACACACTCGCCGCATACGAGGCCAAACCCACGGGCAAGCCGCGCGGCGCCGTCGTCGTCATCCAGGAGATTTTCGGGGTCAACGGTCATATCCGGCGCGTAGCCGACGGCTACGCCGCCGACGGCTATCACGTCATCGCGCCGGCGCTGTTCGACCGTGTCGGCAAGGACATCCAGCTCGGCTACACCGAACCCGACATCGCCAAGGGCCGCGAGATCCGCGGCAAGGTGACCTGGGACCAGGCGCTGGCCGATGTCGCGGCGGCGCTGGCGCATGTGAAGGGCAGCGGCAAGGTCGGCATCGTTGGCTATTGCTGGGGCGGCACGGTCACCTGGGTGTCGTGCACCAAGCTCGACGGCTTCTCGGCCGGGTCTTCGTACTACGGCGGCGGCATCGGCAATTTCGCCGGCGACAAGCCGAAATGCCCGGTGATCTGCCATTTCGGCGAGAAGGACCACGCCATCCCGATGGACGAGGTGCAGAAGGTCAAGGACGCGAAGCACGCGGGCGTCGAGGTGCACGTTTACCCCTCGGGCCACGGCTTCAACTGCGACGAGCGTGGCTCCTTCGACGCCGCCAGCGCCAAGCTGGCGCGCGAGCGCACGCTGGCCCACTTCCGCAAGAATATCGGCTGAAGCGGCTAGGCCGCACAGAACTCGATGTAGGTGCCGTAGCCGATGGTTGGAGCGAGCTGGATCGCACCGGCCATCGGACGGTACTGCACATCCGAGGCGTCGAAACGCAGCCGCAGACCGTCAAGGTCGCGCACCGAGACGCGATAGCCCACGAAATGCGGACTGGCGGGTGCGGCCGTCAGCGGCAGGCCGGGAAAGCGCTCGGCCGCCGCTTCCTGCGACAGCACGATGATGTGGCCGCGCGCCGTGCTCACCGCGAGCGCGCCATCCTTCATCCTGACCGCCCCACTTCCCTGCAGCCCGCTGAAGAAATCGGCCAGGGACGGCGGATCATCGGCCACCATCATCACTTCGGTCACCGCGACCGCGCCATTGGCGTGGCGCTGGTACTCGGGCTTCCAGAAATACTGCGGCGCGTGCTGCTGGCAGACGAAGAACGCCGCCTCGGGAATGCGCGGGTCACTGGCGAAGGCGAGCGAGAAGGCGACCGTGGCCTCACCGCCATCGGGCAGCTTCGCCCTGCGCTCGAAGCGGAACGGCCTGTAGCCGCGCAAACCGGCCTTGGCGAAGTCGGCGCGGTCAGCCTCGGCGTCGCCGCTCTCGAAGACCAGCATCGAGAAGCCTTCGCGCCGGCGCAGGAAACCCTGATTGAAAGCGCCGAAGCTGAAGGTGTCGTCGGTTGCTGGCGTGACTTTCTCCGGATCGACGACGGTCAGCAGCTCGAGGAAATTGCCCTGCATCTGCACCAGCGAATTCCCGGTGCCGAAGGGGTGCTGCGCCCGCGGCGTCAGGGTGAAGCCCAGACGCATATAGGTGCGCCGCGCCGCTTCGAGGTCGCGCACCGCGAGGACAAGATGGTCAATGCCGCGCTTTGGTTTTCCTGTCATCGCGCTAGGATGGCGCGGAGCCGATACGGCGTCTACTGAAACAGGGGAATGCGATGCTCGAGAAAATGGTGGTGCAGTGCGATGTCCCGGAGATGGGCGGCCCGATCAACACGGCGGTGACCTTCGGCCCGCTGGTCTTCGTCTCGGGCCTGCCGCCGTTCACCGAGGAATTTTGCGCCAAGATGCGCGAGGCCCGGAAGAACGGCCAGCCGTTGCCGCCCTACGAAGCGCCGTCCTTCGAGGAGGAGTGCCGCATCGTCATGGACCACATGAAGATCGCGCTGGAAGCCGCCGGCTCCAACATGGACTGCCTGCTCAAGGTCACGGTCTGGCTCAAGGACCAGAACCAGCAGACCATCTTCGACACCGTCTATCGCAGCTACTTCTCGTCGTTCGACAAGCTGCCGAGCCGCACCCGCATGCAGGCCGGCCGCACGCCGCGCGACTGCGGCCTCGAAGTCGACGCGATCGGTTACATCCCGGGGAAAAGTTGGACCTGACGCGGGGAGCCGCTATTTGCGGAAGTGATGCTCGTAAGTCTCGACCAAGGGCGACAGTTCGGACCAGTCGCGCCGCGATCGAAGATAGACGTGGCGAAACCTGTAGCGGTCGGCCCGAATCCACTCCGGATCGTCGAACGCGCCCGCAGGCAGGGTCCGCACGCCGGGCACCGCTTCCAGCGTAAAGCCGAGATTGGTGCCGCATTGCTGGCAGAACTCGATATCGAGCCAACGCCCCGACTCATCGGAGACATGGCGATAGCGGCCGATAGTCTCGCCCGTCAGAGCGACCTTGCGGCTGTCGAAGACGACCTCGATACCGAACGCCGTGCCCGTCCGGCGCTGGCACCACCGGCAATGGCAGATGGTCACGCGGATCGGCTCGCCTGCGGCCTGGAACCGGACAGCACCGCAGACGCAGCCGCCGGCCCGCTCCATCATCGCCGCCTGCCGTTCAGCGCAGCGCCGCGGCGATATTGCCGCCGTCCACGGTCGAAATGGCGCCCGTCGTCTTGCTGGCCAGCGCCAGGTGGACGAAGGCCTGCGCTACGTCGGAGGCCTTGACCTCACGGCCGAGCAGGTTGCCGGCCATGTAGTCGTGCTCCGACAGGCCGCGCGCCTTGGAACGGCTCTTGACCATCTCGTCGGTCAGCAGGCCGGTACGGATGCGGTCGGCGTTGACGCCGTTGGCGCGGATACCGTCCTTGCCGTAATCCACCGCGTACTGGCGCAGCAGGAACAGGGTCGTCGCCTTGGGCAGGCCGTAGGGCCCGAAATCGGGGCCCGGATTCACCGCCTGCTTCGAGACATTGAACAGCAGGCAGCCGCCTGTCTTCTGCGCCTTCATAACCCGCACGGCGTTCTGCGCCACCGCCTGATGGGCGAAGAAGTTGAGCTCGAAGCTGTCACGCAGGGTCTTGTCGTCGACCTCGCCGATCCTGCCTTGCCAGGCGGCGCCCGCGTTCGACACCACGATGTCGACGCCGCCGAAGCGCGCGCAGGCTTTGTCGAAGGCGGCGCGCACGTCCGATGCCTTAGTAACATCGGCCGCGACCGCAAGACCGCCGAGCTTCCTGGCCACCGCTTCGGCCGCGGCGAGATCGCGGTCCACGACCACCACCTCGGCGCCCTGCGCGGCAAAGGCCGCCGCGGTCGCGGCACCAATGCCCGAGCCGCCGCCGGTGACCAGCACAATGTGGCGGGCGAGCGGCTTCTCAGCCGCCTTGCCGAGCTTCGCCTGCTCCAGCGACCAGTACTCGACGTCGAAGATATCGGCTTCGGTCACGCTCTCGAACCTGCCGATGGCCTCAGCGTCGATGATCGTGCGCACACCGTTGTCGGCGATGTCGGCGGCGATCTTCGCGTCCTTGGACGAGGCACCCAGCGCGAACAGGCCTACACCCGGCACCAGGATCAGGCGCGGCACGGTGTCGAGCATGGTCTTCTTCGGCACCGCGCGCGGGTTGTGGCGACCGAAATAGGCCTTGTACTCGGCGTCGTAGGCCGTGAGCGCGGCTTTCACCGCGTCGGCGAACTCAGCAGTCTTGCCCGCCTCGGGCGCCGGGACCAGCAGCGGCCGATGCTTGGTCCGGATCACATGATCCGGCGTGATGACGCCGGCCTGGCTGTAGCGCGCCACGTCCGCGCCGTTGACGAAATTGAGGATCTCCGGGCTGCTGCGAAATTCGAGCACCCAGCGCTTGTAAACGCCGTCGACCGGGTCGACCGGGATGGCGGTCAGGCCGCGCAACACCGGCGCGATCTCGGCCACTGTGGCGGGTTTGGCCGGCAGCGCTCCGGGCGCGAAGACGTTGCGCCGTCCCTTGGCGAGGCGCTGCTCCGCCAGCGAGACGAACTCGATCATCCGGTTGTAGGCCTCTTCGGCCGTGTCACCCCAGGTGAAGATGCCGTGCTTGTGCAGCACCAGGCCCTCGGCCTTGGGCATCTTCTTCTGGGCTTCCGAGGCCAGCTTGGCCAAGGCAAATCCCGGCATGACGTAGGGCACAATCGCGCAACGGCCGTTGTAAACCTCACGCAACAGATCTTCACCGTTGGGCTGGTCAGAAACCGCCAACACGGCGTTGGCATGGGTGTGATCGATGAACTTGTGCGGCAGGAAGGCATGAAACAGCGTCTCGACCGACGGGTTCGGCGCCATTGCGTCCAGCAGATTGAGCCGCTGGAAATTGACCATGTCCTCGTCGCTGAGCTTGTCGAGTTTGAGGAGCGTGAGCAGCGGCTTAAATCGCACGGCGGGCAGGCCCGGCGGCTCGATTACGCCCATATCCCAGCCCGAGCCCTTGACGCAGAGCACCTCGACCTCTTCGCCGAGCGTGTCCTTCATCGTCGTCTTGACCGAAGTGTTGCCGCCGCCGTGCAGCACCAGCTCCGGTACGCCGCCGAGCAGGCGGGTCGTGTAGGTGCGCAGGGCCAGGTCGCGGTTGACGCCCTGGGCGGCGTATTTCATCACCGCCGCTTCCGCATCGGCTTTCGACCAGAGATTCTTCATGGGCAATACTCTCGGCTGCGCCGGATCGTTGACGCGTATCCGGCAGACATCATGGCAACGCTACTTGCGGTTCAGGACCCGGCCGGCCACCGCGTCGAGCTTGCGCATGACGTCGGGGTTGCGAGCATGGGGCGCGGTGATCATCGCGGTCTCCAGCGCCGTGTGGCAGCCGGCAACGCAGGCGTCCATTCGCCCGCGCAGACGCGGTGCCACCTTGCGCACCAGAGTGCGCGCGTGGTCGGCGTTCTCCAGCAGCACCTTGATCACCGCGTCCACGGTGACGTGGTCGTGGTCGGTGTGCCAGCAATCGTAGTCGGTGACCATGGCGACCGTGGCGTAGCAGACCTCCGCCTCGCGCGCGAGCTTGGCCTCGGGCATGTTGGTCATGCCGATCACCGAGCAGCCCCACTGGCGGTAGAGTTCCGATTCCGCCTTCGAGGAGAATTGCGGGCCCTCCATCACCATGTAGGTGCCGCCGCGCCTGATCGAGAGGCCGAGATCCTGGCCGGCGGCGAAGAGATGGTCGCCAAGCCGGCTGCACACCGGATGGGCCATCGAGACATGCGCCACGCAGCCGGTCTCGAAGAAGCTCTTCACCCGCGCGAAGGTTCGATCGATGAACTGATCGGTGACCACGAAGGTGCCCGGCGGCAGGTCCTCGCGCAGGCTGCCCACGGCGCTGACCGAGACGATCTCGGTGACCCCGGACCGCTTGAGCGCGTCGATATTGGCGCGGAAGTTCAGCTCCGAGGGCGGCACGCGGTGGCCGCGGCCATGGCGCGGCAGGAAAACCAGCTTCTGGCCGTCGAGCTCGCCGAACATCAGGTCGTCGGAGGGGTCGCCCCAAGGCGTCGACACGTGCTGCCAGCGCACGTTGGTCAGGCCGGGAATATCGTAAACGCCGCTGCCGCCGATGATGCCGAGGACCGGCGGCGTGCCGGGCGGGGGGACTGCCATGCGACTCTGCTCCCAGGGGGCTACATCGCGTGTGGTTGTAGCCGATCCCCCGGGATTATCAATGAGCCGCCAGGGCAGCAGCCCGCGGACGACATTAACGAAGCTGGTCGCCGCCGTCAGCGTCCGGGTGGCGATATCCTGCTGCGCGCGCTGCGCCTGGAAGATCGCGCTTTCCCGGGCCACATCGGCGTCGACGATCGAGCCCAGGCCGCCGGTCACGGCATCGGCCAGGGCCTGGTTCTGCTGCTGCATGCCAAGCACACGCTTGTAGATCGAGCCGGCGACGCCGAGGTTCTGCTTCACGTCGTTTTCGTAGGCGTTGAAGTGCGGCAAGAGAGCCAGAAATTCGGACGGAGTGTTGGCCGCATCGGCGGCGGTCACGAGCTGATTGAAGGTGTCAGCCAAGCCGAAACGGGGAACCGTGACCATATCGGCATCGATGCTGGAGACGAACTCCACATCCGTGCTGCTGAGCAGGAACTGGTTGCGGCTGTTGTAATTGGCCTCGGTGACGACGGCCGTATGGCGATGCAGGATGCTCAGCAGATCGGCCTTCAGGATCTCGGTCTGGCCCGGCGTGTTGGCCGGATTCGCCACCTCGATGATCTTCTTCTTGATCTCGGTCCCGAGCTCGGTGAGCTGGGTCAGGGCGGCCACCGAAACCTCGAGCAGCCCCTTGGCACCGGCCAGCGTCTGTTCGACACCTTGGAATGACTTGATGTCGGCCCGCAGGCCCTGGGCCACGGCATAGATCGAGCCGTCGTCCTTGACGCTCGCGACCTTGTAGCCGCTGGAGAGCCGCTCCCCGAGCTTCTCCACCCGCCCGGAGACCGCATCGACGGTACGCAGGGTGGTGTTGAACCCGGCGTTCGTATGGATCGAAACCACCATCCGCAGTGCCCCTCGCTGCAGCCAGGCGTATTGGCCCCAAAGCCGCAAATCGGCAGCTTGGCAAAGGTTGCCGCAAGTTTACTTAAAATGCCATTAATCAGCTGGCCGGCGCGCCAGCCAGCCCCGAACCGAGACTACTCGTTCGTTCTCGTGAACCCGCGTGTAGGTGATGTCCATGCGGTCCCCTGCCACACGCCGCGCGTAGATTTGCAGGTCGCTATGGCCGTCTTCGAAGACAGCATAGACGGTCACATAGAGGGTATCGCCTTCTAGGCGGGCCCACACCACGGGGCGCCCCTCCAGCGGATTTCCGGTTTCGGTGGCTACAAACCAATGCGGCCGGCCGCTTGGTGAAAAAGCGTACGTTGCTACATGGAAATGCTGCGTCTGGCCGGCTCGGCGATGGGACAGGGCCGTAGCCCAAGTCAGCACAAACCCTGCTCCCAAAGGCCGGATCACCACATCGAGATCGCGAACTTTTATGGGCGTCCCGAGTGGGGTTTCACTGTCAGCAGCCAGCCCGCGACCGCTGAAGGAGCCAAAGAAAGGCGCGAGGGCGGGATCGGGGGCCTGCGCTCGCACCGAACCAGCGAGAAGGCCGATGATCGCGAGCGCCAGTCCCGCTGCGAATCGAATCCGTGATCTCACTTTCTAGCCTGCGTTCTTGACCAGCTTGCCGCGCACCCGGCGCTGGCGCTCACCGTCGACCACGCGCGTGTAGACCAGGTCCATACCGGTCCCCGTTAGGGTGCGCGCATAGGTCTGGATGTCGTGCTGTCCACCCTCCCGCACCGAGAACTGGTGGATGGTCAGGGTGCTGCGTGAGATACGCGCCCACGAGATCATGCCGTTCTGCAGCGGATCGCTGTTGTCGCTGGCGGTGAACAGCCCCGGCCGCGGCCCCGGACGGAAGGTCATCGTGGTCGCCCGCCGCCGGACGACGGGCTGGGCATCGCTGCCAGTGCGCAGAACCGTGGTCCAGGCGATGGTGAAACCGCCATCGGCCGTGGTCGTGATCCGGACGTCCAGGTCGCGCTGGGTGACGCCGAAATAGGCCGTGTCCTCGCTGTCAGCCACACCGCTGCCGGCGAAACTCCCGGTAAAAGCCTTGATATCGAGGGTTCGGCTGGGTGTCGCTGCGGGGGGCGTGGCCCGTCGGGGAGCCGGCGTCGCCTGGGCCGGCTGCTGTGTGCGCCCCGGGAAGATATCGATCGGTCCGGTCATCTGTGCCACAGCGTCGCCCGCCACGAGCGTCAGCACGATGCCCAGCACCAGTCCCACCGACCTCCGCATGCCAGCCTCCCCCGTTATGCGCAGTCTAGAATCCCTTATGGCCAGGCGGCCAGCGGCGGCAGCGACATCAGGATCGCCTCGACATTGCCGCCGGTCATCAGGCCGAACTTGGTGCCCCGGTCATAGAGCAGATTGAACTCGACATAGCGACCGCGGCGCACCAGCTGCTGCTGGCGCTGCGCCTCCGTCCACGTCCGGTTCATGTGCCGGCGCACGAGCTGCGGATAGATGTCCAGAAAGGCGAGGCCAACATCGCGCACGAAGGCGAAATGCCGGTTCCAGCTGTTGGCATCGGGCGCCTGCAGGTCGTCGAAGAAAATACCACCCACGCCGCGCGGTTCGTTGCGATGCTTGAGCATGAAATACTCGTCGCACCACTGCTTGAAACGCGGGTGATAGGCGGGATCGTGCGCGTCGCAGGCCCGCTTGGCCGCAGCATGGAAATCCGCCGTGTCGGCGGCGTCCGGCGCCACGGGCGTGAGGTCCATGCCGCCGCCGAACCAGGCCTTGGTTGTGCGGATGTGCCGTGTATTCATGTGCACGGCGGGCACCAGCGGCGAGCGCGGATGCACGACCAGCGAGATGCCGCTCGCCCAGAAGCGCGGGTCTTCGGCGGCGCCGGGAATTTGCTTCTGAAATTCCGGGCTGAACTCGCCGAACACGGACGAGATGTTGACGCCCGCCTTCTCGAAGACCCGGCCGTGGATCAGCGACATGGTGCCGCCGCCCCCGCCGGCCCGCTGCCAGTCCTTGCGCTCGAACCGTCCCGGCGCCAGCTCGGCATGGGTGCCGGTCAGCTCCGTCTCGATGCGCTCGAACTCGGCGCAGATCCGGTCGCGCAACTCGGCGAACCACTGGCTCGCCGCTTCCTTCTGCATCTTCGCCACGTCGGTCACGAGGCTTCCCGCAGGCGGTTAACGGTTGTCTGGCGCCGGGCCTCGCCCAGGACCATCGCCGCCGCCACCGCTACGTTGAGCGCGCGGGCGCCGGGCGCCATCGGGATCACCAGCCGCGCATCCGCCGCTTCGTGGACGTCCGGCGGCACACCCGCACTCTCGCGGCCGACCAGCAGGACGTCGGAGGGACGGAAGGCGAAGTCGGTGTAGGCGACGTCCCCGGCCGTGGTCAGCAGCACCAGGCGCCCCGAACGCCGATGCCGGCCGAAGGCCGCCCACGATTCGTGGCGCGTCAGATCGACTCCGTCCAGGTAGTCCATCCCGGCCCGGCGCAGGCGCCGGTCATCCCAGATGAAGCCACAGGGCTCGATCAGGTCGACGGCCACCCCAAGGCAGGCGGCCAGCCGCAGCATGGTGCCGGTATTTTGCGGAATATCAGGTTGGTAAAGAGCCAGGCGCATCGGAACGATCGGTGAACAGCAGGACCGGCGAGGCGGCCTTAAGCCTTTGCAAGAGCGGCGAACATGGATTATACCCTGCGCCGGGACGGGGTCATCCGCAAGGCGATCGAATCGCGGCTTGCTTGCCCTCGGTTGGGAAGCTGGGAGCAAGCCTATTTTCGCAGCCGCACAGCGCCCGATTCGTGACGAGGCGCCACGGACGTCACCGACCAAGGTCGTCCGGGCCAGCTAATTAGGGTCATCAGAATGGCAAACACCGCACACTCCCCCACCGCCGGTCACGGCGCCGAGGGTACGCGTCGCGATTTTCTTTACCTTACCGCCGGCGCCTTCGGGGCTGTCGGGGCAGGCGCCACGCTGTGGCCGTTCATCCACCAGATGAACCCCTCGGCCGACGTGCTGGCCCTGTCGACCATCGAGGTTGACATCTCCGCGGTGCAGCCCGGCCAGAGCATCAAGGCCATGTGGCGCGGCAAGCCGGTGTTCATCCGGCGCCGGACGGAGCAGGAGGTCCAGCAGGCCCGCGCCGTCAATCTTAACGAACTGCCGGATCCGCAGGCCGACCAGGCCCGCGTCAAGAAGCCCGAGTGGCTGATCCTCGTCGGCGTCTGCACCCATCTCGGCTGCGTGCCGCTCGGCACCGCGGCCACCGACACGCGCGGCGAGTACGGCGGCTGGTTCTGCCCCTGCCACGGCTCGCACTACGACACCTCGGGACGCATTCGCAAAGGACCGGCGCCGGCCAACCTGCCGGTTCCCGCCTACGAATTTCTGACCGACACCACCGTGCGTATTGGCTGAGGCTCCGATCATGGCGACTCCTTCGTCCAGCAAGTTCTTCAGCAATCCCGTGGTGAAGTGGATCGAGTACCGACTGCCGATCTTCTCGTTCATCGATCACAGCCTCGGCTCGCAGTACCCGACGCCGAAGAACCTGTCCTACTGGTGGAATTTCGGCTCGCTCGCCGGCGCCGTGCTGATGGTGATGATCGTCAGCGGCATCGTGCTGGCCATGCATTTCACGCCGCACGTGACGCTCGCCTTCGATTCGACCGAGCGCATCATGCGCGACGTCAATTACGGCTGGCTGATCCGCTACATCCACATGAACGGAGCGTCGTTCTTCTTCATCGTGGTCTACATCCACATCTTCCGCGGCATGTATTTCGGCTCCTACAAGGCGCCGCGCGAGATCCTCTGGGGGCTGGGCGTCGTCATCCTGCTGCTGATGATGGCCACCGCGTTCATGGGCTACGTGCTGCCCTGGGGCCAGATGAGCTTCTGGGGCGCCACGGTCATCACCAACCTGTTCTCGGCCATCCCGCTGGTCGGTGACTACATCGTCACCTGGCTGTGGGGCGGCTTCGCCGTCGACAACCCGACGCTCAACCGCTTCTTCTCGCTGCACTACCTGCTGCCGTTCCTGATCGTCGGTGTGGTCGTGCTGCACATCTGGGCCCTGCACATGCACGGCTCGAACAACCCGATCGGCATCGACGCCAAGGGCCCGCAGGACAAGATCCCGTTCCACCCGTACTACACGGCGAAGGACGCCTTCGGCCTCGCGGTGTTCTTCATTGTCTTCGCCCTGGTGGTGTTCTTCGCGCCGAACATGTTCGGCGAGCCGGACAACTACATCCCGGCCAACCCGCTGGTGACGCCGGCGCATATCGTGCCGGAATGGTACTTCCTGCCCTACTACGCCATCCTGCGCGCGGTTCCGGACAAGTTGCTCGGCGTCCTGGCAATGTTCGCCTCGATCCTGGTGCTGTTCATCCTGCCGCTGCTCGACACCAGCCGGGTGCGCAGCGGCCGCTTCCGTCCGACCTTCCGTATCTTCTTCTGGATCTTCGTCGCCGATTGCGTGCTGCTCGGGGTCTGCGGAGCCAAGCCGGCGGAAGGTTTGTGGTTGCACCTCAGCCGCGTTGCGACGGCCTGGTACTTCGCCCACTTCCTGATCGTCCTGCCGCTGCTCGGCTGGTTTGAGCGACCGCTGCCGCTGCCGGCCAGCATCTCCGAGCCGGTGCTCAAGGGTGCCAAGGCGGCCATCGCCGCCCTCGTGGTGGGCTTCGGCCTGCTCGCCGCCTCGGCGGGTCCGGCGCTTGCCGCCGGCGACGCTGTGAAGCCGCCGGCCGAGAAGTGGTCGTTCAACGGCCCGTTCGGCACCTTCGACGCGGCCTCGCGCCAGCGCGGCTTCCAGGTGTTCCGGGAAGTGTGCAGCGCCTGCCACGCGCTGAAGCAGGTCTATTACCGCCACCTGCGCGACATCGGCTTCTCCGAGGACGAGGTCAAGGCGATCGCGGCCTCGGTCGAGGTGACCGACGGCCCGAACGACGCCGGCGAGATGTTCCAGCGCCCGGGACGCCCCTCGGATCGCTTCCGCTCGCCCTTCGCCAACGAGCAGGCGGCGCGCGCCGGCAACAACGGCGCCTACCCGGTCGACCTCTCGCTGGTGGTCAAGGCGCGTATCGGCGGTCCGGACTACCTGCACGCCCTGCTCACCGGCTACAGCGATCCGCCGGCCGGCGTGAAACTCGGCGAGGGGATGCACTTCAACAAGTACTTCCCCGGCCAGCAGATCGCCATGCCGCAGCCCATCAACGCCGACCAGGTCACCTACGCCGACGGCACGAAGGCGACGGTCGAGCAGATGTCCAGGGACGTCACCACCTTCCTCGCCTGGGCCGCCGAGCCGGAACTCGAGGCCCGCAAGCGCATGGGCATGAAGGTCGTGATCTTCCTGACCGTGCTCTCGGTCCTGCTCTTCTTCGTAAAGCGCAAGGTCTGGGCGGACGTGCATTGATCTGATCCGCAGAGCGGATCAGCAGAAAGGGCCGCTCGAAAGAGCGGCCCTTTTTCGTTGGGCGTCTCGCCTTTATTTCTTGTCGAGCCAGTGGCGCCAGCCCGACCAGGCCCCGACCCGGGCCGCCATGATCGCGTAGCCCTCCAACGTCGGGTGGACGCCGTCCCCTGCCGTGAGTGATTTTCGGAACTCGGGGTCGTCGGCAAGCGGCCCGTAGAGATCGAGGAAGGGCACGCCGGCCTCCGCCGCCAGGCCTTCGAGGATGCGCGAGGCCTTGGCGATGCGTGTGTTCTTCATCTCGCGCGGCACGGCCCCGAAGCGTGTCGGCATCTTGCTCTCGTCGATGGGCGTCGGCCCGATCATCAGTGTGGGCTTCCAGCGCGCCGCCTCGCCCAGCACTGCCCGCGCCACACGCGCCGATTCCTCCGGGTTCACGCGCAGGCCGGTCGGCTCCTCGGCCGTGTCGTTGATGCCGAAGGCAAAGACCAGGGCGGCTGGGAATTCCTGCGGCAGGCGCGCCTCGCACTCCGCCCGCCAGCGCCGCGCGATCATCGGCGTGGTGTCGCCGCGGATGCCGAGATTGTAGTGCGTCAGGTCGTGCCCGCGCGCCCGCTCCGCGGCGCACAACCGCCCCGGCCAGCCAAGATAGGTATCGTCGCCGGTGCCCGTGGTGATGCTGTCGCCGACGAAGCAGATACGCAGAATCGTCATGTTGCCGTCTTCCCCACCAGAGATTTGAGTCGGGCCAGACAGGCGGCCCGGTCGGCGCGATAATCGCCGTCTTCCCACCAGCGCTCGACCGCGCCGATCAGTTCGCCGATGCGTGGCCCCGGAGCCGCACCGAGATCGAGCGCATCCTGGCCTCTTACCGGCAGGGTCACCGGCTGCCAGGACTCCGCCTGCCTGAGGGCGGGGCGTCCGAGAGCGTCGTTGCCCCGCGCCAGCGCCAGCAGCCCCAGGTCTCGCACCGTCCGCACGCCCAGCCGATGCAGCGCCCGGCGCAAGGCCTGTTCGCCCTCGGCGGGCCAGAAGGCCACGGACGGTCCGGCGATACCGGCGAGACGGTCCTTGTCCGCGTTCGACAGACGTAAGCGCTCAGCCACCGCCGCCGCGACGCCCGCATCGTCGGGCAGCAGCGCAGCCAGGCGCAGCACCGGATCGCCGGCTCCCGGCTTGTTGACAGACTGCAGGCCGCGCAAGCGCTCGATGTCGGAAAGTTCCGGCAGGATTGGCGCCAGGATCCCGTCATCCCGCATCAGCCGGATCGTCGCCGTGGCATCCGGCGCCTTCAGCAGCTTGAGCAGCTCGGCCGCGATACGCTCGGCCGATAGCCGCGGCAGCAGCGCCGCCAGCTCCCGGCAGGCGGCGCGGCCGGCCGCATCGGGCTCACCCTTGCCGTAGTGGGCGTGGAAACGGAAGAAACGCAGGATGCGCAGCACGTCCTCGTGGATACGAGCTTGCGGCTCGCCGACGAAGCGCACCCGGCCGGCGGCGAGATCGGCAACTCCGCCAAAAGGGTCATGCAGCTGCCCATCAGGCTCGGCGGACAGCGCGTTCATGGTGAAGTCACGCCGCGCCGCGTCTTCCGTCCAGTTGTCGGTGAAGGCAACAACCGCGCGGCGTCCGTCGGTACTTACATCGCGGCGCAGCGTCGTGACTTCGAAGGGCCGGCCGTGCACCACGGCGGTGATCGTGCCGTGCTCGATGCCGGTGGGGACTGCCTTCAGGCCGGCCGCCTTCAGCAGCTCGATCACCCGCGGCGGCGCTTCCGGCGTGGCGATGTCGATATCGGTCACCGTCCGTCCGGCCAGGGCGTCGCGCACGCAGCCCCCGACCAGACGGGCGGGCTTGCCGCCCGCCATGAGCGCCGTCAGCACGGCGCGCGTATCGGAGGCCACAAGCCAGGGTGCGCGGTCGGGATCGAGTGCCGGGTAAGGCTTCACGGGCGCCGCGCGTGCCTATTTCGGGACCACGTGACCGGGAATCACCCGGCCGTCGCGCAGTTCGGGGGGAACGTAGACCCCGCCCGCCGGATCGCCGCCCAGGAGCGCCACAGCCACCGCGACCACGCCGGCGAAGAGGACCCCGAGCGCCAGCAGCCAGATCCAGGGCGCGCTCGACCAGCTTCGCTTTTCCTCGCCCTCGGCCTCGGCGCGGCGGCGCTCCGCCGTCATCCACAGCGCGTAGAGCAGGGCTGGAAGCACGATCGGAAAGATGACCTGGAAGAGGATACGCGCCACGATCCCCTCGCTAACGGCCGTCGCGCAGGACTTCGTACAGGTTCACCAGCATGCCTGCGGTGGCACCCCAGATATAATAGTCACGGTAGGGCATCACCCAGAACTCACGTTTCAGGCCGCCGAAATCCTCGCGCACGCGCCGTTCGTGGTTGCGCGGGTCGAGAATGAAGGGCAGCGGCACCTCGAAAACCTCGGCGACCTCGAACTCGTCACGCTGCAACTCGAACGGCGGCGTCACCAGACCCACCACCGGCGTTACCTGAAAGCCCGTGCGCACCACATAGGTATCCAGCCGGCCAACGATCTCGACCTTCTCGCGATGCAGGCCGATCTCCTCCTCCGTCTCGCGCAGGGCGCAGGCCACGGCGTCGATGTCGCATTCCTCGATGCCGCCGCCGGGAAAGCTGATCTGCCCGGCATGGGCCTGGAGATGGGCGGTCCGCTTGGTCAGCAGCACGGAAATCCCATCCGGCCTCACCACCAGTGGGACGAGCACCGAAGCGAGCTTGAGCGGGCCCTTGGGCATGATATCGGGGTTGAGATCGTGGTCGCCGCGCACCCGCGTCAGGTGCCCCGATCCGCGCCAGCCGACCTCCTCCTGCGCGACACCGAGGCGCTCGCGGATCTGCGCTGGCAACAGTTTTGTCGAATCGGGTTTCACGCCGCTTTTCCCAAGGTGAAAAACTCGCCACGACTCCAGACGCCGAGTCCGGGCGGTGAGCCCGAGCCTTCCTCAGCCAGATCAACCAGTTGATAGAAGACGGAACGGGCAATGAGTGCGTCGAGTCGCTCGCGCACGGCAATATACGGCCGAGGTTCTCCCGTCTTCTCTTCCTGCGTCACGCGGATGTGATGGTCGGGGCCGGCAACCACGACATCGTCAAGATTGGTGCGGAACGTGAGTTCCTGCGCCCGGCCTTCGCCCGATACCGTTAATTCCACTGCAAGAAATGGCGCGTCATCCACCCGGATGCGCCCTTTTTCCACAGGCGTCTGCAGCCAATATTCACCCTGTTCGTCGCGCCGCAATACGCTCGCAAACAGCCTGACGAGCGGTTTGCGGGTGATCGGCGAGCCGTGATAAAACCAAGTGCCATCGCGCGCGATCCGGATGTCGAATTCTTCACACGATTCGGCGCCCGGGGCCCCGGCCGACGCCTCCGGCCGCTGCGGGCCGGAGGAGGAACGAGGCGGTTGGGAAAGACGCCGCGCGAAGGCGGCCGGATCGGGATGCTGACCGGTCATGGCCGCAGGGTCTGATGTCGCTGTCGTTCAGCCGAGAGAGGCCGCATTGAACGCTCCCGAGCCGAAATTCGCCACCCCCGCCGCCGCACCATCCGATGTCATCGCCAAGATTGAAGCCCTGGGCCAGCGTCTGGGCCAGGTCCGCGACCGCATCGGTCGCGTGATCTTCGGCCAGGTTGAGGTCATCGACCAAACTCTTATCACGCTGCTCGGAGGGGGTCACGCGCTGCTCATCGGCGTGCCGGGCCTCGCCAAGACGAAGCTCGTCGAGACGCTGGGCGTGGTCCTCGGCCTCGAGGAGAAACGGTTGCAGTGCACACCGGACCTCATGCCGGCCGACATCCTGGGCTCGGAAGTCCTGGAGGAAAGCGAGACGGGTCGGCGGTCGTTCCGCTTCATCAAGGGCCCGGTCTTCACCCAGCTGCTGATGGCCGACGAAATCAACCGCGCCAGCCCACGTACCCAATCGGCACTGCTGCAGGCGATGCAGGAACGGCGCGTTTCGGTGGCCGGCGCCTACCATCCGCTGCCCGCCCCCTTCCATGTCCTGGCCACCCAGAACCCGCTGGAGCAGGAGGGCACCTACCCGCTTCCGGAAGCGCAGCTCGACCGCTTCCTGCTGCAGGTGGACGTCTCCTATCCCGATCTCGCTTCCGAGCGGCAGATGCTCATCGCCACGACCGGCGCCGACGAGGAGAAGCCGCAGAAGGTGCTGACGGCCGAGGAGCTGATCGCCGCCCAGGCCCTGATCCGCCGCGTGCCGGTGGGCGAGAGCGTGGTCGAGGCGATCCTCAAGCTGGTGCGCAGCGGCCGGCCGGAGGAAACCGACATCCCGGAGGTCCAGAAGCACGTCGCCTGGGGCCCCGGCCCGCGTGCCAGCCAAGCGTTAATGCTGGCCACCCGCGCCCGCGCTGTGGTCGATGGCCGCCTGGCCCCCTCGGTCGACGACGTCATCGCGCTGGCCAAGCCCATCCTGCGCCACCGCATGGCGCTCAATTTCGGAGCCCGGGCCGACGGCATCACCATGAACAAGGTGATCGACCGTCTGTGCGCGCCGCTCGCCTGAAGCAGGCGTGACACCGAAGGCCGACATGGCCGCCCAGACCGCCTCGGCCGCCGCCTTTCACGCGCTGCAGCGCGCGGAGAGTCTGGCGAGCCGTTTCCCGCCGCTCCTGGTGGCCGCGGAGCGCGTGGCGATGACCGTCGCGCAGGGCGTGCACGGCCGCCGCCGCGTGGGCCAGGGCGAAGCCTTCTGGCAGTTCCGCCGCTACCAGCCGCATGACGGCGCCGACCAGATCGACTGGCGCCAGACCGCCAAGGGCGACCACGTCTTCGTCCGCGAGACCGAGTGGGAAGCGTCCCAGAGCGTCTGGCTGTGGCGCGACGTCTCGCCATCGATGCGCTGGCGATCCAATCCCCGCCTGCCGGAGAAAGCCGAGCGTGCCGACCTCCTGACCCTGTCGCTCATGGCGCTGCTGGTCCGCGGCGGCGAACTCGTCGCCCTGCTCGGCGAGGGCGCACGCCCGGCGACCGGCCGGGCCACGCTCAACCGCCTCGCCCAGGTGATCGTGCAGACGCCGGAGGACAGTGCCGGGCTGCCGCCCGAGACCGCCTTGCCGCGCTACGCTCAGGTCGTGGTGATAAGCGATTTCCTTTCGCCGCTCGACCAGGTGGCTGCGGCGATCGGCCGCATCGCCGGCCGCGACGTCAAAGGCTTCATGGTCCAGCTTCTCGACCCCGCCGAGCAGACACTGCCCTTCGCCGGCCGCACGCGCTTCGAGGGACTGGAGTCCGAAGGCGACATGCTCGTGCCGCGCGTCGAAGCCGTGCGCCAGGAATATCGCGATCTCTTCGAGGCGCATGTCGCCGGCCTCGGCGACATCGCGCGTCAGGTCGGCTGGAACTTCCTGTCGCATCGCACCGATCATCCGCCGGAGACGGCCGTGCTGGCGCTCTATCAGGCGCTGGCCAAGCCGGGGTATCGTTGATGGGTACGCTCGCCGGCATCGCCTTTCTCTCGCCAATCTGGCTGCTCATGCTGGCGGCGTTGCCCATCCTCTGGTGGCTGCTGAGGGTGACGCCACCCGCCCCGCGCAAGGCCCTGTTCCCGGCGATCCGCCTGCTGCTGCAGCTCAAGCCCAAGGAAGAGACGCCAGCCCAGACACCGCTCTGGCTGCTGCTGCTGCGCCTGCTGATCGCCGCGCTGGTCATCCTGGCGCTGGCGCATCCGCTGCTGAACCCGGGCGCCCAGATCGCCAGCAACGGCCCGGTGATTATCGTGGTCGACGACGGCTGGGCCGCGGCGCGGCACTGGACGGCGCGCAAGACCATGATCGCCGACATCATCGACCGCGCCGAACGGAACCGGCAGCCGGTCATGCTGCTGGCGACGGCGCCGGTGGTGACTGGCGAACCGCCACGGCCCTCCCGTCTGGCTTCCGCCGGCGAGATCCGGCCCATCGCCGCGGCGCTCGAGCCCAAGCCCTGGCCGGTCGACCGCGCGGCGGCCCGCGCCGGCCTCGAGAGCATCACGCTGCCCGGCGCTGCCAACATCATCTACATCGCCGACGGCCTGCGCGACGACCAGCTTGCCCCGCTGCTGGAGCGGCTGCAGCGCCTCGGCGGCGTCGACCTGTTCACCGAGCCGAGCGCCGACGTGGCCCGGATGCTGATGACGCCGACCGCGGAGGCCGGCGGCCTCACCGCCGTCGGGGCGCGCGCCTCGGGTGCCGGCACGGCCATGGCGCCGATCCGCGCCATCGGCGATGACGGCCGCCTGCTGGCGCGCGAGGAGCTGCGCTGGAACGAGGGCCAGACCAACGCCCAGGTGCGGATCAACCTGCCGACCGAACTGCGCAACCGGGTCGCGCGGCTGGAGATCGAAGGCGAGTCCTCGGCGGGCGCCGTGATCCTGGTCGACGAGCGCTGGCGCCGCCGCCCCGTCGGGCTGGTCTCCGGCGGACCGATCGAGCGCCAGCAGCCGCTGCTGGGCGATGTCTATTATCTGCAGCGCGCCCTCGCCCCCTTCAGCGAGGTACGGGTGGGCAGCGCGCAGGAACTGCTGCAGCGCGAGCTTGCCGTCCTGGTCCTCGCCGATACCGGCCGTCTCGCGGCCGCCGACCAGACCGCGGTCGAGGAGTGGCTGAAGAAGGGCGGCATGGTCGTGCGCTTCGCCGGGTCGCGCCTCGCCGAAGGCGGCGACGATTTCATCCCGGTCCCCTTGCGCGGCGGCGGTCGCACCTTCGGCGGCGCGATGTCCTGGGGCCAGCCGGTCAGCCTGCAGGCTTTCGACCCGAGCGGACCCTTCGCCGGCCTCGTCATCGCCGACGACGTCAGGGTCATGCGCCAGGTACTCGCCGAGCCGAGCCTCGACCTCGCCAGCAAGACCTGGGCCCGACTCTCCGACGGCACGCCGCTGATCACCTTCGACCGGCGCGGCGATGGCTGGCTGGTGCTGGTGCACACCATGGCGACGCCGGAATGGTCGACCCTGCCCATCTCCGGCCTGTTCGTTGAGATGCTGCAGCGTCTCGTCGGGTTGTCGCAGGGCGTCACCGGCGAGGCCAGCGACGCCGTGCTGCCGCCGCTCTCCTCGCTCGATGGCTTTGGCCGGCTGCAATCGGTCAGCCCCGCGGCGCTGGGCATCTCCGGGCGCGACTTCGCCAAAGTGGCGATCGGCCCCAAATACCCGCCGGGCTACTACGGCGCCGAGTTCGGCCGCCGCGCGCTCAACCTTTCGGCCAACGTGCCGCCGCCGCAGGCGCTCACCAGCTTGCCGGCCGGCATCGAGCGTCATGAGCTGCAGCATAGCCGCGAGATCGACACCAAGCCCTGGCTTCTGCTCGCCGCCCTGCTGCTGATGCTGGTCGACCTCGTGATCAGCCTGCTGCTGCGCGGGCTTCTGGCGGGCTCCTGGGCGCGACGCGCCGGCGGCACCGCCAGCGTGCTTCTCCTCCTGCTCACGGCCTCGGTCGCCGACGCCCAGCCGGCACGCCCGGGCACGCAGCAGCCGCGTGCTGCAGACGGCGATGACGGTGCCGCGATCAGCGCCACGCTGGCCACGCGCCTCGGCTATGTGCGCAGCGGCCGGCAGGATGTCGACGAGGTGGCACGCGCCGGCCTGATCGGCCTGGGGACGATCCTCTCGCGACGCACGGCCATCGACCCGGGTCAGCCGACGGAGATCGACATCGAGCAGGACGAGCTCTCGTTCTACCCTCTGCTCTACTGGCCCGTGGCGCCCGACGGCAACCTGCCCTCGCCCACCGCCATGGCGCGGGTCAACGACTTCCTGCGCCAGGGCGGCATGATCCTCTTCGACACGCGCGACGCCGAGCGCGGCGGCCGCGGACCGGCCGGCGTGCGGCTGCAGAACATCCTGCGCCAGATCAACCTGCCGGCGCTCAATCCCATTCCGGCCGATCACGTGCTGACCAAATCCTTCTACCTGCTCTCCGAGTTCCCCGGCCGCTGGGTCGGACAGCCGGTGTGGATCGAGCAGTCGGACAGCCGGGTGAATGACGGCGTCACCTCAGTGGTGATCGGCGCCCATGACTGGGCCGCCGCCTGGGCCACCGACAGCCAGGGCCGCGCCCAGTACGCGGCCGTGCCGGGCGGCGAAGGCCAGCGCGAGACGGCCATCCGCTTCGGCGTCAACCTCGTCATGTACGCGCTGACCGGCAACTATAAGGCCGACCAGGTGCATGTCGACGCCATCCTCGATCGGATCAAACGATGAGCGGCGACCTTTCCTTCACCGCCGCCCCGCTGATCCCGCCGCTGTTCCTGGCGGCCGTCGCGGCCATCGGGCTGATCCTGATCGTGGCTCTGTGGTGGCGCCGCGCGCGCGGTGCCGCCTGGCGCACGGCGGCCGTGCTCGGCCTGCTGCTCGCGCTGGTCAATCCCACGGCGGTGGTCGAGGAGCGCCGGCCTCTGCCCGACGTCGCCCTGGTCGTGGTCGACGAGAGCGCCAGCCAGGGGATCGGCGAGCGCAAGGCACGCACCGACAACGCGCTGCAGGCCTTGCAGTCGCGGCTCGGCGGCCAGAAGGAGCTCGAGATCCGCACCATCCGCGCCGGCGGTGGCACAGGGGTGGGTGGCGCCAGCGACGGCACCCGGCTGTTCGACGCGGTGGAGCGCGCGCTGGGCGACGTGCCGCGCTCGCGCCTCTCGGGCGTGGTGATGATCACCGACGGCCAGGTCCACGACGCCCCCAAGGACGCGGCGAGCATGCGTATTCCCGCACCCGTCCATGTGCTGCTCACCGGCAACAAGAACGAGGTCGACCGCCGGCTGGTGGTCGAGCGCAGCCCGAGCTACGGCATCGTCGGCAAGCCGCAGAAGATGACCCTGCGCGTCGATGACGGCAGCGGCCAGCGCGAGCTGGCGCGCGTCGACATCCGCCGCGACGGCGGCGAGCCGCAGAGCGTGCGCGTACCGGTCAACGTGCCCACCGAGATCGATTTCACCCTCGATCACGGCGGCGCCACGGTGTTCGAGATCGCCGTCGAGGCAGGCCCGCGCGAGCTCACCCTCGACAACAACCGGGCCGTGGTCGTGGTCAACGGCGTCCGCGACCGGCTGCGCGTGCTGCTGGTCACCGGCGAACCACATCCGGGCGAGCGCACCTGGCGCAACCTGCTCAAATCCGACCCCTCGGTCGACCTGATCCACTTCACCATCCTGCGGCCGCCCGAGGCCCAGGACTTCACGCCGGTGAACGAGCTGTCCCTGATCGCCTTCCCGATCCGCGAGCTCTTCGAGGTCAAGCTGCACGAGTTCGACCTCGTCATCTTCGACCGCTACCGGCGACGCGACGTGCTGGCGCAGATCTATCTCGACAACATCGTGCGCTACGTGCGCGGCGGCGGCGCCCTCATGGTGGCCACCGGCCCCAACATCGGCACCACCAACAACCTGTTCAACTCTCCGCTCGGCCAGATCCTGCCCGGTACGGTGACCGGCCAGACCTTCGAGGAAGGCTTCAAGCCCAAGGTCACCGAGCTCGGCCGCCGCCATCCCGTGACCACCGACCTGCCGAATTCCGGCCTGGGCAATGCCGACCCGGCCTGGGGCCGCTGGTTCCGCCATGTCGACATCGAGCCGCGCCGCGGCCATGTGCTGATGTCCGGCGCCCGCGACCGGCCGCTGCTGATGCTCGACCGCGTGGGCGAGGGACGCGTCGCCCAGTTCATGTCCGACCATATCTGGCTGTGGGCGCGCGGCTACGAGAATGGGGGCCCGCAGGCCGAGCTGCTGCGGCGCATCGCCCACTGGCTGATGAAGGAGCCGGAGCTCGAGGAGAACGACCTGCGCGCCACGGTGCGCGGCGACCGGATCGACATCGCGCGGCGCACCCTGGTGCCCGACGGGCGCAGCGTCGAGGTGACCTTCCCCAACGGGGCGCGAGAGAGCGTCGCCCTCACCGAGGGCAGCGACGGGCGGGCCTTGGGCAGTCTCCGGGTGACCGATCCCGGGCTCTATCACGTGACCGACGGCGAGCGCGTGGCCATCGCCGCGGTTGGCGCGCTCAACCCCGTCGAGATGGCCGACGTGCGTACGACCGAGGAGCCGCTGCGCGTCGCCTCGGCCGCCTCCGGCGGCCAGATCCTCTGGCTGGTCGATGGCTCGCCCGATATCCGGCGCGTGCGGCCCAACCGCGACGCGGGTGGGCGCGAGCCGGGCGGGCGCGGCTGGATCGGCCTGCGCGCCAATGGCGACTACATCGTCACCGGCATCATGCAACTGCCTCTGCTGCCGGGCTTCGCCCTGTTCGCGGTCGGGCTCCTGACCCTGATCATGGCCTGGCGGCGGGAAGGCCGCTGAAGGCTAAAGACTCCTTTAGGGGTTTTGGGCTATCCCCTTAGGCCACACGGCCTGCCCCGGACCCGTCCAGAGAGCCCCTTATGAACGAAGACAACAGCAACAGCGCCGTCGCCGAGCAGCCGGCGGCGCCCTCAGCCGCCGCGACCCTGGACGAGACCGCTCCGGCGGTCATGGTCATGCGCTCGCTGCAGAAGATGATTATCGAGGCCCGCAAGGAGCCGCAGCACCGCCAGCTCGCCGACCAGGGCATGCGCATCCTGGTCGACGTCCAGCGCGCGCTGGCTGCCAAAAGTAATGACGCTGGCGCGATCCAGTGGCTGCGCCAGCTGGCGCTGACCTGGAACACCAAGATCCGCAACCAGGGCCTCAAATTCCGCCGGATATTTGATCTGCTCGACACAGCTGCCAAGACGGCGCGCTGACGCCTAGCCGCTCGCCCTCTCAGGAGCTTGAGGGCCGCAAATCAGGCAGCGGATAGGCCGCCACCATCAGCATCTCGACCCGTTCGACGCCGTCGCTGAGCGGCATCACCAGGCGCTCCCAGGTCACAACCTGCGGCTCGGCCCGCTTCATCGGGCTACGCCCCGGCACCTCGAACGAGGCGGTGTAGAGCCGCGCCCGAGGCAGGCGGCTGGCGCACACCGCCTCGTAGTCGGTACGCACCCTCTCCTGCTGCTCGGCCGGCAGGTCATCGACCGAGCGCCCGGTCATGTCACGGCCGAAATTGTCGACGAAGCGCGTGCCATAGAGGCGGTAGACGAATTTACCCTCGGCGGACACGTCGATGAGCAGGATGTTGCCCAGCCATTGCCGCATCTCGACAGGGTCTATGTCGCTGCGCCGCGGCATCTCCCGGCCGCCGCGCTTGCTGTCCCAGTAGGCGAAGAGCGCGCCCAGACGCGAATCGGTGAGCGGCGGCCGCAGCGGAGAAGGATCGGACATCCGGCGGCCCCGCCTGATTAATATTTCCGCAGGGCGTGCTGCAACCAGGCATGCCGCCGCAGGGGCATCGCTGCAACACCAGGACTCGGGAATGACAGAATCAACCCCTGTACTCCACCTGTCGCCTGTCTCACGCTACCGGCGGCAGCGTTAACAATTCGGTCCATACAGCGAATCGGCGGCCCGACAGCCAGCCCGGAGGGCACGATGGCTCTGCCCCTGCGGACCGTCAACGCCCTCGGCGGTCAGCCCCTCGCGGATAACAGGGTCTGGTTGATGGCCAGCGGTCCTGGCGGATCGATGAGCCCGTATAGCCATCCGGCGAAGGCTTGGCGACGATCCCGGAGCCCTCAGGCTTCGGTCAGCTTCGTACCCAGGATGCGGACGATACGGTCTGCCGTAACACTGCCAGCCGCGCCACCTTGACCCGGCCTTTCATTGCACGGGCTTCCTCGTCCCGATGCCTTGCATGAAGCGTTCGCGGATCTGAACCGGATCGCGGTCGGTGGTCGCCACCGCCGGCTTGTCGTCGATACGCGCGGCGATCAGCGTTGGTCCGCCCTTCGCCAGCGCCTCGTCGACCAGCCGCTCGAAATCCTCCTCGTCCGCCGCCCACGTGCTGCGGGAGAGGCCGCAGCCCTGCGCGATGGCCACGATATCCGCCTTCTGCTGGGCCGGGGTCGGCTGGGCGCCGGTGATCTGGTAGACGCCGTTATCCATCACCACGATCGTCAGATTTTTCTGCGCCAGGGTCGCCACGGTGGTGAGGCAGCCAAGCTGCATCAGCAGCGACCCGTCGCCTTCCAGGGCGACGACCGGCCGTTTGGGCTGCGCCAGCGCCACGCCGACGGCGATGGGAATGGCCAGCCCCATGCTGCCCAGCATGTAGAAGTTCTGCGGTCGCCGCCCGGCCGCCCATAGATCGAAATTGGTGTTGCCGATGCCGCCGATAACCGCCTCTTCATTCTTGAGGCGCCCGACCAGCCGCTTGGTGATGTCGAAGCGGTTCATCACTTTGGTATTGCTGCGTGACGTGGTTTTCATCGGCCGCTCACTTCGCAAAGACTTTGCCGCCGGTCAGCAACGGCGAGAGGATGAGGGCGACCGGCGCCTGGGTGGACACGGCCTGCCTGATCGAGCGATCGACGATGAATTCCAGCTCGTCCTGACGGGTGATGGTGTGATGCTCCATGGCAAGCGAATCGAGGACCGGTCGCATGGTCCGGCAGACCATCGTCTGGCCGAGATTGAACTCGCCCAGCGTGCCGCGCTCCGAGACGACCATGATCGTCGGGATCTGGCAGGGTACCGTCAGCGAGGCAAGGACGTTGGGCAGCGTGGCGAAGCCGCTGGTTTGCATCAGCAGGGCACCACGCATGCCACCCATCCACGCGCCGGTGAGGATGCCCACCGCTTCTTCCTCACGCGCCGTGACGAAGGCCGTGAAGAACGGATCGGCATGGATCGCCTTGATCAGCGGAGTCAGCACCCGATCCGGCACGTAGGTGATCAGGCGAACGTCGTTTGCCTTGAAAGTCGCCCGTATGACCTCATACCAGGGTTGACCCAGGGTTCCGCCGCCGCTCAAACTCGTCGCGTCGCTCGCGTTCATAGGTTTCACTCAATTCAAATCAGTGACTACCGTTACGATGTCCTGGCGGTCGGCAACGGCGATCGCCGATGACGGACGGTACGGCCTGCCGATGGTGCTCGCCTGGTAGCCGGTTGGTAGCCATGGTCACAGGCGACTGGCGGTCTCGTCCAAGTCATTGATGTTCTGGTTGGGGCGCTAGGATTCGAACCTAGGAATGGCGGAATCAAAATCCGCTGCCTTACCACTTGGCTACGCCCCAACAGCCCCGGAAGGCCCGTAGATATACGGGGAATCCGCTTCGGTCAAACACCCGGCGAGGTTATGCCGCCTTGGTGGCGATATTCTTGAGGAACCAGTCGTAGGTGCGGCGGAACCCGTCCTCGACCGAGGTCTTCGCCGTCCAGCCCAGCGCCGTCAGGCGGCCGACATCGACCAGCTTGCGCGGCGTGCCGTCGGGCTTGGCGGTGTTGTAGGTGAAGGAGCCGCGAAAGCCCACGACCCGGGCCACCGTCTCCGCCAGCTCGCGGATGGTGATGTCGCTGCCGGTGCCGATATTGACGATCTCCTCGCCGGTGTAGCGCTCCATCAGGTAGACGCAGGCATCGGCCAGATCGTCGACGTAGAGGAACTCGCGCCTTGGCGTGCCGGTGCCCCAGACCTCGATCGAGGGCGCACCGCTCAGCTTGGCGTTGTGGGCCTTGAGCACCATCGCGGCCGGCACGTGGCTTTCGGCCGGATCGAAATTGTCGCCGGGCCCGTAAAGGTTGGTCGGCATCACCGAGCTGAAATCGCAGCCGTACTGCCGGCGATAGGCCTGGCACATCTTCAGGCCGGCGATCTTGGCGATGGCGTACCACTCGTTGGTGGGCTCGAGCGGCCCGGTGAGCAGCGTCTCTTCCTTCATCGGCTGGGGTGCGAGACGCGGGTAGATGCAGGTCGAGCCGAGGAACTGGAGCTTCTTCACGCCGACCTGCTTGGCGGCGTGGATGACGGCGCACTCGATCGCCAGGTTGTCGTAGAGGAAATCGGCGGGGCGCGAGCTGTTGGCGTGGATGCCGCCGACCTCGGCCGCCGCCACGAACACGGCATCGGGCCGGTTGGCGGCGAACCACTCCTCGACCTGGGTCTGGCGGGTGAGATCGACCTGCTTGCGGTCGACGGTCAGGATCTCGGCGCCGGTCGGCTGCAGGCGACGCACGATGGCCGAGCCCACCATGCCCTTGTGGCCGGCGACGAACACCCGCTTGCCCGCAAGCGGGAAGAGGATCTTGTCACCCGTGACGGTCATGACGCTCGCGTTCTTTCTGCACCGCTTTGCGGTCGGCGTCCACCATCTCACGCACCAGCTGCGGGAACGGGGTCGAGTGCTTCCAGCCGAGCTTGGTGCGCGCCTTGGTCGGATCGCCCAGCAGGAACTCGACCTCGGTCGGGCGGAAGTAACGCGGGTCGATCTCGACCAGCACCGCGCCGCTCTTCGCGTCGATGCCCTTCTCCTCCACGCCCTTGCCCTGCCACTGGATCGTCCTGCCGACATGGCCGAAGGCGAGCTCGACGAACTCGCGCACCGTGTGCGTCTCGCCGGTGGCCAGCACGTAATCGTCGGGCGTCTGCTGCTGCAGGATCCGCCACATGCCCTCCACGTAGTCGCGGGCGTGGCCCCAGTCGCGCGAGGAATCGATGTTGCCGAGATAGAGCCTGTCCTGCAGCCCCGCCTCGATCGCCGCCACGGCGCGGCTGATCTTGCGGGTGACGAAGGTCTCGCCGCGCGTCGGCCCCTCGTGGTTGAACAGGATGCCGTTGGAGGCGTGCATACCGTAGGCTTCGCGGTAATTGACGGTGATCCAGTAGCCGTAGAGCTTCGCCGCGGCATAGGGACTGCGCGGATAGAAGGGCGTGGTCTCGCGCTGCGGGCGCTCCTGCACCAGCCCGTAGAGCTCCGAGGTCGAGGCCTGGTAGAAGCGCACGCTCTTTTCCATCTTGAGGATGCGGATCGCCTCGAGCAGGCGCAGCGTGCCGAGCCCGTCGGAATTGGCCGTGTATTCGGGCGTCTCGAAGCTCACCTGCACGTGGCTCTGGGCGGCGAGATTGTAGATTTCGGTCGGCTGCGTCTCCTGCACCAGGCGGATGAGGTTGGTGGCGTCGGTCATGTCGCCGTAATGCATGAAGAACTGCACGTCCTTCTGGTGCGGGTCGGCGTAGAGGTGATCGACGCGGGCGGTGTTGAACGACGACGAGCGCCGCTTCAGCCCGTGCACCACATAGCCCTTCTTGAGCAGCAGCTCGGCGAGATAGGCGCCGTCCTGGCCGGTGACACCGGTGATGAGGGCAACGGGTTTGGTCATGCGGGATTCCGGGTGCGGTCGGGATTCAGGAGGTGCGGCGAGGACTTAGCACCCCCGGCCGCGCCAGACAACGGCGCTGCGGGGCCCCAAATTCCGGCCCCGCAGAGCTTTTCCCGAAGCCTTCCATCAAACGGCATCGCTCACCCTCACCCGATTCAAGATAATAGACATTCTGGACATTTCAAGACATTCTGGACATAGAAATAGACAAGCAAAATCAATGCTTTAAAATTATCCACAAGGCCCGTTTTGCGCGCCTTGATTCTCAGACGAACCGTCATAAATAGGGCTCTACGACAACTCCGTGAGAGAGACATGGCCCGAACCGTACCCGACAAGGGGCTGCGCCGCGCTGCCTTCCTGCGTGCCTTGGCGGAGGGCGACACCGTCCCGGCCGCCTGCGACCGCAGCCGCCTGAAATGGAGCACGCTTTACGCCTGGCGCAGCCGGGAACCGGTATTCCGCGAGGCCTGGGACGCGGCCGCACGGCTGGGGGCCGACGCGCTCGCCGCCCGCTTCGAGGGCGCCCTAGTCGAACGCGCCGTCGAGGGCTGGGACGAGCCCGTGTTCCACGCCGGCGAGGAAGTCGGCACGCGCCGGCGCTATTCCGACCCGCTGCTGATGTTCGGCATCCGCGAGCTGCGCGAGCGCCGCCAGCAACCCGCAACCCTGCCGGCCCCGCCCGGCCGCAGCGCCAAGGTGACGGTGATCGTCGAACAGCTCGGCCCGCCGACCGAGGCCGAGCTGGCGGCGCTGGCGGCGTTGAAGTCGGTGAAGGCGGTAGAGATGAAGAACGATGAGTGAAGGACGGAGCGAGTGGCGGCCGAGCATTGACGACGGGGTCAACGCCGCGCGGCTGATCCTGCCGCGCTGCTGGTTCGACCGGGAGCGCTGCGGCCGCGAGCTGGAGGCGCTGCGCCAGTATTCAAAGGCGTGGAGCGAGGAGCGCAAGATGTTCAGCGAGCGCCCTGCGCATGACTGGAGCAGCCACGCCGCCGACGCCTTCCGCTATCTCGCGGTCGGCCTGCGCGAGCCGCGCAGCGAGTGGAACCCGCGCCAGCCACTGGTCGCCAGCGAGGACGAGATGCCGGACTGCGAGACGCTCCACCACCTGCGCCGGATGGAACAGGGCGGCCCGCCGGTCTACCGCGACAGCCGGGGCAACTGGCGGGTGATCGAGGTGATTACGGAGGAGGAGTGAGTCAGGCGAAGCACTCGAAAGGCCCAGAACTGTGGGGTGGAATCACAGCCCTGAGCCAATCACCGTCAGGAGCGCGCTCGAAACGGTGATCAAAAGATGACCGATTCCTACTGACTTCGCCGCAGCAATCGTTGGCAGGAAAGAAAAATTACGCTGGCGGTTTGCTGCGAGCGCGGCGACGAATGCGCTTTTGCTCATGGCGCATGGCTGTAATCAGTTCTTGCGCAGATACCCTGGAATCGACCCGCCTAAAAGCCTCTACACAAAATCGAACGGCCTCAGAAACTGGCTGCCCCTTCTGATAGTCGATAGTGAAACGGCGATTCAGGAACTCTTCCCAATAGCGGATCACATTCACGACCCACATCCGTACGCTTTCACGTCGGCCTCGGCCTGGCTTTCCTCGCGGCATCCACTCAAGGGCCAACTCGCTGTACCTATCTAGAATATCAAGAGCCTCGAAATGATCAGGTTTCTGGATGTACCAGTAAGCGGTCCTCTTCTCATCAATTTCAACGGTGCGAATGGTGTGTCCAAAAGGACTCCTTCCCTTCTCTATGGCCGGATAAAGGGTTACTTGCCCTTCAGGTCGCCAAAAAGAACGCTCCGTGCTCTCGTCCAGAGCGTTGAGGGCGATACGAAGAAACCGCACATGTCGCCGAATTTTTTGAACCGACAGGCGCCTTAAACGCACCGGCACGCGACTATCGGCCTAGCGTGTGTTGAACTTTTCAATACCCAAGAGGTGGCCAGCCTCCTAGAGGCTCTGCAAAAGTTTCACCGAAAGCGCCATCAGCGTCTCCTAAGCGGAGAAAGGCTGTCCAATGACAGATGAACAATCGGGGTCAGAGTAGAATTTCTCAACAGATCAATCCCCATAAACCGCCCGAAACTCCTCCGCGACTGCCGCATCCCTGAAGCGGAACTCGACCGCGTCCCAGTGTCCTCCGGGGCGGCGCGGGCTTGTCGTGCAATAGCCCACATTGCCGACACGGATCTGGCACCAGACAATCATGTTGGAGTAGCGGCTGCTCCAATCGTCCATCGGCCGCGGCTTGACCGGGCCGAACGGGCTGGGGATCGCCAGCTCGACCACGTGCGGGAAGTCTTCGCGCTTCTGCCAGTCCTTGGTGGCGCCCTTGTACCGGCTCATGCGGCCAGCGTGTCGCGGCGGGAGGAACGCGGCAAGACGCCCAAGCCCTAGCGGGTCGGGGTCACCTGGCCGGCCGAACTCTTGAGTCCTGTCGTCACGCACACGGGCCGTGGGAATGCGGCCCCAGAGACTCGATACCGATGCGCGAAGCCGGCGCCGGGTCTGCCACCCGGGCGCGAGACGGAGCTTCCGACGAGCTCCGCTGCCTCGCCTCAATCAGCGCGGCTTGGCGGGAGCGGCTTTGCTGGCACCCCGCGGTCCGGCGAAGAGCGCGCGCGGCGCGCCAGCGGCTGCGCGGGGATCAAAAGAGTACCGTAGGGTGGCGCGCTGATAGAGGCCGAGCGGTATCGCCTCCGGCGGGGACAGCCGGTCGCGCCAGGGCGCGCCGCTGCCGCCGTCATCGTCCCAGCGCGCGGCGGCAGACATGTCGCCTTTTTTCATTGCGATGCTCCTCTGGTTCGCGCCTCCCGACCGGGCGCGGCGTCTGAACGCGATGCAGGCCGCCACGCGTTGTACTTCCTGAAGTCTGCGATCCGCTCACGGCGCGTCACGTTGGCATCGGCCAAGGGGATCCGCGAGAGGTCGTGGCCCGACAGTCCCCAGACCAGCGCCGCAACCCAGCCGAAACCTGTCCAGCCCAGAGCGATGTTGAGCGCGGCAATCCGCACCAGCCGCCGATGCCCGCGCCACCGCGCCACCGCGACGGGCACGAAGTAGAGCGCAAGAGCGACCAAGGTGAGGAGAACCGCCTCGTACGAGTCGATCGAAAACACCTTCTAGAACGCCTGGTAGACCATGGACGCCACCAGCGTGAGAAGCAGCAGCACGGGCACGACGACGGGAGGAACGAACCAGGAGTTCAAGGAGTTTTCCTTAGCCCTCGCGGCCTCGGTGGTCGCAAGGCGGCGGATCGGTGGTTTGCCGGCAGCTCCCGGAACGCTGCTCCGCGGTCGGGTTCGCGGCGGTCGTGAACGGCGAGGAGGATAGGCCCCTCGCCGCACAGCGATTGCTAGGAGGTCTTGGCCGGGGGCGCGGCCTCGTCTGCAGGCGGTGCAGCAACCGGGGTATTGATGTCGGGCGTGTTGGCCGGCTGCGTAGCCGGGACCGGGGAGGGCGGAACGACGGCGCTTGCCGGCGTGTTTTTCGAGGCGGGGGTCTGGGTCATGGATGAGAGCCTTTCCTGAGCGGCAGGAAGCTGCCGCTGTATCAGCCCATATGGGCGTGATAAGAGGAACGGCAATGGTTTATTATTTTGGATAAATAAAACTACAGGGGACCATTCAGAAATACTTTTAATTCTCTGAGAATGATTTGGCTTTCTCAAGAAAGGTGCGGTTGATCTGAATTCAAATACTTTTGAGGGGCACGGCGGGTCTGACAGCGCCGCTTCAGCCCGGATTGGCTTTGCGCAACGCCGCCCGCCGCGAGGCCAGACTCCGGTCGACCGTCGACAGGCTCGGCGCGGTTTGCCCGCCGGCATTCACGAGCGCCTCCAGTTCCCGGGGATCGATGCGGACCATCTCCCACGAAATCATGCCGGCGGCCCGACCCGGCAGTGTCAGGTAGGAAGCCGTCCGCCGATAGGCGGGAAACGACAGGCCCTCCAGTAGTTCCTCGTCCGTCTCCAGGGCGTAGGAACCCGCCGGCACCTCCCTCTCCATTCCCGCAAGCTTGAAGGGCCGGTGGAACGTGACGGTCTGGCGCGTGGTGCGGGAGGTCATGAGAGATTTCCTTGAGGTGCCGGCCGCCCGGGCAGCGATTCATCAGCACCATGAATTACAGACATTTATACGGGCGCTTGAAATAAAAAAGTATCTAATTATGAAAAACAGGCGTACCACTATAAATAATTCTCGTTCTCGTCTCATTGAAAACGAGCCCTCTTTATTAGTGATTATTTATACCGGAGACATATCATGTCGAACTGGACGGACAGGCGCGCGCAGTGGTCGGCCGAGTGGACGCAACGCAAGCCGCAGCTGGTCGCCCTGGCCATCGGCCTGATCGCAGGGCCGCTGCTCTCAAACTACGCCGGCTGGCAGGTGACGAGCGGCAACGCACGCGCCCAGGTGCGGGCCGGAATCGTCGAGCAGCAGGCCACTTACTGCGCCATCCACGCCCGGGCCGCGGTCGCCGCGCCCGAGAAGCTCGAGTGGTCGGCGCGTATCGATCTCGCCCGCAAATGGGCGGTGATGCCCGGCACCGAAGCCGCCGAGATCGACGTGACGAACGCCTGCGAACGCAAGCTGCAGGCCTGAGCCCCATGATGCTGACAAACAAGCGAATCGGCCTGTGGTCCTGGGCGCTGACCAGCCAGGAGGCCATCACCGCCCTTACGGTCAGCGAGGCGGTCAAAGCGGGCCTCTTCGTTCCGCCCGACCAGGCCCTGCGCTATGACGCCATGGTGGCCAAGCAGCGCAAGCTGACCGCCCGGGCGCGACGGACCCCGCCGCGCACCGTCGACTGGCGCTCCTAGATTCCGTTCCGTCGTCCAACCGCGTTCCCGCCCCTGGCGGGTCGTGTCACCAACTAGGAGGAAGCCCGTCATGGCCAAAGACCAGCGCCGAGGCAATCGTGAAATCAAAAAGCCGAAAGCCGACAAGAACAAGAAGAAATCAGGGATGACGCCGGCCCCGGTGCTGGCGGTGGCGCCCAAAACCAAGGGGCGCTGATCCCCAGCCCCGGCTCTCCGCTCCAGCCCTGCGGGCTCAGCCAGACGGCGACGTTCTCCGGCGTCCCCGCCGGAGCCTGTCGATGTTGTCGCGCCGCGCGTTGTAGAGGCCCTTGCGCCCTGTCCTGCCGGAGCGGAATTCCGTTGCGCGGGCGACGGACCGGCTTCGGCGCCGCTTCTTTCCTTGTAATGCGTCGCCGTAAGCCCCATATAGGTCCCATCAACTCGTTTCGGGTCGGTTCCGGTTTCGGCTCCTTATCAGGCTCTGCCTTCAGGGAACCGCCCAATTCCTTCCAGATCGTCGCTTGATCCGCCCTGCGCATCCGCGCGGGCGGCGTACATACATGGAAGGATTTCCATATGGCTATCGGCACAGTGAAATGGTTCAACGGCACCAAGGGCTTCGGCTTCATCCAGCCGGAAGACGGCTCGACCGACGTGTTCGTGCACGTCTCGGCCGTCGAGCGCGCCGGGATGGGTAACCTCAACGAAGGGCAGCGCCTGCACTTCGAGACCGAGGTGAACCCGAAAAACGGCAAGTCGTCCGCGACCAACCTGCGCGCGGCGTAAGCGGCCCCCGAGGGTCGCTAAAGGGCGGCTCCGCCCGCCGCGCCTCGCCCACGAGGCGCGGCGGGCGGGGGCCGCTTTTTTCTTTTCTCTTTCCCAATCCGGAGGTTTCGCATGGCCAAGGAAGGGCTGATCGAGTTCGAGGGCGTGGTGAAGGAGATCCTGCCGGATTCTCGCTTCCGCGTGACGCTCGACAACGGCTACGAGACGATGGCCTACGTCGCCGGGCGGGTGAAACGGAACCGCATCCGCATCGCCACTGGCGACCGCGTGCTGCTGGAGATGACGCCTTACGACCTGACGAAGAGCCGGATCATCTTCCGCAACAAGGACGAGCGGCCGACGGCCCGCGGAATCCGCCGGCCAGTGTTCCGGCGGCGCCGCTAGGCGGAGCCGGAGCTTCTCAGCCGCTGTCTCAGCGGACAGGGGCAATACCGCGCCCTTCCGCTTCGGATGTTATTCGCGCCGGGTATTCAGCGTGGCCGAATCCCATGACTGTTGCGGCAGATGCCCGTGGGAGTGCGGCCCTTCCCCGCCGGGGCAGGATGAGCCGGAGTCTCCCTTCTCCGCGAGCAGGGCCATGGCGTCCCATTGCTCGGCGAGCGCCGTGAGTTCTGCCCGCTCTTTTTCGCGCGACGTCGTCCGGGCCAGCGCGCGCAGCTTCGCGGCGCGCTGGCGCCAGACGGCCGCGCGGATGGCGTTCGAGTCTTTCGCGGTCATGTCATCGCCTTTCGCCCACCCTGCGGATGGCGTGTTTGTCCGGAGCGCCAACGCTGGCGCGTTGCGCAGGCCTGCCGCTAATTCTGCGAATTTAGCTTTCGGCGAGTGCTCGGCGTTTCGCGAAGCGAAAGCGCCTTACAACGCTTCGCGTTACGCTGGCTTCAATTCTTCTGATTGTTCTGCCGGTTCACATCCGTGCTGCGCTGGCCCGGGTTCTGCTTGCCGGGGTCGTGCTCCAGCTTGTCGCCGTGGATCTTCTCGCCGCCCTGGTAGGGGCTGGCCTTGTCCGGTTTCTGGCCCGCCTGCCGGTCGGGGCGCTTGCCGGGGCTGGAGACGTTTGAGTTCTTGGACACGTTCTCGTCGGCCATGGTGACGCTCCTGTGTAAGGGCTCCTCCCTTCTCAACAGAAAAAGGCCACGCTGGGTTCCCCGGGGCTAACCGGGTGGGACGTCACGTGAGGTGCCGGGATAGAAAAAGGGGCCGGGATGGTTCCCGGCCCCTTTTTGGACTGGACCCCGGCCTTCGCCGGGGTGACATCAGAATTTCTTCGGAGCCTGCCGCTAATTCTTCGAATTAGCTTTCGGCGAGCGCGCTAAGCGCTACGCGCTTAGCGGCGGGTCAGCTCGAAGATGGCGGAGCGCACGCCGCGCCAGGCGGCGACGCCCAGCAGGTTGCCGTCGTCGAACATCTCGTCTTCGCGTTGCTCGGAAATCTCCAGCGCGCGGTCTCGGCCGTGCTGATCGAGAAACACGCGGGCGGCGATGCGGATATCGACGGGCTGCTGCATGAGAAGATCCCCCTGACTTTGCTTCGTGCGACTCGGCGCGCGATCACTGTGATGACGGTAGCGGGGAGAGGTTGCCTGTCGGTTAAGGCCGGACCCGAAGTTTGGCCAGGGACGGCGGAAGGTTACTGCGCCAGCTGCAGGACCCGGCGCTCGCCTTCCCAGATGTCCAGCGCCTCGACCGTCTCGTCGGTAGCAAGAATCTCACGCCCCTTGAAGCGCGCCTGCAGGTCGCTGGCGCAGGCGATGTCCTCGACCTGGCGCACGGGCTGGCCTTTGCGGTCGAGACGGTAGAAGCGATAGAGCTTCATGGCGCTGCGTCCGTCCGCGAGGCGCGGGCCGCGGCGAACAGGCGGGACGGCTGGCCCGGCAGCAGGGCGTCGGCCGTGTGCTCGTAGCTCTCGGCCAGCGCGAACCAGTGCCGGCGCAGCTCCTCGCTCGGGGCGAACGCCGCCTTCTCGCGGCAGGCACAGGCCTGCTCCCGGTATCCCTGGCTCGTTCGATAGACCGATCGCATGCGGGTCCTGCCCTCTGTCAAAGTCGGCGCACCCTAGCCAACTCGGCTAAGCCGGTGAATCGGGTGAAACCCCTAAATCGACACGGTGGATCATGGGCCTGCCCCAACCTCCTCCGGAGAGGTAGGGCCGGGCGTGAACCCCGGCCCCACGAAACAGACACGGGCGAATGGCGCCGCTCACGCCCATGTTCCGGGCATGGACGACGCTCTCGATATCAACCTTGAAGGCGATGCCGGCGCCGTTTCGGCCTCGTGGGTGTTCTGGGTGCTGAAACGGCGCTTCGGCTGCGTCGACATGGGCTGGCGCGACGAGACCGCCTGGTACTGGGTCACGCCGAACGGAGTAGCCTTCACGGTCGCCGATCCCGCCGCGGACGCCACAAGCACCGGGGCAAGAGGCGGCGGTCGCGAACTCGGATTCTCCCGCGCCTACGCGCGCGAGCTCATCGCACGCATCCGCGAGATGCTGAAGCGCCAGCCGCAATAGCGGTCCACCGACCGGCTCGTTAACCGTGAAAGCCCGTCGAGCCGAGGAGTGGCGGCCGTCCGTCCTGTACTTAAGCCTAGGACAAATTTCAGTTTCTGTTCACCTTCGAACACTAGGGTTTCTACCTACGCGGCGCCTCCGGGCAAGCCGCGCGCCATTGCTCGGGAGAAACCCATGGACCGCCTTCTGTCGCGCTTCCGCGTCGCCATTCAGATCAGCTTCATTGCCATCCTCGGAATCACAGGCGTCATGGCGCTCGGCGCGGCCTACCTCATCAGCAACGCCCGCCTGTCGGAGTTGCAGGCACGCTTCGACCGCGAGCGGGCCATCCACGACACGCTGGAGCAGGTCGATATCGGCCTGCTGCAGGGCCGCCGGGCCGAGAAGGACTTCCTGCTGCGCCGTCAGGAGTCCTACGTGGCCCGGCACGCGGCGGTGACGGCCGACGTCGTGACCCGGATGCGCGGGCTGGAGAGCACCGTCGCCCCGGCCCAGCGCGGGCAGGTCCAGAGCGCGGCGGCCGGCATCGCCGGCTACGGCACGGCGTTCGCCAGGCTCGCGGCAACGCAGACGACGCTGGGGCTCGATCACACCAAGGGTCTCGAGGGTGCCCTGCGCAAATCCGTGCAGGAGGTCGAAGCCCTGCTGGCCAAGGAAGACGAGCCGCGTCTCGCCGTGCTGATGCTGATGATGCGCCGGCATGAGAAGGATTTCATCCTGCGTATCGACGCCCGCTACATCGACGACATGAAGAAGCGCGGCGCGGAATTCGATGCCCGCCTGGCACCTTCGGCCATCGCCGACGCCACCAAGGGCGCGATCAAGGACAAGATGTCGGCCTATCATCGCGACTTCTTCGCCTTCGCCGAGGGCACGCTCAATCTGCAGAAGGAGATCAAGGGGCTGAGCGATGCCTACGCCGCGGTCGAGCCTGTGATCCAGGCGCTGCAGAAGCAGTCCGCCGACGAGTACACGGCAATGGATGCCCTGATGGACGCGACACGCGCGAACACCACGCTGATCATGTACGCCGCCGCGGGGCTTGCCACCGTGCTGGTGACGCTGCTGAGCCTGGTCGTGGCCCGCGGGGTCAGCCGGCCGATCGGCGGAATGACCGCCGCCATGACCCGGCTGGCCGGCCGCGACATGGAAGCAGCCATTCCGGGCATCGGCCGCAGAGACGAGCTCGGTTCGATGGCGGCGGCGGTGCAGGTGTTCAAGGACAGCATGATCGAGAGCGAGCGCCTGCGCGCCGAGCAGGAAGAGACCAAGAAGCGCGCCGAGGTGGAGAAGAGGGCGGCCATGAACCGGCTGGCCGACGAGTTCGAGGCCTCGGTCAAGGGCGTGGTGGAGACGGTGTCGTCGGCCGCGAGCGAGCTGCAGAACACGGCCCAGTCGCTGTCGACCACGGCCGAGGAGACCCAGCGCCAGTCGACCGCGGTCGCCGCCGCCTCCGAGCAGGCCTCGACCAACGTGCAGACCGTGGCGTCGGCCGCCGAGGAGCTGTCCTCATCGATCGCCGAGATCAGCCGCCAGGTTTCGGAGTCCACGAAGATCGCCGGCCAGGCGGTCGAG